>Ga0302189_10000106_pt1 | contig 62156 bp, 38 predicted proteins | sample II_Bog_E2_2_FD_194551 | JGI IMG/M metagenome (GOLD analysis project Ga0302189, IMG submission 194551) | Peat permafrost microbial communities from Stordalen Mire near Abisko, Sweden - II_Bog_E2_2 | ecosystem: Environmental > Terrestrial > Soil > Wetlands > Peat | place: Sweden: Abisko...
AAGAACACTTGGCGGCGCTCTGAAAAGAACGCTCAAAAACGCCGCCAAGTCGCCAAACTCTTATTTCCGGAAGCGCTTGTTTGGGAATCTCCTGGGATGGAGCCATCTGCTGGTCGGGAAGATAGAACCCGAGTACATTCTCAAGATGAAATGAACAGTTCGCATCTGTCTTCTTTACGTCTTTACGTCGCTCAAGGTTTTCTTATCGCTGCGAACTTGCTTGAATGACTTGCGGCACTTCTCCGATGCACGGATCCCTGCTAACTCCCGTTTCCGGCTCTGCACCTCAAACTGCCACCGTAAAGCTGTCCTCGGTGCGCGTCACCGCGTGGTAGAGCGTGTCGCGCTCCAGCGGGACCCGGCCAGCCTCGGTAATCAGGCGGCAAAGCTCCTTGCGGTTGATGCCTTGCGGCGTGGTGGCGCCGGCGTCGTGATAGATCTTCTCCTCGACCACCGTGCCGTCCAGGTCGTCGGCACCGAAGCGCAGAGCAATCTGCGCAATCTTGGGCGTCAGCATCTGCCAGTAGGCCTTGATGTGCGGGAAGTTGTCCAGCAGGAGCCGCGCTACCGCGATCTGCCGGATGTCGGTCAATCCGGTGGTTACCGGAAGGTGGTCTAGCGCGGTGTTTTCCGGGTGAAAAGCCAGCCCAATGAAGGCCTGGAAGCCGCCGGTCTCGTCCTGCACCGCGCGCAGCTTCAGCAGGTGGTCCACGCGGTCTTCGTCGTTCTCAATGTGCCCGTAGAGCATGGTCGCGTTGGATTTGAAGCCGAGCTTGTGGGCCAGGCGCGCCGTAGAGAGCCACTCCTCGCCGTCGATCTTGTGGTCGCAGATGATGGAGCGGACGCGGGCGGCAAAAATCTCTGCGCCGCCGCCGGGCATGGAGTCCACGCCGGCTTCGCGCATCTTCACTAGTGTCTGCTCAATGGTGAGCTTGGCGCGCCGCGCCAAGTAGGCGACTTCCACCATGGTGAAGGCTTTGATGTGGACCTTGGGAAAGCGTTCTTTGAGGCCGCGCACCAGGTCAAGGAAATACTGGAGCGGCAGATCGGGGTGCAGACCGCCGACGATGTGGAACTCGGTGACCGCCTCCGAATAGCCCGAGGCCGCGGTCTCCCACGCCTCTTCCAGAGTCATGGTGTAGCCGGCCGGGTCGCCCTTCTTGCGCCCGAAGGCGCAGAGGCGGCAGTTGGCCACGCAGACATTGGTGGGATTGATGTGCCGGTTGACGTTGAAGTAGGTCACGTCGCCGTGCATCCGCTCGCGCACATGGTTGGCCAGCCAGCCCACCGCCAGCACGTCCGAAGAGCCGTAGAGCGCCAGCCCGTCGTTGAAGTCGAGCCGCTCGCCTGCCAGAACTTTGGCGGCAATCGGCTCAAGACGTGGATCGTGGCTCCGGAAGGAGTGCGGTTGGCGGGTTTTTCCGGTCTCTGCCTGCATACTTTGATGATACAGAATCCTGGTGACGGAAATCACCTCTGGCTGGTTTCCGCCCCTGCCGCCTTCGGTTCCACCAGCACTCCGTCGTAGAGGGAAGCGGCCAGCAGGCGCGAGCCGGCCGAGCGTACCAGCGAAATATGGTAGCCGGTCTGCCACCACTTCCAGTCCAGGGTTTTCGGATCGATGCCGTAGGCAGTTTCGCTGGCGCGCGAGCTGACCAGAACCCGGTTGAGGTGGGCGTCATAGTAGACATCGTCCACATCGACCAGCGGCAGCCGTTGAACCCACAGCCATGTCTTGCCGTTGTCGCGGGTAAAGTAGACCCCTTCGCGCGCTCCCATCCAGAGCGTTCCATCGGCCGAAAAGGCGATGCTATGGATGCGGGTCAGCGCGGTGGGAAGGCCAACCGGCCACCAACTGGCGCCGGCGTCCCGGGAGAGAACCAGGCCGTTCTGCTGTGCGGCCGCCAACACCGCGCCATGCGCGGCCACCGAGGGATAGTTCATGGAATCCATCACCGGGCCGCCCTGCCAACTGGCTCCCTGGTCGGTGCTGGTGTAGAGGCCGGTGGAGGTGGAAGCCAGCCAGGCTTTGCCCGACAAATCCAGCGCGTAGATGCGGCCTTCCATCTGACGCACCGTATCTTTCACGCCCTTTTCGACGTTGACCTTTTTGCCAAAGTGGCTTTCTGTGGACCTCTTCACGATGGTATTGGCAATGATGTTCCTCGGCGTCCAGTCGGAGTTGGCCGCATCCAGGGCAAAGATGCCGTGGCTTGTTCCAGCCAGAATGGTTCCATCCGGCGCCTGGGCCAGCGCATAGACATCGCGCCCATCCAGCCCGTCGCCGATGTGTTCCCACTGTGCGCCCCCGTTGGTGGAAACAAAGGTGCTGCCGTAGCTCTTGTCGTTGACCACCCCGGCGAACAGACGCGCGGGGTCGGCGCGGTCCACCAGCAGGGCCGCCACCTTGCGTCCGGAAAAGCCTTCATTCGCCGGGACAAAGCTGGCCGCTCCGTCGGTGCTTCTGAGCACTCCGCCGCGATCCGTGGCCAGCAGCACATTCTGCGGATTGTCCGGATCGACAAAGATGTCGTTGACGATCACATCGGGGCCGGTCATCCGCTCGAAGCTCCTGCCGCCGTTCAGGGTTTTGTAGAGCCCCTCGGTAGTTCCGGCGTAGACCACGTTGCGATCCGCCGGGTCCTGCTTCAGCACGCGCGTGCGGCGCGCCGTCGAGGGAATTCCCTGGACTTTGTGGAAGAGTTCGGCGGCGTTTTCGCTTTTGTAAATGCCGCTGCAGGCGCTGGCGTAAACCACGCGGGGCTTGACGGGATCGACGATGATCGAGAAGACATCCGAGTCGTCAATCACGCCCTGCTTGATGTTGTGCCAGTTTTCGCCGCCGTCAGTGGTCTTCCAGGGCAGGTGCCAAGTGCCGGCGTAGACGATCTTGGGGTCCGCAGGGTCGACGGCCAGCGATTCCACCTCGTGAATTTCGCGGCTGCCGGGGGGGCTGATCAGCTTCCAGGAGGCGCCTGCATTGCTGGACCGGAAAACCCCTTCGAGGGTTCCCGCAAAGAGCGTCCGGGGATCCGAGGGAGCCTGCACAAAGGCGCGAATCGACTGTCCGCGCAACCCTTCCACCGCGCTCCAGCGGCGTGCGCCGTCATGGCTTACCCACAATCCGCCATCTGGGCGGTCCGCCTTCCATGCCGCCACATACACGGTGGCAGGGTTCGCCGCGTCCACAACGATGTGGTCGAGAATCAGATCGTCCGAGGAGTCGACCTTCGACAGCCGATGCCAGGAAGCTCCCTGGTCCATGGACTCGTACACCCAACTGCCGATGGCGCCGAGATACAGATGGTTGGGATGTCCCGGGACCGCGGCAAAGACGCGTGCGTCGCCACCATTGGGCCCCACCGCGCTCCAGGACGCCTGCGCCTGCAGGCCGGCAACGACCGGCACAAAAAGGATCAGGACCATCACGTGCAGGATGAGTTCGGCCCGACAAAACAGATTACGGCATGTCCGCAACAAATTCATGCAGAAAACAACCCCCGAAATTTAGGAAAGAAGTGAGGCAAAAGAAGAGGGGCTCAGAAACCAAAGAGGTTGACCGGCTGACCGGTCAACCTCAAAGGATTGCGAGAAGAATATTCTCATCTGTCTCCCGTCGCACTTCCCTCTTATTCAGGAGGGAAGTGCGGCAGGGCAATACTGCTTACCGGTTGAGGTCGAGTTCCCGGCCGACTACTTGCCGGCGGGAGGCTTGGCGGAAGCCTTCCTGGCGGCGTGCTTCCTGGTCGGCAGGGGCTTGCGCGGCTGCGGCTTCACAGCGGCAGTCACTTCGGTAGTTCCGGCCACATCGGTTGCAAAGTTCGCGCCGGAGGGCACCAGGTAATCTTCCACCTTCTGTCCATCCGTCGTGCCAGTGGCTACGCTGATGCGGGAAGCGTCAATGCCCTTCTCGGTAACCAGGTAGTCCTTGGTGTTGACAGCGCGCTGCACGGCCAGATCTTCAACCGGCTTGGGGTGCTTGCGCTTCGCGGCTGCCGCTTCTTCCTTGGCAGTCTTGGCCTTTTCCTTGGCATCCGCGTTTCCGACAACTACGGCCTTGGCATCGGACTGCTTCTGCAGGTCGAGAGCAACCTCGTCCAGGCAGGCCTTGGCTTCGTTGTCCACGCGAGTCGGACGCTTCTTGTCCTTCTCGAAGGTGATCGAGCAGAGCGCCTGGGTGTGGGGAACCGGAGGCACATACGGAGCCGTGATGGTCACGCTGGTGCTGGCGGTTGCAGAGTGGCCCTTGTCGTCGGATACGTTGCAGGTAATCCCCACTGGGCCGGTCGGTGCCCCGGTTGAGGAGAAAGCCGCCGAGGTGCCGCTGCCGCTTATGGTGCCTGCCGCAGCGGTGTAGCTGTAGGTCAAGGGGCGATTCTGCGGGCTCATGCCCACCGCGGTGACAGTGCTGGTCTCACCCGGCTTGATGGTACTGGGGCTGGCCGAGCAACTGATGGTAGGAGGCTCGAAAGCCTTGACTGTGTAGCTGGCCGAGCTGTCGGCGATCTCCCAGGGCTTCAAGCCTTCCTTCCCGGGCTTGCCTTCCTTCACGTTGCACTTCACCGTATAGCTGCCAGGCGCCAGGGCAGTCGTGGCCACCGTGGCTGTGGCGCCGGAGCCAGTCACGCCGTCTCCTGAGAAGGAATAAATGACGTTCAGCTTCGGATTAAGCATTCCAGCCGTCGCGGTTACCGTAACCGGGTCGCCCGGAAACACTGCAGCCGGGCTGGCCGAGCACTCCAGGGTCACCGGCGGCGGCGGCGCGATGCTGCCGAGGCCAAGCACAAGGCCCGCGCTGATGCGTCCCTGGGGATTGAAATTGACCGATCCCCCTTGACCGCTCGCGAAGCTTGCCCTGAGGTACTGATAATCCGCCTGGAAGAGGCGAACCGACAGACGGTGGTCAAACAAGGGCGTTCTAACGTCCAAGCCGCCGCCACCGGTGAACGAAAAGCCCCAAACGTCCGTCTGGTAGTAGCTGCCAACCTGCTCGCCGCCAACCAGAGCGTGAATGAACGGCGTGATGTTGCCTTTGGGGAACCTGAAAATCACGCCCCCCGATCCGCCGCTGAAATCATCCTGAGGCTGAGTTGATGTAACGTTTCCGTTCTCCGGAAGCAAGAGGTGGACATCTCCCTCGAATTGCAGGCCCACATGGTTGTTGAAATAGCGGGTTACGCTGGCAATGGTGCCATAGTCGATGGCATTGTAGCCGTACCCGTTTACTTTTGCGTTGGGGATCAGGGCGCTGTATCCCAGGAAGATGTCCCACCTGGACGGGGAATCGCCTGCAGGGGCCTTCGCTGCTGGTTTGGCTGAGTCCTGAGCGCCAAGAGAAAGGGGAACCAATGCCACCAATGTCAAGAAAAAAACTAAACTCACATACTTTGAAACACGAGCGTTCATGCGTTTACCTCCGTAATCAAGCTGAATGGCCAAATGAAAAGCTCTTTACCAGCACGGCTGCTAGTCCGGTTCGGCCCGAACTGGCTGGGCTTAAGGCTTTGTGGAAACATTAGGGCACAGGGAAAGAGCATTTCTGTTCAATAAAGAACACCGGCCGATTTAGGTAGTCAAAACCAAAAACAAGAAAACTCAGGCTCCTCGAGACGTTCCAGAGTTTTATCCGCCGGTGGATGCTCCTGATCCGGGCTCCCGGATCCGGGCAGCTGCCGAGCCCCCGTCGGTCAAGACTGCGGGGAAGTTACTTCAAAAGAACGGCCTCAAGCGCTCATCGAGCAGCGTCTGCGCTTGGGTAGTATCCTGTTTTATCGGCTTTTAGATGGCTGCGCTCGGGTGAAGCAGTCGTTTTTCCGGCAGGGAGAAAGTATGACTACCACCATGGCTCCAACGATTCGCGCACCGCGCGGAAACCAGTTGCACTGCAAGGGATGGCAGCAGGAGGCGGCGATGCGCTGCTTGATGAACAACCTCGATCCGGAGGTTGCTGAACGGCCGCAGGATCTGGTGGTGTATGGCGGCATCGGCAAGGCGGCTCGCAACTGGGAGTGCTTCCACACCATCGTTCGCGAACTGGAGCAGTTGGCCGGCGAGGAGACGTTGCTGGTGCAGAGCGGCAAGCCGGTGGCCGTGTTTCCCACCCACGAGATGGCGCCCCGGGTGATCATCGCCAACTCCAACCTGGTGGGCAAGTGGGCCAACTGGGAGCACTTCAACGAGCTCGACCGCAAGGGCCTGATGATGTACGGGCAAATGACGGCCGGCAGCTGGATCTATATCGGTGCGCAGGGAATTTTGCAGGGCACCTTCCAGACCCTTGCGGCGCTCGCCGAGCGGCACTTTGGGGGCTCGCTCAAGGGCAAGCTGGTGGTGACCGGCGGCGTGGGCGGCATGGGCGGAGCGCAGCCGCTGGCGGTGACGCTGAACGGCGGAGTGGTTCTGGCCATTGATGTGGACCGCAGCCACATAGAGCGCCGCGTGGCCACTCGCTATTGCGAGATGGTGACGGAAGATTTGGATGAGGCGCTGCGGCTGTGCGAGGCAGCGCGGAGCGAGGGCCGGGCGCTGTCCGTAGGGCTGGTGGGCAACTGCGGCGATGTGCTGCCGGAGATCGTGCGGCGCGGCGTTGAGGTGGACGTGGTGACGGACCAGACCAGCGCACACGATCCGCTGAACGGCTACGTGCCGCAAGGGCTCTCGTTGAGTGAAGCAACGGAGTTGCGCCAGCGCGATCCAGAAGAGTATGTGCGGCGCTCGACAGCGACCATGGTAGAGCACGTGAACGCGATGCTGGCGCTGCAACGGGGCGGCGCGGTGACGTTCGACTACGGCAACAACATTCGCCGCTTTGCTTTCGACGCGGGATGTGCGGATGCCTTTCTGATTCCCGGCTTTGTGCCGGAGTACATCCGGCCGCTCTTCTGCACCGGCACGGGGCCGTTTCGCTGGGTGGCGCTTTCGGGCGATCCGAAGGACATTGACCGCACCGACGAACTGGCGCTGGAACTGTTTCCCGAGAACGCGATTCTGCAGCGCTGGTTGACGCTGGCGCGGGGCCGCTTTGCCTTTCAGGGGCTGCCCTCGCGCATCTGCTGGCTGGACTACGGCGAGCGCGCGCGCATGGGCCTGGCGATCAACGAACTGGTGCGAACGGGCGAGATCTCCGCACCGATTGCGATTGGCCGCGATCATCTGGATACAGGCTCGGTGGCCAGTCCTTACCGCGAGACAGAAAAGATGCTGGACGGCTCGGATGCGGTGGCTGACTGGCCGATTCTGAATGCGCTGCTCAACACCGCGTCGGGCGCGACGTGGGTGAGCTTCCACCATGGCGGCGGCGTGGGGATGGGCTATTCGCTGCATGCGGGACAGGTGACGGTTGCCGACGGAACGGAGATGGCGGCGAGAAAGATTGCACGCGTATTGAACAACGATCCCGGACTGGGTGTGGTGCGCCACGCCGATGCAGGCTATGAGTTGGCTCAGCGGACTGCGCGCGAACGCGGCATCCATATGCCTATGGCAGGCAAGTAACTGTGGCCGATGCGCAAGTGATCGTCAACATTGGCCAGCTTGTTACGCTGGCCGGACCAGCGCAGCCGCGTGTGGGCGATGAACTGCCTGAGTTGGGACTCATTGCGGACGCAGCACTGCTGGTGGAAGAGGGCCGCATTATTGCGGCTGGAAGTTACCGGGAGCTGCGGAGCGAGATTCCACCGCAGGCTTTGGTGATCGATGCCCAGGGGCGGTGCGTGACACCAGGATTTGTGGATGCGCATACCCATCTGGTATTTGCAGGGAGCCGCGCGGCGGAGTTTGAGCAGCGAATCGCCGGAGCCACTTATCAACAAATCGCCGCTTCCGGCGGAGGAATTCTGCACACTGTTGCGCTGACGCGCGCGGCCACCGAGGACGAGTTACTGGGTGAAGCGCGCAGACATCTGGACTGGATGCTGCACGCGGGCACCACCACCGCCGAAGCCAAGTCAGGCTATGGACTGGATCAAGCGACGGAGTTACGCATGTTGCGCGTGCTGGCCCGTCTGGACGCGGAGGGGCCGGTGCGCATTATGCCGACGCTGCTGGCCGCGCACTGCGTTCCACCGGAGTTTGCCGGCCGCCGACAGGAGTATGTACGCTGGATTGCTGAGAAGTTGATCCCCGAAGTTACAGCCGCTAAATTGGCGAAATATTGCGATGCGTTCTGCGACGACCACGCGTTCACCGTGGAGGAATCGCGCACGGTGCTGACCGCCGCGCGCCGCCACGGCCTGCGCCTGCGCCTCCATGCAGAGCAGTTCCGTCCGGGCACGGGTGCCATGCTGGCTGCGGAGCTTGGCGCCGCGACTGCCGATCATCTGGAGGCCGCGGAGGATGAGGTTCTGCACGCATTGAAGGCCGCGGGCGTGCAACCGGTGCTTTTGCCCGGTTCGGTTTTTGCGCTGGGACGCACGAACTATCCGCCGGCACGCAAGATGGTGGAGGTTGGTCTGGCGATTGTGCTGGCCACAGACTTCAATCCTGGCTCGTCGCCCATCGCATCGATGCCGTTCATCCTGTCACTGGCGTGTTTGCAGATGGGGCTTACGCCAGCCGAGGCGCTGACCGCCGCGACGATCAACGCGGCCTGGAGCCTTGATCTTGGCAACCGGATTGGATCGCTCGAAGCAGGCAAGCAAGCGGATTTTCTGATTCATGAATTCACGGATTACCGCGAACTGGCGTACTTCATTGCCGCGCCTGCCAGGCCGCGTGTTTTTGTTGCCGGCAGGGAAGTGACGCCGTAAGCGCGCAGAAGAGACTGCGCGATTTGCTATACGTGGCGGAGTGCCATCGCAGCACAGGCCCGAGAATCCGGACATGGAGCACTGAATCTTGTCACACCGATCCGGTATGACATTGAATTCATTGGGAGTTCCCATCCTTTCCGCACAAAACGCGGAGAGGATGGGAAACCAATCGCATTGCTTTCATACCCGGCCGATAGAAAACGTTAGCCAGTTTCTTGACTACTTGCTCCCTTCCACCAGACGAAGAGTTACGATTTCGTGGGGATGGAGGTTGAAGCTGAACTGGCCGGGTGCGGAGAGTGGAATTGCCGTTTGGCCTCTCTCCACGGCGTCGGTCTGGGTGACGCTTGCCAGATGCAGTGACGGAATCCTGACCGTCACAGTGCGTTCCATGCCGCCAAAGTCGAGCAAGCGTAGAATCGTGCCGTTCCCGTCCTCGGCCGGCTTCCAGGTTTCCAGCAGTACGTTGGCATCTTCCACGTCCAGAAAGCTCTGCTGTTTTCCGTCAAGGCTCATTGAGAATTTCTGAGTGGTCGCCGCGGCGGAGGGTTGCGGAGCGGCGCTGGTCGCGGTAGTCGCCGCCGGAGTGAGCGCCTTGTCCTGCGGCGTCACCGTATCGGCTTCGAGCGGAGTGATTGCCTCCCATCCCATGCGGCTCAAATCTGCCGCCTGGGTCGAAGGCGCGCTGGTCACTTCATAGTGAAAGGTAAAATGCCCGCCCTGGCCGGCGCGGTAGTTCGTATCCCAGTAGTTATTCATTACATAGGAAAACACGCTTCCCGTCCGGTTCTCGAACTTCTCCGGCCACTCGCCGCGATTGATGTCGCCCAGGGTGATCAGCGGCGCGTCCAGCGGCATCACTGTCGCCGCCACTCCGTCCTGCTCCACAGTGACCCAGTGCTGCGCGGAAAACCACTCGTGTCCCGCGCCTGGATACATATCTTTTGCCGGGTCGATGACGCCATTTTGAATTTCATATTTGAACTGCGGCTGGGTCATGGCAAACGGAAACGCAAAGTAGGCCGCTTCCTTGGTGATCACTTCGGTCTTGTCCAGATCCTCCACAAACTCAATCTTCTTCTCGTGGTCAAAAAGGCGAATCTCGGCCTTGATCGAGGGCGTGTTGGTGTTCTGGCTTTCCAGATGTGCAACCTGTCCGCTCGGTGTGGTCTCCACCGAAACGATTTTTCCTCCGTGCGCGCGATGCACCTCCAGCACCGCCTTTGGATAGACGCGGTTATATTGCAGAAGCGTATTAGGCCCCTTATCGCCGCCGGTTACATAGAGGAATTCGCCGAACCGGTATGGGCCGTCCTTGCTGACCAACTCGCGCTGCAACTGCTTGTCGTAGATGCTGCGCACCGCGCCAGTCTCCGCATCGAGTTCCACCTTGTAATAAGGGCTTTCGAGCGTCGACTTCTGCTCTGCCACTGGGGCCGCCGCGGCCTGTTTGCCGCTCCGCATCACATATACCTTGTAGCCGGACGCTGGGATGTCCTCGGCCACGAAGCGTACGTGCTGGAAGTTAGGTCCGGTGAAGAGAAGTTCGTAAGGGACCACCTGGTTCGTAGTGAGATCTACGATCTCGCTGCCTTTGTCGATGTCCATTGAGACCGGTCCGCTGCGCTTCCAGTTGAGGCTGTTAAAGACGATCGTGCTTCCTGGACCGGCGGGAATGGCGTCGGCTAGGTTGGCCATACCGCGTTTGGCCACAAAGTCGACTTCTGCCCGCGCATTGACTGCGAACTGGTCCTTGATCGCTAACTGGCCGGTAGCCTCCATGCTGGTGGGGTCGGACTGGCTGTTATAAGCGCCCCATGTGTGCTCGTCCATCAGTACCATATCCTTCCACATCGCACCCAACTCGGAGGTATCCACCTTCAGCCGCGGATCGACCAGAGATGCCAGCGTGGCGAACTTCTCCGCTGTCTGCGCGCGGCCTTCCGTCCAGCGCTCCATGGCGACGTAATAGGCATCGGAGCCGGCTCCATCTTCCCAATAAGGTCCGCCGTCCCCGCGCATGGTGGGGATGTTATCGCCGAACTGGTCAGCTATCGTCTTGATGGCTTCATGAAAGCCTTTGTACTCGAAATGAGGGTAGGCGTAGAGACTGTTCCACGTCTTCGCGAGTTCCGCCTGCTGCGGAAAGAGGTCTGTGTTCTCCACCTGCGTCCCATAGAGGATTGCAGCATTTGCATGGTAGCCGGGGTGTTCGTACTGCTGGAGAAACAGCGGCAGGCTGTCGCGTCCTGCCTGCAGAACCGGAGGCAGGCCGAAGAGCGCCTGCATCTGCTGGTAGATGCGTGAATACCAGACCAGCACGCGCTTGTTATCCGGACCTACCCACCATATGGGAGAGTTTTCATTGAGGCGTCCCTGCAGTAACACCGGCGCCCGGTAGTTATTGCTTCCTCCTGCCAGAGAGTCGATGCCCGCACTGGCAAGAATCGAGGCATAGGACCAGGACCACGAGGGAACGTCGGTGATGTTGGCGTAATCCATCGGCGTGCCATACTTGCGGCTGAAGTTGGCACTGGGATAGAGCGAGCGGATCAGGGTTTCCGTGGTGGGCAGGCCGGTGAGCAGGTTGACATATTGAGCGGGCACGAACAGCTGCTTCTTCTGGAGAGCCTCGATAGCCCGCTGTTGCTGGGCAGTGGAGCGTGAACTGAGAAATTGCTCCAGATCCCACTCGCCATCGAGACTGAAGCGGAACTCGGGATGATTGGCGGTCATATCCATCGCTTCGTCGACGGTGCGGCTCTGAATGGCGGCAATCTTGGCCTGGTAATCGGAATAGCCGATATCCACGTGAATGTGGGGGACGATCAGCACCGTCCATTTCTTTTTGGGATCGATGGTCTGCTTGAAATGCTCCTCGTGGCCGTCGATCTTCGCTGTCAGGCGCGCCTCGGTCTGGGGCTGGAAATCGCTCACCTGGAAGGTCGCTTTTTCTTCGCCGAAATCATGTCCGCCGCTGAGACTGGTGTGATAGTGCTTGTTACCGATCACAAGGTCGGCGCCTGTGCCCGGAGTTATAGCCTTGTTATGTTGAATAAAGGCCTCAAGAGTCTCCTGAAGCTCTCCCTGGCGTCGCGTGAAGAAGACGGTCGGCATAAGTTGCGCCGATGCGGACAGGGAATCGCCGGTCGTGGTAAGGCTGTCGAGTTCGATGGCGTCGTAGGTGACGCCGGCGCCGGGAACCGTTTCTTCCGACTCCTCAACGGGTTGCAGGGTGATGGCGTTGGCTCCTGCGCGCAGATAGCTTCCGGGAAAGACGAATTCCACGTCGGCGGAGGAGTAGGCCGGATAGAAGGAGTCTCCCTGGTCGCCGTTGCTGTAGTCGAGCTTGGGGTGGAGATAGAAGATGCCGTTCCTGCCGTCGATGCTCACCCGCAACGCTGGAACGCTGGCGCCCTCAACGAGCAGGGCAATGTGCAGCCGATAGGCCTTGACCGGGGAGCCTTCGAGCGAAAAGGAGATGGAGCGCGGAGCTGTTGCAACAGTTGCATCCTGGGCTTTGGCAGCCGCGCCGGATGCGGCCGGTTGATAGCCGTACCAGTCCTTCTCCGGTTTGCTTTTTGAGACGACAAATTCCACCTTCGCGGAGGGGTCTCCAGAAGCGAATTCGACCGAAGACCGGTCGAAGGCTCCAATCTGAAATACCGCTTTCTTCGCGGCATCCTCTGCCGGGGCAGCGAATAGCTGGGTTGCCACAAAAACGCACGGCAAAGCCCCCAACAGAATTCTTCTCATGATGCTTGCGTACATTCGGAAACTCCTTTCGTAACTCCTCCGGAACTCCAAGAGCGAGAATGGAAGGCTAGCATTTACAGCTTGCCTTTGGGATTGAGCGGTCCCTGCGCGGCATCCGAGGAGCACCGCCGTAGCGCCCGCCCGGACGGCAGGGAACAGGACTGAGCCGATCACTAAATATGGCTTCCTGCATGGGTACAAGATTCGGAGAACGCCATGGAAGATCTGAACGAGGGAGACCGGGCGCAAGTCTGAGCCGGATTAGTGTTTTGGGGCACCACTTCTGTTGCCGGTTATTCGTCAGGTGAATTGTACATGCTGAAGCTCTCAGTGTGAATGATCGTTTATATCGAAAAACGTCACGAATAGTTAATCTACGTTCGCCCTATTTTGTTCGCTTCCAAAATCCGAAGCACCGTAACCGAATCGCGTTTCACAAGACATGGGAATGCCCTTACCGGTCCGGGTGACCGTCCGATGTTTGGAAATCAGTCAAAACGCTTATGAAAATAGCTCGATAAACCAAGTAGCGCTCATGATGGAAGGGCGATATCTTGACAGTCGATCATTTATCGCAGTACGATCACGGTTCACGGCACATGGCAGGAGTCTCCTTCGCGGAGCCCCACATCGTGGTTTCAACTGCTGCATCACTTCTCGGCAGAGCAGCAACATTCACTTGAAAGGCTGAAGCATGACCGGTGGTGTACCTGGATTGATGCTGGTGGCGGTGGCTACCGTAGCGAACGCGGCCTTGGTGCCGTGGCGATTGTTGCCGTCTGCTGTGCAGGTTGGGGACTGGCTCAAGTGCTGTTCGGAATTTCAGTGGCGCACAACGCTCTTCGACATCCGCGTCTCACGCAGACTCCCAAACTACGCCGATGATTTTGTGTTCGGCCGTGCGTCCAGCTAAGGCTGGTATGTCCAGCAGGGGAAGGACCTGCCGGGGTAAAAGTCAGAAGCCCCGTAGCTAGATAGCAGGGAGGCGGGAAACCAAATCTCTGAAGCCTATCGACGAGCATCTCCTTGGGAGATGTGCGAGTCATCGGGCCGTAACGAAAGTGAACGCGTATATGTGGCCCCGTTAACAATCAACCCCGAAGGTCGAGCCCACGGTCGAAGGGCGAAGACAGCATGGGTAGGCGCAATCTGACTGATGCGTTTATCTCACTTCGGCGGGGTGGAAGCGACAGCACGATGACAAGGACATGCCAAGCAACTGGAGAAACCCTCCTCGCCCCAGCGCGAAATCGCTGGAGGAAGGTAGGCCCTATAACCTCACACGGGAAAGGGGCCGAAGGCGAGAGGGCGGAGGATGGGTCCGTGATAGCGATGAAGCCGGGTAATGCCGGCAGAGCGAAGGGACCCTGCTGTTTGTAACGGTTCCAACAACAAGGGAGGCAAAGGCGCATGACAAACACGCCTATTAGTTTGCAGGACCTGCGTAGGAACCTATACGTCAAGGCGAAGTCTGAACCGTCCTGGCGTTTCTGGGGTTTGTACGTCCATGTCTGCAAGATGGAGACTCTGCGCGAAGCGTATGAGATAGCCAGAAAGAACAATGGCGCACCGGGCATTGACGGTGTGACATTTGAGGCTGTTGAAGCGCAAGGTGTGGAGGGATTCATTGAGCAGATACGCGACGAACTCATCAACCGCACTTATGTGCCGCTACGTTCGCGGAAGCAGGAAATACCGAAGGCCGGAGGAAAGTTCCGTACTCTTTCGATACCTGCGATCCGGGATCGAGTTGTACAGGGTGCTCTGAAGCTCATTATGGAGCCGATCTTCGAGGCGGACTTTCAGCCGGGGTCGTATGGCTATCGTCCCAAGAGAACGGCGCACCAAGCGGTGCAGCGAGTAGCGAAGGCAATCGTTCAGTGCAAGACCCACATCATCGATCTTGATCTCAAAGCATACTTCGACACGGTCAGACACCATCTGCTGTTAGACAAAGTAGCTCGCCGGATCAATGACGATGAGGTGATGCGATTGCTGAAGCTGGTGCTGTCAGCATCGGGAAAACTGGGTGTTCCTCAAGGCGGAGTGATTTCACCGCTTCTCAGCAACATTTACCTCAATGAGGTAGATCGGATGCTGGAGCGGGCAAAGGAAACCACACGCAAAGGGGAATATACCCACGTCGAGTACGCTCGATTCGCCGATGATCTGGTGGTGCTGATCGATGCTCACCCGCGCAATGCGTGGTTGCTGGGGGCGGTCTACAAACGACTGCGGCAGGAGTTTGCCAAGCTACAGGTCGAAATCAATGAAGTGAAGAGCCGCATCGTGGATTTAGCGCGTGGGGAGACCTTTGGTTTCCTCGGGTTCGATTTCCGCCGCCTCCGCAGTATTAAGGGGCAGATGTGGTGTGTGCATCATGCGCCCATGATGAAGAAGCGGACGGCGCTGCTGCACACGCTCAAGGATGTGTTCCGGCGATTCCACTCACAGCCCGTAGAGCAGGTGATCGAACAGATCAACCCGATACTGCGCGGCTGGGTGAACTATTTCGCCATTGGACACTCCGGCAAGTGCTTTGCCTTCGTTCGGCAATGGGTAGAAAAGAAGGTTCGACGCCATATAGCTCAGTCCCGGAAACTATGGGGATTCGGCTGGAAGAGATGGAGTAGGAAATGGCTGTATGAGGACTTGAAGTTGTTCAGAGACTATCACGTCCGATACATGACAGAACCGAAAGGACTCCCAGCATGATAGGTCACATAAACCTTGACATGAAGCAAACAGGAGAGCGCAATGCGGGAAATCCGCACGTTGCGTTCGACGTGGCGGGGGCTGGAAACGGATTTACGAATGAGCTAATGAGGCACTCCCAGAGGAAACGGGGAGAAACAGATAGGCTCAGTCTACGAATACCGCGCCAGTCCTCGACCCTACGGTTCCGCGACCATGGACAGATCTAATGTACGATAAATTTCCCTTCATTCCGGTCTCAGATGCGCGGGAAGACTGTTGCGTAGGCTGGCCCTCGATTGCCGCCGCGCTGCGCAGTCGCATTCCCCAGGGCGCGGGAATTGTCTGTGTGGAATGTTACCCCGGCGTATTGCTCGACAGCCTGTGTGTAGGCCTGGCCAAAGAACTGCACCCCGACCGGATCGTGCGCGCCGATGAGTACTATCTTCCGGAATCCGCATTGGAACGCAAGGTACAGCCGCTGTTGACCGAGGACCCGGTCTTTGGCCGCATGAATTCCTTCGAGATTGCCGACTATTTCGGTGCGGAAAATATCGGCCGCGCTCAGCGCGAGATTGGCGATTGGGGCGATGGACTGATGTTGGTGGTCGGCACCGGAGCAACGCTGATCGCGCCTCGCTGCGACCTGCTGATCTATGCCGACATGGCCCGGTGGGAGATTCAGCAGCGCCAGCGCGGCGGCCTCATTGGGAACCTCGGCATCGACAACCTCAATGCAAGCGCATCGGCAAAATACAAGCGTGGTTTCTTTCTGGATTGGCGCGCCGCCGACCGGCTGAAAAGAGTTCTACTGCCCAGGATCGATTTTCTTCTCGACACAAACCATGCAGAGGAGCCGAAGATGATTACCGGTTCCAGCCTGCGTGCAGGGCTGGAAGCTGCGGTGCAGCGCCCTTTTCGCGTTGTTCCCTTCTTTGACCCCGGGCCTTGGGGCGGGCACTGGATGGAAGAGGTCTGCGACCTTCCCAAAGGCCGTCCGAATTATGCGTGGTGCTTCGACTGCGTCCCTGAAGAAGACAGTCTATTGCTCGGATTTGGCGATCGGCGCGTCGAGATTCCGGCGCTGGATGTGGTCCTGATGCGCCCGCGCGCCTTGCTGGGCGAAGCCGTTGAGTCGAGGTTCGGCGCGGAGTTTCCCATTCGCTTCGATTTCCTGGATACGATGGGCGGCGGCAATCTTTCTTTGCAGGTGCATCCGCGCCTGGAATATATCCGCGAAGTCTTCGGCATGAAGTACACGCAGGATGAAAGTTACTACATCCTCGATGCAAAAGAGGACGCGTGTGTCTATCTAGGACTTAGGGAAGATACAGATGCGAATTCCATGCTCCGCGATTTGAGCGCGGCTCAACAATTGGAGAAGCCGGAGTTCGACGCTGAGCGCTATGTGAACAAATTTCCAGCCGCGAAGCACGATCACTTTCTGATTCCCGCGGGCACAGTTCATTGCTCGGGGCGCAATAGCATGGTTCTGGAGATCAGCGCCACGCCGTATATCTTCACCTTCAAGCTATGGGACTGGGCGCGCCCTGGCCTCGACGGCAAACTGCGCCCCATCCACTTGGAACATGGCACCGCCAACATCTGCTGGGACCGCCGCACGGGATGGGTGGAGCGCAACCTGATCCATCGCGTCGAAGAAGTCGCGCGTGGCGAGGGATGGCGCGAAGAACGGACCGGGCTGCATGAACTGGAGTTCATCGAGACCCGCCGTCACTGGTTTACCGGCGTTGTGCCGCACGATACGCAAGGGACGGTGAATGTGCTGAACTTGGTGGCAGGAGATCGAGTTATTGTAGAGAGCCCGACGGACGTCTTCGAGCCCTTCGAGGTTCACTATGCGGAAACTTTCATCGTCCCGGCCGCTGTGGGGAGGTATACGATTCGTCCATCCGCGACCTGCTCCGCGGGCCAATCCGAGTATGCAACCCTGAAAGCATTCGTAAGATCGACTTAGGGAATCCCTGAATAAGTGTGCGAGCGCAAGATACATTGCGGGGCGAGATGCAGTACGGTATGCTCTGAAATATGCCAGGCAGAACTGATAATCTAGTAGCTCGCCACGAATATATTCTCCGCCAACTTCAGGAAACGGGGTCGGTCGCCATCGACGATCTGTGCACCGCGTTGAATGCTTCGCTGGCCACCATACGGCGTGACCTGGATGACCTGGAAAACCGCTCTCTGCTGCGGCGCACCCGCGGAGGAGCGGTTCCCATCGGCCCGCTTTTCTACGAGCCATTCCGACACGACACTTCATTTCAGGACATGGTCAGCAGTTTTGCCGAGGAGAAGCGGCGCATTGCCCGTGCGGCAGCGGATCTGGTTCAACCCGGAGAGACGATTGCCCTGAGCGGGGGAACGACCACCACGGAAGTGGCCCGCAGTTTGAAAGCGCTGAAGGGAATCTCAATCATCACGAACACGGTGAACGTGGCGATGGAGCTGAGCAATCAGAAAGATATTGAAGTGATCGTGACCGGCGGACAACTGCGCGGAAACTGGTTCACGCTGGTGGGTCCGCTGGCTAACTGCACCGCGGGGTTGCTCTTTGCCGATACCATGTTCATCGGCGTTAACGGGATCGACGCCTCGCATGGCCTCACCTGCACCCATCCCTCCGAGGCCGAAGTGCTGCGCAAGTTGGTCGAGCACTCCAAGCGGAAGATTGTGGTGGCCGATCACAGCAAGCTTGGCTCAGTGGCAAAATGGCTTCTCTGTCCCGTCTCCGAGGTCAATATGCTGATCACTGACAGCGGAGCAAGCGAGGAAGCGGTCGCTCCTTTCGAAGCGCTGGGGATAAAAGTCTCTCGCGTGTGAGCGAACGGGAGTCCATGCGTCCTTCGCGGCTGCGTATGGGTGCGCCACGCCCCAGACAGCAAGGTGTTTCTCCTCCAGTCCCAAGCCAAAACCACAAGATATGAAAAACGCTCACGGTGTGGTTACAAACACAAGCGGACTGATGTCCAGGAGTTCACCCCCGCGCCTCACCCAGGGCCAGTTTGAGCGTCAATTGCTTGCGTCCGCGATAGAAAGTGACGCTGACGACATCGCCGGCCTGGTGTTTGTCCATGATGGCGTTGATGTCCTGCGGATCGGTGACCTCGCGGCCGTCGATGGCCACGATCAGGTCGCCGCCCAACAGGATCGGCGTATTGCCCACGTAGGCCTGCTGATTGCCGCCGTGTATGCCGGCCCGCTCCGCGGCGCCGCCGGGAATCGTCTTCTGCACCAACACGCCGGAATCGACGGCCAGGCCCATCTGCGAAGCCAGATCGGGGCCGATGGCGAAGGATGTGATGCCGAGCGAAGGCCGTTTAACGCGGCCGAAACGGGTCAGGTCAGCCAGTACGGCTTTCGCTGTGTTGATGGGAATGGCAAAACCGATGCCGGAGCTCTGGTCGGCGCCGTTGGAGGCGATCATGGTGTTGATGCCGATGACTTCGCCGCGGGAGTTGAGCAGCGGTCCGCCCGAGTTGCCGGGGTTGATCGCCGCGTCGGTCTGGATGGCGTCCTCAATCGGCGCTCCGTCGGCGTTCTTGATGGACCGGATGGAGCTGATGATGCCGCGGGTCATGGTGCCGCTAAGCCCGAAGGGATTGCCGATGGCGTAGACCTTCTGGCCCACGGAGAGTTCCGTCGAGTCGGCCAGGGTGACCGGCTGCAGGTTGGGCGCGTCGATCTGCAACAGCGCCAGGTCGTGCATCTTGTCGGTCCCGATGACCTTGGCCGCGTAGGCGCGCTTGTTGCTGAGCATCACCTGGACGCCGCGGTTGGCGCCCTCGACCACGTGGAAATTGGTTAGCACGTGCCCGGCCTTGTCGAGGACGAAGCCTGAGCCTTGGCCCTCCTGGGGCACGGTTCCATAAAAGAAGTTGAAAACCAGGGACTTGGAGGTAATGTTCACCACAGAAGGAGACACCCGTTTATACACCGCAATATTGTTCTGTTCCTCGACGTCGAAGGCCGGGGCCGCCTGCGCCTCGGTGAGCTGCAGCGGGGAACCGACAGCTTTGGCCAGCGACAGGTGGCCCATGACCGAAGGAAGATGCGTGGTGAGGTACCAGAACCCACCCACCAGCAGGACAACCAGAAGAATCGGGCGCATTTTCATGGTTTTTTGAACCCTGAAGACCTTTCAATATGGATACGGCTGCGGCGCGGCCCGGTTCCACCGGGAGCGACGCCGTTGCCACTTCCTATTCTAAAGACACATTTTCGAGCGAATGGTTGCTTTCCTCCCGGAGCCGGCTCCAAAGCTGCTCGACCTGGGCGCGGAGGGCCTCTTTGCTTCCTGTGTTCTCCAGAATGTAGTCGGCGCGCGCGGCTTTATCCGCATCGGGAATCTGGTGCGAGAGCCTCACGCGGGCATCGGCCTCGGCTGCAGCACGGCCTGCCCCGGGCGGGCAGATTCTCTCAGCATAACGCGCGATCTTGACCTCGTCCGACGCCGTGACCACCACGATGCGGTCGATGCGCCGCCGCCAGTCGGCCAGCACAGTCTCTTTCTCCCCGCGCGCGCGGGCATCTCGTTCCACCTCGAAGATCAGCGCCGACTCGATGACTGCCACCGCCGCCGGATTGCGGGCAAAAACTTCGTTCATCCACTGCCGCTGGGCTGCAATCACTGCCGGATGGACGATTGCGTTCAGCTCCTCCAACTGCTGGCTGCCTCGGTTGCCTTGGAAGACCATCTGCGCTAGCCGTGCGCGGTTCAGCCGGCCGTCCGCTCCGACGACTTCCGGTCCGAAGTGCTTCACGATCTCGGCAAAAACTGCCTGCCCCGGCTCCATCAGCGCCCGGCCCAGTTCATCGGCCTCGACCACCTCGGCGCCCAGTTCGCGCAGGTAGTCCGCGACAGTGCTTTTGCCCGAGCCCAAGCCTCCGGTGAGCCCGACCCTAAGCATTCTGGAGTCCCCGGCGCATCTTGGCGGCCCGCACGGTGTTGGCCATGAGCATGGCCACGGTGAGAAGTCCCACGCCGCCGGGTACGGGGGTATAGGCCCCGGCCAGCTCGAAGGCCCTGGGGTCCACGTCGCCCACGATGGTCGAGCCGCGCTTGGCAAAGGTGGCTTCGCGCTTGGCGTTCCCGGCAAAGAAGCGGTCAAACTCCTCGCGCGTGTTCAGGCGGTTGATGCCCACGTCGATGATGGTGGCGCCGGGTTTGATCATCTCCGGTGTGATGAAGCCGGGGCGGCCGATGGCGGCGACCAGAATGTCGGCCTGTCGGGTGATCTCTCCGAGGTTGCGCGTTTTGGAGTGACAAATCGTTACGGTTGCATTCTGGTGGAGAAGCAGCATGGCCGCCGGCTTGCCCACCAGGTCGCTGCGGCCCACCACCACGGCGTGCTCACCGGCGATGGGGAGATTGCTGCGCTTCAGGATCTCGATGATTCCCGCTGGCGTGCAGGGGGCCAGAGCCGGGCGTCCAGCCTGGAGGCGGCCCGCATTGACCGGGTGAAAGCCGTCCACATCCTTGGCCGGGGAGATTGCATCGAGCAGGGCCTTGGCATCCACTTGCGGCGGAAGGGGCAACTGGATGAGGATGCCGTCGATGTCGTCGCGTGCATTGAGCGCGTCCACCAGATGAAACATCTCTTCGGTGGTAACCGTGTCGGGCGGCGTGATGAGTTCGCTGAAGATGCCCAGATCGGCACAAGTTTGCACCTTGCTGCGCACGTAAATCTCCGATGCCGGCACATGCCCTACCAGAACCGCCGCGAGTCCCGGCTTTATGCCGCGCACCGCCAGCAGTTTTACCTCTTCCGCAACTTCCTGCTTGATCTGGGCGGCAATCGCCGCTCCATCCAAAATCCTTGCCATCTTGCGCTCCAAAAGACCTATCGTATCGCTTCCAGCCTCGGAGCGGGACTGGAGTTCGATCAAGATGGCAAGGCATTCTTCCTGTTGTCAGCGGTAGATCTGCGGTGAGAGCACCAACGGGCGCAGGCGCGGTTCGCGGGTCTTCACGCGCAGCTTGCTGATGTGCACGTCGTAGCCGGTTCCGGGCAGGAGAGATTCCAAAACAAAAGTCTCGGTGCCGCCGGAGTGTAGCTCGCGGTAGCGATAGACGCCGACATCGCCCTCGCTGGTCTCCGTGCCTCCCGCGGGCGCATCAAGGAAATGCTCGGCGTCGGCCACGGTGGGCGCTGCGTGGGTTTCACCCGTGGTCAGGCTCTCGGCTGCATAGGAGCGGACCAGCTTGGTCCAGTAGCGGCCGAGCAGTTCGGTGTCGGCAAACAGGTCTGCCCAGACGATCTCTCCGCGCACGGCAACTACCACGCCGATCGCGTGCTCCTCGCGTAGTTGGGCAAGCACCTGTTCCCGCGACTTCGTCAGCGGGGCGGCGGCTTCGTCCACCTTGGAGCTGATCTCGCTGTTTTGAACGGCTTTGGCGTAGCTGGTGGTGTTCAGTCCAGAGTGGATTCCTCCACTCGCGCCGACCGGTCCCCCGCTCGAGGCCGCAGGAGCGGCCATGACGCGATTCAATTGCGCGATCGTCCCATGGACGGAATTCCACACTTCCTGCTGGTCTTTCGCCACCATCGCCTGCTGGCGCACGGTGGGCTGGACCATGAACCCGTGGGCGGTGGTCCCGGCCGAGGCGCCAAAAACCGGTGAACTCTCCGTCCAGCGGCCCGGCTCTATGCAGAAGACGGAGAGGTCGATCGGGTCGCCGCCGGCCGGCACGATGCGGTCCTTGGCAATCACCCGGTCCTGCTTGCCACCGGTTACGATTTCGCCGGCCAGCAACAAGAGCGGCTTGCCGGAGTTGTTGGCCAGAACCAGCGTATTCACCTGGTCTCCGCGGTTGCGATTGAGCCACGGATTCGGGTCGTCGGGCAGGCGGAATTGGGGACGGATGGCCGGACCGGTGTCGCGATCCCGGGGCCTGACCAAACCTCCCTGGGCGCGGCCCGCCTCAGTGACCTCGACCTGCCCGCTCTTGATGCCTTCATCCAGGGTGAGAAATGGGGTTGAGCTTGCGGATTTGCCGCTGGCGCGGACGACCGGGAATAGAAGCAGATTGCCGCTCTCGATGGGGGCCAGAACCCGGTACGGACCATGCTCCGCTTCCGCCGGACCGCCGGCCGCGCGGACTCCGGTTTGCCCGACAAATGCCGTGAGCGCCCAGACAAACGCGCCCGCAAGCCCAAACCAGCCAAGTTTTTTCATTGCTCTCCTTCGCCGGGAAAACACCGCGGCATCTGAATCAGGAACGCGGAACAACCGGTTTCTTGCAAAGTTTTTTAGCGCGCAATTTTGGCGTATCTTGAGGGCGTGGGAGTCCTGTCTTCCCAATCCGTCGCAGCGAGCGCAGCGTCCGGTCTGACCGCCGCATCCAGCCTGACCGATGCGTCTGGCTCGATCGCCATACCTGAAGCGATCCGCCCCAACCTGCTCGAAAGCTTGCAGGAGGAACTGTGGCAAGAGTCCGGTGCGGCGGATTGGGGCCTGGGGCGCGAAGAGTTCAACACCATTCTGGAGCGCATCGGAGCGGCGCAGAATTTCGGCCGGCCTGCGGGAGAAGCGGTTTCGCGCCAACAGCAGGCGGCTTTCTTTCGCAGCGTCCGGCTTGCTGACCTGGTGCTGGCCCGCGCCTGCGCCACAGGCCACGAAGGGGCATGGGAACACTTCCTCGCCGTCTATCAACAGTCTCTGGTTCGCGCCGCGATTGCCATCGCCGGTAACGAGACCATGGGACGCGAACTGGCCGACCAGCTTTATGCCGAGCTGTACGGACTGACGACGCGCGACGGAGAGCGTCGCAGCCCGCTGGATTCGTATCGTGGAAGGGGCTCGCTGATCGGCTGGCTTCGGACCACGCTCGCGCAGCGCCACGTGGACCACTACCGCCGCACCCGCCGGGAACGTTCGCTCGAAGATGCGACGGAGGGCTTGGAACCTCCGGCTGCGGACCCCGAGCCCGAGACCCCTTGCGCCGATCTTGAAGCTTTGAGCCGCGCAATCGAAGAGGCTCTGCGGGAAAGGGAAACGGAGGAACGGCTTTTGCTGGCCGCTTATTATATCGACGAGCGCACGCAGTTTGAGATCGCAGGAATGCTCGGCGTGCATGAAGCCACGGTTAGCCGCAAACTGCGACGGCTGGTCGACGGCCTCAGAAGGCAAGTCCTCAAGAATCTGCAGCGAACGGGGTTGAGCAGGCGCGCTGCCGAGGAGGCGCTGGGCGCAGATCCACGCGACCTGGACCTGAATCTCAAGAAAATGCTGCAAAATCCGCAGCCGGAAGCGTTCCCAGAGAAGGCGTCACGATGAATTCAAATTCCCAACTCGATTTTCATCCCGATGCCGAGAGCCTGAACGCCTTCGCCGAGCAAGCGCTTGGTGCGGCGGAACGCGAGCAGGTTTTGAGCCATCTGGCTGGATGCAGCCGCTGCCGCCAAGTGGTTTATTTGGCGCAGGCAGCTGCGGAAGCAGAGATTCCGGCAGCGGTTGCAGTGAGCCGTGCGACAGCAGAAGATCGGCCGTGGTTTGCGAACTGGCGTTGGACCTGGGTACCGGCGGCGGCACTGGCAGCGGTTGCGGCTCTCGCGGTCACATTTTACCCCTGGGCGAGTGGCTTCCGGCCGAAACAAACGCCAGTGGCTCCTGAGGTCGCAAAGGTTGTGCCCCAGAATGCAATGCAGGTTCCCAAGCCCACTTTCCAGAAGCACAGGAATGCAGAAACAGCACGCCCTGCTGTCCCGCCTGTCACTTTGAAGCCGTCGGCAAAGAGCGTGCAGCCCGCTGCGCGACCCACGCTGCCGGTTGAAACTGGACAACTGCAGTTAGCGCCTTCAGCAGGGCCGGAAGCTGCCGGAAGTGTCCATGGGGAAAGTTACGCTCCACTTTCACTGCCGAGTGCGTCCGGACCGAGCGCAACAGGATTGGGCGTGACGGGGACAAACATCGGCGGGCAGGCGAATGCAGTGCTCTTCAAGCCGCAGCCGGCGGCCAATTCGTGGCCGCAGCAAACGCTGCAAAAGCGTATGGCTGGCGGGCCGGCGAGAACCGCGGCGACTACTCAGGTTGCGCAAACCAACTTGCGGGCGATGGGTGGTCCGCAGGCTGCCCGAACCTTGAACTTCGCCGCGGCAATGCCGCGAAGCGAAGCCCAGCCCGCATCCGGCACCAGCCTTGAAGTCTCCATGAAGCGGCTCCCGGCCGCAGTGCCGGTTCTGGCAGGACTCGGCGGCTTCAAGCTATCCAACGGCGCGATGGCGGTCTCCGCGGCCGTCACCTTGCACCAGACGCTGGCGCTCGACGGGACGGGCGCGTTGTTTCTGAGCGAGGATGGAGGCTTGCACTGGGAGCCGGTCGCGCAGCAATGGACGGGCCGCGCCATTGAGGTGCGGACGACCAGGGCAGCGAGCGGCCCTGCCGCGCCACCAGTTACATTTGAGTTGATGAATGAAGCCGGGTTGACCTGGGTAAGTGCGGATGGCAAGGCCTGGAAGGCAAAATAAAGGGCGGGCCGCGAAACACAGATTGAGCCAACGGTTCTATCAGCGGTGGATTGAGAGCTGTTTCGACTCCGACTTATTGCTGAGTCATTCTTTATTGGGTGCCAGATAGTTAGAAGAAACTTATTCAAGATACCCCTGCTGAAGAAAGTCGCTTCGCTGCCGAAGAAATACTTGCAGAGCCAGTTGCCGCCACGGGTGCGCGAAGGAATCGGGCGCGGGGAATGGGCTGAGACGGCGCTGAATCAAAAGGAATGCCGGGACGAAGGGAGGCTCCGACGGTGCTGATGGAGAGGGATAGAGAGGGGACTGCCAGTTTGCCGTGGGCGCATCTCCGCCTGCCACCTTTTCCGCAGGTCGCCATACGGGTGCTGCAACTGGTGAACAACGAAAACGTGCAACTGCGCCAGTTGAGCGAGTTGATTTCTTCCGATCCGGCCTTTGCCAGCGAGGTTCTGACCATTGCAAACTCGCTGTTGTACGCGTCGCGCTTTCCCGCCAACAGCATCCTACAGGCCATTGCGGTGCTGGGCGCCAACAATCTGCAAGGTCTCTGTCTGACGGTAGCGGTGCGCTCTTACATGGGCAAGACGTTGAGCCATCCAGCCATGCAAGCCATTTGGCGGCACAATCTGGCTTGCGCCCTGATTGCGGAGCAACTCGCTTCGGCAGGCTTCATGGATCGGGATATCGCCTACACTTCGGGTGTGATGCACGACCTGGGACGTCTGGCGCTGGCGGTGCTGCGTCCGCAGGACTACGGGCTGTTGCTGGGGTCATATAGTGGAACTCCCGGCAGCATCCTCAAGGCCGAACGGGATTTGTTTGGATGGGATCACTGTGCAGCCGGCCGGGAACTGATCGCGGATTGGATGCTACCTGACGACTTTGGGGCGATTGCGGGCGAGCATCATTGCCCGCGGCCTGAAGGCGGTTCCTGGGAGATGGCGGATTTGATCAACGTGAGCTGCCGCATGGCGGACACAGTGGGCTTTCCCGCGTTTTCCGGATGCGAGACTTTGCGGTTTGAGGATTTGCTGGACGAATTGCCTGCGCGCGAGCGCCGACTTTTTCATTCCTCGGTGGAGACACTGACTTTCGAAGTCACCAAAAAAATCGAGGCGATCGAGGCGGCTTAGGGCGCTTCCGGGATCGCAGTACCTCGAAGCCGAACCCCCTTCGGCTCCGCACCGGAGCGGTAAAAAATGGGGTCATTTTGGATCGATTTTGAGCCATTATCAGGCCAAAAGTGCCCAAAAACGGCCAAAAAAGGGCTAAAAATGGGCAGTTGCAGTTACTGATCAGTTAACTATGTGATATTGTATATCACTGATTAATAGGTACTTACGCGATTTTTATCGTCGAAAAAGTGATAATATCCCATAGGGGGGGTGGGGGGGTACACCAAAAACCGCCCGATTTCCTGGTCGGAAACAGGGATGAAGCTGTTTATATTGTGCACCAGATGAGGTGAATTATCTGCAAAAGCAAGTTCAAGTCCAGAGCAGCTCTCAGCCTTCAGCCTTCAGCCGTCAGCTCTCAGTCTTCAGCCGGCAGCATGGGATTCGGCCAGTCCAAGCCAGAAGATAGGCGCGGAACCGGTGCGGTTGGACACTTGGCCAGGGCTCAATGAGGGCTGAGGTCTCCCACCCTTCCGCGATGGAGCTGCGGAAGGATGGGGCACCCATATTCACTATCCCAGATGCCCAAATGCTAGGCACCTGGAGTGCCCATTTTCAGTGGTTGAGCTCACTTTTCAATCAGGCTCGGCTCTTTAGTTCCGGGTACCGCTTGTAGATGCGGTGCTGGTCCTCAGGGCTGAGCTGGCCCAGGCGCATCGGCTTGTCCTGGGGACGCGTGCCTTTCTGATTCAACACGTTCATCAGGCTCCATTCACGCTGTAGCCCCTGCGGCTCTTCCGCCTTCAAATCGTAGCGGGTAAAGTCGATGGCCATGGCGGGGCTGTTCTTGGTCCAGTCGTGCAGGAGCGCCAGGCGAAACTCGCGATTCATGAACCACTCGATCTCCAGATTTTTTTCCGAGCCCGGGCCGCCCGTTCCCTTGGCATCGAAACGGTAGTTGAGCCCCGCATTGCTGGCATGGTGTTTCCGCCACTCCAGGCCGAAGGCGCCTTCGGTCATCACCTGCGTATCGGGCCACCTGTCCCGCATGGCCTGGAGCCAGTAGGTCAGGTCCTCATCGTGGCCAATCGATACCTCCCAGATCCCTGTCACCCAGCCAAAGCCGTTCAGCGCATGGCCCTTGTCGAAGTGCATCGCGGTGGTGTCCATCATTTCCTTGCGGCCGGCCACGGTTCCCATGTTCCCCACCGACTCGATCGGACCCACGCCGAGCCGGCTGTTGAACCCACCCTCAAAGCCTTCGCGCCGGGCCGTGAGAAAGTCGCATGTCCAGCCGTCGAGGCAGACACTGTCAATGAAATCGGCCGGTCCCTGGGCGGGCTTCAGATAGTGCTCGCGGCTGGGGTAATAGGGGTAACAGATGCCGCCGTCGCCATCGCCGTGATCGATGCCGTGCTGGCTCCAGATTTGTCCCTGGCAGACATGAATGCCCTCATCCTCGGCGAGGTGCCTCTGGTTTTCCGCGTCCATGAAGCCGGCCACCAGACACTGCGGGCGGTATCCTCCCCCGATCATCTGGGAGATCATCTCCAGCGCCTTGTGAATCGTCTGCCGGTTGACCTCGCGGGTATTGAACATGGGGGCGAAATAGCCGCCGGGAATGAAGGTGATCTCGTCGCCATAGCGGTCGTGATAGGAGGCCAGCAGCCGGCGCGCATCCTGGTACTGCTTGCGGCTGTCGTTCAAGGCCAGCCAACTGATCGCCCAGGTCATCTTGCCTTCCGGGCAACCGCGCGCAAAGGCTTCCCGCCGCGAGCGAATGTGGTCGGGGTGGTTGTCGGGGATCTCGTCTTCGCCGATGGAGTGATTGGGAGAGACCTCGATCTGATTCACGCGCACGATCGATACGTGGGTCACAAACCTGCCGCTTAAAGGAGAGGCGCCCGCAGCGAACGCCGCGGAGCTACCGCCGAATCCCACCAGCCCGAGAGAGGCCGCCGAAGCTGCCGCCCCACTGAGAAATTTCCGCCTGGTCCAGTCGCCACCCAAGAGCCCACTGCCATTTCCAGATTCCTTCATCTCCACCTTCCGCATGCGTTTATTGCCCGGAGGAAATCATACTAGGGTCTGATCACACTGCGCAGGCGGATGGCGCTGCGAGCGAAAAATCGGGCCAGACCAGAGGGAGCCCGAAGGCTTTGGCGGCTCCAAGAAATATCGGATCTCGCGGCCACTACTGTGTCGCATGAACGGGCCCTGGAAACGGATGCATTCGCCAGAGCCCATAGGACTAGACTAGGCGAGCAACAGCTTCTTTCGGCGGGCCAGAACGTAGACTGCGACCAGGGCCGCGGTGAATCCCGCTCCAGCGCCAATACCGAGGGCCCAGCGAGGGCCGAAGCGGTTGGCAACCCATCCAACGATCGGTGCGCCAAGCGGCACTCCTCCAAGTGCAACGGCAACACGCAAGGCCATCACCCTGCCCCGCATCGCTGGTTCTGTCGAGAGCTGCATGATGCTGTTTGTGCCGTTGATGAAGATCAGGCCAGCCGCGCCGATGATTATGAGAGTGGCCGCGAACCACCAGTATCCAGGCGCCAGTGCGGCCAGGGTGCAGCCGATCCCGAAGATACCAGCCCCCGCCATGAGGGACGCCAAGTTTTGTCTCTGCCGACTTGCAACGAATAAGGCTCCTGAGACCGTGCCTACGGCCATGATGGAGGAGAGAAGGCCGAATGCACGTGCACCGGAGTGGAAGACATTCACCGCCATCGTAGAGATGAAGATGGGAAAGTTCATACCAAAGGTGCCGAGCAGAAACAACATGACCAGGATCGCCCTGAGGTCCGGTCTTCTCCACACGTAGCGAAGCCCCTCTAGAAATCCAGATGCGGTGCGATGCGCCCTCGCGTTTCCATGCAGTTCCGAGAGGCGAAAGAAGGACATTGAGATCAGGACCGCCGCAAACGAAAGCCCGTTCAAGAGGAAGGCCCATCCGAGACCAACGCTTGCGATGAGCAAACCGGCGACAGCGGGGCCTATCATCTGCGCAGCATTGAATGAGGTTGAGTTCAATGCCACCGCATTGTGAAGGTCCGCATCTCCCACCATCTCTGCGACGAAGGTCTGTCTCACCGGCGCATCCAGCGCAGCCGCGGAACCGGACAGGAAGGCCAACACATACACGTGCCAGAGCTGGATGACTCCCGCGATGGTGAGAACTCCCAGAATGAGCGCAAGCGCTCCCATCGTTGCCTGAGTGAACATCAGCAGCTTGCGCTGATTAAGGCGGTCCGCAGCTAATCCTGTCCAGGGCAGGAGCAACAGTTGCGGGGCGAACTGAAGGCCCATCACAATACCCAGCGCCGACGCATTGTGATGGGTAAGTTGCGTCAGCACAAGCCAGTCCTGAGCGACGCGCTGCATCCAGGTACCGACGTTGGAAACCAGAGAGCCAGCCGTCCACAAGCGGAAGTTGAAGCTTCTCAGGGAGCGAAAGGTGCCGGCTATTTGATCTTTCATGGGCACGTGGGCGTGTTGCCCCCATGGAACTGGCCGAAGTGACGCGCCGAAAAGATGCTTGTGAGCAGCGCGCCCAGGCCGAACGCAAGGATGTGGCTTGCGGTTCGCGGATCAAAGGCGCCGACGCGTGCGACGAGCAGATATCCAACCACAGCGTTGAAGAATCCCCAAACAACGTTGACTGTTGAAGAGGAGAGCCCTTGGCCGGACGGTTTTGCAAAGGGACTCTGGAAGGGGTGCCCCATCGTGCCGGCGACAAGGTGAGGGAGGGCGTTTGCCGAAAAAGCGCCCCCAAAGAAGTACGACACAAGCCAAAGCCAATTCATGATGCGGAGCTCCTTCTTTCCAGCAGCAAAATGATTTCCTGTGTAGACCCTGTCTCACCGAGACGGGGGAAGACGTTTCTGATGCTGTACTCTTGCGCTTCCTCGCGCATATCGGTCATGGCATCAAGTGCCAAGGTCACGTTGAACCCCTGCTCGTAGGCCTGGCGGGCGGTTGCCTCAACGCCGACGGATGTCGCCACTCCCGTCACAACAACCTGAGTAACGCCCCGCTCTTTGAGCCGGCGTTCAAGATCCGTGGTTGCGAATGCGCCCCAGCTTCGCTTGGTGACGGCAATGTCGCCCGGTTGCTGATTCAACCGCGGTAGAAGGTCGGACCATCCCTCGGCAAATGCCTGGCTGCTGCGCGGACCCTGTTCCGTCCGTCCCGGCGCCCGTCCCGTCGCATTGACCAGCACGACTGGGAGGTTCTTCGCATGGAAGACATCTATCAACGCGCACGTTCGGTCGATGACCTCATCGATCGGATGAATAAAGTTTCCGTTGACGATGCCATTCTGCAAATCAATCACGATCAACGCGGTGTTGGGGTCAAGAATCGTAAGTGGCATCGGGTTCTTCTCCTCGGGTGAAAAGTTGACATGGGTAAGAAGCGGGACCGAGTGGGCTCAATCCTCAACAAGACGCGCAAGGAGTTCGAGTGCCGCCTGTAGCTTCTCCTGCTCGCGAACAGAGAGCTTCTGGGAGATGGTCGTGGTGAGCCAGTCCTGTCTCGCGGCCCTGCCCTGCTGGAGTCTCTTCAGGCATTTGGGGGTGAGAGACATCAGAGTTTGGCGCCCGTCGCTCGAGTCGGGAGAACCACGGACCAAGCCCGCTTCCTGCAGCGGCGTCACCACAGCGCTCATGGATTGCGGACGAATGCCTTCCGCTCGCGCCAGACTGGAAACCGTAGCCGAACCATCCTTCTCGAGTCGAAGAAGAACAGAGACCTGTGATGGTGTCAGGTCGTCGCGTCCCCCATGCTCGCGTAAACGGCGCTTGAGCTTGCCGCATACTGTGCGGGTCTCGGCAGCAAGCATGGAAGCGAGCCCGGCCTGAGTAGAAGACTTTCGAATGCTCACCAGATCAATATCTCACATCTACAGATAACCTGTAAAGTTTTCCTGTATATTTTTCGTCTACCTGGCTGGTCTGGACTTCGGTATTTATAGCCGCCCAGGGTGTGATAGACCGAGGTGGTGATCTGAATCATGCGATCCGGGAGTTCATCGAGTTGTATTGTTCGGAATCCAGACTCGCATTAAATAAGACTATGGTCACCCGGTACCGCATTTCCCTGGAACAGCGGCACTGCTCTCTTTCCTCTTTTAACCGGCTGGCTCAACTCACCTTCACATAGGTCGAGTAAGGCCGCGATCCCATCCACGTAAACGGCAGCATGGTGATCGGCCCGCTTACTGAGGCCACTTCCCACTGCCGCTCGCTAACGCGCTTCGCCGTCAGCAACTGCTTTCGCGTCACGGTCGGCAGTGGAGTCGCCTGTTCCTTTTTCACTGCCATCAGCACCAGCGGTCCCCGCAGAAGCGCCACTGTGTCCGAATGCTGCGCATCGATTGCCTCCAGCCGCATTCTGAGCGGAAGTTCGAGTTCCACGCGGTCGCCAGTCTTCCACTGCCGCCGTAGGGCAGCGAACTGTCCAGGTGTTGCCAACGCTTTCTGTCGCATTCCGTTCACGAAAATCTGTGCTCCCTGCGCCCAGGCCGGAATACGAAAATTGATCGTCAACTCGGTGGGTTGAGAGCTGGTCACGGTAAAAGTCACGCGATCCTCAAACGGATACTCGCCTTCCTGCGTAAGTGAGAGCGCGGCTCCATTCTCATTCCAACGCAGCGTCGAGGGCAGATACAGATTCACAAATACCGCCTGCGGCCCGCGAAGGTATGTGTTGATCCGGTAATCCGCCGCCACCTGCGGCAGTGTGCCTGAGCAGCACGCCCAGCGAGCTTCCTTGTAAACACGCTTCCCGTCGAAGTTGTAATCGGAGTAGTAGAAGTTTTCGCCGTTCTCCTGCAGCGGCATCGCTCCCAGCACGGTGTTGTACATCATGCGCTCCATGCTGTCGCCATAGCGCGCGTCGCGGGTTACACGCAGCAGATATCGCGTAAGTTTGAAGTGCGCATAGGCACCGCATGGAGTTTCAAAGCTGTGATGAGTGTTGGTCAGGCTGTTGTACAGGTCGCTCGTGCCCGGCGCGCGCAGCGTCTCATCCGGCCCCCACCCTCCCGTAGCAAAGCTTTGCTCCTGCAACATATCGAATGCGTTTCGGACGGCGCGCAAATGTTTCCCGCTTCCAGCCACGAGGTACGCCATCATCGCAGAACTCAGGGAGTTCACATAGCTGTATGCGTGTCTGCCATTCATCACGTTCTCATTGCGCGACAGCGGATCAAACCAGGTTTTGTCGTCGAGGTACTGCAGTCCAAGGTCATAGTACCGCTTGCCGGCGCCGCGCTGGTAAGCCAGAAACAAATTCTCAGAGATGGTGTACGACTCGTCCCAGGTCCACGAGGCGTCTTGCGGATCCTTGTCCGTCCGCCACGGACGGTCGTGTTCCACAGCATGCCCCGGCAGGTGCGGCAACGCAGTATTCGTGGTGTGCTCCAGAATCGCGAGCGCCAGTGGATCCTTCACATAGGTGTGCGAATCGAGCAGTCCCAGCAACAACTTGTCGTAGGTGTACGCGGGAAAGCGATTCTTGTCGTAGAAGTCCGCCGAGATTGTTTCGGCGTAGAGGCGGTTGAGCCGCAGCACCTTCTGGCGGGTCTCCTCTTCTCCGGTAATCGCGTAGACGCGTGCCAACGCCGACACCCATTGACCAAAGTTGCACCCGGGAGCGAACCCGATATCTGATCCTCTGCGATAGTTGTAGTCGGGATCGTAGGTGTACCACCCACCTAGATCTTCGCCCGGCGCAGGCATCCCCGACATCTGCCGGAAGGGCTTCAACAGGCTGTCCTCGCTCAGCGCCATCAGCACTGAATGCGTATTCATCAGCTGCGATTCGTGCAGATCGCTGGCGATTGACACATCGCCATAGCCAAATTCCGAGAGCGGGGTGTCCAACGAGGGTTCGGCGCTCCAGGCCCGATTGCTTCGAATCCCGGTGCCGGCAACAACGGCAGCCGTAAACGAACCCATCTGAAGAAATCGCCTTCGTGAAATGGCTGTTAGTCTATTTAGCTTTGCACTCATCGAACCGATCTCCTTCATCTCATGCCAACATTATGCATTTGGTTGTGCAGTCCTGTCATTTCCGATGGCTAAGGCTTGCACATCGAGCCAAGGCTAGATTATAGAAAACTTCGACGATATGAATTAACATTTGTCGCAGCGAACGGGTACGTTCACGACGATTGGATACACTCTTGTTTTTCCCCACCATGGATTGTCGTACGCACATCGCAAAAAGGGGTGATTCTATGAACGTTGAGGTTCACGCGTGATGAGCGAAATGCGAGCATCCGAGCTGGTCCGGTGCTGGGAGCAGCAGGTGATGATTCCTACCTATCCTGTGCAGGAGGCCGATCCCAACCCGATGTTTCTTGAGAAGCGGGTTTACCAGGGAAGCACCGGGAAGGTGTACCCGAATCCTTTTACTGACCGAGTGGCCCTGGAAAAGGTGGATGCAAGTTATCGGGCAATCACGCTGGAGAACGAATATATCCAACTCATGATTCTTCCCGAAATTGGCGGCCGGATCTTCACCGGTGTGGATAAGACCAACCAATATGATTTCTTCTATCGTCAGAGCGTGATCAAGCCCGCACTGGTAGGGCTGCTGGGGCCATGGATATCAGGCGGCGTCGAATTCAACTGGCCACAGCATCATCGTCCCTCCGCCTTTATGCCGGTTCATGTCACGATCGAGGAGGATGCCGACGGCGGACGCACGGTGTGGCTCAGCGAGCACGATCCCATGCAGCGCATGAAGGGCATGGTGGGTATCCATCTGTCGCCGGGCAAGGCCATTGTCGAAGCCAGAGTCAGACTGTATAACCGCACGAACCTGCCGCAGACGTTTCTCTGGTGGTCCAATGTCGCGGTGCGCGTACACGACCAGTACCAGGCATTCTTTCCCCCGGATGTAAGCTTTGTTGCCGATCATGCCAAGCGCGCCATCTCTTCCTTCCCGGTGGCCCATAATTCTTACTACGGTGTCGATTACCGACCTGGCACCGATATCTCCTGGTACAAGAACATTCCGGTACCAACCTCGTACATGGTTACCGAGTCGAAGTACGACTTCTGCGGAGGTTACGATCATGCCCGCCAGGCTGGCCTGGTGCATACCTCGAATCACCATGTAGCTCCGGGGAAGAAAATGTGGACCTGGGGCAATGCGGAGTTCGGCTACGCCTGGGAGCGGAACCTGACTGACAACGATGGCCCCTATATGGAACTGATGGCGGGGGCCTATACCGACAATCAGCCGGATTTCTCGTGGCTTCAGCCCTACGAGACCAAGACATTCAGTCAATACTGGTACCCGATCCAAAAGATCGGACCGGCAAAAAGCGCCAACACGGAAGTTGCGATGAATCTGGAATTCGATGCAGGCGGCGCGCACATAGGAGTTTGTGTCACCTCGCGGCGCAGCGTGCGCGTATTGCTCACCCGCGGCGGCCAACCGGTTCTGGACGAGCAGCACGAACTGTCGCCGGGCCGTCCGTTTGTTCAGTCGATGGAAATATCCGGCGCCAACCCGGAGGAATACCGACTGGCCGTTCTGGATGCAGAAGGCAGGGAACTGATTGCCTACCAACCGGAAAAGCCGGTGGACCGCAAACTGCCCGACCCGGCCACCGAGCCGCTGCCACCTGAACAGATTACGAGTGTTGAGGAACTGTACCTGACCGGCCTGCATCTGGAACAGTACCGTCATGCCACACGGTCTCCGGAAGTGTATTGGCGTGAAGGCCTGAGGCGCGACCCTGAAAACGCGCGGCTGAATAATGCGATGGGTCTGCTGCTCCTGCGCAAGGGCGAGTTCGCTGGTGCGGAGGGCCACTTTTCCTGCGCAGTTCGCCGCTTGACACTCAGAAATCCGAACCCCTATGACGGTGAGCCCTTCTACAACCTTGGCCTGTCGCGTCTCTATCAGGGCAAATACTCCGAAGCTTACAATGCATTTTACAAGTCGGTGTGGAATCAAGCATGGCAAAGCGCCGGCTACTATGCGCTGGCATCCATCAGCACCATGCGCGGCAATTTCCATCTGGCGTTGGAGCAGGTGGAGCAAAGCCTGCTGACCAACACCACCAATCTGAAAGCGCGCGCACTGAAAGCCGCACTCCTGCGCCACATGGACCGTGCGGACGAGGCGCAGGCTGTGATCGAGGAGACTCTGTCGCTTGACCGACTCGACTTCAGCATGATGGCCGAACGCTTCCTCCTGAGCCGCAATGAGCAGGATCTGCGCGCGTACGTCACCGCACTTGAGGGCGACGTTCAGACGCTGCTGGATGTTGCTTATGACTTGGTCTGGTCGGGACTTCGCGAAGATGCCTATCTGTTGTTGCAAGCTTGCATAGAGAATGCGCACTGGGAGCATCCGATGTTATGGTACACGCTCTCCTGGCTTGCCTCTTTGCTGGGTCGTCTTCCGCAATCCGCCGAGTATGCGGCCCAGGCAGAAGCAGCCTCTACGCGCTACTGCTTCCCGACCCGCCTTGAAGAAATGATCGTGCTTGAGGATGCCCTGCGTCGCAATGCGTCCAGTGCCAGGGCGTATTACTATCTCGGCAATCTCTACTATGACAAGCGTCGCTATGACGATGCGATCCGCTGCTGGCGCCGTTCGACCGAACTGGATGACGCGTTCTCGATTCCCTGGAGGAATCTGGGCATTGCTGAGTTCAATGTGTTGCACAATCCGCAAGCGGCGGACCGGATGTACGCCCATGCCTTTGCCGCCAACAGCGGTGATGCACGGCTGTTCTACGAGTGGGACCAGCTAAAGAAGAGAGCGGGGCTGGCTTCACCGCAGGAGCGGCTGCGCTGCCTCGAAGAACACCATGAACTTGTCGACAACAGGGACGATTTGACGGTCGAGTTCATTACCCTGCTGAACCAATGCGGGCGATGGCAAGACGCCCTGGAGCGTCTCAGTGCGCGGCGTTTCAGCCCCTGGGAGGGCGGCGAAGGACTGGTTTCTGCCCAGTATGTTCACGCGCACCGGGCGCTGGGCAGAGCGGCCCTGACAGCAGGAATGCCTGCCGAGGCGCTTCAGCACTTTGAGGCCGCCCGAAGCTACCCCCACAACCTCGGTGAAGGCAAGCATCTGCTCACTTTGGAACGCGACCTGGATTACTTCTCCGGATTGGCGGCCCGGCAGCTTGGAGATACAGAGCTTGCGTTGAGCTACTGGAACGCAGCAGCGGCGCCGATGCCCGCCCTGGGAGTCCATTCTTATTTTCAGGCGCAGGGTCTCAAGATGTTGGGCAACCACCCGGCTGCCGCCGAGGTCTTGTCGAGCCTCGCGGAGTTTGCGCAAAGGCAGATGGAAACGGAACCGAAGATCGATTACTTCGCCACTTCACTGCCCAACCTGCTTCTTTTCGACGATGATTTGAAAAAAAGAAATCGTATTGATTCACTGCTGTTAAGTGCACTGACCTGTCACGGGTTGGGGGATGAGGCTAAGGCTCTCCGCCAACTGGAACAGATTGTGGCCGAGGACCCCAATCATCTCTTCGCGGCGGACACGCTCAGATGGCTGAAACAGGGCAGCAAGGCAGTGTTGGAAGTGCTCGAGGTGCCCCCCGCGTCATGATCAAGCCCTTTCCTGCTCCAGAAATAACCGCCGCGCATGGGGACTCTACCCACTCTGCTTATGTCTGGCTGACCGCTGCGGCCGGAGCGCTGGGTGGGCTGTTGTTTGGCTACGACTGGGTTGTGATCGGCGGGGCAAAGCCGTTTTATGAACGCTACTTTCAGCTCAACTCGCCTTCGCTACAAGGCTGGGCCATGAGCTGCGCTCTGATCGGCTGCCTCATCGGAGCCGTCTCTTCCGGGGCCTTGAGCAATCGCTTCGGTAGAAAGCGGCTGCTCACGCTGGCTGCTCTGGCCTTTGCGGTCTCGTCCTTGGGGACCGGGCTGGCCGCGCACTTTGTTGTTTTCGTGGCTTGGAGAATGACGGGCGGTTACGCCATCGGTCTCGCCTCTGGCATTTCGCCAATGTATATCGCGGAAATTTCTCCGGCGCATTTGCGCGGGAGGTTGGTTTCCCTCAACCAGCTAGCCATCGTGTTTGGAATCCTGCTGGCGCAGGTGGTGAACTGGCTGATTGCGCGGCCTGTACCTCAAGGCGCTACGGCGCACGAGATTCTCATGTCGTGGAATGGTCAGTGGGGTTGGCGCTGGATGTTTGCGGTCACTGCCCTCCCATCCCTGTTATTTCTGATCGCCACGTTTCTCATCCCGGAAAGCCCGCGCTGGCTGGCCTCAAAGGGACGCAATCACCAGGCTCTTCGCGTGCTTGAACGCCTCGGAGGCCGGGCTTACGCACAACAGGTGATGGATGATTTTGCCCGTGCAAGTGAAGCGCAGCCGCAACGCTCGGTGTGGCAGGAGTTGTCCTCGCCAGGCATGGCAAAGATCCTTCTGCTGGGCGTGGTGCTCGCCGTTTTGCAACAGTGGTGCGGCATCAATGTCATCTTCAACTACGCGCAGGAGATCTTCGCGGCGGCTGGCTATCAGGTCTCCGACATTCTCTTCAATATCGTGGTCACCGGTGCAGTCAACCTGGTGTTTACGCTGGTGGCGCTCGCTGCCATCGATCGTTATGGCAGGCGCTTCCTCCTGCTTACCGGCGTCTCCGGTCTGGTGGTCATCTACACGGTTCTGGGCACACTTTACCGCATACATCTGCAGGGCAAGCCCATGCTGGTGCTGGTCCTCGCGGCCATCGCCTGCTACGCCATGTCCTTGGCCCCGGCAACCTGGGTGGTGATTGCCGAGATCTTTCCTAACCGCATTCGCGGCAGCGCCATGTCCATTGCCATTACTGCGCTGTGGACCGCTTGCTTCCTGCTCACCTACACCTTCCCGGTTCTGAACGCGGCACTCGGTGCGGCAGGCACCTTCTGGATTTACGCGGCAGTCTGTCTTGCAGGCTTGCTGTTTCTTTACTTCCGCCTGCCGGAAACAAAAGGAAGAACCCTCGAAGAAATCGAGTACGATCTGCGAATGAGCAAGTCAAAGAAACCTTAAACGCGCATAGGACACACGGCATTTGATCGACTAGTGTCTTTGCAGCAAGAGTGCCCAATCATGAACTCCGCTCCATCCGGAATCATCTGGAGGTTCGGGCGAGGTCCATGATGGGCCGGTGGCATCTTCAGACAGTGCAATGCGTTGTCCGCTTGTTGCACTGAACCATTCTCCGCGATAAGTGCCCGGGGATAATTGCAGCGTCAGTTTGCCTCCATGCGGCAAATACACGGCATAGAGATTGCCCGGATCGGCCAGGCAGTAGTTTCCGCTATTGACGAGGTCATCGTGGGGACTTGCTTTCCACCAATCGAAGCTGGTGAAGAATTCAACGATGTGACCATATCCCAGAAACATGGTCTGGGAATCGTCGCCCCTTCCATTCATCCAGCCGCCGCCGGTATCGGGCCAGATGTTGGTTCCCCGGCGAACACTCTCACCGGCGGTCTGGTATCCGCCGGCCATGTAGATATCCCATGCTGTTCTTCGGAGCACGTCGGCTGAGTCCGACCCAGCGGCAGCCCACTCCGGATAGTGATCTTCATAGCCGTACTCCTCATTGGTCTGAGGAATAATTCGGCCGGTCTTTTTCTGGAGATCCCTGGATTCAAGCATCAAGTCATGCTGGCTGCGGGACCAGTCCTGATAAGACGTAAAGCCGAACCAACTGGAGGCGCGGTCCTGGTGGATCGTTTTCACTGGGTGGCTGGTAGCCAAATGGTGATAGGGATCCCATTGCTCAATCAGCGTGCCAGTGTCGTGGGTCCAGGCATCGCTGCGAAAGCCATCAAGATCGTCACCAAGATCCCACGTGATATTTGAGAAACTTCCAAAGCGCGCCACGGCGTAACGAAGATAGCGGCGTTCGTCCTCGCTGGCGGGCGCCGGATGATCGCGCTCGTCATTCATGCCGAGCACGATGGAGATCATCATGTTTTTCTCGCGCGCGTGGCGAAGCATGCGATCGAATTTCTGCCAGTAGGAGACATTGAAGCGTGAATAGTCGAAGCCGGGGTGGTTGAAGTCATGAGCATCCTGGGCTGGCCAGGGGTCGATGTAGACATTCCATCGATCGCCGTTCATCGCAGGCTCGCCATAGAAGGCGCTGGTCCGTCCGGCCAGGGTTACGCGCATGCGGTTGACCTTGAGGTTGGCCAGCCTGTCAATACTGTATTGAATGGTCTGCTCGCTGCGCCAGCCCATGAGCCAGAAAGCCGTGGTTCCATTAAAGAAGTAGTGTTCGCCGGTGCCTTCCCAGAGAAAACTCCAGGGATAAGCCGGATCGACTCGGAGCGGACCTTTCCGATGCTGGTCAATTGCTTTGAAGTTGCCGGAGTATGTTCGAGCCTCGTCACCCACCTTGAAAGATACGTGGAACGTATAGGCACCGGGCTTGGATGGCATGAATCTGATGCGAAAGAGAGTCCCGTCGGCTGAGTCGCAGAATCCCACGACGGCGACCTTTTCCGCGGAGCCGGCGGGTTCAAAGTCTCCGACGAAGGATTCGTCCGTAAAGGGATTTCGCACGCTGGGGACTTTGATGTTCGCTGTAACTTCGATGAAATCAAACACGGGCGTACTCGATGCTGATTGAGAGAAGGTAATTCCGGACACATCTTCTGCTACCATGCGCGTCGTTGGAGCGAACAGGAGAGTCAGCACGGCGAGGACTGAGGGAAGAACAGCACGAGTCCAACTTCGGCTGAGGCCTGAGTGTCCTTGCGCAATTCGCTCAAATGGAGGACTCAGTTCCGAACTGGGGGATGCTGGCTTTGCCAATACTCTACGCTGCAAACGACGATTCAGAAACATATTTGTCCATCTCCAGATGATTTGCTGATTGACAACTTGGCGCCTCTCTTCGAACCCACACTTGTGAACAGATGCAGGACTGTAGAGCGCTCAGGAAAGATCTCCATCGTTAAGAGGTGCGGAGATCAGAGTAAAGTACCATGGCTGCTCAGTCTATGAGAAAACAAAGTGTTTCTCTTGAGGAGCGGCGGCTGAGGAACTTTCACTGCCACCAATTGGGCGGTGCAAAGCGCCGCAAGCGTGATGACGAGATTGGTGATACCGATGAGGACATTGGTTAAAAAGCGCGAATTGAGTGCGCGAAGACAGCATGGCGCAACGTTGTGGATGAAGCAAAGCGATCACAGATATTCAAGAAAGCAATCCTTTGACAGCGTGGGTTCGGTTCAGGTATTCTCGCGGCGGTCAAAGCTTTCAAACAGGTTCCCAGGACGTTCCGACCTCACCGGACGGGGGCGCTTGGAAGCCTTGATGTACAAAGCGTGACGCTCGATGGGCAGCCGATCTCTAACCGGTGGAATCTTTGGATCAACTGGTCAAATGCCTCGCCTGGAGTCCAAAGAGCAGCGCTGTTAGACAGGAAGGTTTTATTGATGAATCGACAGTATGCAATACCGGCATTTCTCATTGTCATTTCGATGGTCCCCTGTATTGGGGCTCAGGATTCCTCTCGTGGCGGAACACAGTTGGACCCCATTCAGTCCTATTTGCAACCGCTGGTGCAGAATCACACCCTCGCTGGCGCTGTCACGCTTGTTGCAAATCGAGATGGCGTGGTTTACCTGAAGGCTGTCGGCGATCGTGATGTTGCGGCCAAGGCTTCTATGGCGACAGACGACATGTTCTGGATTGCTTCGACGTCGAAGCCAATGACCGCGACGGCATTCATGATGCTCGTGGATGAAGGCAAGATCAATCTGAACGATCCGGTGGAAAAGTATCTTCCGGAGTTCAAAGGGCAAATGGTCAACTTGACCCATGCCAGTGCTGCAACAGGGGTGCCGGGAGCGGCAGGTTCGCAGAATTCGCCACAACTGGTACCCGCGAATCACCCCATTCTGGTGCGGGAAATTCTAAGTCATACGAGTGGCCTTCCGTTTCGGTCGTCGGTTCAGCCTGGCGTTCTGGACGGGTTGCCATTGAAGGATGCTGTGCGCAGTTTCGCGGCGGAACCTCTAATCTTTCAACCGGGAACAAGTTACTCCTACTCGAATGAGGGCCTCAATACCGCGGCACGCATCATTGAAGTTGTGAGCGGAATGTCCTATGAGCAATTCATGCAGGAGCGGCTGTTTAACCCGCTTGGCATGAAAGAGACGACATTCTGGCCTACCGCCGAGCAAGTGAAGCGCCTTGCGAAATCCTACAAACTCGACCCGCAGACAAAAGGCCTCCAGGAGATAACCATCGATCAGTTGACCTATCCTCTCAATGATAGGCAACATCGCTTTCCGATGCCCGCAGGCGGCTTGTTCTCTACAGCGGAAGATGTTTCAAAGTTCTGTCGAATGATTTTGAATGGCGGGACGCTGAACGGGAAGCGCTACGTTTCCCCCGAATCGCTGCATCTGATGACCAGTACGCAAAATCACGGCATGGGTGGAACGAACTACGGCCTCGGCTGGAGTGTTTCAGATTCCGGATTCGGCCACGGCGGCGCGTTCAAGAATTCAATGGAGATCAACACGTCCAAAGGGTGGATACTCATCTTCATGGTCCAGCAGGCTGGCCCATGGGGAACACCAGATGGAGATACGATCGGCCCCAGGCTGGCACGGTTCGCAGATGAATTAATAGTTAATCCCACCAATATTCCCAAACCCAGCGACACCTCGGATCGTCACTGAGCTGAGGCAAGATCCAACAAGGGCATTTTCAGGACACTGCGGCGCGGCAAGCTTTTCCGCGACTTTTCAGTGGACCGATCCATGATTCTCCTCGTTACCAAGTTCTGCTTCCAAACTCTGTTCAAACGCATGTCTGATTGCCGGCATCCTTGGCGACGCACAATGCCGCCACATCGCCAATGCTTTCGCCCAGCGCGGCCGGCACCACCGTGCATACCGCCAGCGCTGGCGCCAACGCTTCCTGGAACATTGACTTGCGCGCTGGCTCCAGCAGCATATCGCCCAGTCGCATGGCCAGGCCGCCAATCACAATCCGGTCGGGATTCAAAACATCCACCAGAATTGCAAGTGCAAGCCCGAGCTTCTTGCCGCATGCCATGAGGATGCTGTGCGCTACCTTGTCCCCTTTTGCTGCGGCCTGCCCAACATCTTTTGCCGTCACCTTGTGCCCCGCTGGCAGGTCATGAAGCAAAGACTTGCGTCCGCTGTTCCGCGTTGCCTGCAACATCTTCTCGGCAATCTGCGCCAGTCCTCCGCCACTTGCCCAACCCTCAACCGATCCAGCCTTGTTGTAGCCTACCGGACCTGATGGTGTAAGTCGCACATGACCAATTTCACCGGCCATGTCGCTCGATCCGCGATAAAGTCTCTTCTCAATGATGATGCCCGCTCCCAGTCCTGTTCCCATGGTGAGAAAAATCATGTTCCGCGTCCCCTGGCCAGCTCCATAACGATGCTCGGCAACGGCTCCTGCGTTCGCGTCATTCTCAAGAAGTACCGGGCAGTCGAACTCCCTCTTGAGAATGTCCACGATGGGAACATCAATCCAGGTGGGCAAGTTGGGCGGAGATTGAATCACGCCAGTATGCGGGTCGAGCGGCCCGCCGCAACTCACCCCGATTCCTCGAATGGATTTCCTGCTCGCCTTGACTTCGCCGAGTGCCTTATTGAGCGCCGACATGATCTGTTCAATAGCCTGTTGCGGGCCCTTGGCCGGCAATGTCGAAAACTCCGTTCGGGAGATCACCTCCGGCGGCTTGCGAGAAATCACCACGGCCGTCTTGGTACCGCCAATATCTACGCCAACCCAAATGTTGTCGTCCACTGGTTGATCTCCTCTTTTGGTTGATCTATAAACTCGCGGATCATCGATATTCTGTGGTTGGAATAATTTACTTGGCCGATTAGCTGCCGGGCTGATGTTGATCTTTGGCTGGACCCGCGGTGGTATCTGCCGGGCACGGCTTCTGACCGCACAACGTCCCGGTAATGCCCTGCCCCTCGGTGATCGTGAAGATGCGATCGCTGGCGGGCAGCTTGACCATCTCTTTCACCCCCGATGGCCAGTGGATCTCCGCGGTTCCGGCGTCGACAGCATCACCGAGCCCGAAATGCAGCCGTCGATCGTTGGATGAGATGTAGCTTCCGCTGGCTAACACGTCCTGTCTCATGCGCATTCCGTTGGCTTTCAGATAGACCGTTGCGCAGGTGGCGTCTCGCGGACTCTTGGGGCCGCCCACCAGTTGCAGCTCCACCCAGTGGTGGTGGTCGGGGCTCACGTTTCTGAGTAGCGTCGGCGGCCCATCAATCGGATTGATGATGACATCGATCTTGCCGTCGTTGAAAAGGTCGCCAAAGGCCGCACCCCTGGCCGGAGTTACCACGGCAAGGCCCGTTCCCTGTACAGGTGGAACGTACTCGAACTTGCGCCCCTTGCTATCTGGAATGTTGTGAAAGAGCAGCGGGCGCTCGGCAAAAGTTGTGCCCCAATCGTGTTCGTCTACTTGAGGGTAAACATGGCCGTTGACCATGAACAAATCGAGCCAGCCGTCGTTGTCATAGTCCAGGAATCCATCGCCCCAACCGACGAAGGGGATGGTGGTTTGAGCAATTCCCGCCTTGTAACTGACGTCGGTAAAGGTGGCGTCTCCGTCGTTATGGTAAAGCACCTTGTAGTCGTCGCCGAAGTCGGTGACAAACAGGTCCAGTAACCCGTTGTTCTCGTAATCGCCCACAGCAATGCCCATGGAGGCTATCTCGCGCCCGTCCTTGTTCAAGGCAAAGCCGGAGATGTAGCTCTGGTCGTCGAAGGTGCCATCGCCCTTGTTGATATAGAGGTAGTTGGGCTCCGAGTCGTTGCCCACGATGAGATCCGGCTTTCCATCGTTGTTGATGTCGACAAAAATCGCCGTGAAGCCGTAGTAACGGTCCTTGTCCTCCACGCCGGCCTTCACCGTCACGTCGGTGAAGGTGCCGTCGCCGTTGTTATGGAAGAGGTGGTCCGCCTCGCCTTGCAGGCCGCGCGGACCGCAGTTCACTGTGACGCCGCGATAAGCGCACGCGGCATAACCGACCGCCTTGGACCCGGAAGCAGGCAGGTTATCGCGATCGAAGTGGACGTAGCCGGAAACATACAGATCCAGGCGGCCATCGCCGTCGTAGTCTCCCCAGGCTGATCCGCTTGACCAATTGCCCAGCGCCACGCCCGCCTTCTCCGCCACATCGGTGAAGGTTCCATCGTGATTGTTGTGATAAAGCCGGTTCTTCCCGTAGTTGGCCACAAAGATGTCGGGCCAGCCATCGTTGTCGTAGTCGGCAACGCTGACGCCGTAACCCCAGCGATCATTGGCCACGCCGGCCTTCGCGGTCACGTCTGTAAAAGTTCCGTCGTGGTTGTTGTGGAAGAGTGCGGCATGAGGAGGCTCTTCCTTGCCGTCGAGTGCATCGAAGGTCGATCCGTTGACCAGGTAGATATCCAGCCATCCATCGTTGTCGTAGTCAAGCAAGGCAACGCCGGAGCCATTGGCCTCGACAATATAATTTTTCTCCGGCACTCCCATTTTGTGGCGCCAGCCGCTGAGGCCCGCTTGTTTCGTGATGTTCTGAAAGATCACAGGGCCGCTCTCGACAAAGCCGCCTGCGGTAATCGGCCGCTTCAGCGCGTCATAGACCGGCGCCGCGCCCAATCCGCCGGCGATGCCGCTCATGCCCTGCGGGGCCTTGGGTGGGTTCTGCTGAGCCCAACAAAATCCGGTCATGGCAAGAGTGCCAATCAAGATGCCCGACGCCTGTTTACGAATGAGCAAGTTGAAAACTCCCCACTGCATTGCGGTGCGATCCTTCCGATTTTAAGCGCCCGGGCAAGTATAGGCCATAGGAGCACGCGAAAGATGAAGCATGAATCGGTGGAGCGGATGGGACTACGGAAAGTATTCATCAACCCGCGTGGTCTGCGATCCTCGGCGGGCACTCGTCGGCAGTCCACAATAGGGTGGCGCCGGCGCGGCTTGCTGCCAAAACTCCCATTGCTTTGGCGAAGGCAGCTTGGCCCGCAACTGGCAAACCCTGGATATGGCCAGGAAGAAAAGCGGCTGCCAAGATATCCCAGCGCCCAGCAAGGATGGGCGGACGGGTCTGCGCCAAGGTTCAAAGTAGATATGGTTAAGCGGCACGGCCGGAATGGCCATCGAGCCATGGATTCCTGCTGCCTTAAGCCGCTAAATGTCAACAACTTGTTTCTGCAGCCGTTTGGGGCCACCGGCGAATCCTCTCTATGAGCGACGGCCCGCTCTCTCCAACCCAGCGCAATGTCGAGATAGTCGATCATACAGACAAAGTTATGTGAAGCTGACGGGGGTGGTCAGGCGCGCTCCGTGGCGATAGTGTTCCCCCAGCATCTGTCCGAGATACTTCGTCAAGACTTGGAACTGCTCGCCTTCCGGACACGTATAGTCGCTCTGAAGAAGACCAGCGTACCGTCCTTGGATCCTTTCAGGCCCTACGGTGACGTCAACGCTATCCCATTCTCAGATTGAGGGCTACGATGCACCAGTATGTTTGCCGCTTCGCAATGCCGGTTCTGTTTGTTGCTTTCACCATCGGGTCAGCCGGAGCCCAGCCTGCCGTGCAGCCCACGGTCGATATTACCCAGGTACCTGCCGCAGCCCAGCCGTCTGCGCATTTTGACGCGGACGCGGCGACGGAAGCCTACCTGGCGATGATGCCTGCCGCGGCCAAGGCCCGGTCAGATGCTTACTTTGAGGGCGGCTATTGGTTGATCCTGTGGGATTTTATGGTTGCCTCCGTGATTGCGCTCCTGCTTCTGAACCTGCTCTGGTCAGCAATGATGCGGGACTGGGCTGAGCGCATCACGCGGTTCCGCTGGTTGCAGGATGCTTTTTACTGGGCACAATACCTGATGTTGACCTATCTGCTCGGCTTCCCGCTCGAGTATTACGAGAACTATGCTCGTGAGCACAAGTACGGTCTCGCCACGCAAAGCTTCTGGCCGTGGATGGGGGATGAAGGCAAGGGGCTTGCAGTCAGCCTGGTGATGGGCTCCATCGTGATCATTGTCTTGCTGGCCATTGTTCGGAGATGGCAGCGTACATGGTGGATCTGGGGGTCAATCGGCGCGGTCTTCATGATCGTAGTGGGTATTGCGATCGCTCCGGTCTTTCTGCAGCCGATATTCAACAAGGTAACGCTGCTCAACGATGCGAAGGTTACAGGCCCGGTTCTGCGTCTTGCCCATGCCAACGGGATAGCGACCAACGATGTTTACCAGATCGACGCCAGCAGGCAAACGACCCGGATGAGCGCCAATGTGAGCGGTTTCGGCAACACCATGCGCATTACTCTGAATGACAACCTGCTGCGCCGCGGGTCGCTGGAAGAGATCGAAGCAGTGACTGGCCATGAGATGGGACATTACGTTTTAAACCACATTCCCAAGTCCATTCTGTTCTTCTTCGTTGTGATTGTGGCTTCGTTCGCTTATCTGCGTTGGGCGCTGGATTGGACGCTTGCGCGCTGGGGAAGCCGGTGGGGAATTCGCGGCATTGGCGACCCGGCTGTACTGCCGTTGGTCATGCTTCTGACCGGCATCCTGTTCTTTGTTCTGACACCGATATTGAACACGGAAATCCGGAGCCAGGAGAAGGAAGCAGACATGTTTGGGCTTAACGCATCTCGCCAGCCCGACGGGTTCGCACAAGCCGCAATTCATCTTGGCGAATATCGGAAGATGCGGCCGGGTCCACTGGAAGAATGGGTTTTCTTTGACCATCCGAGCGGCTACAACCGTATCCATGCGGCCATGGTGTGGAAGTCCCAGAACCTGGGGCTTTTTGAAAACCAGCCTGCGCCGACAGCTACTCATTGATTTCGTTCACGGAGATTCGGCCGGTTTGAGCGTGGTAGTGAGGAATGTTTCGGCCGTGTCAGAGTCATTGCGGGAACAGCTACGGTGATGGAGTCACCTGATTGGCCGCACCGCCAATACAGAAACGGAATGGCGAATTTACCATTCCGTTCCCAGGCTCAACTTCTTGAGATGTTCCTATTGGATCGTGATGCTGATGGAGCCCGAACTCACCGCTTGATAAGTCTGAGAAATCGGCGTGGTCGTGGTACCTCCCCCTCCTCCACCGCAGCCGACCGTGCAAGCCGCCGCAGCTATCAGAACGAGCCCAATGCCAGCAGTAATCCAAATGCTTCGAGCTGCCAGTTTTTTCCTCAAGAACATAAGAGGAAGCAGAAGAACAGGAAACATAATCCACGAAGCGACTACAGCGGAGACAGTCTCTGAAAAGACCGTTGTCACTTGATAGGTTCCTTTGGGCGTTGTCGAGGAGGTTGTGATCGTCAGCGTGTTGGTTGTCGCCGAATAGCTGCACGAAGCTCCCGCCGGCAGATTCAGACAAGTTGCCGAGACGCTCTCCACGCTGGAAGGGAAAGTGACCGGATAGCTGGCCGAGGAGCCGGCGGATACGGTTGCTGCCGTTGAAGTAAATATCGGCCCGGTGGTTGTTCCCGAAGAGGAATCCACCTCAAACTGAAATGCGTTGGAAGGACCACCGCCTGGAGATGGCGCTTGTACTGTTATTCCGACAGAGTTTCCGCCTGAGGCAATGTCGGCTGCTGGAACTTGCGCCGTCAGTTGGGTCGCGCTCCCGTATGTTGTTGTGAGAGCGTAGGTGCCCCAGTAGGCCGTGGAGCCTGACGTGAATCCAGATCCGGTGACCGTCAGCGTGAATGCCGCACCGCCTGCACTGGTAAACGCCGGCGAGATGCCGCTGATCGTCGGCGCGGAATTCGCAGGATTGCCGATCGTGTAGGCGGCGGTAACCATAGCGCTGTTGGAGTAACCCGGTGCCGTCGCAATCGCTTCCAGAGTTTCCGTCGATGAGACGACGATTGGATTCGTGTATTGAATCATCGTCGTTCCGCCGTCGGTGGAGTAGCTAATTGTTGCGCCAGGCGTGGCGTCCGTGATGGTTACGGTCTGCGGCGTGGTATAAGCGCCAGCGGGAACAGAAAAGACCGGAGTGGCTGCTGGGGGCGTAATCACGTAGGCAGCGGATGCCACGCCACTGTTGCCATATCCGGAGGCGCTTGCGATTGCCTGGAGAGTTTCAGACGACGAGACCGTGACCGGTCCACTATACAAAGTTGAGGCCGTGGTCGGCGTTGTTCCGTCCGTTGTGAAGTGGATGACTGCGTTTGGCATCGCATCGAAGATCGTCACAGGGCCGCCGCTGTCGTAGGTTCCAGGTGCAGTGCCGAAAACCGGCGTGGGCGTTGCCGGCAAGGTGTCCGTGGAGGACCGATACTCCCAGACGTCATTCAGAGGATAGGTCTCAACATCGCTGAAGAAGTTGTTACCCTGCCCCCAGCCGGAGAAGAGCCATAAATTGCCGCTCTTATCGCTCCAGCTGACCGCGCTTGTGCGGCTGCCGGGGATGTTTCCGCCGGCTGGAGTTCCCAGGGTTCCATAGATTCCCGGCTGACCGCCGCAAACCACGCCTTGAACGCCGTCGAAGACACAGCCGCTTGTCGAAGTGTTTCCGCCCATCCACGTCCACAGGTTTGTGGATGGGTTGTAGTACCACAGGTCGTTGACGGGGCCGATAAAGTCCCCGCCGGGATCCACGCCGACACCATTGATCAACTCGCCAGCGTGGTCCAGCCCTAAGCCTCCGAAGAGCCACAGATTGCCGCTGCTATCGATCCATTGTGCAGCCGGTGCGCGGCCCCCGGGGATGTTTCCAGCCGCAGGCACGCCCAATGTGCCATCCACACTTAACTGGCCGCAGAAGTAGCCACCGAACAAGCCAGTCCCGGCAGCGTAGTTCGTGCAGGGAATCGTGCTGGGTCCACTCATCCAGGTCCATTCCTTCGTGGAAGGATTGAACTTCCAGAGGTCGTTCAGCATGTTTCCCCCGCCTGAGCCAAAGGGGTCGCTGCCTCCAAAAAGCCAGAAGTTGCCGCTGCGGTCGGTCCAGGTTGCGGCCTGTTCACGGCTGCCGGGGATGTTTTCCGGAGCAGGTATACCCTGGGTGCCGTACACTCCCCACTGGCTCCCAATGTCGGGATTGAGGAGATTGCTTCCGCCCATCCAGGCCCATTGGTTCATGGAAGGACTGAACTCCCACATGTCGTTGAGTGTGACGCTGTCGCCGCCGGCATCCTGGCCAACACCTCCAAAGAGCCAGAAGTTACCGCTGTTGTCGATCCAACTCGCCGCGTTCGTGCGGCCCCCGGGGATGTTTCCGGCCGCAAAGACGCCCAGGGTGCCATAGACACCGGGCCGTCCGTACGAGCTGTAACGCGAAAGCACTCCCTGATTGCTTCCGCCCATCCATGTCCATAGGTTCGTGGGTGGATCGTACCTCCATAGGTCGTTCAGTTCGCCAAGTTTACCGACTGAGTCGTATCCGATTCCCCCCAAGAGCCAGAGATCGCCGCTGCTGTCAGTCCAACTGGCGGATCCGGAGCGGGCTCCTGGGAAGTTTCTGGCCGCAGGCGTTCCCAGGGTGCCATACATTCCACTCATCGCAGCTATTGAAACCAGCCCCTGTCTTCCGTCGATCCACGCCCATTCGTTGGTCGAAGGAGTGAACTTCCAGAGATCCTCGAATTCTTCGATGGAGGAGAGGCTGGCCGAGCCCCCGTAGAGCCACAGATTGCCGTCCTTGTCAGTCCAGCGCACTGAGCCACTGCGCGCTCCGGGGTCATTGCCAGACGCAGGAACGCCCTGCGTGCCATATTGTCCTGCTGCGGAGACCGCATTGCTCCCGCCCATCCATGCCCATTCTCCCAGGGTTGAGGTTGAACCGATGGTGTAAACGGCCGATGCAATGGGGCTGCTGAGGTAGTTGTTGGCGACCGCAATTGCCTGGACCATCGCCGACGATGAGACGGTGATCGGAGTTCCGTACACAACCGAATTGACCGTTGGCGCAGTTCCATCGGTGGTGTAATAGACCGTCGCGCCGGGAGTCGTATCACTGATCGTGACGGTCTGGGCCGTGGCATAGATTCCCGAGGCCACGCTGAATGCAGGCGCGGCGGCGGCAGGAATGTTCATGATGTAGGTTGCTGTCGCCAGGGTGCTGTTCGCAAATCCGCTGGCTACGGCATACGCTTCGATGGTCTCCGATGAAGTAACAGGAATCGGCGTCGTGTACGAGGCAACCGTAGTGACTCCGTCGATGAGGTAGTAAATGGTGGCTCCTGGAGTCGAGTCGGAGGTGGTGACGAATTGCTCGGTTGTGTAGGTCCCGGAGGCCAGCGAAATGATCGGCACAGCGGTCATCGGCAAACTGGTTGAAGCGGGCTGGAATTCCCAGAGATCTTCGAAGTCGCTCCACACGCTGGTCACGTTGACGCCGGTGCCCCCAAAGAGCCACAAGTTTCCCTTGCCATCGGTCCAACTGGCCGCATTCGCGCGGCCGCCGGGAGTATTTCCAAAGGCTGGCGTCTGATATGCACCGTAGACTCCGGGCTGGCCACAGTAAATAGACGCGCAGAGTACCGTGCTGCTCCCGCTCATCCACGTCCATGCGTTATTGGAAGGGTTGAACTCCCAGAGGTCGTCAAGATAGCCCCACTTGCCGGCTGAATCAATGCCGTCGCCCCCAAACAGCCAGAGATTGCCGCTGCTGTCGGTCCAGCTGACTGCGGCCCCGCGAGCCCCTGGAATGTTCCCCGCAGAGGGCGTTTGCAACGAGCCGTAGGCGCCGGAGACGCCGCATTCCTGAATGGACTTTGCACAGCTTGCGGGCAGAGTATTGCTTCCTCCCATCCACGCCCATTGGTTGGTGGATGGATTGAACTCCCAGAGTTCATTGAGTATGCCCGAGTTTCCTGCCGAATCGTAACCGCCGCCGCCGAACAGCCAGAAATTCCCATTGCTGTCAGTCCAACCAGACGCTGCGGAGCGGGACCCGGGAAAGTTTCCGGCAGCCAGTGTGCCAGGCTTGCCGTAGACGGAGGATTTTCCGCCAGAGATCGTATTGCTGCCGCCCATCCATGTCCATTCGCTGGTGGACGTATTGAACTCCCAGAGGTCGTTGAGTGAACCGTAATTGCCTGTTGAGTCACATCCGTTACCGCCAAATAGCCAGAGATTGCCTTCTTTGTCTGTCCAACTGACTGCATACATTCGCGAGCCGGGGAGGTTTCCAGCGGCCGGCTTGCCCAGCGTGCCATACACTCCGGGCTGGTTAAATTCCGTGGTGCTCCCACCCATCCACGCCCACTCGTTTGTGGAGGGATTGAACTCCCAAAGATCGTCGTAATATTGCTCCTCGAGATAACTGTAACCGCCGAAGAGCCACAAGTTTCCCTTTGCGTCAGTCCAGCGGACGGCGCCCTGCCGGCCTGCCGGGATGTTCCCGGCTGCTGGCGTGCCCAGCGTGCCCGGTGTCCCGGGAGCAGCCGGCAGCCCATTCAACGTGCTGACGCCGCCCATCCATGCCCATGCATTGGTGGAGGGATTGTACTTCCAAAGATCGTTAAGATCGCCAGCTTTGCCGGCCGAATCGAAGCCATTGCCGCCAAAGAGCCAGAGATTTCCTGCGCTGTCGGTCCAGGTGGTGGCGCTATCGCGGTTAGAAGGCATGTTTCCCAAAGCAGGTGTTCCCAGCGTGCCATAAACGGCCGGCTGAGGAGTCACCGACCCACCCATCCAGGCCCATTCGTCCGTCACCGATGCCTGCCAGATTGTGTAATCCGCGGTGGCGATGGCGCTGTTCAGGTAGGTGCCGGCGACCGCGATAGCCTGGATGGTTGTCGAAGAGGAGACAGTGATCGGAGTTCCGTACACCGCCGACTTGACCGTTGGCGCCGTTCCATCGGTGGTGTAATAGATCGTCGCGCCGGGGGTAGCGTCACTGATTGCAACCGTCTGCGCCGTGCCATAGGTTCCTGAGGCCAGGCTGAAGGTGGGCGCGGCGGTAACCGGATAATTCACCGTATAAGTTGCTACCCCCGTGGCGCTCACCGAGTATCCATTGCCCTCGGCGATGGCCTGGATCGTTTCCGACGAGGAAACGGTGATAGGACCGCTATAGACTTTGGAAGTGGCGCTGGGCGCTGTATTGTCCGTGGTGTAGAAGATCATCACGCCGGGAGAAGTGTCGGAGATCGTGACCGACTGCGCCGCGGTGTAGGTTCCCTCCGGTGGGCTGAAGGTTGGCGTACCAGGAGGCGTGGTGGTGCCAACGATCAGCGTAATCGTCGCGATTTCCGAGTTATTGCCACTGGTCCCGGTAACGGTCATCGAATACACGCCGAGGACGGCTGCGGAACCGGCCGTGATCGTCATGGTGGATGTGCCGGCGCCTGTGATCGAAGTCGGGTTGAAGCTGACGGAGACGCCGGCGGGCTGTCCGCTGGCAGACAGGGAAACGGCGGAATTGAACCGGTCCCGGACCGCGGAGGTGATTGTCGATGTGGCGCTGCCACCGTTAATTTGCTCCACCGCATCCACCCAGGTGGGATTGGCGGACAAGACAAAAGACGGCGGCAGGACAGGTGCGGAAGGCCCATACTCCCAAAAGTCGTTGAGCATGCCTACTGTACCAGCCGAATCCAAACCTTCTCCGCTCAAGAGCCAGAGGCTTCCGTTTTTGGCTGCCCAACCGACTGCGCCCAATCGGCCTCCCGGAACGTTCGTCGCGGCAGGGGCGCCCAAAGTGCCATACACTCCCGGGTTGCCATTTTTGTCTTGCCACCCGTTATTGGTTGGATTCGAGTTTGGGAGTGTGCTGCCGCCGCTCATCCAGGTCCATTCCTTCTCCGCCGGTTTAAAGACCCAAAGGTCGTTGAGCATGCCGAAATTGCTCTCTTCGTCAAAGCCCTCGCCCCCATAGAGCCAGAGATTGCCGCTGCCGTCGACCCAACTGACCGCACTGTCTCTGGCTCCTGGTGTATTCGTCGCGGCAGGAACTCCAAGGGTGCCGTATACGCCGGGAACACCGGTTGTTTGGTTCCCCCAGAAGGGAATCGTGTTGCTCCCTCCCATCCATGTCCATTCATTTGTGCTCGGGCTGTACTTCCAAAGGTCGTTAAGTTCGCCGGAGAAATCGGTTGAAGCCATGCCGGTGCCCCCGAATAGCCAGAGATTTCCGCTACTGTCGGTCCAACCGCGCGCGTTGCTTCTGGCGCCGGGAACATTCGTTGCGGCAGGCGTACCCAACGTGCCGTAAATACCATACTGAAATCTGTACATACCGTTACTGGCGAGCGTCCAAATGTTGCTGCTTCCCCCCATCCAGGTCCATAGATTCGTAGAAGGATTGAACTCCCAAAGGTCGTTGAGATAGCTCTCATCGCCGGCGGCGTCAAAGCCGTTGCCTCCGAAGAGCCAGAAATTGCCGCTACTGTCGGTCCAGCTCACAGCTTGCGAGCGGGATCCTGGTATGTTTCCAGTCGAGGGCGTTCCCAGTGTGCCGTACACACCGGGCTGGCCATCGCCACCGTTCGGCTGGTGGCTCTCCGTACTGCTTCCGCCCATCCACGTCCATTCCATGGTCGTGGGATTGAACTCCCAAAGGTCGTTGAGCCATTCCGATTGCCCGTCGGTTTGTGCGCCTCCGCCCCCAAAAATCCAGAGGTTGCCATTGCTGTCAAACCAGGCGGCTGCGTTGGTGCGATCTCCCGGCATGTTACCGGCAGCAGGCATTCCCAATGTGCCGTACACGCCCTGATCAAGATTGTTGTTAGCGATGCTGCTTCCGCCCAACCACACCCATTCGCTTGTGGAAGTGTTGAATTCCCACAGATCGTTGAGGATGCCGCTGCCACCCTGGCCATCGTAGCCCCAACCCCCAAAGAGCCAAAAATTGCCCTCATTGTCGGTAAGGCTGACTGCTTGAGTTCGGCCGCCGGAATATTTCCAGGCGCAGGCGTTCCCAACGTTCCGTAGACGCCAATCTGGCCGCAGTAGGGCGGTCCGTAGGAACATTCAGGGATCGTGCTGCTTCCTTCGATCCAGGTCCATTCATTTGGAACCGTGCCTTGAGCGGTCGCAAGCGGACTGAATGAAAACGACATCGCCGCGATGAGTGCAGTAGCGAGCAGAAACCTCAGACGCAGGACTTGAAAGTTAGCAGACATGACACCTCATGACTCGGCAGAACACGGCGAGGGATATCCACGAACTGCGTTTGTTCATTTGCAAGTATCTTATGGGTTATTCCATCCATACTCGTCCCGTTCGTGATGCATGTCACGCATCAAGGCAAGGGGGTAAATTTATACGTTGGAGGCTCGCATGGGAGCTGGTGCGGCAGTGGAAACCAAGGTAAGGGCCTACTTGACTTGATCGGCGAGGGCAACTCCGTGTCGGGCGAGACGGAAGACGTCAATGGCAGTTTTGACAGCAGGGTTTGGGGGTTCGATTCCCTCGGTTCTGACAAGTGTCATGATGCTCCGTGCGCGAGGGCTCAATGTCTCTGGCGAGATGAGGAGACTGATCGATCGACAAATCACCAGCACCCACACAATTCCCATGTGTGTCCCGAAATGGATTGACAGATTCCGGAGGCTACGGTGTTTATCAGGAACGAACCGTCCTGCGTGAGGATAACCGATGTTGGATGAATGCATTGGCCTGTTGGCGCCAGGCGACAATTGGCTCATGCTCCGTAACGATCACGGAATTCCGATGAGGAGACCACCGCTCATTCCGATGGATTGGTGATGGCCTCCGGCAAAACTGTAATCGTAAGCCGGTTCGAGGAACCATCCGAATCGGTGCTTTCCGGTCGGCCAGAACATGAAGTCTCCCGCCATCTCGCCGGAGATAGAGTTGGTCACTTTTCCATTCTGTCTGAGGTGGACCCATTCGGGACCGACGCCCAACATGAACTCTGCCTTCCGTGATAGGGTCCACGGTTTCTTGAAAAGTAGGTCGGTGTCCCATTCCGTTGATTTACGAGTGTAGAAGGGCGATACGCCTGCCTCAAGTTCCAGCCAGTTCTCGATGGGTGTCACCTCTGCGGCAAGGTTTGGCGCGAACGTTGCTGCGCCGCCGCTGAAGTTCCAACTTGTTGCTGCGCCAAGCTCAACAATGGCTATAGGATCTTTGTCCTCGCCAGCCTTTTGCGGATGGTCGGAGGACACCTGAGACGAGGTCTGCCTGGCAAGCAGCAGGAGCAAGAGCAGCGGCAATGTCCCTTTGTGACCCATTCAAGTTGAACCTGCACGGCAAGTGGGAAAAGGAGGAAATGTCTACAATTGCGAGTCGGCGACAGGTTGCCGCTGGCTCGCAAGAGGGTGGCGTTAAAAGTTCAGCGTGATCTTCGCGGTTAGCGCTCTCGGGGTGACGTAGTGCGTTCCGCTGAAGGTGGAGAGGAAGTTATAAAGCGCATACTTGTTCGTGACGTTGATGGCCGTCAAGTCAAGATTAACCTTGTAGCGCTCCTTGTGGAAGATATTGTCCTTGCCAAGCGACGCGTCAAAGAGGTTGCGCGGCGCGATGCGCTGCGGGTTCTTGTCGTTGTCGCCGGTGTTGGGCGCGGGAATGTTGATGAGGCTGGAGGAGAATTCCGACGCTGGGCAGACAGCAGGGAGCGGGTTGGTGGGCGTGGCAGATTGGCCGTTGCACATGAATCCAGCCTGGAACTCTTCATCGGCGGTTAGCGGGACGCCGAAGGCATCCACCATGGAGATCGCAGGCGCACCGTTGAGCGTCGTGGAGGTGGCTCCGCAAGGACTGTTAGGGTCTACAGTGGTAGGACCGTAGCAGGGTGCGTTGCCTGCCACCAAGCCTGAGTCATAGCGCCAATTGAATCCGCCCCACAAACCACCCACAAACTTGCGGTCGGGGATCGTGTACTGCAGGTGAGTCGTCTGGTTGAACTTCTCGTCGTGATCGATGCGGAAAGGGAGTCCTGTCTGTCCGACAGTAGCTCCGGCCCCAGCCACCTGCGGGGGGAAGAATCGGGCGGCTACAGAAGATGTTACGAAGTAGGCGCTGAAGCCGCGAACAACTGGAACCTCCGCGCGGATGGCATAGCCCGGAATTTTGGAGTTATGCCAGTCGATGGGGAATGTGATTGGGGTGTTGCCGAGGATGCTGAAGTCGAAGGCATTGTGGGTGTACTTCCAGATATACTCGCCACTCACCACAGCATGCTTTCCGAAGCCTTGCTGAAGGCTGGCGTGGAACTCGTTGCGGAAACCGGGCTGAAGCGTTCCCTGGCCTCCTTGGCAGGCCAGTAGTGGGGTCAACACCGGGTTGGAGCAGCCTTGGCTGGACAAAACCAAATTCTCGTTGAAAGGCGTCTCCATGGTGCGCGCGTAGGAGAGGCTCATCACGGTGCTGGAGGGCTTGATGTGATATCCCACTCCTACGCGCGGCTCCGGCTGTTTTGACGAGGCAAGACCGTTGTAAATGTCTCCCCGCATGCCCAGACTGAAGAGCCAGTTGCCTGCCTTGATCTGATCTTCGACATACAGCGCCAATTCCTTAACCTCAGTACGGCCAGCGTAGTTGTAGAAACTGCCGCCGCGGGTCAGATCATACGGCCCCAGGACCGTGAGATAACTGGGATTGGGAAACGAGACTATTCTGTCGCAGGCGGTGGGACCGGAGTACCCTGGCAGCGGGCTTCCGTTGACGTCCACACACGGGGAGTTATAGGTTGAGTTCACGACACCCAGGCTGTCGTTCTCGCGCAGGAAAGTCTGCCCATACACCACACCGGCCTTGATGGTTTGGATTCCCTTGGAATAATTGAAGTCAGAGTGGGCCGCAGCGTTTGTCAGGGTACGATTCTGGGAGATGGACGAGGTTTGCACGTTCGCCGCGCCTTGGTCGGCGAGCGGATTGCCGCTGGGGTAGTAGTTGTAGAGATCCTTACGGACCCACGCCCCAAAGTTCAGAACGGAATTCGTACTGATCACCCGCGTATAGGTGGGCGAAATATTGAACGTGCCAATCTTTGAGCGCTGATCTGTATTGCCCACATTGCCGAAGACTGGGTTGGCATTTGCGCCCCCACTGACGACATTCTGAATGTTCAGGTTGTCGAAGGTGTTCGGTGTCTGGAACCACGACCGGCTGTAGTTGAAGTCGACATGGACGGAGTCTGTCTGGGAAAAAGTGTAGTCGACGCGGTCGAAGAGATTCTCTTCGTTGCCCTTGTCGTGAAACACCGCGAACTCCGGCGGATCGAGGAAGCGTCCTGTGTTGAGTCCGTCGGCCTCAATGAAATTTCCCCAGTTCTTTCCACCATAGGACAGGTCTCCGCCGACCGTTGCGGAGCCGAATGCGCCGTAGGAACTGCTGATGTCGCCGGTTGGTCTTGTAATTCCCTCTCCTGACCGTGTAGTGGCCACAATCACCAGGCTGGTTTTGCCGCCGAACTCAGCGGGAGGCGCGCCGCTGATGACCTCAAGGGACTGGACGGCATTTGCGGGCAGCTGGTTGGAAAAGACCTTGCTTTGTTGATCGGTGATCGACTGACCATCGATTGAAAACGAGTTGGAAGCGTGATCGCCGAGACCGTGGAAAAGCCCGTTCGAGTCCGCCGCGACGCCAGGGGTCGAGAGCGTGACCAGCGAGCTGAGCGTGGAGGACTGGCTTTCAAGAGGTACCTTGATAAAGAGGTCTCGGTCTACATCGGTGTGGAAGGTTGGATCGTCTTCGACCAGGTCGCCGGTTGCTTCAACGGTCACCGTGGAGCTGCCGCCTGTAACCTTTAGCGTCAGCTTTACGCTTGTTCCCACCGACGAACGAATCTCGACGCCCTGATTCAGCGGTGCAAAGCCGTCGACGACAGTGCTGATGCGGTAGGGGTTAAAGGGCACGTTGGAGAAAACGAATTGGCCTTGCGCGTCTGTGGTCGCTGTCTGGTCGAATCCACTGACATCGTTGATTAGATGGATCACGGCGTTGAGAACCACTGCGCCCGCAGGATCGGTGAGTGTGCCGCGGACGTTGCCTGCATTGCCGCTTTGAGCGGACGAAGAAAGCGCCGCGAGGAAAAGGGCAAGGATGGGGAGAATACGGGAAATCGTGCCGCGTTCAAGCAACATAATAAACCTCCAAGTAATGGCTGAAGAATGCGGGGATGAGGCCGCGGGGGGAAATCGCCGCGGCATCCTCTTTGCATCGGGGCATCGTTCCGTTTCTTAGTCTGACTTTGGGGATAGAAAAGAGGCCTCGCCCATCATTTGGTATGGCGGACGGGCAGAAGCAGACTAAGAATAGGACCGGAAGATGCGCTAGCAGCCAGCGGGAGGAGGGCGTATGAAAAGGGTCGGGTGCCAGAAACGGATGATCGCGCGAACTTCAACAAAGTGGGACGCCGGCGCACTAATCCTGACCAGGACAACCGTGACCGACATGATCCCGAGAGGCACGACCGAGTGCATCGCGACGCATAGGGTGCAATGGTTGGCATCGCTGGCGGACGCATGGACGTGCGTTACCTGGATCACGGCCAGAAATGCCAGAAGAACCAGGCACACCACAGCCGCCACTCTCAAAGCACTTCGCTTTGGATGGGGACCGGTGCGTAAGCCTGCCTGAATTCCTCTCAATCGATCATCCTCAGGAAAATAGTACACGGAATTTCGGCGTTCCAGAATATCTCTATTCGTCAGTCATTTACCAACCCCATCGCAAAGACAGGGGTCCGGCGGATTGGATCTTAGACGCAAGCCTTGCGGGTTGGTTAGATCGATTCGGCAACTTTTCGTAGGAGCAGAGGGTCGAAGCCGATTTTTCAAGACTCCTGCCCCGGAGCAGAAACCCCGCCCATCTCAATTGGAAGCGGCGGATGATCTGATGGCGGTCGTGAAGAGATATTTAAACTAGCGGATTGGAGCCTCCATGAACACCACATGCGAGCCGGATGACGGCATTAGCCGGGAAAACGAGGCGCAATCTCCGTACCCTGCTGAAGGCGCAGTGCACAGCGAATCTCACGCATAGCTTGACCATCCTTTTGAACTTGTCCAGGTGTTGCGCGTCGCCTTTGTAGCACTGGCTGCGGCGGCGGTTTGGTCCCATTTGTGGGATCCGTGAGGAAAACAGCGCTCTGGTTTGTGTCTCCTGGCTCCGCAGACAGAGCGCATCTGGAAACGCCCCGAGGCAGAACTCCACCACTTCACGTTCTCCACTCCATGAGAATCCCTCCATTGGCGTACGCGCGATGCAGGCCTGCCACAGTTCCCCTTGCCACTCACGACACCACTCCTCGCGCGGCTTTTTCGAAAGCAAAAGAGAGGCGCACCCGAGCAGGCTCCGATGGAAAACGCGAAGGATCAACTGGAAGGGAAGTCTCACAGGGATTTAGCCTCCTGAGTGTCGCTCGGAATCAGCCGTTCCAGCAACGGATAGCGTCTACGCGATGCCTCAAGCGTCGTCTTCCCCGCAGCCGTCAGATTGTAGTATTTCCTTGCCGGCCTCTGCTCCGCGTCGGCGATGGACTGCTTTTCCCAACGCGAGCGGATCAGTTCTTCGCGCTCCAGTCGGCGCATCGCCGGATAGACGGTTCCACTGGGCAGGCCGGTCATTTCCATGATGCTGAAGCCGTAAACAAATCCGGCATCGAGCGCCTGAAGGATGATCGCCGCCGTGTGGGAGAGTTTTACCTCTGAGGCCATGCCGCATTCTACCTATGTAGATTTCTACTTGACAACCCCCTATACCGTTTGCTACATAGGGTGAACAGGTAAATCATGCTCGAACTCCGCAATGTATCCAAACGGTTCGCCGGGATTGCCGCGGTGGACGATGTGAGCTTTTCGGTCCGGCCCGGCGAAGTCGCCGGCTATCTGGGACCAAACGGCTCGGGCAAGTCCACCACTATGAAAATGATTACCGGCCTCATCGAGATGTCGGAGGGCGAAATATCCTTTCAGGGAGAGCCCATTCAAGATGACCTGATGGCCTACAAGCGGCGCATGGGTTACGTTCCGGAGGAGCCGTACCTCTACAACCATCTCTCTGGGATCGAATATCTCACCATGGTTGCACAGCTTCGCAATCTGCCGGAAAGACAATCTTCTGCGTGCATTGATGGGCTGCTGCAATTGTTCTCACTTCACGACGACCGCCACTTATCGATCTCCGGCTACTCGAAGGGCATGCGCCAAAAAGTCCTCATCATTGCAGCCCTCATGCACAACCCGGAACTGATCCTGCTCGACGAGCCTTTTTCAGGGCTCGACGTGGCTTCTGCGCTGGTTTTGCGCAGCCTGATTCAGGAACTGGCCGCGCGCGGCAAGGTTGTGCTCTTCAGTTCCCACGAACTCGATACGGTCGAGCGCGTCTGTTCGCACGTAGTGATTCTTCACCGTGGCAAACTAGTCGCCGACGATTCCATCGCCAGCCTGCGTTCCTTGATGGAGTTGCCCAATCTCGAAGCCATTTTTTCTCAGCTCGCGGTCGAGCAGGACTCCGATTCGATGGCGCGGCAGATCGCGGATCTCATTCATGCATAAGCTGCTCGCACTCCTGCTCGCACATGTGCCGTCCGATTTTCGCATCCTCTTTCGCCAGTTTCTGCTGCGCGTTGTAGACTTCGATGCTTTGTCGATACAAGCCGATGTTGCCGGGTATCTCGGCCAATTTGCCGGGGTGCTGATGATGTTCAGTTTGATCCACGTGCCCTTTATTCTTAGCGTTTTCGGAATGGCCCCGTGGTATGTGGAACACTATCTGATCGCGACCATGATGTTGGTGGCCGGGCTGATTGCCGTCATCACCTGGGATGCAATATTCCCGGACCTGCGCGACGTAATGGTGCTTTCGCCGCTGCCGATTGCTCCGCATACGATTCTGTTGGCGAAGGTGACTTCCTCGAGCGCGCTGATGGGCTTGGCCATTCTCGCACTGAACTTCGCATCGAGTCTCATGCTGTCGGCGTTTGCGGGAGCCATGCCCGGCAATCATTGGGGATTCCTGCAAGCTTTAGCCGCTTACTGGTTCACCATGGCCGCGGCCAGCGGCTTCCTCTACTGTTCGATTCTCACGGTGCAAGGATTCTCCGCGCTACTGCTTCCTCGCCGCATCTTTCTGCGCCTCTCAGCCATCTTGCAGCTTGCGGCCTTCGGCATCTTTCTCGGGGTCTATTTCCTGGAACCATCGATTGAAACGCCCGCCGGACTGGCCGCTCACCATAACCAGTGGCTGCTGGCCTGCTCGCCCGATTTCTGGTTCTTTGCACTTTTCAATCAATTGAACGGATCGTTGCCCTCTACGCTAACGTGGCTGGCATGGCGGGCGTGGATCGGCTTGGGCATCGTCCTATCCGGATCTGCGGCCTCCCTGATCCTGTGCTATCTGCGCACCATGAAAAAGATCGTCGAAGAGCCGGACCTGGTGCCGGGATCAGGTCGCATTCACTGGACGCCGCGCTTCGGCAATGCCCTTCAAACAGCACTTACTCTCTTCAGTGCTCGCTCGCTGTGGCGCAGCCGCCAGCATCGCGTCGCCTTTGCCTTTTTTCTTGCCGTGGTTTTCGCTATCGCGCTCTCCTGGCTGCGTGGTGAGCTATCGGGTGCGACGCGTGGCTCTATGCCCGACGGATTTATTCTCTCGACGTTCATTATGATGAGTGTGGCTGTCTTCGCACTGCGCAGCGTCTTCTCGCTGCCCATTTCGCTCACCGCCAATTGGGTCTTGCGCACCACGCAGCTCTCGCCGTCGGAGAAGTATATTGCCGTAACCAGAACAATCCTGCTGTGCTTTTCTGTCGTTCCGGTCTGGCTGGTCTCGGCATTCTTGTCGCTTGCCTTCAGACCATGGCATCAGGTCACGGCGCATCTTGCCGTTCTTGCGCTTCTAGGATGGATCCTCGCGGAAATCAATCTGATCGGCTTCTATAAGGTTCCGTTCACCTGCTCTTATTTGCCTGGAAAATCGAATATCCAATTTATCTTCTGGGGCTTCGTGATATTCATCATCACCGTCGCACTTCCCGCCGCGGAGTTTGAACTTGGATCGTTCAACGGCCCATTCCGGTATGTATGCATGATGGTCGTGCTGAGCGGCGCAGCTATTTGGCTTTGGGCTTTCAATCGCCGTCGCGCAAGCGCTGCGATTCTATACTTCGAGGAACTTCCCACCGAATTGATCACGACCTTAAAGCTGGTGTCTTATTGACCGTTCGCATGCCATTGGTATCCTAATCCATGGGACGCCGCAAAGACGATGCTCATGAATCCTCGCCGACGCGGACTGGCTCGAATCACCTCAGTCAAAAGGCCGTTCGCCGCAGAGTTAGCCGCGATTTCTCACACGGATCGATTCTGTGGGGGGCGGTGGATTTTGGCAGGGGTAGAGAGCGATGAACGGCTGGCAATCTGCTCGGCGATAGGTTCGGCGGGTGTTTCGAAGGGCTGATTT
>Ga0302189_10000129_pt1 | contig 58139 bp, 40 predicted proteins | sample II_Bog_E2_2_FD_194551 | JGI IMG/M metagenome (GOLD analysis project Ga0302189, IMG submission 194551) | Peat permafrost microbial communities from Stordalen Mire near Abisko, Sweden - II_Bog_E2_2 | ecosystem: Environmental > Terrestrial > Soil > Wetlands > Peat | place: Sweden: Abisko...
TGCTGCATGCGGCGATTCAGCTGATGTCTTGAAGGGTACGGCTTACAAGCCGCGGAAAAAACCGATTCGGAGGGAGGCGGAATCGGAGGGAGGCGGGGGTTTCAACCCCCGCATAAAGCTAATGGAATCGATTGCGGCCTAAGCCGCGGAAAAACCCAATTCGAGAGCGGCCCTGTGTCAGGGCACGACTTCAGTCGTGCCGTAAGCGCTCCAAAATTAACGCGGGCTTCAGTCCCGGAGGGATGGCCTTTCCGTCTATGCGGCACAGTGAGTACTCGGGCAGTCACAATTCGCCCAAACTCAAGGGGTTCGGACTTTGCCTCGGGACCGATTGGTACGCGCCCTGAGCGCTATGGCGATTTTGCGTCAGCTGAGATTCCGCCACTGACTACTGTCGGCGCGCAAGGAGAATCGGCGCCGCTATAGGCATCTGCTATCTAGCGGGCTTGAATATAGCCGACTCCATCACAGCTCCGTTCACGCCGGATGCCTCGTATGTCGCATGAAAGTCACGTCCTTCGATCGGGAGCCAGTCGTATTTTAGGAGCCCAGCGACAAGCTCTTGAAGGCTATTGCCTGATTCGAATGCAGTGAGGAACACATCAAAATCGACTATCGCAATCTCGTCGTCGGGATCAATCCAAAACCAATAATCCCGAGCCAGCAGCAGATAATGAACATTCGCATAAGAGGTTAAGGGGAGCGCCAGCTTCCCCCGGGCTCTCAAAAAATCGGGTTCCCTCCGAGAATACGCGCGGATGAGGCTAAGTTGACTAATGCCCTTCTCAACCTCAGCGTCGCGGGCAATCTGCTCCAGCGGCCTACCCGGCTTACGAATCCACTTTAGCTCAGCAAGAATGACAGTTGAAGAAGCCTCGTCTTCGAAGAGCGCGTCGATTTCTGTAGACTTATCGGGCAGCCCTATAGAGAATTCCAGCCGGTATCGAGAGTTTGCATTCCGGATTCGCTCTATCATTACTGCCTCCTTCCGCGTGTTCTGAGCGGAGAAGAGCGCGGGAGACAGGTGTGAAAATGAACGCAAAATATTCTCGTCCACCGCGCTCGCGAGAGGGAACTGCGGTGCCACAGCGAGGGTATTAAAATGCTTGTCAATTGGGACAAACGGATGGATGCACATGCTCGAATACGGCTTCGTAAGGGCGTCCAGAGTCAGATCTGACACAATTTTGTCGCAGGTGGCTATTGGTATCTTGGATATCTCGCTAAGCTTCGCATTCCAGACAACCCGCTTCTTGACCATCACTAGGGAAGACACTGGTATTGGGTGGCCATTCTCCTTCCACGGATAGCAGATGTTCTCGTGAATGGCGCAAAGGATGAGGAGCGCGACATAAAACGACTTAAATTCGTGAAGTGAGTATCCATTAAGTTGAAAAGAATCCGGGTGCCTAAAATTCTCGTCGAGACGTTCTTGATACTTGGGGCGTAAGGCCTCGATTAGTTCTAGGGAGGGCTCATATTTGAATTTTCCCGGTAAGCCTGCTGGGCGCACCTGGTGGACCAATTCGCCGAGCAGCCGCGTTGCGTCAGGCGACTCGGACGTTCGCACTGAACCCCAGGGGCGATATTCCTCCTCGGACGGGCGAAAGATGTGTTTGTAAGCAATAGCCTGGCGCTGCCTTGGCGAATCCCTGGGGATATGAAACCGAACCTGACCTTCCGGGAGCAAGTCCACCTGTTCGTGATTTTTATGCCACATCGGAAAGACGTTAAGGAAGTGATTATATTTGATACATAAATCAAGAGCGTCACCGGCATCCTGAGCAATTGAACCATGCCAGGTGTATTTTTCAGCGAGCCGTGACTCAGGCTTGCAATGAACCGCGATGAATTTGAACCCACAGGTGCATAGGTCCAAATTGATCACAGCCATCCGGTGACGTGGGCTATTCGCACCATACTCTTGAAGCGTCCTCTCTAATCCAAGCGCCATGCGGGTCAAGAGTGCCCATGCAGCTAAATTGCGCGGGCGTTTCAGCAATCGAAGAAGCTGGTAGCAATCGTCGGCGCGATCTTCGACAGCTTGCACCTTGTCCCGAAACTCTGCTGAAGCCTCGCTAAATAGGAATGGCAATTGATCGCCTCACCGACCAAGTTGACTGGCCCAGTCAATAATACTCTTGGGTCGCTCCTCGCGTATAAGGCGCAACTTCTCATGTGACGACAACAGCCCATAGCGCGAAATAAAACTAACTGAAGGTGCCAGCGAAGCTCATCAGGCATTCGCACACCGCGTTGTGCGACAGCCTGCCTTGAGCGAAGCCGAAGGCACTCGGCCCCATCGCAGCTCGTTTGCCGAAAATTACCCGCCGTTGCCGCACAATGGCAGATAGAAGAAATGACCACGCAACCCCTCATCGCTCCGTTCTGTCAGGTATCCGGCCGCTGACCCACCCCCCTGGACCAAGGGATGCAGATTTCCCCTCAAAACCTTGCAGATTATTTTTAACCCTTTTGGAATCAATGCCTGTTGAAAACTTTTCGCGCCCAAATCCTCCCGCATCGTGAGATTTGGCCTCTGAAAATCACCGGAATAATCAGTTTTATGCCAACAAGAACACGCTCAACGAATCGCTCCAGGGCCGTTCAGTTGACTTACCGACTCGCGGACTTGCTGACGCCTGACTCGCCGGGCCGCCAGGCCTGTAAGCTGCATCACAGCGCGTTCTCTTCCGCTGCTCGTAGGCTCTTGAACGGAGTTGAAGAGGATCCCTCATGCCAGCAATTGCCGTAGATAACACCACTACCGTCCAGAACCTGTTGACCGCCTTTGAAGGCGAATCGAACGCACACGCAAAGTACACAGCTTTTGCCGCCAAGGCAGATGAGGAAAGTTTGCCCGGCGCGGCCAGCCTCTTTCGCGCCGCCGCACGCGCTGAACAGATTCACGCCACCAACCACTCCCGCGTTCTGCACCAGTTAGGCAGCCACTCGGAGTGCGAAATTCACCCGGTTGAAGTAAAGTCCACGCTTGAAAATCTCAAGGCCGCGCTTAACGGCGAGCAGTACGAGATCGACACCATGTATCCCGGCTTCCTCGAGGAGGCCACCGAGCGCAAAAACACCGCCGCCATCCGCACATTCCACGGAGCTCTCGAAGCTGAGAAGACCCACGCGCGGCTCTATGCCGAGGCAATTGCCTTGCTTGCGGCTGGAAAGCGGGATTCCTGGATTGGCGAGGCGCGCGAGTTTTACGTCTGCCCCGTTTGCGGTTACACCTCGGAAACCGAAGAGGAACACGAGCGCTGCCCCGTCTGCAACTGCGCGTGGGAGCGTTTCGAGATCATTCGTTAGAGTCTGCCCATAAAACAGAAAAATAGTTGGACTTGCTTGCGCCCCAGCTCTCAAAAATGCGAACTGGGGCGCACGGCGTTTACGGTTCGTCGTCATAAATGCCAATCTCCACTTTGCCGCCTTCCGCCTGGCGCGCGCGGAACATGCCGGGAGTGTTGAAGCTCCAGACCAATTGACCGTCCGTGGTGATGGCGATAACGCCGCCGTCTCCGTGCAGCTCTTCGAGTTCTGTGTGAATTACCTGGTCGGCGGCCTGCTGCAATTTCATGCCCTTGAACGCAACCAGATTGCAGATCTCCCGCGCCACGCCCAGGCGGATGAAATACTCGCCCGATCCGGTCGCCGACACGGCGCACGACTGATTGGATGCGTAAGTGCCCGCGCCGATAATCGGCGAATCGCCCACGCGGCCCGGCATCTTGCCTTGCAATCCGCCGGTCGAGGTTCCCGCCGCGATATTACCGGTGCGGTCCAGCGCCACCACGCCCACCGTGCCGTGCATTTGCGCGTCAGCCGACTCGTCAATCTGCGCAACAGGAACCAGTGGCGCTGCCGGCGGTGGAGGCGCGCCCACCGGACGCGGCGGCACTGGGCGGCGTTCCTTCTGTAGCTGCCGCACCAGCGATTGCCAGCGAGCTTCGGTGAAAAAGAAGCTGGGGTCCACCTGCTCCAGGCCAATCCGCGCCCCAAAGGCATCGGCGCCCGCGCCGATCAGCATTACGTGCGGCGACTTCTCCATCACCGCACGCGCCAGGCTGATGGGATGCCGCGTGCGTGTTACTCCGGCTACCGCGCCAGCCTTCAGATTCGAGCCATCCATAATGGCGGAGTCCAGCTCATTCTTGCCCTCGGCGGTGAAGACCGCGCCGTGGCCCGCGTTGAACAGCGGATCATCTTCGAGAATGTTGATCGTGGCCTCAATTGCATCCAGGGCTGACCCGCCCCGGTCCAACACTCCGGCGCCGGCAGCCTCCGCCTTGGCCAGAGAAGCGCGGTAGGCCGCTTCGCCTTCGGGGCCCAGCTTGGACCGCTCAATGACCCCCGCCCCGCCGTGAACCACAATGGCCCAATGTCCCCCCGGCTGCGGAGCCTGAGCAACGCCGGCCAGCGCGGCTACCGTGAAAACTCCGGCAAACAGGCAACTAATGCTTTTCATCTCCGATTCCTCCGTACCATTCCCTGCCGCTAACCTAGCCGCCCTCCTTCCTGATCGTCAACCCCGGTGCCGCGCAATGATCGCGTACTCAACATCGCCAATTTGTCGCCATGCGGATTATCGACGTGCACGAGCGGAGTCGGGTCCGCCTAACTGCAAATTTCGAGCAGACTCTCGGCGATTCCAAAGACGTGACACCCATCACTGAGAGGGCGTACTTATTCCTGTAATCACTGATGGCGATGGGGATTCTGAACTATAACGCCGCTGCAAGATGAACTGGGCCAGGAAAGCCTCGCGCAGAACGGCGATGATCACGGGACGCCAAAACTAAGTTGCCTTTTGAAAAAGAGCTGGGCTGAAGGGCAGGCGGAAGGCAGTAACCTTTACAAGTTCATCTGTTCCAGCCCTCGGAAGTTAGTGAGCAACTTACAGCATTTCGCGGACTAAATGGACCATGTCGAGACCGGCGCGCCGGGCCAAACGGAGGTTCATAACGGAAGTGATACCTGACGAAATTACGCGCCTCGCTGCAATGATTGGCATGCTTGCATGGCTCACTTCGGCTTCGGTCTTGCTCGCGCAACAGGAGTTTCCGCCGCCCCAGGGTAAAGGGCGCGTGGTCGTGATGGCTTCGGGCGTCTCAGGGCCGGCGCATTACACCACGGTAGCCCGCGAGATCGCCGAACTCGGTTACGATGTGGTGCTGTTCGACGGCAATCTGCTGTTAGGAACACACGGGGATGGAGTGAAAACCATCATCCTGCAGGCGCAGCAAATGCCTCATGCGCTCCCCGGGAAGGTCGCCTTGGTCGGCTTTTCTGTCGGCGGCGGCATGTATCTTTATTTCGCCACGCAATGGCCTGATCTGGTGGCGGGCCAAGTGCTTTGGTACCCCTCGAACAACTTCATTCATGACGTGCCCGGTTTCGCGAGCAGATTGAATGTGCCGCTGCTGGTCTTCGCCGGAGCAAAGGACCACTTTCGCGATGGCTGTTGCCTGGCCGATTTCGATAGCAGGCTGGCGGCCGCGTCCACCGTTGCCGGAAAGAGGTTCAAGCTCATCATCTACCCGGATGCCGAACACGATTTCGTCTATGGCGGGGATCACTACAACCCCAAAGACTACTCCGATGCCTTCAAGCAAACTGCGGACATGCTCAAGGTCTATTTGAGCAATTAGTTAATGCCTCTCAAGGGAGCGTACCCCACGAGGAACGAGTATGTCGCACATCTTCATCAGCCATTCAAGCCGGGACACAGAGCAGGCCGCGCACCTGCTCACCTGCCTGCACGCGCATGGCTTTACCGAGACATTTCTCGACTTCGATAAGCACGCAGGGCTGGCACCCGGCGCTGACTGGGAGCGCACACTCTACAGAGAAATAGCCGGGGCTGAAGCGGTCATTCTGATTCTGACCAAAAACTGGTTCGACAGCAAATGGTGCTTCGCTGAATTCACTCAGGCGCGCGCGCTCGGCAAAGCAATTTTTCCGCTAATCGAGTCACCCTCCGGCGAGACCTTCGTTTCACAAGACATCCAGCATCTCGATCTGGTGAAGGACCGCGAAGGCGGCCTGACACTCCTTGCCACGCAATTGACCGAGGTTATTGTCAATGCGCGCGGCGGGTTCGAGTGGGACACGACGCGCCCTCCCTATCCCGGGCTGCTTGCCTTCGATGAGGCCGATGCGGCGATTTATTTCGGACGCGACGATGATGTCCGCCGATTGATAGAGCGGCTCAACGCGAGGCGTGCGCAGGGCGGGGCCAGGATGGTCGTTGTGCTTGGCGCTTCGGGTTCGGGAAAATCCTCATTGCTTCGCGCCGGCGTATTGCCCCGGCTCAAACGCGACAGGCGCAACTGGATCGTGCTCCCACCATTTCGTCCGCAACTTCACCCTTTGGAAGAATTGGGCCAGACCGTGGCCATTGCCCTTGGGTCCGGCGCCGACTGGAGGCACTGGCGCGATGCCTTTGCGGCAGACGATCTATCGAGCGTGCTTTCCGACCTTGCCCGCGACCTTCGCTCCGCGTACTCGTCGAACGAAGCGCAGATCCTGATTACGGTCGATCAATCCGAAGAACTCTTCGGCGCGGCAGAGAAGAGCGGAGCCGCACAGTTTCTGCGTGTTCTCAACGCCATGCAGGATGAGCGTCTGCCCTTCCTCGTGGCCATGACCTTGCGCTCTGATTATCTGGGAGAACTTCAAGAAGCGCCCGCCATGACCGCTGCTTTTGAAGAATTTTCTCTCAAGCCCATGCCCCTGGCGAGGATACGCGACATTATTGAAGGCCCGGCTCGTGTCGCCGGCCTCTCGGTTGACGAAGCTCTTGTCGGCGCCGCCATGAAAGATGCGGCCACCGACGATGCGCTGCCGCTGCTGGCCTTTGCGCTGCGCGAACTCTACGATCGCTTTGGTCAAAAGAAAAATCTCACGCTCGAAGCTTATCTGGCGCTCGGTGACGCCGCCGGGCAGCTTTCGCCCCTTGAAAATGCGGTACGCCGCAAGGCCGACGAAGTTCTTGCCGCCGCCAAACCCTCCGTGGAAGATTTGCAGGCGCTGAGAGAATCGTTCGTGCCCGCGATGGTGAGGGTGAACGCCGAGGGCGAATATGTGCGTCGCCCGGCACGCTTCGACCTGATGCCCGCAAAGGCCCGGCCGTTGATCGAGCGCCTGGCCAAAGCGCGGCTGCTCATTATTCAGAAAGAAAATGACGAGACCATTGTCGAGGTTTCGCATGAAGCGTTGCTGCGCAAGTGGCCGCTGCTGCGCGGCTGGCTCGATGAAGAACGCGAGTTTCTCATCGGAAAGGATCAACTCGAACAGGATTTGCTCGACTGGGAAAAAGCGCTCGGCAGCGACAAAACAGAGGCATTGCTCTCCGGCTTGAAGCTGACGCGGGCGCGGAGCTGGCTGGTACAAAAGCCGCTGCAACTCAGCGAGGGCGAACGCAAATTCATTCAGGCCAGCATCGAACACCAGGAAGCGGCGGCGGCGCGGCGAGAGCGATTCCGCCGACGTGTGCAACAGGCCAGCGTATCCGCCGCCATCGTGCTCGCCGTCTGCCTGGCCGGGGCAATTTGGGAGTGGTGGATCGCCGAAGCGCGAGAGGCCACGGCCGAATCGCGCGAGCTAGCTGCCCTGGTCGAACAGGAAGTCCTGGCTGGAGGCGATCCTGGAGTGGCGCTCCGGACGGCAGTTGCGGCAGCCGAGCGATCGCCGACCGACCAGGCCCAGTACGCATTGCGGACAGTCGTGGCGGGGCCGCTAGAACATCTCGTTCTGCATCACGGCGGCCCGATCTATGTGGCCGCCTTCTCCGCCGACGGAAAGCGCATTGTCACGGCCAGCGGCGACAAGACTGCGCGCGTATGGGATGCCGTGACCGGCCATCTGGTGGCAACACTCGCCGGGCATGGCGGTCCGGTGAACAATGCGGCATTCTCGCCGGATGGAAACTATGTCGTCACCGCCAGCGATGACGGCACGGCGCGCGTGTGGAACGCGGTGAACGGGAACCCGCTTTCCACTCTCGCCGGTCCCGGCGTTGAGATGCGGCAGGCTGTCTTCTCCGCGGACGGAAAGCGCATTGTCACCGCCAGTGCGGACCATGAGGCGCGCGTGTGGAATGCGCAAACAGGCCTCTTGCTCGCAAACCTCAGCGGACATACGGGCGTGGTCCACCATGTCGCGTTCTCGCCCGATGGAACGCGCATCGTCACCGCCAGCCAGGATTCTACCGCTCGCGTGTGGGACGCGGAAACCGGAAAGCTACTTGCCACGCTGATCGGGCATGCCCGCGTCGTCTCCGACGCAGCTTTCTCGCCCGATGGGAGTCGCATTGTCACCGCCAGTTGGGACCAGACGGCGCGCGTATGGGACGCCAAAACCGGCCATCAGCTTGCGACCTTGACCGGGCACACCGGCGCGCTTTACGATGCCACCTTCTCGCCCGATGGAAAGCGCATCGTCACCGCCAGCGCCGACCATACAGCGCAAGTATGGGACACCGAAACCGGTCATCCGCTGACAACGCTCATCGGGCATACCGCGCCAGTCAACGCCGCCGCCTTCTCGCCCGATGGAAAACGCATCATCACCGCCAGCGAAGACGCCACCGCGCGGGTGTGGGATGCCGATTCCGGCATCTTGCTGGCCACGCTGAACGCGGGTTCCGGCGTAGTCAACGACGCGGCCTTCTCGCCCAGTGGAGACCGCATCGTCACGGCCGGAAACGATGGCACGGCGCGCGTGTGGGATGCGGATATCGGTCATCCGCTCGCCATTCTTTCCGGATTTGGTGGCAGAGTCTTCGATGCCTCGTTTTCGCCCGATGGAAAGCGCATCGTCACTACGGGCGAGGATGCTCAGGCGCATGTGTGGGATGCTGCCTCCGGGCAGTTGCGAGCATCATTGGCCGGACACGCTCTGATGATCTACACGGCCTCGTTCGCGCCCGATGGGACACATATTGTCACCGCCAGTGCTGACAAGACAGCACGGGTGTGGGATTCCGAGACAGGACGCCTGCTGGCAACTATGACCGGCCACTCCGGCCGCGTGAATTATGCGGCCTTCTCGCCCGACGGCAAGCACATCGTTTCCGTTTGCGATGATTCTACGGCGCGTGTGTGGGATGCCGCCTCCGGCCAGTTGCAGGCAACTCTGACCGGGCATAGCGGTCCCGTAAATCAAGCCTCGTTTTCGCCTGACGGAAAGCGCATCGCCACGGCCGGAGCAGACAATACAGCACGATTGTGGGATGCAGAGTCGGGCCGCCTGCTGGCCACTCTTGCCCATGGCGCCGCGGTCAACACCGCCAATTTTTCGCCCAATGGAAAGCGGATTGTCACCGCCAGTTATGACCGTACAGCGAAGGTGTGGGAGACCGCGACCGGCGCTCTGTTGACTACGCTAACCGGACACAGCGGCTGGGTCTATACAGCGGCGTTCTCGCCCGATGGAAAGCGCATCGTCACCGCCGGCGCTGACCACGCAGCAATGGTGTGGGATGCCGGGACCGGCCATCCGTTTGCCACTCTGACCGGACATACCGCCCGCGTTAACTTTGCGGCCTTTTCGCCGGATGGAAAGCGCATCGTCACCGCCAGTCAGGACAATACCGCGCGCGTCTGGGACGCTGATTCTGGTCTGTTGCTAGGCACTCTGACCGGCCATACCGACCAGGTCTACAAAGCAACGTTCTCGCCCGATGGAAAGCGCATCGTCACCGCTGGCAGCGACGCAACGGCCCGGATCTTCATTGGCGATCTCCATGATCTTTTGAATTGGGCCAGGCGGCAGCTCCCGACAGAAAGCGGGTCGAACTGAGTTTGCAAACCGGCATACACCCGTGTACTGTTTCTTCCACTGGGAACAGCCGCGCAAGAGAGGGAATCAATGGAACCTTCCATTAAGTTGCCAGCCACCATGGCCATAGGATTTACAGGCCATCGCACGCTCGGCGACGAAGACAAATGCAGAAAATGGATCGTTGACTTTCTTACTCGGCAAAAAGCTTCTGCTGCGGGAGTTGTGTACGGGGTTTCCTCGGTCGCTGCGGGAGGAGATCTGCTGTTTGCCGAGAGCTGCATTCAACTGGAGCTGCCGCTCTCTGTCCTGCTGCCGCTGCCGGTGGATGAATTCCGCAAGGACTTTGACGCGGCCGCGTGGTCGCGCGCCGAACAGGTTCTGAGCAAGGCAGCCTCAATTGAAGTTACAACGCGCGCCGGTTCGCGCGAAGAGAGCTACTACGAATGTGGCATCGAAACCGTTCACCAAAGCCGCCTGATGCTCGCGCTTTGGAATGGTGAGGCTTCGCAAGGCCTTGGCGGTACCGAAGATGTTGTCTCCTTCGCCCGGGGGCTTGGCAGGCAGGTGGTTTGGATTCAAAGCGCCACAGGCGAAGTGCGCACCTTCAACGAGCAGGCCGAAAATGAACTCCTCGACGATCCGGAACTTGAATTCCTGAACAGCCTGCCTGATCCGAATGTGAATGTTGAAGCCGATAGGCCAGGGACTCTGGCCAGGGCCTGGTTTCGCAAGGTGGACGACAGCGCCACTCGCTGCGCGCCACAGTCTCGGCGGCTGGCGGCAATCCCCATCGTTTTCACGGCGGCCGCGGCTATCTTCAGCGGTGCAGGATCGTGGGCGCACGAAGTAAAAACCTGGCTGGCAATCGGAACGGCGCTCGGAATTCTGGCCGCCGTGTTGCCGGTTATATTGCGGTTGCGCAATCGCCAGGTCTTGTGGGCGCGGACGCGAACCGCGGCTGAGGTATGCCGCTCGGTTATGGCTTTCTGGCGCACGCCTGCGCACTACGAAGCGATTGGACCGGAGGTTGTGCCCGAGCTATCCGGCGTGCTCATGTCGCTGAACCTCCTGAAAATGGTCGACCGGGACCGCAGCCAATCGTCGCTTGACGAATTCAAGCAGCGATATCGCCAGGAGCGGATCGCCGGCCAGATCGATTATTTTTCTCGCCATGCGGCGCAATCGGCCGCCGAGGCTCGCCGCTATCGAGCCGCTACTTGGATCTCGATCGGATTCGCGGCTGCGGTGAACGCGTGGCTCTTTGTGAGCGGACATTTCTCTGGGATATCTGCTCCCGGACCGTGGAAACAGAGTCTGTCGCTCGGCGCCTCAATCGCATTCCAGATCGCCACCATCGCCGGAGCATTGCTCGCGGTCAACGATTGCGATCGGCGAAAAGAACGCTACCAGGAATTGCACAAGAAGCTCGGCAGCTGGGATACGCAAATTGAAGTGTTGCGAACCTGGCCGAGCGTGCTGCACGTTGCCGAGCAGATTGAACGGGCTCTTTTGGCTGAGTTGATCGAGTGGCGATCCTTAATCAGAAATCAAAAGATGACGAGGAAATAGGCATGAAACGCATTCTCACGTTGGATGGTGGAGGAATTCGAGGCGTCTTCAGTCTTGAAATATTGCTTCGCATCGAAACCCTGCTGCGTGAATACTACAACGCTCCCAAGCTTGTCCTGGCCGACCATTTTGATTTCTTCGCCGGAACCAGCACCGGCGCAATTATTGCCGCCGCCCTTAGCTGGGGAATGCCGGTCGAGGAGATTCTCATGCTCTATGTAAAGCACGGCACAACCATGTTTCAACACGTGCCCTGGTACAACCCCCTGAAACGCATCCTGGTTTCACGCTACGAGGCTAAACCTCTCTCGGACCTGCTGCGTCGAACCTTCTCCGAAGACGGAGAAGGTGAAGTGCCGGCACTGTTGGATACCAAGCGCTTGAAGACGCTCTTGCTGGTGGTTTTGAGAAACCACACAACCGGCTCGGCATGGCCGATTTCCAACAATCCGCTGGCAATGTACAACGATGCCAACCTTCCGGATTGCAATCTGAAAGTCCCGCTCTGGAAGTTGGTGAGGGCCAGCACAGCTGCTCCGACCTACTTCGACCCCGAAGAGATCATGCTCGGCGGCAGGCGTCACGTTTTTGTCGATGGAGCGATTACTCCATATAACAATCCGGCGCTTATCGCCGCACTAATGGCCGTGTTGCCTTGTTATCGATTGGCCTGGGAAACCGGGCCGGACAAGATTCGATTGATCTCCGTGGGGACAATGCGTTTTTCTCTGGCTGCGGCAGACGTGAATGTGCGCCATATGTGGGTCGGATATCATGCCGCTCAAATCCCCGCCGCGTTGATGCAAGGAATCGCGCTCGAACAAGACTGCATGTGCCGCTGCCTTGGTCAATGCATTCACGGAGAAGAATTGGATTCGGAGATAGGCAATCTGGAAGGAGCAGCGCTCTCTGGGCGCAGTTGGTTCAGTTACACCCGCTACAACAAATCGTACATGGGCAAGGATGCGGAGGAGTTCCTTCTCCAGAACGCCGAACTCGCACAGCTCGACGCGATCCATGCGATACCGGCGTTGCGAGAGATAGGTCACGCGTATGCGCAGGAACATGTGCGTATCGAGCATTTGATTTAGCGGGTTGAAAGGAAGCGGCACTTGGCTTTCAATATGCCGAAACTGCAAGGCCCACCTTTGAGGTAATAAGTCGGCTTGAATACGGAACCAGCGTTCTTTGTTGCTTTTCAGCATGAGCCTGACTTATACTTTCGCCGTCCCCGCAGAGTGGTAAATTGCTTCTCGCTGGAGTTAAGATGAGATCAAAATTGCTGGACCGCATCGTTCCCCCGACTAAAAGGTTCTTTCAGCCCGCCAAACCTGCAAGAACTTACTTGATACTGTCTCTCATCGGTCTCTTCTCCGCGGGTTTGACAGGCTGTGCGCCGAAGCGTCTGAAAATGGACTTCACGGGCTTTGAAAAAGCCTATGCGGAAACCTCGAATCGAGAAATGCTCTTGAATCTCGCGCGCCTCGAGAATCGCGATCCTACCTATTTCTTCAAGATCGGCCAGATTACAAGCGCATATAAGATGGCTGCGTCTCTCACGGGGACCGGCACGTATGCCACCTCAACTTCCAATCCCACTATTGGTGGGCCTGCCGGCGGGGGCAGCTCTGTTGCAACCTATGAAAACGATCCAATATTCACATTCATCCCGGTGAACGACGAAACCAACGCTCAGCTTCTCTTGAAGCCGGTTCCCGCAGAAACCTTCTATATCCTCTACCAGCAGGGCTGGCGTGCCGATCAGCTCGTTCGTTTGATGGTTGATCGAATTGAACTTACCAGGGTTACCGCGCATGGCTGCACCGTTGAAACGCTGCGCAACGCGCCTCCTCCGATTTACATCAAACCGGACGGCGCCGCTGAGGCTGACTATCTTCGCAACCCGGATGCTCTGTCCAGCTATGTAACTTTCCTCAGAATTAACGCGGTCGTCTACTGGCTGCAAAGGCGTGGCTATCTGCTTCTTCGCGGGACAAATACTTTCGTGCCTTTTGACAGCAATTCTGGCCTGGATGACAACGGCGCGAACTCCCCCAAGGCCCAGGATGTTGTAACTGCCTCCCAGAAGAACGCCGTGTGGGAACATGCGGGCAATAAGTGGCTTTTAGGAGAGAAAGTGTTTACCCCCGCGTTTTCTCTTTACCCGCTTCAATCGAAAGGCCAAAAGCCCGCTCCGGACATCGCGAAGATCAAGAAGGAGATTCTGAATGATCCCGAGATGAAAGAACTTCGAGAAGGGCCTGCGCTCGACGCGATCCTTATGAGCCTTGCCAATGGTTTTTCCATTGAGGGAAGCTCAAACAATCAGGACGCATGCAATTCAACTTCGGGCGCTCCAAGCATATCCGCACATCTGGTTATGCGGTCTTTGATGGGGCTGATGGCGGCTGCCGCTCAAGAGCAACTTCCGTACGACACGCTCGAGCACGCCAACCCAGTCATTCCCAGCAGCCGGTACATTCCGTCTGAGTTCCAGCTGAAACAGTTGCCCAGGTTTTCTGAGGCTGTCCCAGCCATCGAACGGGCCCCATTGCTGCGCTTGACAGGTATGCCTGAAGATCAAGACATTGCACCCATTGTCCAGGTGAGTTACCGAGGGAAGATTTATCGCATTGCCGACAAGAAGAGCGCCGATGTCGCCGATAACCAATACTGGAATCGTGACGTTTTTCGCCTGATTGACCAACTTACATCGCAGGTAACCGTGGATATTTCCAAGTTTCCGCTCACGGAGATTCTTCAATAGTGTAATCGGCGAATTGGAACTTCGGAGAAATCTCGCAAGAACTTGCCGGAGGTTCGTCATGAGTTCTTTGAAATACATCGTGTTACTGGCCTTGTTTCTTTTGACCGCATCGGTACTGCCTGCCGCTGCAGCTTCAACCGGTACCAGGATTGATTTTTCATCTCTCGATTCAAGCCATCCCTTCAAAGTGTATGGCACGCTTTATCTTCCGGAGAACACATCAGGCCGATGCCCGGCAGTTGTCATGATTCACGGGACCATGGGGATTGATTCGCGCGGAACTCTCTATCGGGTGCCGCTGTTAAATGCTGGAATTGCTGTTTTTGAAGTGAATTTTAAGGACGGGATTTACAAGTCCCCTATCGACCGGCCCAAGATTGAAAGCTTTCTTCCATTGGCTTTTGCTGCATTGAAAGAACTGCGGAAAGTGCCGTCCATCGATCCCAGCCACATCGGCATCATGGGGTTTTCGCTGGGAGGTGCAATCACTCTGAGTACGGCCCTCGATGGCAACCGCAAAATTTGGATGGGCGACGAGAAGGGATTTGCGGTACATGCGGGGTTTTACCCGGTTGCAAAGGCTTTCATACCTAAGATTGAAAGCGGCGGTGTGCTGACCGGTGCTCCAATTATTATCTTTTACGGCACGGATGACGTCTACGGCGACGGAGACGAGGTGCCACAGCTGAAGAGCCTGCTTCAAAAAAAATTTAACTTCGATCTGACCACCTATGAATATCCTGGCGCAACGCACGGCTTCAACCTCAACGCTCCTCCCATAACCTACTTCGATCCCGCCGCCAAAGAAATGAAAGGTCATATGGCTTATGACGCACAGGCTACGGACGATTCACTGCCAGAGCTCGTTGATTTTATGCGGAAGAATCTCGCCGCAAAGTGATGCGCCGAACTTTGCGGGGCGCTGCGGTCGTTTTCGCGCGCCGCCAACCGTGTTATTCTTGACCCGCAGGTAAGCGGTACGCGCAACCCCGGTGGCGCGTACCGCCCCTCGGTCACCCCTATGAAAGATATCTACATTGCCGATCTGGCCAACTTCGACGAAGGCAAGCTCTTCGACGGCTTCTTCCTCGTGCTGGCCAAGCAGCAACGCACTACAAAGTCCAACAAAGCCTACTTGAGCCTTGTCCTCGGCGACAAAACCGGCCAGCTCGAAGGACGCGTTTGGGAGCCATCCGACCCACGCATCGCCAAAGACTTCGAGCGCGGGGACATCGTCAAGGCACGCGGCTCGGCCTCTCGCTTCGACGACCGCTTGCAGATGAAGATCGACCAGCTTCGCGTGGCGCTGCCGTCCGAGGTGGACAAAACCGACCTACTGCCTTCCACCACTTACGACATCGCCGATCTCTGGCGTCAGCTTCTCAGCTTCGTCGAGAGCTTCACCAACCCCGACCTCAAGCTCCTGCTCACCACCATGCTGGCAGATCCCGCCATCGCCCAGGCTTATCGCGAAGCGCCCGCAGCCAAGCAACTCCATCACGCGTGGCTGGGCGGCTTGCTGGAGCACGTCATTAGCCTTTGCACTCTGGCCGACCGCGTCGCGCCCCATTATCCGCTCCTCAATCGCGACCTTCTGATGACCGGCGTGATTTTGCACGACATCGGCAAGGTGCGCGAACTCTCATGGGAGATCGGCTTCGAATACACAGTCGAGGGCAGCCTGTTGGGCCACATCCAGATCGGCACGGCTCTCGCCGAGCGCACTATCGACTCCCTGCCCAACTTCCCGCCGCGCCTCAAGACTCTGGTACTGCATATGATCCTCTCGCATCACGGCAAGCTGGAGTTTGGCTCTCCCAAGCTCCCCATGATCCCCGAAGCCCTGGCCCTCAGCTTCCTCGACGACCTCGACGCCAAGATGCAGGCCATCCAGGTCGAATTCGATAAGTGCCTCCGCGAAGGCAAAGGTCCCGACGAGATGACCGGAAAAGTCTGGGCCCTCGATCAGCGCCAATTACTCAACACCAAGCGTTGGCTGGGTGAAGGTTAGTCATAGTAACTCACCCCAAAAACCACTCCCACTGCTCCGCGGTCAATGGCACTACCGAAAGCCTTCCAATCACCACTAGCGGAGACCCTGCAAATAAAGGCTCCGCCTTGATTGCCACCAGGGTCTTCGGCTGCCTCAGCCGCTTGCCCGCCTTGACCTTGACGATGGGTACTTTGGAATCGGTTGCGTCCACGCTTATCACGGTTCCCGTACCGACGGCTGTGCGCTCGTCGCCGGTGTGGTAAAAGATCCACTTTGTTCCTGCCTTCATCTCGCGCAGATACTTCACCGCAGTTGGATTCGTCACGCCATCCCAAACGGTCTCCTTGTCGCCAAGAAAATCGTCGAAGGAGTAAACATCGGGCTCAGTCTTGAAGAGGAAGTAGCTCATGCGCTCCATCGTAAGCGAGAAAATAAGGAAGAGGGAACAAAAAATAGAAAATCTGCGAATTGTGCAAAGTTGCAGCGCGAAATTCCAGCGCCACGTCATGCTTCTCAGGTTGGGCGTGCGGCCTTCTCGACATAGTGCGTAATCAGCCCCACCGGCAAGAAGCGGACAAGGATGGCGGTGAACCTGCCGCTGAAGGTTGGGATGAGTGTGCTCTGGCCGCGCGCCAGAGCCGCGACCGCCAGCCGCGCCACGTCCTCAGCAGGCTGTATCCCGCGGCGTTTGAAGGCACCGGCATGGGCAACGTCAAAGAACTCACTTTCCGTTGGCCCTGGGCAGAGCGCCGTTACTTTGACGCCGAAGCGGGCTACTTCTGCAGCCAGTCCAAGGGCGAAGAAGCGGTCGAATGCCTTGGTGGCCGCATAGGTTGCGATATAGGGCACGGGTTGAAAGCTGGCCGTCGACGCAAGAACCAACACCCAACCGCTCCTCCGCTCAACCATGCGCGGAACAAAAAGCCGTGTCAGCCGCACCATTGCTTCGCAGTTGACGCGCACCTGGCTCAGCTCCTGGGCTATCTCGCTCTCGGTGAAGGCCCCGTACTGCCCGAGGCCCGCGTTGTTGATCAGAATGTCAACGCACAGACCTGCACCATCCGTGGCATCAAAAACCTTCTGCGGCGCTGCGGGATCGTTTAGATCGGCAGCGACGATGCGGACCTCCGCGCCCTTGCCCCTCAACTCGCCGGCCAGTGTCTCCAGGCGGTCAACTCTGCGCGCTGTGAGGATGAGTTTAGCCCCGTGCTTTGCCAGTTCCCGAGCCAACGCAGCGCCGATTCCCGCGCTGGCTCCGGTCACTAGCGCCCATTTGCCTTTGAAATCCTGTGTGTTTGCCATCGCGAGTCCATCATAGCGGATTCCGCATGACCGAATGAGATTCATGGAACCAAGGTCTTCTGTCTCGTGTGTGGCTTTCGAAAAGCTAGGAGCCGATGGCTGGCAGCTCTTCTTCAAATTCTTCATTGAGCCACCGGCTGAATGAGGAGAACTCTTCGTCGCGTCCCAGAAAGTCACGCACCATCTGCCGCCCCGGCTTCGACCCGCCCTGTTCGAGCACCAGTTTGCGATAACGGCCGCCCGCCTCGCAACCCAGTAAATCGCTGGGGTCGAATTGGGCGAAGAAGTCCAGCGCGATCACCTTGTCAAAAGCGTATGTGTAGTAATTCGACGAGTAGCCGGTCAAGTGGCCAAAACTCGCGTACATGCGGTTGCCTTCCATCCATGCCCAGGGTTGCAGTCTCTGGTAGAGCCGCTTTGTGGTGCTGTCCAGGTCCAGTCCCACCGGATTCCGGTCGTGCAGATCGAGCGAGAGAGTGGTGTAGTAGAGCTGCGAGCGAACCCAGTCGGCGCGCCCAAACGCACCGGCCAGCTTCATCTTCCGGATGATTTCAGAAGGGAGCGTTTCTCCGGTCTGGTAGTGTTTCGCAAAAGCCTGTAAGAGTTTTTCGTCGCGGAAAAACTCTTCCAACATTTGCGACGGCACCTCAATGAAGTCGCCCTCGGTCGCAAAGCCACTCAGTCCCGCCCACTCAGTCTGTCCGCCCAGAATGGCGTGCATCAAGTGGCCGAACTCGTGGAAAAACGTCACCACATCGTTGTACTGAAGCAATCCCGGATCATCCTCTTCGGCTTTAGGAAAGTTGCAGATGAGCGCGGCCTCGGGCAGAGCGCGCCCGCGCACGCCTGTCACAACTGGTGCGGCGGAAAACCACTTGTCCTTGCCCTCGCGCGGGTGCATATCCAGATAGAAGCGGCCCACATTTTTGCCGCCATCGAAGACTTCGAAGACTGAAACCGCCGGGTGCCATGCTAAGGCTGTCGAGCTGCGAAATTCAATTTTGAAGAGTTGCGCGGCGGTCTCCAGCACACCCGCTTCCACCTGCGCATAGGGAAAATAAGGCCGCACCGACTGCGAATCGAAATCAAATGCCGAGCGGCGGAATTGCTCGTACCAGTATCCGCGGCTGGTAATGTCGATAGCCTTCAACTCGGGCTCGCGCTTGCGTGCAAATTCGAAAACCATTTCGTACTCGCGCCGCGCGCCGTCGAGGCTGGCCTCGTCAAGTTTTGCCAGGAAAGTGCGCACGTTCGCCGCTGAACCCATCATCTGGTCGGCGGTGGCCAGATCGGCCCAACTGCGGAACCCCAGCACGTCCGCAATCTCCTGACGCGTGGCCAGCAGGTCCAGAAGGATTTGCTGGTTAGCCGGGTAGGCGCGGGTGTTATAGGCCAAAAACATCCGCTCGCGCAGCGCGCCGTTCGCGGCAAAGGTCATCACAGGCTGCATCTCCGGTGGGTCGGTGGAGATCGTAACGCGACCGTCTATGCTTGGCCGATGCCGCGCGAGATAGTCTTCCGGCAGCCCGTCCAGCTCAACTTCCGTGGCCTCTATCGTCTTTGCGCCCTCCTGAATGTTGCGGTTGAATTCGAGCGAAAGCCGTGTCGCCCTTTCATGCAGCGATTGCAACTGGTCGCGTGTGGCCTGGTCCTTGTCGACGCCGGCCAGTCGATAACTGAGCAGCGTTCGCTCGACGTAATGCTTTGTGGCCGCGCTGGCCGCATCAGGCGCGTCACTTTTTTTCAGATTGACTGCCGCAAGAGCCTCATAGACCGCGCGATTCAGACTCAGAGCGCTCGCGGCCTGCGCCACCCGCTGTGCTTCCATTTGCGCCTGATCGCGCACGGCCTTGTCGGTGGCCACCGAATTCAGTATGCCGGCCTGCGCGCCGGCCAGGCTGAGTTGCTCAATGGCCGTGTCGTAGAGCCGAAGCGAGTTTTCCGGCGTGCGCTCGCCTTCGACGGCCAGCAGTGCGGCCAACGCCGCCTCGTACGCCGCCAAGCGCGCGCTCACCCATGCGGAAAGCGCCTCGGCGGAATCGGCTCCGCCCGCCTCCCAGACGTGGAGGTTTTCAGAGGCGTCAACGATTGCAGGTTCTTCAGGTCGCATGACAGACAAACTCCTAACTTCTAGGGTGCCACAACGGAGTCGAATATAAACACTTTCGAAATTGCAAATAGGAATACTGGTTCACGCCCCAAAGAACGTAGAGGATTTGATGCTCCGGTGTCAAAGGTTGCAATTTTAGGGTTTTTCTGGTGTGATCTAGATTACACTAGGAGAAAAGCCGCGGCGAATGTTTGCAATTGAAACTGGTGATCTTCGCACGATGAGACGGGGCAGAAAAGGCGCGTTGCTATTGCTGGCGGTGGTTGTCCTCTGGACCGCTGCGCCGCTAGGCGCCTGTCTGCTGGCCTCGCAGCCGTCCGGCCAGCATTCCTGCTGTCGCGGGATGGAGCTGAAATGCGGAATCTCCGGAACGAGCATCGATGGCTCGTGCTGCCGGGTCCAGCAGCAGAACACCCCCGCCACTCCGGTTCCTCCATATTCTCTTGAATACTCACAGAAACTGGCCTTTGTGCCGCATCAGGCCAGTCTGCAATTGTCCGCCGCTTCGGTTTCTGGGCTCCAGAATGCTCTGGAAGAGCCGCCAAAGTTTCCGCCGGGCAGTAGCTCCATACTCCGACTCTAAAACTCCTTCCTTCGCAGGTTGAATGCTGGCCTTCGTTTGTCTTCGCGCGCTCATGCGCGTTGTAAACGCACGGCCGGGCACTGACCCGAATTTCCGTTGGAGGAAGTTATGAGAGTTTCTGTTGCCGCACTTTGCGTTCTGGTGGCTGCTATGCCGGCCCGTGTTTCCCGCGCGGAGTCGCCCGCAAAGAGTGATGTCCTGGCGAACTTTGCCGCCCTGCTTGAGGAGCACCCGCATCCGGGGGCTTCCACCCCTGCGCTGACGCTGGACGATGTTGAACGGATCGCGCTTTCCGTGAATCCGGAGATTGAGGTCGCTGTCCGGCGAGTTGTTGTCGCCGAGGCGCACGTCCCCGTCGCCGGTGCGCTTGACGATCCTTCCGTGATGTATCGCGGATGGGGAGTTCCGCTGCAACAGCCGTGGGATTATAACACCGCTCAGAATATGTTCAGCATCAGCCAGACATTGCCGGGACGGGGCAAACGGGCGCTGCGGACGAGCGTGGCGGACTCCGATGTGGATGTGGCGAAGGCTCAGCTTGACGAGGTCAGGCTGGAGGTACGGGTGCGGGTCCATAAGGCCTTCGATGATCTGTTGCGCGCCGGCGACGAATTGCGGATTCATGATGAGCATGAAGGCATCGCGCGTCAGGCTATTGAAGCGGCGCGCATCAAGTATGCTGTCGGAAAAGTATCGCAGCAGGACATTCTGAAGGCGCAAGTGGCTCTCACGGCGCTGGCGGAGCACATGATTCGCTTCGATCACGACGCCGATCTTGCGCGCGCCCGCCTCAACACGCTGCTGAGGCGTGATCCCGGCGCGCCGCTCAATGTGCGCGGGGAGTTTGCCGCGCTGGCCGCGCTGCCCCAGGAGCAGAAACTCGAAGGACTGGCTCTCCACTCACGGCCTGATTTGGTTGCTGCCGTCCAGGTCGCGGAACGAAGCCACAGAGAGCAGGCGCTGGCCAAGAGAGCTTACTTACCGGACTTCACGGTTTCGGCAGGTTACATGCTGATGCCGTCCGGCACGCCGATGCGCAACAGCTACATGGTGGAAGGTTCGATGAACCTGCCTTGGCTGAATCACCGCAAACACGATGCGGAGATTGCGGAGGCTGCGGCGCAAGTCACCGAACAGGATGAGGAACTGAACGCGCAGCGCAATATGGCGTTTGGGCAGATTCAGGAAGCGCTTGTTGAGGCGCAGGCCGCGCAACGGCTCGCGCATATGTATCATGACGAACTCCGGCCCCAGGCCGACGCCACGCTCCAATCGAGCGTGATCGCTTATGAGAACGACAAAACGAGCTTCCTCGACCTGCTCGACAGCCAGATGACAGTTATCAATGTTGATCTTGCATGGCTGGAAGCGGTTGCCGATTTCGACACGCGCCTGGCAGATCTCGAACTCGCTGCAGGCGCCCCAATCGATCTTTCAGATTCTTCCGCAACGGAGGTGAAACCATGAAAGCACGTACCTATCAGATTGCATTTGGATCGGCTGTATCCGTCTGCGTTTTGCTTGCAGCCACTCTCTTGTATGTGCTCATGCATCGCAATCCGGCGGCTCTGCCAGTGTCCTCGCAGGATCCAGTGGTGGCGCGCGGGCCCGAGATGACCTCCAAGCCTGTGCAGCCGGGAGGCGCCGCGCAGGCTGGAACTGAGCCGGCCCTGGCTCCCGTGCAGTTGTCGCCGCAGCGCCTTCAAGAGATTGGCGTGACCACCGCGACCGTGACATTCAAGGATGTGAACGACGATCTGACAGTTCCCGGCAATGTGGACATCGACGAGGAGAAGCTCTCGTATGTGCAGACGCGTTTCCCCGGCTGGATTCAGAATGTCTTTGCAAATGCGACCTATCAGTACGTGCGCAAAGGGCAGCGTCTTTTCACCATTTACAGCCCGGATATTGTAAGCAGCGAGCAGGAGTATCTGCTGGCCAGGCAGAACCAAAAGGCCTTTGCGCCCGACGCGAACGGCATGGCCGCGCAGGAAGGTGGCTGGCTGATGAAGGCCGCCGAGGAGCGGCTGCGGCAATACGGCATTCCGGCGCAGGAGATGACAAATCTGGAGCAAAGCGGCAAAGTGCAGCGCGACATTGCTATCGAATCGCCTGTCTCCGGCTACATCACTGAGCGCAATGCCCTGCCGAACGCGTATTCGCAGCCGGAGACAAAGCTCTATACCATCGCCGATCTCTCCACGGTTTGGGTGTATGCCAACGTCTCTCAGAGCGACGTGGGCCGATTGAAACCGGGCAACTCCGCGCTAGTCACTGTCGATGCTTATCCAGGGCGCCGTTTCAACGGCCGCATCGATCAGATTCTGCCGCAAGTGGACCCGGCGACGCGCACCGTGCGCGTGCGTCTTGTCTTCCGCAACCCCGGTGTTGCGCTCAAACCGGGAATGTACGTCAACGTCGCTATCGCTGTCCCGCTGGGGCGCCAGTTGGTGATACCGGCTTCCGCTGTGTTGCAGGGAGGGACGCGGGCAATCGCATTCATCAACCACGGAAACGGGAATCTGGAGCCGAGGTTCATTGAGACCGGGCTTCAGCTAGACGATTCTGTTGTTGTACTCAAAGGCCTGCAGAACGGCGAACAGGTTGTCAGCTCGGCCAACTTCCTCGTTGACTCTGAAGCGCAGCTTCAGGCGGCGATGGGGGCGTTTGCGCCGACTCCCACGCAACCGGCTGCGGGCGCGAGCGCCGCGCCGCCACAGCAGATGCGGATCGACCTCAGCACCGAACCCTCGCCGCCGCGTAAAGGCGCAAACACGGTGCGCGTCAAGCTGATCGGTCCTGACGGAAAGGCTGTCCCAGGAGCGCAGGTGAAGGCGACCTTCTTCATGCCGGCCATGCCCGCGATGGGGATGGCGGCAAGCCGTGCGGAAGCCGCATTGGCCGACAAAGGCAACGGACTCTATGAAGGTCCGCTTGAACTGGAGTCGGGTGGCACATGGAAGGTGACCGTGACTGTTCAGCGCGTCGGCCAGCCCGTCACCACAAAGCAGTTCAGCCTTAGCGCCACGGGAGGCATGTGATGATTTCACGAATTATCGCATGGTGCGCCCACAACCCCTTCCTCGTATTTATGGGAGCCATTCTTCTTGCCGTCGGAGGCCTGTGGTGTCTTCAGCGCGTGCCGCTCGACGCGCTTCCCGACATCAGCGACGTTCAGGTCATCATTCACACACAGTGGGCTGGCGAGCCTCCGAATGTGATTGAAGACCAGGTGACCTATCCGATTGTGACCGCCCTGCTTTCAGCTCCCAATGTCAAGAACGTGCGCGCCCAAACGATGTTCGGCGACTCCTATGTTTTCGTCGTCTTCCAGGATGGCACCGACCTCTATTGGGCGCGGTCGCGCGTGACGGAGTATCTCGGCCAGATCGCAGGCCGGTTGCCCGAAAACGTTCATCCCGCAATCGGCCCGGATGCCACAGGCGCGGGTTGGGTTTACGAGTACGCCATCGTGGATCGCAGCCACACCAAGAGCTTGGCCGACCTGCGCGCTTTGCAGGACTGGTACCTGCGCTACCAACTTGAAACCGTGCCCGGTGTCGCGGAAGTGGCCAGCATCGGCGGCTTTGTGCGCCAGTATCAAGTCAATCTCGATCCCAAAAAACTCTTCTCCTACGGCATCTCCGCTTCCACCGTGATCGACAGAGTCAGGCAGAGCACCAATGAAGTTGGCGGAGACGTGCTGGACATGAATGGCGCGGAATACATGATTCGCGGCCTCGGCTATCTGCGCTCGCTCTCCGATCTCGAAAATGTCCCTGTTGCAACAAAGAACGGCACGCCCGTTTTGGTAAAGGATCTGGGCACAGTCTCTTTCGGTCCGGATGTGCGGCGGGGCGCGGCTGACTGGCAGGGGCAAGGGGAAACCGTCGGCGGCATTGTCGTTATGCGCTACGGCATGAATGCGCTCAATGTCATCAATGGAGTGAAGGCCAAGTTCAAGGAGATTGCGCCCGCGCTGCCTGCCGGCGTTGAAGTTGTGACCGGCTATGACCGCTCCTGGCTCATCGACCAGTCGATTCACACGCTCAAGCGGGACCTCTTCTTCGAGGCAATCATTGTAAGCTTCGTCAGCATTGCCTTTCTCTTCCACTTCCGTTCGGCGCTGGTTCCCATCCTGACGCTGCCCATCGCCGTGCTGGCCGCGTTCATCCCCATGTACTTTCTGCACGTCAGCTCCAACATTATGTCGCTTGGCGGCCTGGCGTTGGCCGTGGGTGTGTTGATCGATGCCGCAATTGTCATGGTGGAGAACGGCTACCGCCATCTCACCGAGCGGGCCGATGTGCCGGGCGATGCGGAGCGGCGGCACATTCTCGTCGGCGCGGCCCAGCAGGTGGGGCCCGCGCTCTTCTATTCGCTCATCATCATCGTGGTTTCGTTCCTGCCCGTGTTTCTGCTGGAAGCGCAGGAAGGGCGCATGTTCCGGCCTCTGGCTTGGACCAAAACGCTGGCTCTGATTTTCTCGTCATTGCTCTCCATTACGCTGGTGCCGGCGCTCATGCCGTTCTGCTTGAGAGGAAAGCTGCGTCCCGAGTCGGCGAACCCCGCAGCGCGAGTTACACAGGCCATCTATCTACCCGTGCTGCGTTGGTGCCTCAAGCACTGGAAACTGGTGCTCGCGCTGAATCTGGCCTTCCTGGCCGCTACCATTCCTCTCTACTTCCGTCTCGGCAGCCAGTTTATGCCCGCGTTGTACGAAGGTTCAGCACTGTATATGCCGAGCGCCTTGCCGGGCATCTCGATTACGCAAGCGGCGTCACTGATGCAGGAACAAGACCGGATCATCCGCTCATTTCCAGAGGTCGCAACGGTCTTCGGCACGGTTGGCCGTTCCGACAGCGCCACAGACAATGCTCCCTTGGATATGTACGACACCACCATCATGCTGAAGCCCCGCGATCAGTGGCGTCCCGGCATGACTTACGAAAAGTTGATCCATGAGATGGACGACAAACTCCAGTTTCCGGGCCTTACAAATACATGGACCATGCCGGTTGCGAACCGCCTGGACATGGAACTGACCGGCATCAAGACCCCGGTTGGGATCAAGATTCAGGGTTCCGATCTGGCGCGCATTGAGGATATCGGAGCGCGGATGCAGCAGATACTTTCGGGTATGCCGGAGGCCAAATCCGTCTACGCGGAGCGCGTTGCGCAGGGCTTCTATCTGAATGTTGAAGTGAACCGGTCGGAGGCTGCACGCTACGGACTGACCGTGGCCGACGTTCAGCGCGTCATCACTTCGGAGATCGGCGGAGCAGACATCGCCGAGAATGTGGAAGGCCGCGAGCGCTTTCCCGTAGCGGTGCGCTATCAACGCGATCTCCGCGACCATCCTGAAGCCTTATCGCAGGCTCTCATCCCAACTCCGTCTGGCGCACAGATTCCTATCGCCGAAGTGGCTCGCGTGTATTACTCGCGCGGCCCCTCCATGATCCGCGACGAGGACGGCGCATTGACCGGCTATGTCTATCTCAATCTGAACACGCACGATTACGGAGGATTTGTGAATCACGCGGAGCGGCTGCTGAACCAAAAGCTGGCCCTGCCCGCCGGCTACACCTGGCGCTGGGCCGGAGAATATGAGTTCGAGATGCGCGCCAAACAGCGCCTTAAACTCATCCTGCCCATCGTCTTCTTCGTCATCTTCCTGCTGCTCTATCTTGTCTTCAAATCCGCCCTGGAGGCTGCCGTGCTGATCTTTCCCACGCTTTACGCCATGTCTGGAGGACTGCTGCTTCAGTGGGCGCTCGGCTATAACTTCAGCGTTGCGGTATGGGTTGGCTATATCGCGCTGTTTGGCATCGCGGTCGAGACCGGCGTGGTGATGGTGGTATATCTGCATGAAGCCTTCCAGCACCATCTTGCGCAGGACAATCCCATGACGGAATCCGTCCTCGAGCAGGCCGTTATTGAAGGCGCGGTCCAGCGTTTGCGGCCAAAGTTGATGACCGTGACCACCGTCATTCTTAGCCTCGCGCCCATCCTCTGGGAAACCGGCATCGGCTCGGACGTGATGAAACCCATTGCGGCCCCGATCGTCGGCGGAATGATTACGTCCACCATCCATGTCCTGATTCTCGTTCCGGTGTTTTTCTTGCTTATCAAGCGCAGGGCCCTGCGTCGAGGTATCTAAGCTGGAAACCAAGACCAGCAGCACACATAACTGCTAGACGCGAGCGATTGACTGTCACGAATGGGCCGGCACTTGGAAGTCGGCCATCGCGCATCGATTTGCCGACTTGCGGTCTATTTTCATTCCGGCGCTCATAAATCAGGTGTTTCGGCGAAACAAGCGAGCGTTCCGCTATTTGTTTACGCGGGATGCGGTGCCAAGAGTGCCTTCAAAATGGATGAGTCTAGTACGGAAGCATCGGACGGAGATCTGCGGAAAAGTGCACCTGGCATCCCGTCCGATGTTCTACTGCATTTTTCGTCACGCCTTCAGCGATCTCCTGCATGACAAGCCCTTCGGCGGCAACGTGGAACCAGCCCAGTTCGGTAACGATGTCTTGAACGACCTGTTTGCCTGTAAGAGGCAATGAGCACTCCTCGACTATCCTAAAGGCTCCATCTTTGGCATTATGTTCCATCGCGACGAGGACGCGAGCGGCGCCAGCGACAAGATCCATCGCTCCGCCCATACCCTTCATCATCTTTCCTGGGATCATCCAATTCGCGAGGTCGCCTCGACAAGAGACCTGCATTGCGCCCAATACGCTCATGTCCATGTGCCCACCGCGGATCATGGCAAAAGACACTTCGGTTCCGAAGAAACTGGAACCGGGAAGAGCTGTCACGGGTTGTTTTCCCGCGTTAACCAGATCGGGATCTTCCTGATCTTCAGCGGGCGGAGGTCCAATGCCTAACATGCCATTTTCGGCTTGCAGAATGACATCGACTCCCGCAGGTACATATGCCGCGATAGCGGTGGGCAGCCCGATGCCAAGATTCACATAAAAGCCGTCTTGCAGTTCCCGGGCAATCCGCCGCGCAATAAGCTCTTTACCGTTCACCTTGATATTCCTCCTCCCGATATTCTTCGCCCGGGACAGCACCATAAGCGCGACATGGTTGTCGCATCAAAAATGATAGCCACCGCTGCAGATCAGCACTTCGCCGGTAACGTAGTCCGATAACGGAGAGCAGAAGAAGAGCACAGCGCCGGCTGCTTCTTCTGGAGTTCCGATGCGTCCCAGCGGACACGCGGATGCAATTGACTCGAGCATCGCGGGTTGGACGCCGATGGGAATATCCTTCCCCGCCATATTGATTTTTCCCTCGGGCATAAGCGGCTGCAACATGCGAGTCTGGATAAGTCCAAAGCCAACAGCGTTCACATTGATGTTGTAGCGTCCCCATTCTTTGGCCATTGTCTTGGTTAGTCCGATGACTCCTGCCTTACCGGCGGAGTAACCAGCCTGGCCAGGATTCCCATCCGTCCCGGAAATAGACGTGATGTTCACGACCTTGCGCATGACGCGCTGGCCGCTTGCCATCTCGCTTTTGGCGGTCGCACGAAGATAATCGGAGGCTGCGCGCAGCAAACGGAACGGCGCCATAACGTGAATATTCAACATCGCCAGAAACTGCTCGTCGGAGGTCTTCTGGATAACACTGTCCCAGCTGAAACCGGCGCAATTGACAATGATGTCGATCGAATCGAAGGCATCGAGGGCGGCATTGACAATCTCTTGCGGAAAAGCCGGCTGCATCAGATCTCCGCAGGCCAGCGCGATGCGTTCAGGATGGTAAACAGAGGACTGCGTCTCCTTCAGCGCTTGTTGATCCAGGTCGCACGCGAGCACATTCGCGCGCGCTGACGCCAGCTTTTGTACGATAGCCCTTCCAATGCCTCGTCCGCCCCCCGTCACAATAGCGGTTTTGCCGCTTAACGTAAAAGGAGATTCCAGTGATACTGCGTCTTTGTCTGTCATTGCTGCGCATGCTCCTTGATAAAATGAGACTCGATTGGTTTCTTAAACTCCGGTCCCACGACTACCCGATCTACATAAATACCGGGAGTTACAATTTCATCTGGATCCAACTGGCCCAGCTCAACGAGTTCTTCCACTTCGGCAATCGTCACTGTTGCGGCGGTCGCCATTACGGGATTGAAGTTGCGAGCTGTCTTGCGGTAGACAAGATTGCCGTGACGGTCTGCTTTCCAAGCCTTGATGAGCGAGACGTCAGCATGCATCGCGCGCTCCATCAGATAGGACTTTCCGTCGAACTCGCGCACCTCTTTCCCTTCAGCGACGATGGTGCCGGCTCCCGCAGGCACATAGAAAGCGGGAATGCCAGCGCCAGCGGCGCGAATCCGCTCGGCCATTGTGCCCTGTGGAATCACAGTCAGGTTCAGTTCGCCGGCGAATACGAGCTTATCGAGCAAGCGGTTTTCGCCCACGTAGCTTCCAATGTGCGATGCGATCATTCCGGCCTCGAGCATAAGCCCCATCCCGAATCCATCGACGCCCATGTTGCAACTGATCGTGTGAAGCCCCTTCAGGCCCTTTCGGATCGTTGCGGCAATTAGATTCTCGGGAATTCCGCAAAGCCCGAAGCCGCCAATCATGACCGTCATACCATCCCGCAGATCTGCGACCGCTGCATCCGGAGAGCTGATTACCTTATTCACGTTCTTGCCCTTTCTCGGGTCACGCCAAAGTCCACAATGCCCGATCGTCTTACCCTGCCAGCACATATACGAGTTGCGTGCGCGTCAGATCATGCGTTTTCGCAATCCCAAATAGCGCTCGGAAGGCTGCGCCGAATTTCTGCACGCGGTAACTACACAACCACTACACTTTTCATTCAGCCGAGGTCACGATTGCGATTCCCATGCCTCCGCCAATGCAAAGACTGGCGACACCGTATCGTTTCTCAAGTCTTCTGAGGGCGTGAATCAGCGTTACGAGGACGCGAGCGCCTGAAGCTCCAATAGGATGTCCGAGCGCGATTGCTCCACCGCTGACGTTGACCCTGGCCGGGTCGAGACTGAGCTTGCGGACGACGGCGATCGATTGAGAGGCGAAGGCTTCGTTCAATTCGAAAAGATCGATTTCGCTTACGGTCAGTCCCGCTTTCTTTAAAGCGATTGGCACTGCCGCCGCCGGGCCGATTCCCATCACCGCAGGGTCAACGCCGGCCAGACCATAGGAGAGAATGCGCGCCAGCACAGGCAGGCCGTGACTCTTGGCGTACTCCCCGGTGGTCACGGCCAGCATTGCCGCGCCATCATTCAGGCCGCTGGAGTTTCCCGCTGTTACCGTCCCATTCGGTTTGAAGGCCGGTTTCAATTTTGCCAAAGCTTCTAAAGTCGAATCCGGACGTGGATGTTCATCCGTCGTGAACTCGACGATGCCTTTCCTGGTTTTAATGGGAACCGGAACAATCTCCGATGCGAAGACTCCATCCTTCAAAGCCTTCGCCGCGCGTGTCTGGCTCTCGAACGCGAAAGCATCCTGTTCTTCGCGAGTGATCCCGCATTGTTCGGCAAGATTCTCCGCGGTAACGCCCATCGCATAAGAGAGAACGGGATCGGTCAGACCTTCGCTCAGGATGCAGTCGACCAGTTCGCCAGAGCCATATCGATATCCAGCACGCGCCTTCGGCAGAAAATGGGGTGCGCTCGACATGCTTTCAGTGCCGCCTGCGAGGTACAACTCGCCATCTCCACACTGCAGCCCTTGCACGGCTGATACGACTGCCTGCAGACCACTCCCGCAAACACGATTGACTGTCTGCGCAGTCACCTGATCAGGAAGCCCAGATCTGATAGCGATTTGGCGGGCCGGATTCATGCCGTTGCCCGCCTGAAGAACATTGCCGACAATCACATCCGCGATATCTTCGGCGGGAAGTCCGGCCAAAATCGCCTTGGTTGCGACGACGCCCAAGTCAACCGCCGAACTGTCTTTTAAAGTCCCCTGAAATCCTCCAATTGCCGTGCGCTTAGCTGCAACAATAACGAACTCTGACATAATCTTCCGTTCTGAGCTGAGAACAGGCTCGGGCCTGTTGGGCTCCTTCTTCAAACGCGGGTTTGAGATCGACGAGTCATTCGGCCCACGCCGGACGCGTTGCCCTTTGATGCCGTTTTTGCATCACAAACGCCGCGACAAAGCATCCAAAGATGCCCTGACCGATCAATCCTGCGCCGACGACTGCAACCCTCAAAGCCATTCGGAAGCGTCTTTCGCGACCGCAAAAAATTCGCAAGAGAAGCACTTCCCAAACGGAATCCTAGTGATGCATAATCAGGCTGCACAGGTTTAGTTCGGACATAAGAGTGTTCTTTTCGGACAGAGATCGGTCGTCATGGAATTACCTCTTTGGAATGAAAAACGGTACGCGCCCTACAAGGTAGCAGCCCTTGTTGAGGTCCTTGAGGAACAGGGAATCGCGCCTGAAGCGAGCCTGTCTGGTACAGGCCTATCGCCTGAGAGTCTTTCGGATCCTGACACTCTCACCTCCGTTCGCCAGTACATCACGGTATGCTGCAATGCGCTCCAGTTGTCGAAAACCCCCGAGACCCCTTTTAGTACGGGCAGCCGAATTCCGCTGTCGGCCTATGGGATGTATGGATTTGCCCTGGTATGCAGCCCTACGATTCGCGAGTACTTCCAGGTGGCTGTGAAATACCACCGGCTGGCGACGCCGCTTCTTTCCGTATCATGGCGCGAAGAGGGCGATTACGCATCATGGATTTTCCCGATGAATGCACCAATCACGCATCCAGACTCGTTGCTGCGTTTTCTCATGGAGCAGCAACTGACCCAGCTCTCGACGCATCTGAGAGCCGTGATCGAAAACGACTCGTACCTTCCTGTTCGCGCCTCGCTTTCGTATCCCGCTCCAGACCACGCCGATCTTTACAAGCGCTATCTCGGCTGTGACGTACGCTTCGGTCAGCCGATGTCTGAACTCGTCTATCCGAAATCGATTCTCTCCGCGAAGCCGCGCCTGGCACACGGTCTTACTTCGAAGATCCTGCGGGATACCTGCGATCGCATTCTTGGTGAGGTAAAGACTTCGACCGGTGTCGGCGGTGAGATCTATCAGATCATCGCGTCTACGCCTGGACATTCGCCAAGCATGGAGTGTGTAGCCAAGCAGATCTTCACAACTGTGCGAACGCTCAATCGAAAGCTTCACGCCGAGGGGACTTCTTTTACTCAAATTCTCGATGATGTCCGCTGCAACCTCGCAAGGGAGTATCTCCGTTCTACGAGATTGAGTATCGAGGACATTTCAGAGCTTGTGGGATTCAGCGAGGCTACGAACTTTCGTCATGCGTTCCGCAGATGGACCGGCAGCACGCCGGCGCATTATCGGTCTTAAGCGCAGACCTTCATTTGCCCGTACTACATCTTTCCCGCGGTGTCTGAAAACGACATGAAAATGTCCGCTCGAAACCTGTCGTGTATTGTCTTTCACTTCCTATGATTGTTTCGTTATTAATCCAACCGAGACCGAAGATGGCAAAAAGCAATCGCAAAATCATCATTTCCTGCGCTATTACTGGTTCTGTCCACACTCCAACCATGTCGGAGTATCTTCCCATCACTCCATCGCAGATCGTTGAAAGCGCCGTTGAGGCGGCCGAGGCTGGGGCCGCAATTCTCCATCTCCACGCCAGAAACGGCGAGGATGGCAGGCCCACGGGAGATCCGGCGCACTTCCGGAAGATTTGTTCTGTTCTGGCAAAACGTACAAGCGCGATCATCAATATCACGACTGGCGGCAGTTCCGATATGAAGATCGAGCAACGACTCGCTTATCCTCTGCAAGCCAAACCCGAGATGTGTTCGCTGAACATGGGATCAATGAATTTTTCCATTCATCCTGTAGCCGAGCGGATCACGAACTGGCGTTATGACTGGGAGAAGCCGAAGGTCGAGGGCATGAAAGATTGTGTCTTCAAGAATACCTTCGCGGACATTGAATACATTCTTGCGACTCTTGGTGAAAGCGGCACTCGATTCGAGCTCGAGTGCTACGACGTGGGGCATCTTTACAATCTCGCTCACTTTGTCGACCGCGGCATCATCAAGCCGCCGTTCTTCATTCAGGCTGTATTCGGAATCCTCGGCGGGCTTGGCCCGGACCCGGAAAATCTCTTCGTGATGCGATCCACGGCGGACCGCTTATTCGGACGCGATGCTTATCACCTTTCGATGCTGGGCGCAGGACGCCACCAGATGGCTCTTCTGACCATGGGAGCCATTCTGGGCGCAAATGTGCGAGTGGGGCTGGAAGACAACCTCTATCTTGGCCCTGGCATCAAGGCGACGAGTAACGCCGAGCAGGTCAAGAAGATCCGCCGCATTCTTGAAGAGCTCTCCTTTGAAATCGCCACACCGTCGGAAGTGAGGGAGATGTTGGAACTGAAGGGCGCGGAGAATACTCATTTCGCCTGATTGCTTTGCGTGGTATCGCGTCATAGAAAAGAAGTTCAATGAAAGGTGAGTCAAGAATGACGTTCCAAGATCGACTCTATCCCCCGCCAGGATTGCGGGTTCTGGTAACTGCAGGCGCCTCCGGTATTGGAGCTGCCATTGCATCCGCATTCGCGGAAACGGGCGCCAAAATTCACGTCTGCGATATCGACGACGCTGCGCTGGCCGCATTTCAGAAGGGCTTCCCATCCTGCCAGGCGACTCACGCCGATGTGGCTGATGAGGCGCAGGTCGCAAAGCTTTTCGAAATTCAGCAGAAGAAATTCAGTGGACTTGATGTTCTGGTTAATTGTGCCGGCATTGCCGGCCCGACAGCTGGGGTGGATAAGATCACAGAACATGAGTGGAAGCGCACAATCGAAGTAAACCTGAATGGCCAGTACCGCTGTCTGCATCATGCTGTACCGATACTGCGGGCGTCTAAGCCCGCCAACATTATCTGCATCTCGTCTGTTGCCGGTAAGATGGGCATTCCGTGGCGCACGCCGTACGTAGCGACAAAATGGGCCATCGTGGGAATCGCCAAATCGCTCGCCATCGAACTCGGCCCCGATGACATCAGGGTGAACGCAGTGCTGCCCGGCATTGTCGAAGGACCAAGGATGGATGGCGTAATCATTGCTCGCGCCAAGCTGGAAGGCATCGAAGAGAAGGCGATGCGGGAAGAATACCTCAAGAGGATTTCCCTCCACCGGATGGTGACTGGGGACGACGTGGCGCTCACGTGTCTCTTCTTGTGTTCGCCAGCCGGACGAAATATTACTGGGCAGGCGATCAGTGTGGATGGCGATTATCTCTAACTCGCTAACGAGGCCGAGTTGACAGGGGCTGGCGATGTCTCGCCGGAGACGAAAGGTGCGCGACATGAGCCGTGATGCAGTCATTGTTTCCGTAGCGCGGACTCCTATAGGCCGCGCATACAAGGGTGCATTCAACGCTGCCCCTGCGCCAACCCTGGCCGCTCACGCCATTCGCGCCGCGGTGGCGCGCGCAAATGTTGAGCCCTATGAGATCGAGGATTGCATCGTTGGGTCGGCGTTGCCTCAGGGTCTGCAGCATACGATTGGACGAACGGCCGCATTGGCCGCCGGGTTTCCGATCTCAGTTGCCGGGCAGACCGTTGACAGACAGTGTTCGTCGGGTCTGATGAGTATCTCCATGGCGTCGAAACAAATCGTCATGGACCGAATGGACATCGTCGTGGCCGGCGGCATGGATTCCATCTCAATGGTGCAGACGACTGAACTCCGTCTCGGTTCCGACCCTGAGCTGCTTACGCTTCATCCGGACATTTACATGCCGATGATCGACACGGCTGAAGTTGTCGCTCGCCGGTACGGCGTTTCGCGCGAGCAGCAAGATGAGTATGCGTTTCAGTCGCAGCTTCGAACGGCCGAAGCTCAGGCAGCCGGCCGCTTCGACGCGGAAATCATCCCTGTAAAGACGATCAAGTCGGTGACCGATAAGACTACCGGCGAGACTTCGATGCAAGAGGTGGTGCTGAAGCGCGACGAAGGAAACCGGCCTGACACGACCATGGAAGGCCTCGCCTCGCTCAAGCCGGTGCGGCAAGACGGCGTTATTACCGCCGGCAACGCGAGCCAGTTATCGGATGGCGCCTCCGCCTGCGTGGTGATGGAGGCAAAGCTGGCCGCTGCCCGTGGCCTTGAGCCACTCGGTCGCTATTGTGGCATGGCCGTTGTTGGCACAGAGCCTGACGAGATGGGAATCGGGCCGGTTTTCGCAGTCCCCAAGCTCCTGAAACGCTTTGATCTCAAAATAGACGACATCGGGCTCTGGGAACTGAATGAAGCTTTCGCGGTACAAGTGGTCTATTGCCGCGACCGGCTCGGTATTCCCAATGATCGCTTCAACGTCGACGGCGGCGCGATCTCCATCGGTCATCCTTATGGCATGTCTGGTAACCGCCTGACAGCTCATGCGTTGATTGAGGGGCGGCGACGGGGAGTACGATACGTTGTTGTGACCATGTGCGTGGGCGGCGGCATGGGCGCGGCAGGCTTGTTTGAGGTTCTCTGATGCAGGGCAGGTGAGAATGGAAGTAAATACATCCGCATCTCCGATTGGACCGCATGGGCAGGCCGGTGAACCGTCATCGCCGCAACCTCCCGCACCCGGCTCGCGCGCCTGGATCGCGCTTGCGATGCTGTGCGCGGTGTATGTGCTGAATTTTCTGTCCCGGCAGTTGCCAGGCATTCTTGCGAAGCCGATCCAGGATAGCCTGCACATCTCGGATGGTCAGCTTGGACGGATTGGCGGCCTCTATTTCGCGCTTTTTTATTGCTGCATCTCAATTCCTGTGGGGTGGCTCGCCGACAAGACAAACAGGTCAAAAGTTCTGGCAGTAGCGTGCGCTATTTGGAGTGTGGCAACGATGTGCTGCGGAGGCGCAGCTACCTATCTGCAGTTTGCCATCGCATACATGACGGTCGGCTTCGGCGAAGCAGGCGGCGTTCCGCCCTCCTACTCGATCATCTCCGACTATTTTCCGCCGGGCCGTCGCGGTAGAGCGCTGGGACTCTATAACTTGGGACCGCCGATCGGCGCGGCGCTGGGAATCGCCTTCGGCGCTTCCATCGCTGCTGCTTTCAATTGGCGCTATGCATTTGTCTCGCTCGGCTCCGTCGGTCTTTTCGCAGTGATCGGCATCCTCTTTCTGGTGCCTGAGCCCCGTCGCGGCGGGCTGGATCGCATTTCGGACGAGGTGACCGCGAGCAAAACAGGATTCCGACAGACGCTGGCGATGTTCATTTCGCGGCCATCTCTCGTGCTTGTTGCACTGGCCAGCGGCGCCACCCAATTCGTCACCTACGGTCAGCTCAATTTCGCAGTCCTCTTTCTCATGCGCGAAAAAGGGATGACGCTGAAGCAGGTCGCCGTATATTACGCGTTGGTTGTTGCAATCGGAATGGGCGGGAGTATGCTCGCCTCCGGGCGCGCGATCGACCGGTTCACGCGGCGCTCGAAACAGGCCTATGCCCTGGTGCCCGCGGCCTCGCTTGCTCTCGCCCTCCCCTTTTATCTCGCATTTGTCTGGGCTCCCTCCTGGCGTCTCGCATTGCTCTTCCTTGCGGGCACGATGTTTCTGAATTATTTCTATCTGACATCGGCAGTTACCCTGGTGCAGGAGGAAGTGCGGCCAGACCAGCGCGTCATGTCAGGCGCGCTACTTCTGCTGATCATGAATCTGATCGGTCTCGGCCTAGGCCCCACTTTCGTGGGCGCGGCCAGCGACTATTTCCACGCAAGCCATCCTCATCAGTCATTGCAGATCGCACTTTACATGCTCGCGTCATTGTATGTTGTAGCGGTGTTGCTGTTTCTGGCCTTGGCTCGTGTGCTTAGAAATGAAAGCCGTACAGTTGGAGGAACAATCCGATGATCTTACTTCGTCGCTTGGTAGCCTGGTCAGTCGCGGCCGCGTGCGTTGTTTTGGCGCCTTCGAATTTCGCTCAACAGGTTACAACTATCTCCACTCCATCCCATGACAAAAACGGTCCAGTCGTGAACGCTCCTGCCGGTTTGATAGAAGGCCAGATGGAAGGCCCACTGCGCGTTTTCAAGGGCATTCCTTATGCCTTGCCTCCCACGGGTTCAGCGCGCTGGAGACCGCCCAGTTCCGTGCCGCGGTGGACGGGCATCAAGAAAGCCACCGATTTTGGACCCGTATGCTTCCAGCCTTCAAGCCCACCCGCCAGTATCTACGCCTGGGATCCAGCGCCTATGAAGGAGGACTGCCTAACGCTGAATATCTGGGTTCCCACCGAAGCACGCAACGCCCCCGTCTTCTTCTGGATACACGGAGGCGCTCTCGTTTCGGGTTCGGGCAGGGAGGCTTTGTACGATGGCAAACGACTTGCCGAGCGGGGCATTCTCGTCGTCTCCATCAACTATCGGCTGGGTGTATTCGGTTGGCTCGCGCATCCGGAACTCAGCCGAGAGTCGGCGCTTGGCATATCCGGCAATTATGGCTTGCTCGATCAGATCGAGGCTCTCAAATGGGTCAGGCGCAACATTAGCGCTTTCGGCGGCGATCCTTCCAACGTGACCATCGCAGGAGAATCCGCGGGCGGACTTAGCGTTATGTATTTGCTGACAGCGCCTGGTGCTCGAGGTCTCTTCTCCAAGGCAATTGCCGAAAGCGCGTACATGATCTCTACGCCAGAGCTGAAGCAGCACAGCTTCGGCTCAGCTTCCGCCGAGGAAAGCGGTGTAAAGCTCGCTGCCGCCCTGCACGCACCAAATATCGAAGCAATGCGAGCGGCGGACGCGGGCGCGCTGACTGTTGCCGCGCCGACGGCGGGGTATGCACCATGGGGCACGATCGACGGCCATGTGTTGCCACGCCAACTGGTCGATGTTTTCGAAAGAGGCGAACAGGCGCCTGTACCAATACTCGCGGGCTTTAATAGCGGGGAAATTCGTTCGTTGAGGGTACTCGCTCCGCAACCACCCGCAAATGCGGACGCGTACGAAAGCACAATTCGCGACCGTTATGGCGACCTGGCTGATGAATTTTTGCGGCTCTATCCAAGCGCCAACATGCAGGAGAGCGTGTTGGCTACGACGCGAGACGCCCTGTACGGGTGGACGGCGCAGCGGCTCGTTAGAAAACAAACCGCACTGGGCCAGCCGTCTTTCCTCTACTTTTTTGATCACGGGTACCCGGCCGCCGACGCTGCCGGTTTGCACGGTTTCCACGCCAGCGAATTGCCCTTTGTCTTCGGCACGTTCGATGGTACGCCGCCGCATTGGCCGAAAATCCCGGCGGCGCCAGTGGAGACGAGGCTTTCCAACGCCATGATCGGCTATTGGAGTTCGTTTGCACGCACGGGCCGACCAGAAGCCGCAAACGAGCCGGATTGGCCGCCGTTCGGACCGACCGGCTCCTATATGGCATTCAAGGAAGCTCCACAGCCGTCAGATCATCTCTTGCCCGGGATGTACGAGTTCGATGAAGAAACTGTTTGCCGGCGGCGAGTTAGTGGAGAAATCGCATGGAATTGGAATGTCGGGTTATATTCGCCCAAACTCCCAGCTCAGCAGGCGCAATGTAAACAGTGACGGGCGAGTCCCCGATGAGCGGCGACGGCCGCGGCGCGCAAGGTGAGTGACGAACCTTATAGGTGAATCTCTGTGTACACAAAGCATATAAGGAGACTCTAAGCGCGCCATTCTCGAAGGGCTTTTCACGCTTGCTGCTTTCGTCTTTGTGCTCGTGGCTTGTTCCTGGCCTTGCCTCTTCATGCTCTCCCTCCGAAATTTCTTTTGATGGTGTGGGTGTCGGTAAATGACATGAAAATGTCTGCTCAGGACCTGTCGAGTTCTGCATTCGTTTTCTTACTATACGTGAATTCTTTTCCGAGACCAGATTCGGAGAGGCCAGATTCGGAAAGGCCAGATTCGAAGAGGAGAAAACAGATGCGTTACTCCCGACATATGCAACCCGCTCGCAAACAAGTTGTCTCGTCCTACCGCCGCGCATGGGTGGCGTTCGTCTCATGCGCACTAATTACAGCCTGCGGGCTGCTAGACGCGCAGACGGGTGGAACAGGCGCGATCAGCGGCACGATCACAGACCCCACCGGTGCAGTGGTAAGGGGCGCCCAGGTTACGGTTACGGGTGTGGCCACAGGCTACACGCGAACCACGCAAACCAACGACCATGGACTGTATCTTGTGTCCCTGCTTCCGCCAGGGCAATACAAGCTCGAAGCCACCAAACAGGGTTTTAAGGCTGGCCTATCGCCCGACGTGCCGGTGATCGTTGCGGAAACAACGGTGCAGAATATGCCATTGCAAACGGGCGAGGTGACGGAAACGGTCACCGTGGCTTCTGTAAGTGTAGAGTTGCAGACCGAATCGAGTGAATTGGGGCGCGTGACGGATTCCGAGATGCTTGAAAGCCTGCCTTTGGTTTCGCGTAATTTTACGCAGGTTATCGGCTTGAACGCAGGCGTTTCCCAAGAGGTCAACAACGCGGGGAATATCGGAAGAGGCGGTGGCAGCCAAGACGCGAATCCCGGAGGCGGAAGTATCATGAGCCAGGGAGCCACTTCGACTGACAACAACTTTGAAATGAACGGCCTTACGATCAACGACATACAGGGTTCATGGATTTACTCTTCGGGAATTCCAGCTCCCAGTCCCGACGCCATCCAGGAATTCAAAGTGCAGACGACCCTATTTGATGCCACGACGGGGCGCAATGCCGGGGCCAACGTCAATGTCATTACGAAAAGCGGCACCAACGACTACCACGCAACGATGTTCGAGTATTTCCGGAACGAAGATCTCAACGCCAATGACTGGTTCACGAAGAATTCAGGCGAGCCGCGTGGCATTCTGCGCCAGAATCAATTTGGTTTTACCGCAGGTGGTCCGTTGGTCAAGGACAAGGTTTTGCTCTTTGGCTCCTATCAGGGCACTAAGCAATACAATGAAACCGACCCATCGAACCATAAATTAGAGTATCTCCCTCCGTTTACGAACGACCGGTCGCCAGCGGGAATTGGAGCGGCTATGGCTACTGACCCTGGGGGTTATCTTGGCAGTTGGGACGCGGTCGCCGCAGATGGCTCAAATATCTCTTCTCAGGCCTTAAATCTGCTCCAGGCAAAGCTGCCTAACGGTCAATACCTGGTGCCGACACCTTCGAGTATCGACACTACCGGTGTCAACACTTCCAACTATGGCGCTATTGATACCGAGGGCACAGCATATATTCGCCAGCCGGGCTTTTTCAATGAAAACCAATGGATGGTAAACGGCGACTACCTGAAATCCGACCGCAACAAGATCGCGGCTCGCTATTTTGGTGCGCTCAGCAACGTGCAGTGGACCACTTTATACGAGACCGAAGGATTTCCGCTCAATCAGCCAGAGCGCTTCGATGTGGCCTCGATCGGAGACACCTACACCCTGAGCCCCCGCCTGGTGAACCAATTCCTGGTCGGTTTCCATAGGTCGACCTCGGACCAGACCTACGGCAATGCGTTTACCTTCTCGAGCTTGGGAATGAACGTTCCGGCACAGGATGATGCTTACCCCAATCTCTGGATGATAAGCGATGGTTTCCAGACGGGCACTACTTCGGCGTTGGCCTTTTTGCAGGAAGAGTACGAATTCACTGACACGTTGTCCTGGGTCAAGGGAAAGCACCAGTTCACCTTCGGCGGTGGCTTCACCTCCGGCAGGGACAATATGAAAAAATTTGACTTCGAGGCCTACGTGCTTTATCTGTCCTGGGCGGATTTTCTGCTGGGGCAGGGTAACCTATATGGATACAGCAATATCTACGAGTCGTACGAGGGCATTGGGGACTTCAAGCGCGACTGGCGATACAAGCAGGCCAACGGCTTCATTCAAGACGACTACCTATTGGCGAAGCGTCTCACGCTCAACTTGGGCTTCCGCTGGGAGCGTATCGGCGACCTCGGGTCTGCCAATGGCGGGGGCAACGTGGATGTGTCCAAGATCAATCCCAATCCTGGGGCGGGCAGTTTCGACGGCTACGTGGTTAACTCCAATTACCAAGGCCCCGCTGTCCCCACAGGAGTGATACAGGGGAAGAACACATTCGGGTTCAATGGCGACGGCCAGAATACATGGAATCCGCGTGTGGGGTTTGCCTGGTCGCTGCCCCACTCTGCGGATCGGTTTGTTCTTCGTGGTGGAATCGGCATGTATCACACTACGACCGAGGGCCAGATGAATCTGCTGCTGGCCGCAGAAGCTCCCACCGGCCTATGGGATGTCAGGACATTAACGAATGACGTGGCCGCAACCAACGCCCAGCCATTCCCGACTGCTCCGACCTTCCCTGTATTTACGCCTTACACCGACACAACCGAAACCACCCTGGCTGCGCTGGGAATGGGTTGGCGTCCTCCGACAACCTATCACTATAGTCTTGGCCTGCAATCCAGACTTCCGGGCGGCGCCGTTTTAGACGTTGCGTACGCCGGAGCACGCGACTTGCACTCAGTGCTGGGCAGGTCGATGAACCAGGCGCCTCTAGCCTCTGCCACAGACCCGATTCGCGGCCAGACCACAAATACCTCGGCGAACGTCAACGCTCGCAAACCCTATCTCGGGTGGACAGCGAACACGATGTATTACTTCAACACCGATGGCGAGGCTTGGTACAGCGCTCTGCAAGCATCATTAACGCAGAAATTCAAACATAGCTTCCAGTACCAGGCTGCCTACACCTGGGAGCGATTGTTGAGCCCCGTACCAGGTTTTACCACGGGGTCGAACGAATTCGGACCATCCGGCGATCAGACCGCTCTGCGCGCTCACGAGTCTGGATACGGACCAGATTACAATGTCCGTCCGCAGCGGTTTGTACTGTCTGCGTACTATCTTCTCCCAAACCCGGCGAAATCTCATCTTCTGCTGGCAAACACGCTGGGTGGGTGGAGTATCGCAACTGCTACTGTGATCCAGGACGGCCAGCAGGCGGGCATCAGCTACAACAACATCTACAACGCCTACGGTATTCCCGGCGATCGGCCGAGCTACGCTCCGGGTTGCAACGCCAAGCAGGTATCGACTCCAGGATCGATCAGTCACAGAGTGAGCACCCACAACTACATCAACACCGGTTGCTTCCAGGCCCCGGCAGTGATCGGTACCGACGGTTTTGGCGATATTGGCACGGGTTTTGGGAACACGCCCAACGGCATACTGCGGGAGCCGGACCAGGCCGACGTCGATCTCTCAATCAGCAAGAACCAGCGTGTGCATTGGCCGAAGGAAGGCGCCAGCGTACAGCTTCGGGCGGACTTCTTCAATACTCTCAACCACCCGAATTTTGCCGGTCCGAACAATGCCTACGGTACCGCTACCTTTGGGAGAATCTTTGCGATGAGCACTAATCCAAGAGTGGTTCAACTCGCGTTGAGGTTCTCGTTCTAATAAAGAAGATGAAGTTTTGCGTAGCGAGCGGTGCGGACGGGAACTCAGGTCTATGAGGCCGGCTCCGGTCCCGGTAACGGCGTACCCACTTGGCCGCAGTCGTATCGCTCACATAGAAGGCGGCTGCAGCCGCCTTCCGCGTGCAACCCCGCTCCACGACCATTTTGACAATTTGCTCTCGACTATAAACCGTCAGTCGGGCATTCTGGTGATAGTCCATTCGATCTCTCCTGGAAAACTGCATTGCTCATCACAACCAGCTTCCCTCGTTCAGGTCGAATGGAAAACCTGCTGAAACTTCACAATCACCTCTTCAACGCGATATGATCGGCCAAGTTTTCAGCATATGCACAGATAAAGCTACGCAACGGCTGAATACTGAACGTTTCAGCCGCCTTCGGGCCTATTTTGAGTACCTGTATCCAAAAAACGCCAAGCTCCTTGACATGTCGAGAATATTATATTATCAATAATACTAACTGGAGCGCCATGATGAAAATCGCTGTGTTGGGCACCGCGCTTGCCTTGAGTGCTGTAGACGCGCAGGTGATCGAACTGCCCTCGCTTCCCCACGCGATTGCGGGGCAGTTCGTAGGAACTGTCAGTGGCACACTGGTGGTTGCGGGTGGGTCCCGGTGGACTGCGCCTCCAAGCCAAGGCGGCACGAAAGTCTTTGACGACGGTATTTTAGCGTTAGGGCCAGACGAAACGCACTGGCAGCAGGTTGCGCGTCTGCCGAAGCCGTTGGCGTATGGGGGGGCGGCATCCTTAAAGCGCACTCTATTGTTTGCGGGTGGTCAGGGAGAGGCCGTAGTGTCTCGAAGCGTTTGGGCCCTCGGCAAGCACGGGTCGAGCTTTCAGTTGACTTTATGGCCAGACCTGCCTGCCTCAGTTGCTAATTTCTCAATGGCGATGGCGGGCGGGCGGATCTATGTTTATGGCGGCCAGGAATCAAAAGACAGTTTGGCGGGAGCTCAGTTGTGGAGTCTGAGTATCGATGCCGAGGAGCGTCCGGGGTCCAACTGGCAGCATGAAACTTCAATGCCTGGTCCTGGACGGATTCTTGCCGCTGCGGCGGGGTGCCAGGACACTCTTTACATTTTAGGCGGCGCCACGCTCTCTCGAGCGACAGATGGAAGCCTCATTCGACATTATTCGCGGGAAGCTTGGAGCTATAGCCCGATGTCTGGATGGAAACGCTTGCCGGATTTGCCCGCCGCCTCGGTTGCGGCCCCAGCAGAATGCGATGAAGATGGCAATGTACTGCTGCTCGGCGGGGATGACGGCAGCATGGCTGGCGTGGCGCTTTCGCCTGGAGAGTTGCATCCTGGATTCAGTCGCACCGTAGAGCGCTACAGCCCGAGCGACAATGCATGGGCATCCGCAGGACAGTTGCCACTGGGATTGGTGACGACCGGTAGCGCTGTTTGGAAGGACGGAAGGATTGTCGTGCCTGGTGGCGAAGACCGGCCAGGGAGCCGTTCAAACAAAGTTTTAGAACTGCGTTTTGACAGGTAATCAAGAAGGAGTGGTGTGTAAAATGAAGGAACTTCGAGGGATTTTCCCGGCACTGGTAACTCCGGTCAATTTGGCCGGGGAATTTCAGGTAAAGCCTTACGAGCAGTTGCTTGAGCGTGTCTATCGAGCGGGAGTCCAGGGTGTCTACGTGTGCGGACAAACCGGCGAAGGCTTTCAACTGTCACTCGCTGACAGACAGACAGCCGCGGAGTGCGCAGTTCGATGCTCGCCGCCCGGCGCCAAAGTTATTGTTCATGTGGGAACGCCCACAACCGATACGGCTGTTGCCCTGACAAAGCATGCGGCCCAGGCAGGCGCGCATTTTGTAAGCAGTCTTCCGCCGGTAGGGAACTACTCATTTGAGGAAGTTAAGAGTTATTACACGGCGATCGCCGAAGCATCTGATCTGCCTCTCCTGATCTACTATTTTCCATCGCTATCTGCGGCCATACGCACGACAGAACAAGTGCTGGATCTGTGTTCAATTCCCAACGTGATTGGTCTCAAGTTTACCGACTCCGACTTCTATCGCCTGTGGGCTATCCGGCAGACTGGGGCAGTGGTGTTCGTTGGCAGCGACGAGATGTTGATCTCGGGGCTCATCATGGGCGGGAGTGGTGGGATCGGGAGCACGTACAACCTGATTCCCGACAGCTTTGTTGCGCTTCATAAGCATGTTCTGGCCGGCGAGTGGGAGGAAGCGCGCCGCATGCAGAACAAGATTAATGAATTCATACAGGTTCTGCTCGCCTACCCGATACATCCGGTCATCAAGCAAATCCTTCTGTGGACGGGAATCGACTGTGGCAGTTGTATCCTGCCGCGGCGCGAACTTACTCTGACGGAACAGGACGATTTGCGTGCCAGGGTGCTTACCACTGAACTTGGAAGTAAGCTGTTGGGATCGCCGGTGAGTTCTAAATGACGCTGAACAAATCAATCTACCGTGGGTAGTGGTGGCACTTCTCTGGGTAGTGGCGGCCCTGAATTACGTAGACCGGCAGGTAATTTTCTCAATATTTCCCCTGCTGCGCTCAGACCTGCATGTGACGAACGTGCAGCTGGGCATGCTGGGAACGGTGTTCCTGTGGGTTTATGGGGTCGTCAGTCCATTCGGCGGATATTTGGCGGACCGATTCAACAGGCGCAAGGTGATTCTGGCCAGTTTCGGAATCTGGTCGGTCGTGACATTTCTCCTGGGGCTGTCTCACACGTACTTGCAGGTTCTGTCGGCGCAGGCGCTGATGGGAGTAAGCGAGGCGTGTTATCTGCCGGCGGCATTAGCTCTTATCGCCGACTACCATGGTGAAGCCACGCGATCACGCGCCATCGGTCTGCACCAGAGTGGCCTATATGCAGGGGTCGCTCTGGGCGGAGTAGGCGGAGGGTGGATCGGACAGCACTACGGATGGCACGGAGTGTTCTATGTGCTTGGGGCCGGAGGCGTCTTCTATTTTTCCATATTGTTTGTGGCGCTGAAGGATTCTCCGAGGCCTAAGCGGGGCAAGACAAGCGAATCTCCCATGCTTCCCTTCACAAAAGCAATTAGAGAGCTTGCCTCCAACGGAGCGTTTCTAATACTGGTATTGGCGAACTGCTTTGCTGCGATTGCATTCTGGTGTATCTATGCCTGGCTGGCCCTGTTTTTGTTTGAACGCTATCGTCTCAGTTTGACATCGGCGGGATTCTCATCCACCTTCTATATCCAGGTGGCTTCCTTTGCCGGAATTCTGGGTGGCGGTTGGTTGGCTGACGGGTGGACGCGCACAAACCGGCGGGCGCGCGGCTGGACGCAGGCAATCGGGCTGATGATCGCCGGACCTGCTCTGTTGCTGGTTGGCAGTACCTCGTCGTGGTGGATTCTCGTGCCTTGCCTTGTGTGCTTTGGCGTTGGGCGCGGATTCTTCGATTGCAACCTGATGCCAGTGCTCTGCCAGATTATCCCAGCCGAGTTGCGGGCCACTGCATATGGGATTTTCAACTTTACTTCCTGTGTGTGCGGAGGGGTGATGGCGTTAGTGGCCGGCATGCTCAAGGACAGCGTTGGACTTGCTGTAGCGATAGAAATATCCGCCTTGTGTATGATCGCCGGTGCGGTGTGCCTGGTCATTCTGAGTGTTACCCGCTTGGGGGTAACTGGGGTTCCCGGCCTGGCTCTCGTCACGGGAACCAAAGAATCCTGAGCAACCGCGCCATGAGGCCATTGAGAAATGAATTCGGAAAAGAAAAGACTGTTTCCACCTTGCTTCAGTGTGCCAGGTCAATTCTGATGTTATTTCCGCAAACAGGCGCGTAGGTCATGACTTTTCAACAATGAAGCGGCTGCCAACTGAACGAGATTAGATCCAGGCCAAGAGGCGAATCCAGCCGCTGCGCAAATGGGAAGCCGTCCTAAGCGAGAGCACAGATATTGACAGCCTGTCGATGGTATATTATCAATAATTGCTGATTAGATGGTCTTCCAATGCGCCCGGGCTGTTTGATTGCATGGATGGTGTCCCAAGGAGCAGGGAGAAGCCGATTCTCGTTTCGGGACGGATTTCTCAGCATGGATTAGATGAGGCTGTGCGAATGATGCTTTCGATTCAAGAACAACTTCGCCGAAAACTGATTGTCTCCTGCCAGGCGTGGCCGGGCGACCCGCTGGAAGATACGGATGCCATTCGGCGGATGGCTTTGGCGGCACTGCAAGGGGGCGCGGCCGGCCTTCGCATCAACAGCGCGGAACACATCGCGGCGATTCGCCGGGATAGCGACGTCCCAATCATCGGAATTCAAAAGCGATTTATGAACGGGGTGTACCGGATTACTCCGGATTTCGAGGCGGCGCAAGCCCTGGCAGCGGCTGGGGCATCGATCATCGCGCTGGATTGCACCGATCGGAGTTGGCCGGCTGGGGATCCATGGCAGGAACTGGTTGGGCGCATTCACGCGGAGCTGTATCTTCCCATCATGGCCGACGTGGCCACTCTCGATGAAGCGATTGCCGCTGTCGGCGCGGGCGCGGATTTCGTTGGACCCACCCTCAATGGCTATACCGATTACACGCACGGGATTCACTCCTTCAACTGGCCTCTGCTTGCCGAGATGGCGCGAAGCGTTTCCGTGCCGATCATCGCCGAAGGCCATATCTCAACTCCGAGCCAGGCCAGACGCGCCGTGGACAACGGAGCATGGTGTGTGGTGGTTGGCTCTGCCATTACCCGCCCTGGCGAGATTACGGCGGGCTTTGTCCGTGCTATGCAGCCCTGGGCTGAGCGCGCGCCTGCTATTGGCGTTGATCTTGGCGGTACCTCCATCAAAGCTGGCCTAGTGAGCGGCGATGGACAAATCACCATGACAGAGAAGGTGGCGACACGCGCTGACCAGGGCAGGGATGCAGTAAAGGCGAGCCTTCTCGAAGTGATAGGCAAAGTGGTTGCGCAAGCAAGTGCGCAAGGAATAGAACCTTGCGGCCTTGGCATCGCCAGTGCCGGTGCAATCAACACAGAGGATGGTACGGTTTTTGCCGCGACCAGCAATCTGCCCAACTGGGCCGGCTTTAATTTGCGTCAAGTTGCCGAAGAACGCTTTCATCTACCGACGTATGTGATCAACGACGCACATGCCGCGGTCTTGGCTGAGCTGCATTATGGTCTTGGCCGCAGCTTTACGGACTTTGTGGCAATCACTATCGGAACCGGTGTTGGAGGCGGCATTGTATGCAACGGCAAGCTTCTGCTGGGGCAGCATGGCCTTGCTGGCACAGTGGGCCACCAGACGATTCGCATCGATGGCCGTTCCTGTAACTGCGGACGCAAAGGATGCCTGGAAGCCTATGTGTCCACCGCTGCCTTGCTGCAGGAATATGAGGATCTGGGCGGTGTGATGGATGCATCGGTGCGGGACAATGCTGGACGCGCATTCCAGATCAGCCGCCTCGCAATTGCGGGAGATCCGACGGCACGCAAGGCTTATGCGATTTTGGGAGGTTATCTAGCCGAAGGGATTGCGAATATCTTCAATCTCTTCGATCCCCAGGCCTTGGTTATCTCCGGCGGCTTGGTTGAAGGGCAGAGAGAGTTCATCCGCGAGGTCGAGAAGTGCGTGACTGGCATCCTTCATTTTGGAGAAAAGCGGAAGCCGCAAATCGAGCTTGCTGCTTCAGGGCATCACACAGGAGTTCAAGGCGCGGGAGCCCTTGTCTTTGAGAGGCTTTCTTGAGCGTCTGGCCGAGTATGGGCGCGCAGTTCAGCATGGAGAGACCTGGGCGGAATGTCTGGTCTGAGTGCCACAGTTTGAGCCGCAGTCTGGCAAGATGCCGCCTGCGCTACCCCTCAGCATGTCTTTTGGGATTAATCATTTGCAGCACCGCTTGCCGTGCAAAATTGTTGAATCTTCCAATCGTGTCCGATACAATCACGGTGTACCAATGAGCAAGATGTCTCCAATTCGCAGCATTAGCAAGTCCACCGAAGTCTTCAATCGGTTGCATACGGCAATATTCAATCGGGAGCTGCCTCCTGGGACTCCACTCAGAGAAGCCCATCTTGCCAAAGAATTGAATGTAAGCCAGGTTCCCGTTCGAGAGGCTTTGCTGCGCCTTCAGAATATTGGATTAGTAGTTCGGATTGAAGATAAGGGAACTTATGTTACAAAGCTGTCCCGTGCTGACATGGTGAATTTGCTCGAAGTGCGGATTCACCTGGAGGAGCTTGCGTTTCGTTTGGCGTCCAAGAAAATGACTCCGGAGATCGAGCATGAGCTCCAGCAGAGGCTCGCTGATATACAGAAGGCTGTCCGGACCAAAGATCACATCCTCACCGCGGAAGCCGATCTCAAGTTTCACAAGACCATATGGAAGGCTTCAGGCAATCCCCTGCTGGTGAACACACTGGACAGGATCTGCGTCTCGGTGTATGCATTCATAGGCCATCAGCGCCGCGCAGCAGGGGAAAAGCTGGCCATTGTGTCTCACGATAATTTATTGAAAGCTCTGGAAAGCGGCAAGCCCGAGAGGATTGCTGAAAGCCTTCGGGAGCATCTCGACCCCGAATCGTTTATTCCTGCCAGCGTCGTTGACTGAGTCGCCTGCAATATTCGGGCTGGACAAAGCAGCCTTCACATCACTTAGGGAACCGGGGTATGTGATTGCCCGAGCCAGGCCCGACGATCGGAGACGTGAAATCCCACTATGTGGATTGAATTCGGAGGGTCCCTGGTGGAGTTCCCCAATCGACCACATGTTGTAGTAGTACATTTGTCCAAGAGAAAGCGGCGCAAACTAATGATTTAATTGATAATACGCCAAGCATCGCGGGTAGTGACGGACTATTGACGGCGAAGTCGCGGCCAGCAAATTCAATTTTCACAACAAAAAATTTATTGACAAAAATTACGAGTTCCTCATATCGTATCGATTATCAATAATATCTGACTCGGGAATTATTGACAGGAGGCTTAATTGATGCGGAAACTCAGTGTCCAATCACAGGCAAATCATGCCGAGAAGACGGAAGCTCGCTTCTCGCTAACTTGTTACTCGCACCGTGCGCGTATTGCTCTGAAGAGTCAAATCGAGAACGCTCATCCACCCGCATTCTCTTGCGGGAGTATCCTGGCAAGCATTCGAAAAGCATGCCTGCTTGCTCTGGTGCTGTTTTGCTTCTGCACGTTAATTCCACTTGTCAGTGCTCAGAATACAACGGGCACAATCTCCGGGGTTGTAAACGACGCCTCAGGGGCGGTGCTGCCGAACGCGAATGTGCGTGTCTTCTCGACTGCCACGGGCCTCAACAGGAGCGCACAGAGCAACGATGCGGGGGAATATCAATTCACCCTTGTGCCCGTTGGAGTTTATTCGGTCAGCGCCCAGAAAGACGGATTTAAGACCCAGCAATCCGACAATGTTCGGGTAGACATTCTCTCGACCCATGTGGTGGATTTTTCCTTGCCAGTGGGCGCCACCTCTCAGACCGTAAATGTGAATGCAGCAGAGGTGCAACTCGATACTGAATCCTCGCAAGCCGGAACGGTTATCGATGGCGCGCAAACCAGCAGTCTGCCGCTGAATGTGCGCCAGTTTATGCAGTTGATATTCCTTGCTCCTGCGTCGACGCCAGCGACCAGCGATTTTCGCTCTACCGTAATCCCCCGCAACACTTCAGTTCCAGCGTCTGCCGGTCAGAGGCCAGACCAGAATAATTATCAACTTGACGGTTTCAATAATCGCGAAACCAGCCGCAACGGTTTCGCAATCTCGCCTCCTGTCGACTCCATTGGTCAATTCGTCGTCCAGACTGGATTGGCGCCGGCCGAATTTGGGCGCGGCGGCGGTGTGGTCGTTAATGTTGTTACGCGGGGCGGCAATAATAACTATCACGGGGGGGTCTATGAGTTCATTCGCAACGACCTCTTCGACTCGAAACCCTTTTTCTCTTCAAAGAAGAGCCCTCTCAAACGCAATCAGTTTGGCGGAGAAATGGGCGGCCCCATTCTCCATGAGAAGCTCTTTTTCTTCGCAAACTACGAAGGCCTTAAGCAGGCATCCACAGGGAATCCACCCGTAGGAATGGTCCCCACCGTTGCGGAAAAGCAAGGTATCTTTCCTTCCACCATCGTTGACCCGGCAAACGGAAACACTCCATTTCCGAGCAATACGATTCCTAAGACTCGCTTCAGCACGATTTCCGCAAACCTGCTCCAGCTGTTCCCAGACCCCAATGTTACGGGACAGAGTGGGTACAACTGGATCTTTAACAATGTGCCCAGCGGACATCTCACGTACAACTCCGGAATAGGGCGTCTGGATTTTAACATGGGCCCCAAAGACACGTTCCTTGGCCGCTACATTTACGACCAGGAGGCAACCGCGACGCCTCCTACTCTGCCACTTCCCGCTTTCTCTGGTGGAGCGATCATTGCGATGAAATCGCAAGGGATGGGCGCGGCGTGGAATCACATCTTCCGTCCCACTCTCGTGAACAGCGCGGGCCTCAACTACACGCGCTACCATAACGGGCTCTCAACGCTGAATTCTGGCCGCCAGGACTTCGTCACCACATCGGGAATTACGAATACCTTGTCCGCTACAAAACCGCTCTTCTGGGCAGCGCCGAATATCTCCATTTCTGGAATCCTCGCCCCCAGCGACGTAACTCCGAATTTCGTCACAATGAACCAATATCAACTGACTGAAAGCCTTGTATGGGAGCATGGCAAGCACACCATTAAAATCGGCGCGGACATTCAGCGGACACAGACCGACATGTTCTACACCGGAGCCAACGGGAGTTGGGCATTTACCAATGACTACACCGGGAATGATTTCGCCGACTATCTCCTTGGATACGCTTCCTCGGTAGGCAAGACGGCGCGAGCCACTAATTGGAATAACTGGGTGGAGTATGCGGCCGGCTATGTGCAGGACGACTGGAAGATTTCCAAGGACCTGACTCTTAATCTTGGCCTGCGGTATGATATTGAAACCGCGACAAAACAATCCGACCATTGCGGTCTGGGGATGACTATACAGAACGGGCTGGCCACCGAGATTGCTTCGAGCCAATGCACCGATTTGCCGGATATTCTCGCGTTCTCGCAAACCTATCGTCCGGACGTGCTCGTAACCACTACGACCCACGTGTCACCATATGACACCGATACGGATAACCTTGGCCCTAGATTTGGATTCGCCTACGCACTAGGAACAAAGACAGTGGTTCGTGGAGGTGTCGGAATCTACTATGCCGCCCCGGAGATTTCAAATTTGGCATCCTCCAACGACTTCGCTCCTGACACCTTGCGGCCGACTTGGACCGCGAGTGCCACCACGCCCAACTATAGCTGGAATCCGGAAGGAACAAAGACCGCAGAAGCAAGTCTGGTAGGAGCGGGCCTGACCGTTTTCCCACTTCTATCCCGTAACCTGCCGTACGGCGTAATTCAGGAGTGGAACCTGAACGTCGAAAGGATGCTGACCAGCACTCTTAATCTGCAAGTGATGTATCAGGGCAGCCATGACGTACATCTTTTCGGTTTTGACAATGCCGATTTCCGCGCGCCCGGCCCAGGCAACGTTCAGGCCCTGCTTCCTTATCCGCAATACGCCAGAATTCAGTATTTCGACACTTGGGGTGCGGCTTCTTATCATGGCGGCGTCGTCACATTGAAGCAGGCAGCCTGGAAGGGGTTGGCCTATTCGCTCGCCTACACATACTCGAAGTCCCTGGATAACGGCTCAGAGGAGGAGCAGTCTCCGCAATGGTCCAATCCCTTCAACCGTGCCACAGCGAAGGGCCCGTCGGACTTTAATTCAAAACAGCGATTTGCAGGATCATATTCCTATCAGTTACCGATGGGTCAAGGGCAACTGTTACTAGGAAACGCGAACAATCTGACAAACAAGGTGGTGAGTGGTTGGGGAGTTCGCGGTATTACGCAACTGCAAACTGGTCTTCCCCAGACCCCGACAATGAACCTTTCACGCGAGGGGATATGCGCAACAGCGTGTATCGCGCGCCCGAACAGGATTGGGAACGGAAACCGGCCACGTGGAACAAGAAGCATGCAAGAGTTTTATGATGTCACTGCATTTCAAGTGATTCCTGCGGGCGGCGTTTCCGGACTGATTGGAAACTCCGGGCGCAACGTCTTAACTGCGCCGCCAATTGTCGACTCGGATTTCCAACTCTTCAAGGATACCAATGTGTATGAGAATCAAAGCGTGGAATTCCGCTGGGAAATGTACAACGTGCTTAACCACACTCAATGGAGTGCGCCAAGCGTCAATATGGAGTCGCCTTCGACCTTCGGCGTGATCACAGGTACCGCGGCGCCTCGCATCATGCAGTTTGCTTTGCGTTACCAGTTTTAACTGGAAGGAACTCACGAACGGTAGATGCGAAAGGCCTCACAAGCTCGAAACACGTTGTTACAAAAGTGTCTGGAGCTGGTTAGGCCTTCGCACGTCAACGGAAAGCACAACGTTATTTGTCGGTTCTACGGCATTTTGGGAAAAACTATGTCCTGGCGGAAATTCAGGAAGACCATCGCTTTCAGGCTATTAAGTCGCAGGTGAAATAGCGCGTAAATTATTAATTTTATATATAGTTAATAAAACACTACAGAACGTAATGAATGGGGTCATGGGCGGAGATTCAAAAAGGGACATAAAAGCGCCAAACACAAATAAAATATTATTGACAGCCCAAGAAGAATCGGCGTACAGTATCGATTATCAATAATATCCCGTTCGGATATTGTTGCTTAGGAGGCTTGACCAATGCGCAAATGTAACGTCCCGTTGCGGACACTTTTTGCGGGGATGACACTCTTTCTCTTTTCGTTGGTATTTCACCCGTTGCAGGCCCAGGTTCTCTATGGGTCGCTGACAGGGAATGTGCAAGATACCAGTGGTGCGGTCATACCGAGGGCTACGGTGACCATCACAAATGTGGGTACGGCGCAGGTCGTGACCACCACAACGAACTCCGACGGCGTATACACGAAGCCAGATTTGGAAGGCGGCCAATATGAGTTGACTGTCACCATGAATGGCTTCAAAGCATATAAGCGGTTGGGAATCACGATTACTCCAAATACCGCTCGCCGAGAAGACATCACCATGACACTTGGCCAGGCGACAGAAACCGTCACAGTTGCAGCTGCTGCGCAGGAGCTACAGACCGATCAGACGGATCTTCATGTCGATCTCAGTGCCGAGAATGTGGTCAGTCTGCCTCTGGGCCACTACCGTAACTTTCAGACATTAATCAACCTGGTTCCTGGAGCCACTCCGGGAGTCATAGCGAACTCACTCCAGACAACTCCAGAGCGTTCTTTCGACACAAATGTCAATGGAATCAGCAACAACAACAACGATACGCGCATTGACGGCATCCAGAGCGTATACCTGTGGCTGCCTGACCACGCGGCATATGTGCCACCGGCCGAATCCATCGAGACGGTCAACATCTCCACCAACGACTTCAATGCTGAACAAGGCATGGCAGGCGGCGTGGTCACCAGCGTCATCACCAAGTCTGGCACCAACAAGCTGCACGGCTCGGTATTTGCGTTTAACGCCAACTCCAAAATCGAAGCCAGGAATTTCTATAACCTGAGCCCCGCCGCCAAGCCATTGACCAACATCAATATTGATGGCGCGACCATCGGCGGACCAATCATCAGGAACAAGCTCTTTTTCTTCCAGAGCTGGGAGATGACCAAGGAGCGGCAGGGTGTTACCGCGGTCATGACCGTACCCACGGACGATCAGCGTGCGGGAAACTTCAGTGCCTATACGACGACCATCTACGATCCGACCACTGGAAACGCGGATGGAACGGGCCGGACGGCGTTTCTCGACAACACCCTCCCCTCGATCAACCCGATCGCCGCGAAGATTCAAGCGCTGATTCCCGAGCCCAACTCGGGCGCGGCGGGCGCGACGGCAAGCAATTACACGAATTCCGGATCGCAGTCGCTCAATCGGCAGGCCTTTGATTCCAAGGTGAACTACAACCGGAACGAAAACGAGTCCCTCTGGCTGAAGTACACCTATATGGGATCGAATTCTTTATGTATGCCGGGCCTGGGTGCGGCGGGCGGCGTGCCTCTCTGCTCGGGATATATCGGCGTGTCGAATGGTGTGACGCAGGTTGCGGATATCGGGTTCACGAGAACGCTGAAAAGGTCGCTGATTTGGGATGGCACTTTTGGCTACATCCGCATGGGGGACGACGTGACCGGCTTTGGTTACGGTCAGTCCATTCCCATGACCACGCTGGAGATCCCCGGCACCAACGGCGGGAATGACAATATCCTCAACAGTGGCGCGCCGCAGTTCATCATTACCGGCTATTCCCAGTATGGCGGCGACGTTGACTCGCGGCCCTATCTCTACCACCAGGAGTCCTATAACTTCTCGCAGAATCTCGGCTGGACGAAGGGTAAGCACGATCTCCGTTTTGGTTTTGAGGGACTTCGCCATCACATGGATTTCTTCACGGCCATCAGCGGCGGCGGCGGACCGCAAGGTCAGTTCAACTTTACCGAAGGCGTCACCGGCATGAAAGGCGGCCCGTCGCAGAATCAATACAACTCCTATGCCGCATTCCTGCTGGGACTGCCGCAGACCGTCAAAGAACAGCTTGAGTACGAGACGTTCACCGCGTACGACTACGAATTTGGCGCCTTTGCCCAGGATCGCTGGCAGTTGTCGCAGAAGTTGACTCTTTCCCTAGGCGTTCGCTGGGAACTGTATCCGATGATGACGCGCTCCGGACGTGGCGGCATTGAAGAATACAACCCGGCAACCAACATAGTGTCGCTGGGCGGCGTGGGAGGAAATCCCAGCGGCCTTGGCATCGGCACCAGCCACAAGCTGTTTGCGCCGCGCCTGGGAGCTTCCTACAAGCTCAACGACAAGACCGTACTCCGTGCGGGTTACGGCATCAGCTTTGACCCGATGCCACTGGCCAGGCCGCTGCTCGGCTGGTATCCGTTGTCTGTTGGTTCCACCTACACCGGTGCCAACTCCTATACGCCGGAAGGATTGTTTGCGAACGGAATTCCCACGGCTACGGCGCCCGACCTGACGAAGTCTGAACTGACTCTCCCCTTGACGGCCCAGGAGCGCTATATCGACGGCAACATGATCAAGCGGGGATACGCGGAATCGTGGAACCTGGTGGTGCAGCGCGATCTGCCAGGGCACATCCTGACAAGTGTAGCCTATGTTGGAACGCAGATGATTCACCAACTCGTGGATCTCGATGTGAACTCCGGCGTCATAGGCGGTGGCACAGCCGGTCAGCTTCTCAATGTCGCCGGAACACCCACCGCAGGCCGTACAGCCATCACTTGGGCGTGGAACGGAAGATACACCGCGGACTACCATGCGCTGCAAGTCTCGATCGAGCGCCACGTGGGCGATGGGCTGACTCTGAAGGGCGCATACACCTACTCGAGGGCGATCGATTACACCGACGCTGACGGGTGGGCTCAGCTAATCTTCAACGTGCCTGGCTATATTTCGAAAAACCGCGCTGCCTCCGGATTTGATATTCCGCAGAACACGCAGCTTGCAGCTACCTACGATCTGCCATTTGGCAAGGGAAAGAAGTACCTCAACCACGGATTGGGTTCCAAGGTGTTGGGCGGATGGGAGTCGAATTCCATCTTCTCGGCGCGTTCCGGGCAACCCTTCACTGTCACAGCTTCGGCTACTTCGCTGAACGCTCCTGATAACACGCAGACTGCGGATCAGCTCGTCGCGCACCCGCAGAAGAGCACAGGATCACGTCCAGGAGAGTACCTCTACAATCCCGCGAACTTTGCCGCGGTGACCACGGCGCGCTTTGGAACTGGAGGCAGGGACAATCTTTACGCTCCTCACTGGGTGAATCTGGACACAAGCCTCTTCCGCGCAGTTACCATCAGGGAGAACATGCAGCTGCAGTTCCGCGCGGAAGCATTTAACATCTCCAACACGCCACACTTCAACGCACCAAATGCCAACGTGAGTACTCCTTCAACCTTTATGACAACCAGCAGCTGTCAGCAGGATCAACGCAATATAAGACTTGGATTGCGACTGGCCTGGTAAGGAAGGTGTTTGGCAGGTGGCGCGGCGACTTCGCCGCGCCACCTGCCGTTCCTTTCTATAAAACAGAATCAGGTTGGCCGCCCCATGGCCTCTTAATATCACTCAACTTGCTCGGGAACCAGCCCCACTTCCATACATTATGGCGCCGCGAAGCTTGTCATTGTCGACTATGGAATATATGACGGCCTCAAGGACACGGCAGGTACTCTTGGCAGGTAACCTGAAAGCCTGTTATGCCACGGTTGAATTATCTTGCCAACTAGAAAAGGGATCTCAATTGAGCAGCAGATGAAGGAACAGGAGATACTGAAGACATGAAATACAGAACAAAACTACTCACAGTTTTGCTTATTATCCCTTTGCCTATTTCTGCATTGTCGTGGGGCCAAACCCAATTGATGCAGCGCGACCTCTTTCACCAGGGTGAGAATGGCGTGAACACTTATCGCATTCCCGCACTCATCGAGACTGCCAAAGGTACTCTTATCGCTATTGGGGATGCACGCCACGACAGTGCGCGTGATTTGCCTGGCCATATCTCGCTGGTGATGCGGCGGAGTTCCAATCGTGGTGAAGACTGGGAGCCGACGCGGACCATCCAGGAAGTCAAAGAAGGCGGCGTCGGGGATGCCTCTTTGTTGCAGGATCGTTCCAATGGGCGTGTCTGGTGCTTCTTTACTTATGGGCCGCCGGGAATCGGCTTCTGGAATGCCGTGCCGGGATCTGCCACCGGGCCGACGACCCTGCAAGTTCGTGCCATGCATAGCGACGACGACGGTGCGAACTGGTCCATGCCGGTTGACCTGACTGCCCAGTTGAAGAAACCCATCTGGCAAGCGTTGTTTGCGACATCTGGAACAGATATTCAAACTAGCACAGGACGCTTTCTCGTGCCGTTGGTTGTCAGGGACGAAAAGGGTGTCATTCATTCGCTCAATGCTTATAGCGACGATCACGGCGAGACTTGGAAGACGGGAGAGCTCATCGGCACAGGCACGGACGAGAGTCACAATGTGGAGTTGAAGAACGGCGTTATCCTGCAAAATATGCGAAATGGAAAGAGCCGCGCCATTGCGTTTTCGCACGATGGCGGTGCGACCTTCGATTCCGTGACTCACGATGCGGCGCTGATCGATCCCAGTTGCAACGCCGGAATTACGCGCTATCGCCTAGGCTCCACGGATGTACTGATCTTCACGAATGCAGCCAGCACTCAGCGTGAGAACCTGACCGTGAAACTGAGTTACGATGGCGGCCAGACCTGGCCAGTAGCGCGGCTCCTCAATCCGGGCCCTTCTTCTTACTCGACGGTAATTCAGCTTAGCGACGGAAGCATTGGAGTTTTCTACGAGCGCGGGAATGCATACCCTGCGGAGAAGTTGACCTTTGCGCGTTTCAGCATGGACTGGGTAAAGGGAAGACGCTGACCTCGCGCGGGGAGACTATGAAGTTCATCACAGGGCAATTAATTCTATTGACTCTGGCGGCTTGTGGAATTCAGTCGATATTGCCAGGAAATCCTGCGCAAGCACAAGAATCCGAGAGGCTGGCCGAAAGAAGCATTTCCGCATCGTCTCGTCCCCAGATGACCGGAGTCATCTTTTCGCAGAACTTTGACTGGGACGACGACCTTGACTCCGGCCAGTATGTTTGGGGACAAGATGAATTCCTCAAGATGGATGGCTCTAAAGGAAAGATTGTCTGCCGTCATCAACTGAAAAGCCGCATCACGGATGGTAACTCGAGGCTGAAAATATCCGCTGTCTTTGTGCGGGGAAGGCCTTACCGAATCGACCTCAACAATGAAAAAGGTGAGCCAGTAGTCACTGCAACGATTGAGCGGGACGGGCGCATCGTATTCGGCGCGAATACATTAGAAGAGAAAGAGTCCGGAACTAGTCTTGGTTGCGCCCCCGGGATGTCATGCAAGCCCGCCGCAAACGAGCATGGGCCTGTACAGGCTTCGCCTCTGCATGTTTTCGAGATGAGCGACTTTAGTTATCTCTCAGGCACAGTGAAGTTGACCTTCGATAAGAAAGTGTTTTCCGGAATGTCTCTGGCTCGAAACAGAGGTGACATATACGAAATTGAAATCCAGACACTGGCCGTCGAGCCAGGTAGCATCGTCTGGTTGAAGGAATTCAGGCAGGAAAATAACCATGACAAACTTGTGGAAGATGAGCAATTTCAAGCGGAATGGACACGTAATGTCGCTGTTCTTCCGGGTTATCCTGCCGATAAATGGCAAGTAACCAGCTATAGGCCGCGAAGTTTCAAGTGGCTCGAAATGAAGACGCAGTATGGCGCCGTGTATGTCCGCTTCAGTCCTATTCCAGTAAGGCACGGGTCAGTCGATCTGGATATCATGTCTGACCATATGGAGCATGAGGTTCAGGTCAAACTCACTCTTGTCCAAGACAGCCTTTTCTTTGAATTGAGCGGTTGATTTGGCTGGACATAGGTATACTCTCCCGGCGATATCGTCTGGTTT
>Ga0302189_10000131_pt1 | contig 57911 bp, 41 predicted proteins | sample II_Bog_E2_2_FD_194551 | JGI IMG/M metagenome (GOLD analysis project Ga0302189, IMG submission 194551) | Peat permafrost microbial communities from Stordalen Mire near Abisko, Sweden - II_Bog_E2_2 | ecosystem: Environmental > Terrestrial > Soil > Wetlands > Peat | place: Sweden: Abisko...
AGTAGGCGCGCACGCCGTTGGCGATGCCGGCCACGGTGGTGATGATCCCGTTATTGTCGATTTTGCGGATGACAAGATTACTGTTGTCGGAGAAGTAGATGTTGCCGTTGCCATCCGTGGTCACGTCGAGCGGGTTGTTGACGTGGACCTGGTCGTTGCCCTGGCCGACCGCCGGCCCGCCATCGCCGGTATAGGGGCTGGGGCAACTGGCCGGGTCATAGTAGGGGCAGTTGTCGATGTTGTATTGATTGCCGGCAATATCGTTGATGATTCCTGTAGAGGCGTTGGCTTCGCGAACCTCATTCCACGCGCCGTCGGCAATGTAGACATTGTCCTGCCCGTCCAGGCCAATGCCGTACTGCGGTTCAATATATGCCTCGAGGGACGGTCCTCCATCGCCGTTGTTGGGGTCTGAATTGATCCGAGTTGGGCTATCGTTGCCCACGACTGTAGAGATGTAGCCCGCCGGTGTGATGGCGCGGACCACATAGAAGCCTTTGTCGTAGACATAGAGCGTTCCCCCCTCGTCGACCCTCATGCCGGATGGAATGTAGAGTGGCGCGGTAGCCGCCGGTTGCGGTGAGTTATCTGTCAGCAGGCAATAGCAATAGTAGTTATAGATTCCCGCGTAATGGGTGATGGCGCCCGGCGAAAAGGCCAGGATGGGTCCGGTGGCGGCGCCCGTTAGAGGCAGCGAGATGAGCGGAGTGGAGCTCTGGTCATTGATGACCACCGTCGCATTGTGTGCGCCCACGCTGAGTGGCTGGAACGTGACCTGGATGGTGCATGAAGTGGCAGTCGTCCCATTGGTGCAGGTGTTGGAGCCCACGGTAAAGTGCGGCGATGTGCCACCCGGTCCCTTGATGTACGAATTCCCGATCGTCGTGCCCGAATCGACGGTGAACGTGAGGGGAATGGTGACGCCTGCGCCGCCAACGGCCACCGATCCGAAGTTCACCGATGCAAACTGCTCCGTAACCACCCGGTCGTTGCCCTGGTCCATGATGTAGATCGTCGCCTTGCCGTCGAAGCTGATGCCGTTCGGTTGACTCAGAGTGTTGCTGCCGGTGCCCGGCACAAAGGGTGTGCCCACGGCCGGCAATTCGACAACCTGATTGGTCCCCGCGTCCACGATGTAGACATTGAGCTGTCCGTCTACGGCCACGCCTACTGGCTGCGAGAGCGAGATGCTTCCCGTGGAAACGACCGTGGCATGACCGCCCACTGCCTTCACAACACGGCCGTTGCCCGTGTCGGCGATATAAACCGCGCCCGTGTAATCCACCGCGACCCCCTGCGGATTGTTCAGCGTAAGGGGCGAGACGCCGATCCCCAGTGGTGGCCCGGATGGTATCTGAATTTCAAGGACACCATTGGTGTTTTGCTCGCAGACATACACGTTTCCAGAGAAGTCGACCGCAAGCGCTGCGGGAATAACCCCGCTGCCCAGAACAGTGAGTACAACGGGCGCGCCTCCTGACGGGGCATAGAGGATCCGGTAGTTATTCGTATCGGCAATGTACACCCCGCCATTGTGGTCGGTGGCAACGGCGCCTGGGCCGTTCAGGGGCAGTCCGTTGAACTGCGCGGTGCTGGAGATCAACACCGATGCTGTCCCATTGGGGGCGACTTTGAAAACCTGATTCGTGCCGGGGTCCGTGACGTATACGTTGCCAAAGGGATCGGCGGCGGCATGATCCTGCGCGCCCAGCGTTGCTCCGTTCACCGGCAGCACGTTGGAAACACCGTTAAACAGGATCTGCGCATGGACTGCCGGCACAAAACCGAGCAGAATGAGGCTTGCCAGCACGCTCTGGATGGTGAAGAGACACACCTGGGCTGCTGAGGGAAGGTTCTTTCTGAAAATCATGGTAGGGGACTCCATTGGGCCGGGATGATCCGTTGGTCGGAGCTCGGCGTTGGCATATTCGCAACTATGGGTCCGCCGGGGAGAAAACGTGACAGGGATCACTCAAATAAAAATCCGTATCCCCCTTCCGATCACGGAAGCCCGCGTCTTGAGGGTTTGGCAAACAATCCACTTCCGCCGATCACTCCTGGTTCTGAAGAAGCTCCTTCCAGGAACAGACAATGCGGACTTTCGCTCGGATGACACTTTGTCGATACACAGGTACGCTACGCTGTTTCGGAACAGCGCCAACAAGCGCGGCCATCTCTCGACCAAAGAGGAATAATTCTCAATGACCCGGCGGCGCAGGGAGACCGGCAAGCAATCCCTCTGATTGCTCCGGAATTGAGCGGGCCTTGGCCACACTCACTTAACCGCGCGCAATCAATAAACATTGCTGGCGATCGATGCGCGGAGGCGGTCCGATTCCCTCTCGCGGCGCATCCGGCGCACAAGAACTCGAATTGCGATTCCGAGCAAAAATGACCATTTTTTGACTTGCACTCCTGACAGTATCTGTATAGCGGTAACGATCCCACACGCATTCGCTTTTGGCTCGGCCACTTGCATTCGCGGGCGGCGATCTCAATCGGGGGAGCCTTGACGACATCGATACTGATATGGAATCCGAAGTTGTTGATCTCCTTTCCCGGAGATCTGTCAGGCAAGTCGGAATCTCCGCCGATCAAGGAGCGCATCGGTAAAAGACTTCGCAAGTCATTGCTGCTGCTTTTCGTTGTGACATCCCTGGCAACTCTTCCAGACAGGCTAAGGGCCCAGTCCATTCTCCCTTCAGGCGATTCCTCCGCTGGTGCGGGAAGCACAACCCTGGCGAAACCGGATGTGGTGTACGAGCGGCCAACGCAGAGAACCATGGCCAGCAACTTCGCCTTCGACGCGTTCGGTCCTTATCCCATCGCAGGTTCGGCGTTTGCGGCCGGCTTGAACCAGTTGAGTAATTCACCTCCGGAGTGGCATCAGGGGGCAGAGGGCTACTTCAAGCGATTTGGATCCGACCTTGGCATCGTAGGTGTTGGGACCACGACCCGTTATGGGTTGGCGGAAGCCCTGAGGGAAGACACGCTTTATTACCGCTGCGAATGCCGAGGCGTATTTCCGCGGCTGCGGCACGCCGTGCTTTCCACGTTGACAGCGCGCCGTGGCGTTGACGGCCACAACGTCTTCAATTTTCCGGCGCTTGTTGCTCCCTATGCGGGCTCAATGACGGCAATCTATGGCTGGTACCCCAGTCGATTCGGCGCCATGGATGGATTTCGAATTGGCAACTACGGATTGCTCTCGTATATGGGCGAGAACATCTCACTCGAGTTTTTTTATAGCGGACCCCACTCTTTGCTTTCGCGCATGCATCTAAATAATGCACACGGTGCGCCGGGCCCAGGTCCAAATCATTGAGCGACCGAGGATCCACGGCCACTGCGGGCGTAACACCTGCCTTACCTGAGCGGCGGGCCTTGCCCATTCTATTGATTGCGGACTCTGCCATGGGAATTGTGAGCGATTTCTTCGAATGGTTCGGAAGCCTTGGAGTCTTCTTTTGGCAGGTCCTGAAAGCGGCTGTAACGCCTCCATACGAATGGCGCGAACTGATTCGGCAGCTCGATGAAGTTGGATCGAAGTCTCTGCCGCTGGTTGCAACCGCAGGCGCGGCAATCGGCGCAGTCCTCTCCATGGAAGCCCGGTCGAGCTTGAGCCGGTTTGGGGCAAAGGCGATGCTGCCTTCGGCGATTGTGTATTCCGTCGTTCTGGAAATGGGCCCAATCATCACAGGTCTCGTTGTCAGTGGAAGAGTGGGAGCCGGCATTGGAGCGGAACTTGCATCGATGAAGGTTACTGAACAGATAGATGCCATTGAAGCTTCCGCCATCAATCCTTACAGGCTTCTGGCGGCCACTCGCATTCTCGCGTGCATCCTCATGCTGCCTCTGCTTACGCTTGCCGCGGATGCGACGGGAGTCTTCTCCGGTTGGCTCACACAAACACTCGTTGAACCTGTCTCGCTGCGTCAATTCATAAACGGCGGCTTTGCCGGCGCAACGTTCAACGACTTCCTGCCTCCCACTTTCAAAACTGCCGTATTCGGATTGATCGTTGGGCTCATCGCCTGCTTCCAGGGAATGCGGACACGCGGAGGCGCTGAAGGTGTGGGCCGCGCGGCCACGAATTCCGTTGTCCTGGCCTCTCTGTTTGTGATCCTTGCCGACGTTGTGCTGGTCAAATTCATTCAGGTCTTTTTCCCTTGATCTTCAATGCAATCGCTTGCGACACAAACTATGACCACATCGCCTGACATTTCGACAAGACGAGATCAACTCGAGTTGGACGGCAGTGCGCCTGTCCTGTCCGTGACAAACCTGACCAAGTCGTTCGGAAACCGCAAGGTCCTGAATGGACTCAGTCTCAGCGTGAATCGCGGAGAGACGATCGCCGTGCTGGGTCGCAGCGGTACGGGCAAGAGTGTTCTGTTAAGGATCATCATCGGTCTTGCGAAGCCCGACTCGGGAGAGGTCTGCATCCACGGCCAGAACATTGCCGGCCTGTCGATGGATCAACTCGGCGAGTTCAGAAAGAAAATGGGCTTCCTGTTTCAACACGCAGCGCTCTACGACTCGCTGACTGTCGGTGAAAACGTGGCATTCCCGCTCGATCATCATCGCAGAGGGATGGCTCAGTCGGAGAAGACGGAACGGGTGAGACAGTTGCTGTCCGAGGTAGGCCTGGAACGCGATGCCGGCAAGATGCCTTCCGATATCTCAGGCGGAATGCAGAAGCGTGCCGGACTGGCGCGCGCGCTCGCGTTGGAGCCGGAGATTCTGCTTCTTGACGAACCCACCGCCGGTCTCGATCCAATCAGTTCGGGAGAGATTGACGACCTGGTTCTCAAGCTCCAGCGGGAACATAACATGGCATCCATCGTAGTCACGCACGATATGTACAGCGCCAAAACCATTGCCAACCGCCTGGCCATTCTGGATAAGGGCCAGGTCGTGATTGAGGGCACCTTTAAAGACCTTCAAGCAAGCAACATCGAGTTCGTTCAGGAATTTCTGAGTCACGCGTAGGAGAGCATTATGTCAAGAGTGGCGCGGTTGGGAGCATTCATCGTTGTAGCACTGGCAATTCTCGTCGCCGGAGTCTTCCTCATCGGGAACAAGCAATATCTGTTTAGCTCGACTTATCGTGTAAAGGCGCAATTCGCCAATGTCGTGGGCCTCGCCGATGGAGCCGACGTGCGGGTGGGCGGAGTTCACAGTGGAACTGTGCATAGCATCGAATTGCCGCACACGGCGGGCGGAAAGGTCACGGTCCAGATGGATCTCGACAATTCTACCCACGAGATCATCAAGCAGAACTCCGTTGCATCCATCGAAACTGAGGGCATGCTGGGCAATCAGTATGTGGCCATTTCGTTTGGATCGGACGGTGTTGCTGATGTTAAGAATGGTGACACCATTCAAAGTCTGCCGCCGCTCATCATGTCGGACATGCTCAAGACGGCCAGCGGCATTCTCGATAGCAGTAAGCTGGCCGTAGACAACGCAACTCAGGCGACGGCGCATTTGAATTCGGTAACCGCCAAGATCGATAACGGCCAGGGAACCGTAGGAGCACTGGTCAACGATAAAGAGCTCTATACGAACCTGGAACAGTCAACGGCGACTCTGCACGCAACCATGACTCAAGCGCAGGCCGGGGTAACGGACTTCCAGGAAAACATGGAGGCATTGAAACATAACTTTCTCCTGAGCGGATACTTCAAGAAGCGCGGATACGAAGATTCGAATGATCTTGAAGCAAATTCGATTGGTGGGCTCCCGCAGGGAACGCCGCTGAAGACGTTCACTTTTACTGCGAAACAACTTTTCGACGCTCGCGACTCAGCCAAGCTTAAGAATCAGAAGACCCTCAATTCCGCGGGCGAGTTTCTGGCGAAGAACCAGTTTGGATTTGCAGTGGTTGTAGTTTCCACCGGCATGGAAGGCGACACTCAGAAGGACCTGACTCTTACGCAGGCAAGGGCAATGGTAGTGCGCGAGTACCTGACGGAAAACTATGCATTCGACGATGGCCAACTGAAGACGCTGGGATTGGGCAAGCAGGCCGGTGCAAGCCAGGACGCGGATTGGGGCTCGATTCAGGTTCTGCTCTATCCGCCCGGCGCCCAGGCTCCGCCGCATACTGAGCTGCCGGCGGCCAACCCCGCAAAAGTAGATAAGGATCAGCCTGCAAAATCTTCCATCAGCCAAGCGCCGAGCCAGTAAGAGTTGCGGCGATTTGCGCAGGCCGGAATGGCACAAGCGCCAAATCGCCACGCTCGCGCCGAATCCGCGCAATCCGCTTTCACCGGCACACGGTGCGTTCACTATAGCTCAGATTCTTCTTGGTTGATTTTGTAATGATCAATCGGAGGGTGATTGTCCTTGCTCGTCTCCCTCAAGGCTCCTGAGCCAAGCCGCTCCATCCGACATCCGTAGCGCTTGGCCACTCTTGTTGCGCAATATCAGCCCCTGTGTCGGATTTTAGGCTGCATCAGGGAAACGCGCACAACCCTATTGGAAGCTGGGCTGATCGGTCGTTTCGGGCGAAGCCAGTCAGCTTCTTTTGTTGAAATGGAGAAGGTATTATGCCCCTCGTCACTCTTGTAATCACACTGGCCGTCGTCGGACTCTTGCTATGGCTCGTGAACCTCATCCCCATGCAGGGAACGATCAAAGGCATCCTGAATGCCGTGGTTGTCATCGTCGTGGTGGTGTGGATGCTTAAGGTTTTCAACCTGTTGACCTATGTAACTCAGTTCAAAATCGGAAGTTGAACCATGGGTTTGCGGCAACCGCAAAGCCTATGCCAACCAGAACGCAGCCGGTAAAAAGCAGTGCGACAGAAATCCGCCTGTAGGAGATATTGTGAAATCCAGAGTAATGTTAGCAATGGCAAGTGTCCTTGGTCTAAGCGCATTCGCGCAGGCCAGTCAGCAAACTGTTGTCGTCGAAACCACGGCGCCGGCAATCGGGTATCGGGTGGTGGTGACCAGCCGCACGGTTCAGGCGGTCAACTATGGGCATCGGAATGGTATGTCCGAGGTGCTATTTGCAGGCACAGCCTTGCAGCCCTCGGCCGAGGGATTAGCCAAGGTGCGTAGCAAGCGCGGCACCATGGAAGTGGAAGCGGAGTTCGGAAACCTGCAAAATCCAAAAACGTTTGGCGGTGAGTATCTCACCTATGTTCTATGGGCCATCTCGCCGGAGGGCAGGGCATCGAACCTGGGAGAAGTGCTGGTAGGCGGCAATGAACGCAGCAAGCTAACGGCCACCACAGATCTTCAGTCATTCGCTCTGATTGTTACCGCGGAGCCTTACTTCGCCGTCAGGCAGCCCAGCGACGTGGTCATCCTCGAAAACGTGATTGGCGACCGGACCAGGGGAACCAGTGAAGCGGTAGCGGCCAAGTATGAACTGATGGAGCGTGGGGGCTACCTTCCAACCGGCTACAAGTTCGACCCCGTGGTTTTGAATGCCCGCCTGCCATTGGAATTCTACGAGGCGCGGAATGCGCTGCGCATCGCCGAATCGGAAGGCGCGGCGAAATATGCGGGCGAAAGCTACCAACATGCCGTCCAGTTGATGAAGAGCGCCGACGATTATGCGATACAGCAGGATCTGGATAAGAAGTCGTTGATTGCCGCCGCGAGGCAGGCAGTCCAAACTGCTGAAGATGCGCGCGAGATCGCCGTCAAGAGGATCGACGAAGATCGCCTTGCGGCGGAACGCCAGGCATCGAAAGACGCGGAGGCCAATTCGCAGGCTCAGGCAGCCAGCGCCACGCAGCTCAGAGATCAGGCTCAGGCCGACGCAGCGAAGTCGCAGTCCGATGCGGCAAGTGCACAAGCGGCCGCGGCAAAGGCTCAGGCTGACATGGCAACAAACCAGGCAGCATCGGCTGCCGCAATCACTGCGGCCCAGGCCGATGCCGATAAGGCGCGCCTCAATGCACAGCAAACCGCGAGTCAGGCTGACAGCGATAAGGCGGCAATGCGTTTGCAATTGTCCGTGCAGCTCAACAGTATCCTCGCGACGCGCGATAGCGCGCGGGGACTTATCGTCAGCATGTCCGATGTGTTGTTTGACACTGGGATGTACTCACTTAAGTCTGGCGCGCGGGAGAAGTTAGCCAAGGTTGCCGGGATACTGCTCGCGTATCCAAGCCTGAACATTGAGGTTGGCGGCTACACCGACAATGTCGGCGGCGATGACATGAATCAGAAATTGTCGCAAAACCGCGCAGGTTCTGTCCGGGATTATTTGGTGGGGCAAGGCGTATCGACAAATTCAGTAAGTGCAAAAGGATTTGGCAACACTTTACCGGTAGCCTCGAACGACAACTCAGCAGGAAGACAGGAGAACCGGAGAGTGGAATTGGTCGTGTCCGGTGACGCAATCGGCGTCCCTGCGAATGCAACGACAGGAAGTTTGCGCTAATCAAACCGGGTAATCGCTGCGGCCTTCAAGCGAGGCCGCGGCGCATGGCAAACGACAGTGCGACCACGGCAATGCGGTGAACCGCCGCGCGAAAGCCACTTTGGGTGTAAGCTTGGAGAGCAAGGTCGATCTTCCTCTTCTCGCCTTCAGCCCTCCAGGCTTCGCTCCAGACGAGCACCGTTCATGCGGGCAACCGAACATTGGAGCGGCATCATGCTCATCAAGAAAATCGACGTCAAAGAGCATTTTGCTGCACGACGAGCGATCAGACTGGCAAAGGTCCGGTCAATCAGTAAACCTGATGCAGGTGTCCCGGAGATCAAGATAGCCAACACGGAAACGATTCGCAGGGACTTTGTTGAAGACTTCTCCGTTGAGCACTCTTCGAGCGGTTCGGTCCCTCCGTCAAAATGAAACCGCGCGCTCGCGAGGCATAGAGTCAGACATCGACGGTCCGAGATGAAAGCGTGCACTTCTTGAACCGCCTTCGCTTCAAGCTTCGCTGCTTCTCAGCACACCAAACGGGTTGCGAGGCTGGCGACTTGTCTTGAGAACGAATCTGCATAGAGACCTCATGCACGCGTCGGCAAATGCGAAAGCAGGATCACATGTCTTTTCTTGAACCGAATCATCGTGAATCTTCGACAGAATCTTATCCACCGTTATCTTCTTTATTTGTTGCGCCAGGAAGCACCAGCCTTCCCCTGCCCACGCGCATCGCGTTTGTCGGGAACTATCTCCCGCGCCAGTGCGGCATCGCCACATTCACCACCGATCTATGCTCCGCGCTCGCGATCGAATACGGCAGCGAGCGGCTGTTTACCATTCCCGTCAATGATCCCGAATCAAGCTACGAATATCCGCAACAAGTGCGTCTTGAACTGGAGCAAGAGGATCTTTCCTCCTACGAGCGGGCCGCGGAATTCCTCAATTTCAACGGCAACGATCTTGTCTGCTTGCAGCATGAATACGGCATCTATGGCGGGGTTGCGGGCCGCCACATTCTTACATTGCTGCGCAAATTGAAAATGCCTGTGGTCACAACACTGCACACCGTTCTGCGGCAGCCGGATTTAAATCAGCGCATGGTGCTGGAAGAAATTGCACGCCTCTCCGATCGCGTCGTTGTCATGAGCGATCAGGCGGCGCAGTTCCTGCGTGAGGTCTATGCGGTTCCGAACGAAAAGATCGATATCATTCCGCACGGAGTACCCGATTTTCAATTCATGGATCCCAATTATTTCAAGGATCGATTCGGCGCCGAAGGCAAGTCCGTGCTGCTGACATTTGGCTTGCTGTCGCCGAACAAGGGAATTGAAAACGTAATCCGCGCATTGCCTGCGATTCTCGAAAGACATCCAAACGTGGTGTACATCGTCTCCGGAGCAACCCACCCGCATATCCGGCGGCGCGACGGCGAACGATATCGCGAAGAACTCCAGGCGTTGGCGGAACAGCTTGGCGTTGCTTCGCACCTGATGCTCCTCAATCGCTTTGTGAGTGCGGAGGAATTGGTTGAGCAAGTAGGCGCGGCGGACATCTACATCACACCCTACCTGCAGGAAGCTCAAATCGTTTCCGGTACGCTTGCCATTGCGCTTGGCGCGGGAAAGGCGATCGTTTCCACCCCATATTGGCACGCGAAAGAATTGCTGGCGGACAACAGAGGCATGATTGTGCCGTTCGAAAACCCCGATGCAATTGCGGACGCGGTTCTTCATCTCCTCGATCACGATGGGGAGCGCCATGCTATGCGGAAGCGTGCCTATCTCCATTCACGCGAGACTATATGGCCCAAGACCGCGCGGAAGTATATGGCAAGTTTCCAGCGTGCGCGGTTCGAGCGTTCCTTGCATCCAAGGGCAACACAAAACGACGACGTTGCAATAACCGCTCTCGATAGCCTGCCGGCATTGAATACCTCTCACCTGCTGAACATGACGGACGACACGGGCATTCTGCAGCACGCCATTTTTTCCGTGCCGAATTCAAGCGAGGGTTACACCACCGACGACAACGCGCGCGCGCTCATCGTGTCGACCCTTTTGGATGAGAATCCGGCGCATGTGGTTAGCCGGGAATACCCAAACCTCTCGCATCGCTATCTGGCCTTCCTATGGCTGGCTTTCAATACCGATACGGGGCGGTTCAGAAATTTCCTGGGCTATGATCGCCGTTGGTTGGAGAACGTTGGGTCGGATGACAGCCATGGCCGGGCGCTGTGGTCCATTGGAAAGGTGCTCGGTCACTCGCGGGATGCGGGCTTGAGAGGTGCGGCAGGCAGGCTCTTTGAAGCCGCGGTCCCCGCAACCCTGACATTCACCAGCCCGCGAGCATGGGCGTTCTCCATTTTGGGTATGCAGGCTTATCTGGACTGGTTTCCGGGAGACAGGGCGATCCAGGCCGTTCGCAATACACTCGCGAATCGGCTGCTCGATATCTATGAGCGAACCTACTCTTCAACATGGCGATGGTTTGAGAAGAGCCTGTCTTACTCGAACGCGAGACTGTCGCAGGCGTTGATCCTGGCAGGATGGCGAAGCGGCAACCAGCGTATGATCGAGGCGGGAATGGATTCTCTGAAGTGGCTTGTTGCGGAGCAGCACCGCGACGATCCAGATATGTTCGTTCCCATAGGATCCAATGGCTTTTTTGTCGAAGGATGCGAGAAGGCGCGCTTCGATCAGCAGCCCGTGGAAGCCTGCGCAACGGTTTCCGCTTGCCTTGAAGTCTACCGGTTAACGGAAGAGAGCATTTGGTTCGGGGAAGCTCAGCATGTCTTTCAATGGTTTCTCGGCAAGAACGACTTGCAGGTGCCCCTTTACGACGTAAAGACGGGCGGCACCAGAGACGGTCTTCATCCCGATCGCATCAATGAAAACCAGGGAGCGGAGTCAACGCTTTCGTTCCTGATGGCCTTGCTTGAAATGCACGAGGTCAAAGTGGCAAACGCACGGGAACGGCATCTTGAAATGAGTTCCTCTTCTTGAATACCAATGGCTCGTTGAATACCAATGGCTCGCCCGTTTTATCACCAGACTGCGGCTCCTCCGAATCTCATGTTGAGACGTATACAGGGCTACCTCTCTTCACTCGTTATGCGTGCAATCCAATCCTCTCGCAGAACAACTGGCCCTATCCAATTAACAGTGTCTTCAATGCCGGTGCCGCAAAACTGGCCGATGGAGACACGTTGTTGCTCTGCCGTGTCGAGGACCGGCGAGGCCTGTCCCACTTGTGCGCCGCGCGTTCCGCCAATGGAATCGATAACTGGCGCGTAGACCCGCAACCAACCTTGCCGGCTAATCCTCGCGACTATCCTGAAGAGCTTTGGGGCATCGAAGATTCGCGCATCACCTACGTCCCGGAACTTGGACAATATGCGGTCGCGTACACATCCTTTGCGCGAGGCGGTCCCGGCGTTTCCCTGGCTCTGACCAAGGACTTCAAAACCTTTGAGCGATATGGCGTGATCATGCAGCCGGAAGACAAGGATGCTGCCTTGCTGCCAAGAAGGATCGGCGGACTTTGGGCGCTGATTCACCGGCCGGTCACCACGCTTGGCGCGCACATGTGGATTTCCTACTCGCCCGATCTCCGCCATTGGGGCGGGCACAAGATCATTCTCGAGGCGCGCCGCGGCGGATGGTGGGACGCAAACAAAATCGGCCTGTGCTCTCCGCCCATTGAGACAGCGAAAGGTTGGCTGACAATATACCACGGTGTGCGCCAAACGGCCTCGGGAAGCATCTATCGCCTGGGCCTGGCGCTGTTTGACCTGGATAAGCCTGAAGTCTGTTTGCAGCGCGGAGACTCGTGGATGTTCGGTCCGGAAGCCGCGTATGAGCGCGGCGGAGACGTCAAGGATGTCGTGTTTCCATGCGGCCAGACAATCGGCGATGACGGAGATACCATCAACCTCTACTACGGCGCAGCGGATTCGTCGATGGCATTGGCTACCGGAAGCATACGCGCATCCCTTGCCTGGCTCGACGCCAACTCAACCCAGTCGGAAAGAACCATAGAACAACGTAACGTGATTTCCGGCCCCTAGTGGTGTCCGCCACACAGATGGTCATTGATGTTTTGAAAGGGCACGACTTCAGTCGTGCCGAAAACGGCCCAAGATTAGCTGGGCTTCAGCCCCTGAGGGATGAGTTCAGGCAAATTCGAGGCCAAAGTAGAGTTGCTCGAAAATGACTCCATTTGCGGCGGACTACACTAGGAGCGGTAGTTATGAACTTTTCAAGTAGGACGTGGCCTCGTTGGGTTCCGCGGTTGCTCTGGATAAGGCACGAGTGCCCCTTTTGCAATTCGCTTAAGTTCAAGCAAGCGGAGCTGCGTTCCTACGATAGCCTGCTCAGCATGTTTGCGCTGCGGCCAGTTCGTTGCATGTTCTGCTGGCGAAGGTATTACTGGTTTACCTGGCACGCCGAAACCGCGGGATGAAGGCGACAGTTCACTTCGCCAATTACAAAAGCCGTTTCTACCTGCGGTCTTCGGGTTCCATCGGCACAGCCGAACACTCCATTGCCACTTCAATGCGCGTCTCGTGGTGCACCTCCGCCTCCTTGTTGGCTTCGGCCACTACGTCCTTTGCCTTTCCCCATGCGCTTTCCAGCGTACCCTTGATCTCCTGGCCCATTCCTTCAATCTCAAGTTCAAAGTTTCCGGTCAACTCGCCCGTCTTTCGCTTGGCGATTCCTATCGTTTGGTCAAACTTGCCCTTCACTCGATCTTTATCCATGAGTCCACCTCTGTCGAACCTTGGCTTGCAGAATCGACTCTAGAAGTCATACTCATCATGGTCTGAGCAGTTCGGACCACATGCCGAGAACCCGCTGGAGGGAATGGCGTAGTCTCGCTATTGAACGCGCACCTTCGTGGCCAGTTGGATGCCGGTCGATGAATTCCCTACCATTACACTGATCGGTTCGGTCTCCACTCGAAACCCGGGAAGTTTCTCATCCCACCAGGCAAGCGTTGAAGCCTTCAGTGGAATCTCCACTGTCTTTGTTTCACTGGGCTGGATGGTGACGCGTTGAAAGCCTTTCAACTCTTCGCCGGGACGCTCAACCTTCGAGTGCAGGTGCTTCACGTAGAGCTGGACCACCTCGTCGCCTGCCATGCTTCCCGTATTCGATACGTCGACACTCACCGTAACCGTGCCATCCTTGGCCAGTTCTGAGGAACTGGTGCGGAGATTGTTGTACTTGAAGCTCGTGTAACTTAGCCCATAGCCGAATGGATAGAGCGGCTCTCCTTTGAAGTACATATAGGTGCGGCCATCGCGGATGTTGTAGTCTTTCATCGGTGGCAGTTGATCGATGGATTTGGGCCAAGTGACGACGAGATGCCCGCCCGGATTGTAATCGCCAAACAGAACCTTCGCGAGTGCCGTTCCCTCATCTTGCGAAGCGTGAGCCATGTGCAGGATCGCGGGGACGTTGGCCTGTGTCCAATTGATGGCGATGGGAAAGCTCGATACCAGAATGACTACGGTCTTCGGATTCACCGCGTATACCTGCTTCACCAACTGTTCCTGCGCCAGATCGATGCTCTCGCGATCGCGCCCTTCGCGGCCATCGCTGGGCACCGTGCAAGGTAGCGTTACGCCGCCGCCTTCGGCTGCTGTGCTGAACCAGTCGTGGGCCATATCCGGACCGCAGGTTGGGTCGTTGCCAACCACCACAACCGCGACATCGGAGGACTTCGCCGCGTTCACGGCGGCATTGCCAATTTCATCTGCCGCATAAGTCACCTTGACTCCGGGACCAACCTCATCCTTGATGCCCTGTAGCGGCGTAACAGCATACGGCGGCGTTCCGCCATACCAGTCCCAGTGAATAGAGTCGGCGAGCGGTCCAATCACGGCGATGGACTTGATGGAGTCTTTCTTGAGCGGCAGAAAGGCCTTTTCGTTCTTGAGAAGCACTACGGATTCGAGCGCCATCTGCTTTGAGACCCCACGATCCCTGTCGGAATTCCAGGGCTCCGGGGAATCCTTGATCTTCGAGTAGGGCACCATTTCAGGCGGGTCGAGCAAGCCAAGACGGATTGTGACCCGGAACTTCGGTCGCAGCACAGCGTCGATATCCGCCTCGGTGATGGAACCATCCTTCAGGGCCGCCTTGGTTTCGTCCTGATACTTGTCGAGGAACTGATTGATGCCGGCTTTGAGGCACGCAACTACTGCTGCCTCCTGGTTGGGAAACAGATGCCGGGGATCGACAAGCAGCTTCACTGCTCCTCCATCGCTGGAAATCACATCCACTCCCCATTGATCGCGAACGATGCTCTTGAGAATTGGATTGACGGCCATGGGAGTGCCGTTCCAGGCGTTGTAAGACGCCATCACCCCTTTAGCGCCCCCATCAACAAAGCCCATCCGGAAAGGCACCGAGTAGTACTCCCAGAAGAGGCGCTGGTCGAAGTCGGACGACGAAGTGTTGCGATGATCCTCCCAGCTATTGGCCAGGAAGTGCTTGAGCAGCGCTGCCGATTGCCAATACTTCGGGTCGTCGCCCTGCAGGCCTTTGATAAAGGCAACAGCCATAGTGCCATTGAAGAATGGATCCTCTCCATAGACCTCTTCGCTGCGTCCCCAGCGCGGGTCGCGCGCAAGGTCCGACTGCGGTCCCCACAGCATCAGAATCTGCCGGTCGTACTTTGCAGTCTGCGTAATGAACCGGGCTTCATAGCCTTCCACGCTCCCCGCCTGGCGAACCAGCGCCGGATCCCACGACTCACCCATCCCCGGAGGCTGCGGAAACTCCGTGGTTGTGATGGGCAGGCGCTTGCCGCGCGCTTCCCGCTGCACAACTCCATGAATGCCCTCCGAGCTGCCAAAACTCATAACGCCAAGCCGGGGTACGCCAGTGCGCGTGCCAAGGCAGTCAATCTTCTCGTCAACCGTCATCAGCGAAAGCAGGTTGTCGATCCGCTTTTCCATCGGCAACGCGGGATCGTTGAACGGATGGGGCGTCTGCTGAGCGATCAGGGACTGACGCGCCGGGGCGAATACCGAAAACAGAAGACAGAGCAGGATCGGCGGGTACTTCTTCATCATGGCGGAATACCTTGTCGGCTTTCTCAGCGCCGCGCCGCGCCGATGAATTGGATTGCGCGCGACGGCGGTTGTTGAAACGCACCAAGGCTAGCACGTTCGCGGTCATCCTGCCACTCTGTGGAACGTCGTTCAGGCGGCGTCGCTTGGCAGGTCAGGCAGCGCAGGAGGCTTCGGTCCCGGGCACAATTGCCGTTGAAACGGTAACGAGTCTCTCGAATTCATCCAGGAGCGTCGTGTCCCACCATCCGCGCCGCGCTTCTTCCCGCATAATCTCCAGCGCCTCATCCTGAGGCAGAGCGGCACGGTAGGGCCGGTCGGTCGTCAGTGCATCGTATACATCCGTGATTTGCAGAATTCGCGCTGTCAACGGGATTTGATCGCCCTTCAGCCCGTCGGGATATCCCGATCCGTTCAGCTTTTCGTGATGATGGCGGATTATCGGCAGCACCAGGCGAAAGGACTTCAAGGGTGCGCATATCCGCTCTCCCACACCAGGGTGTTGCCTCATCACCACCCACTCGGACTCTGTCAGTGGACCCCTCTTTACAAGAATTTGCTCCGGCACGGCGGTCTTGCCGATGTCGTGCAAAACTCCAGCGCGGCGAAGCGCGACACGCTGTTCCCGAGGCAACCCCAGCCGCTCCGCCATCGCAACCGAGTATTTGGCCAGCCGGTCGCAATGGCCCCTTGTGTATGGATCTTTGGCCTCGATGCTCAGCGCAAGGCTGAACAGGACCGTCTCCGCACTCTCCAAATCATCGGTGAACTCCTTCAGCCGCAGAAGAGAGCGTGTGCGAGCAAGCAGTTCGAGCCTGTTGACTGGCTTGGTCAGGAAATCGTCCGCTCCGCAGGTGATCCCTTCAATTCGGTGGTCGACTCGCGTCAGCCCTGTCACCAGAACAATAGGAATGAAGAACGTCTCCGGCCTCGCCTTGCTGGCCCTGCACACTTCGAACCCGGTCTTTCCAGGCATAATAACGTCGAGCAGCGCCAGGTCGACCAAATTGCTTTGGATTGCCTCAAGCGCCTGATCGCCGTCCTCTGCGCGAACAATTTTGTAGCCTTCTCGCGTGAGCATCTCAGCGAGAAGCTCGCGATTCATTTCGTCATCGTCGGCGACCAGGATGGTGGCTTTGCCACCAGAAGTGTTGAACATATGCCCTCGTGCGCTTGAGTAACCAGCCCGGAGAGAGGGCAAACGAAGCCTCAGCAAGGCTCCACCCCGTCAGTTCCCAACCAGGCAATACAATTCGTGGTTCAAGTCGGTGCGAAGGCCAGAAGCCGATCTCGCAATTCCGAGGAAGCCGGAACCGCTCTGTGGCGGCTCTGTAAAGGTAAACGCTTACTCTGATCGTGCTCCGAAGATACTCGGGTTCAATTCAACAAACGTTGCGCCACAAGGTCACAGTAGAAGAAGATTGACCCATGCCCGCTGCAATGTCAATGACCCTTTCTCGCCAGGAAAAATATGGCACTTAAGTAACCGCCCGTATTTACTAACTAAGTAACGGCCTTTAGCAGCCTGTAATGAAAGTCGGGTCTTGAAAGGGCAGGACCGGGGTACCCTCTGGGTCGCGTGCCATAAGTCGTTCAAAATAAACATGGGCTTTAGCCCCAGAGGGACGGTTTTCGGCATTTTCGACTTCCACCACGAGCTGTCAAGCCCGGAATGGCTGGTGGCAGGCTCCTGCGACCAAGGCATGATCGCCGGACTCTGCATCTTGCGGACCGCGGGATCGAGGGATAGACTTGCCCCGTTCTTCAAAAGTCGTTCTCCGCCGCGCTGAGCGGGTTCCTCTCTCCCGGCGCAAAACTTTCTTCTCCACCGGCTTTCCACCTCGGGAGAAAACATGAAGTACTTTGCTTTGTTGATTCTGGTTGCCAACCTGGTTTCCCAGGCGCAGCAATTTACGCGCGGCATCGGCGTGTATCCGGGCGATCCCAGGGAATACATGGGGCCGGCGCTTGTGGTTGATTCGAACTCCTATCGCAACCTCGCGCTGCACCGCCCCGCCTATCAATCCAGTGCCTGGGACTACAATCTGACTGCGCAACTGGTAACGGACGGCATCCGGGACAATGCGCTGCCGCAATGGATTGTCACTTCCACCAGCAGCAAAGGCCTTCTGAGCAAGCCGGATCGGGAAGTCTTCCTCGACGGCAATGTCACATCTTCTACCGATGTCTCCGGCGTCTCGGCCGAGAATCCATGGGTCGAGTTCGATATGGCCGGGGGCGGCGAGCCACCTGAACTGGACCGCATCGATCTCTACCTGCGCAAGATTTATGGGCCGCTTCCAGCCGGCGGATGGACCTATATCGCCCTTGCATCGGACGACCATGTGACATGGACAGAACTTGGTCGCTCCAGCGGCAACGTGTGGCCCGATATGAGGATTCCCGGTCCCAGCTTCGAGCAGACCATCGCCTTTACCGCGCCCTCGCGAAGCCGTTACTACCGCGTCCAGCTCTCGGCCGCCAACATCCACACCTGGGGAGTGGCCGAACTCGTTCTCTTTGACAAAGGCCAGGAGGTGCGGGCCGCGGGCCCCGATCGTTTCACCAGCGCATGGATGAGCGAGGGCAGCGGCGAAGAATGGGTATACGTGGACCTTGGCGCGCAATGCACTTTCGACCACGTCGTACTCTATTGGATTCGCCGCGCCGCCGAAGGCGCGATCCAGGCTTCAAGCGACGCGATGGAATGGAAGACGCTGCAACCGCTTCCGGCAGGCGACAAGCCAAGCGATGAAATTCACCTGGCTCAGCCCGCCATTGGCCGCTATGTTCGCATTCTTATGACCAGGCCTCAAGAGCCTGGATCGAGTTATATCCTGAGCGAACTCGAAGTGTATGGACGCGGCGGTCCGGTTGCCGTTCCAAGGCCGGCGCTTGCTCCCCAATCGGACGGCACGCTCAATCTTGCCGGAGGCGGTTGGCGCGTCCAGCGCGAGTCGCTCGTGCCCGCAGGCGGCGAGCAGATATCCGCGCCCGGCTTTGCGGACAAGGATTGGATGATAGCCACGGTGCCTGGAACGGTCCTTACCAGTTACCTGAACGACGGAGCCATCGCGAATCCCGACTTCGGCGATAACCAGTACACGGTCTCCGACTCATTCTTCTGCGCGGACTTCTGGTATCGCGACGAATTCACTGTGCCCGCAATCAAGCAGCCCCTTCAGCACACCTGGCTTGACTTCGACGGCATTAACTGGAAGGCCGAAGTCTATCTCAATGGCCAGAAGGTCGGGCGCATCGACGGCGGGTACATGCGCGGTCGTTTCGATGTAACCGCCCTGGTCCATCCCGGCGCAACCAATGCCCTGGCCGTGCGCATAATTCGCAACGCGAACCCAGGCGGCACAAAAGATAAGGCAGCCGAGACTGTGAATGGCGGCGCGCTGGGCCGCGACAATCCCACCTACCACGCTTCCGCTGGGTGGGATTGGATGTCCACCATTCGCGGCCGCAACACCGGCATCTGGGGCAACGTATCGCTGCACTCGACGAGCGCGGTCCAGTTGGAAGAACCTCTGGTCACCACGACCCTGCCCCTGCCAGACACCACTCACGCCGATATCGCCATTCAGGCCACGCTCCGCAATTTGGAGCCGCATCCCGTCAAAGGAACATTGCGCGCGCGCTTCGGCCCCGTCGTAGTCGAGTCACCGGTAACGCTCAACGCATCCGAGGTTAAGACCGTCGCCATAACTCCCGCAACCAATCCCGCGCTGCGCCTTGCAAATCCAAAGTTGTGGTGGCCGGTGGGTTATGGTGAGCCCAACCTTTATCCCGTCACACTTTCGTTTCTGGTCGATGGCAAGGTCTCCGACACAACTTCCTTCCAGACTGGCATTCGTCAGTTTACTTACTCTGAAGACGGCGGCGTGCTGAAGTTATGGATCAACGGTCGCCGCTTCATCGCCAAGGGCGGTAATTGGGGATTTCCCGAGTCCATGTTGCGTTATCGCTCACGGGAATACGAAACGGCGCTGCGCTATCACCGCGACGAGCACTTCAACATGATTCGCAACTGGGTGGGGCAAACCGGAGACGAAGCATTCTACGATGCCGCCGACCGGAATGGCGTAGTTGTGTGGCAGGATTTCTGGCTCGCCAACCCCTGGGACGGGCCCGACCCGGATAACAACGATCTGTTTCTCAAGAATGCCCGCGATTACATGCTTCGCATTCGCAACCACGCTTCGCTGGGCCTGTTTTGCGGGCGCAACGAGGGACTTCCCCCCCAACCCATCGACGACGGATTGCGCAGTCTTGTGGCAACGCTGGAGCCTGGATCGCATTACATCTCCAGCTCCGCCGACGGCCCAGTCAGCGGCCACGGTCCCTATCGCGTTGAGCCACTGAAGTATTACTTCGAACACGCACCGGAGAAATTCCATAGCGAGATGGGCGCGCCCAACGTGGTGGATATGGACAGCCTGCGCCGCACCATGCCCGATTCGGCCATGTGGCCCCAGCTCAGCCAATGGCCGTTGCACGACTTCTATCCAAAGAACCCTTTCACAACGGCCGTCGATCGTGAATACGGCGGCGCAACCAACATCGCGGACTGGGACAGCCTTGCGCAGTTTGTCGATTACAACGCGTATCGCGGCATGTTTGAGGGCCAAAGCAAAAATCGCCTCGGGCTCCTCATCTGGATGAGCCATCCAGCCTGGCCATCGTTGTTATGGCAAACCTATGACTATTTCTTTGCCACCGATGCGGGCTACTTCGGCGCGAAAAAGGGCGCTGAGCCGCTGCATATTCAGTGGAACGCAGCCACCGACGCCGTGGAAGTGGTGAACTACAGCGATGGCGATCGGCCCGGACTCACCGCCCGCGCCGAAGTGCTAAACATTGACGGCTCGCTGAAATGGGAGAAAACCGCCCCGGTCGACAGCCGCGAAGACAGCACCATCACGCCATTCCGGCTGGAGTTTCCCCCAGGCCTTGCACGGACCCACTTTATCCGCCTCACCCTTTTGCTTGACGGCAAAGCGCTTTCGTCGAACTTCTACCTGCACGGCCTCGCAGACGAAGATTATCAAGGCATTCGCAGTTTGCCCGCGGTCAAAGTGGAAGCGAAAACTCGAGTGCAGCGCCGCGGCTCCCAGTGGCTCATCGCCACCGAACTTCACAACACATCCGCCGCCCCCGCGTTGATGGTCCGAGTAAAAGCTGTCCGGGAACGAACTGGAGATCCCATCCTGCCTGCCCTCTACGACGATAACTATGTTGCCATGATGCCCGGCGAACGAAAGACAATTCATGTTGAGCTTGAGAATGCCGACACGCGCGGCGAACGCCCTCGCATTCTTATCGAGGGCTTCAATCTCGCAACCCACTGATCGGCTTTTCGCGGCGATGAGAGCGCTCTCGCGGGGCCTTGGCGTAGAATGGCATCGCCTCTGGAATACGTTTTCCTGGCGTGGCAAGAAAGCTGCGCCGGAACCGGTTCCGGAGAATCCGATTTCACCTCGAGGGATGGGTCCAGATGAAGATGATTGTTCGCATGCTTGCCCTGCTTCCGCTTGCTTTGCCGGTTTTATTGGCGGGCTCGCTCGTTCTCATTGGCCATGCCCAGGCCGTGACTGAAATTGGCGGCCAGAAGATCGTTACGCTTACCCGCGCTGCGACAGGGGCTGCCAAGCCGGAGTTCACCAGCGTTACGCTGGCGCCAGGGCGCGGCATGGAGATTCTGCAAATCACCGCCAACTTCCCCGGCAAGGGCAATGTGGACGTGCTGGCGTCGCCAGACCTGGCCGGCGCAAAAAAGATGCTGGACGGGGACGACGACGATTTCGGCAATCTGGGCTACCGGCTGGGGGCGGCCTTCCTGGTTCCCTACCCCAACCGCATTCGCGGCAAGCTCTCCGCGGACGGCAAGACGCTCACCACAGAGTGGCAGGGTCATGCGATTACTTTGCCGGCCAATAATATCGGGAAACTGCCCACGGCCGAGCGTCATGCCATGCACGGCCTCATTCTCAAAGCAAAGACCGACGGCGTTACCGTGAAGGATATTCCCGGCGGGCAAGAGGTTTCCGGCGTCATCCACGCAGGCGATTTCGGCGGCCACTGGCTCTCCAAGACCGACCTCGTTGTCACCATCCGGCTTACTGCCGAGGCGGTGGACGCCAGCATCGTGGCCCGCAATGTTGGCAAGGAAGACGAGCCCATCGCCATCGCCTGGCACCCGTATTTCAACCTGCCTTCCGGCGACCGTACGCAGGCGCGTGTGTACATTCCGGCAAACACAACCGCCGAGGTCGACGGCTACGACAACGTCTTCCCAACGGGAAAGATTGTGCCCGTGGACGGAACCCGCTTCGACCTGCGCGCTCCGGACGGCAAAGCGTTGGGGACGGAGTTCTTTGACGACAACTGGAACCACCTGAACTGGGTGGACAAGACGGTGACGGTAAAGGTGATCGATCCGGCCGCACATTATGGTGTGGACATCATCGGGTTCTCGCCGGAGATCAAGGCTCTCCAGATGTACGCGCCGCCGACGAAGCAGTTCGTGGCTATCGAGCACCAGTACAACTTCGGCGACCCGTTCGGCAAGGAGTGGGGCAAGACCGATACTGGCATGGTAACGCTGAAGCCCGGACAGAGCACGAAGTGGCATGTCCGCCTGCATGTGTTTGTGCCGTAAAGGCAGTGACCAGGGATACTGGGTCAGTGAACAGGGATCGGAAAGACATGCGCTTTGGTGAGTTCCCAGGTTTCAGAAGTGGGACCTGGGGTGCCCAGCGCTCGATGTCTTCCTTTTTTGGTTTCAGGCCAGCGGCCGCCGAGTAGAAAAGCGCCGTAAGAATCTGGCGCGGAATCAAGGCCGCCCGTATAGGGACGGCATTGCGAGTTCTTCCCGTTGCCATTCGGGTATCCGAAAGACGCCGAGAATCTGCTCTGGCATTCGAACACAAATTTGAATATGGGTCTTAGCTCGAAACCCAGCCCCCGGATAGAGCCTGCGGCCCTCTGGAAACAACGCCCGAACGGTCGTGTAAGGCTGGCTCGCAGGGTCCGATTCTTGTGCAGTTCGTGCAATCTCAAACAGGTAATTCATCACAGCGCAGTCCAATCGCCTGAGGATTATGTCCTCGCCGGGGTCTGTAGACGGGTCAACGTTCGCCGGCGTGGGAGCTCCTTCTCGTTTAATCATCGCGATGAATTGGCTGTAGGCGATCTTGACGGCCTCGATTCCAGACTGCGTCGTCAGGTCAAGACAGTGCCCCAACTCGATCACAGCACCCACAACTGAGCGGCGGTCGAACTTCCGGCGCGGTTCTTGTGCCCATTGATACGCACGGACCGCATCGTTTTCCCAGAAATAGCTCCCGGCGCCAAGCCAATCGTAGTCGCGCATGCTTGGCTGAAACGGCGAACCGCCCAAAAGTTCCTGGGCGGTTTCGAGACTACATCCGTGATATGCGAGGACTATTGGCAACTAGCGCCACTCAACGATATTTCTCAGCCACTTCACCATTTGGGTTCAGGTAGCCGATTTTGGTGAGGATTTCCCTCGCCTTCGCGGGGGTGTCGTGCTCGCGCGCGATCTTCGCAGCGGCTTCCTTGAACTTCTGCAATTCCTTATGGCTCATGACACCCTCTCGGTTCATCGTATCACCTGATTGCCTGTCACTTCAGACCCAATGCCTCCCACAATTTGACAGTGTTGCCCCCTGTTTGTGCCGTAAGAGCAGAAATCAGGAAACAGGGATCAGGGTTCAGAAAAACATTCCGGCGGGAGATTCCCGGGCTTCATCATTCAAACTTGGGAATCCCAGCCTCACTCTTCCAGCTTGGTCAGCCGCACCGTCTTCCCGGTCCGCGCCGACTCGCGCGCAGCATCCAGAATCTGCATGACGATAACGTTGGTGTCGAGCGAACTTTGGTCGCCCTTCACCACTTCCTTGATGCCGGACCCATCGTGCGGGCTCGTCGCATCTCCGTAAGGAGTTAGAAAGCCTGTCACCACGGCCCTGAGATAGCTGAGCGAGTTATCGTCGAACCCGGCCTGAAGCGGCTGCGCTGTAATCAACTGCTCCTCCGCATCGTGCTCGTGGCGCACGCGGAGCTTGTCCGCGCCAACAGTGATGGCGTACCCGGTTGCACCATAGACTTCCATATCCTTGCGGCCAAAGGGCCAGTTCCACGAGGCCTGAATCACGGCCTGCGCACGAGGATAGGTCACCACAATAGTGGCATCGTCATCCACTTTGGGATAAAGCTGCGGCTTGTCCTGATTCAGCACCGCGGTTACCGTCAGCGGAGTTTCGCCGCGCATCAGCCACGTCATCAGATCGACGCCATAACAGCCAAAGTCATACAGCGCGCCGGCCCCGTTCCCGGCCGGATCGGTAAGAAAACTCAGGAACTCCGGTGGCACGCCAATTTCAACCGGCCCGTTGTGCCCATCGTGGATGACCACACGGCGAATCTCGCCAAGACGGCCGCTTTCCGCCTCGTCGTAGGCGGCCCTGTTGCTCGAGTACCAGGTGGTCTCGTAGTTGACCAGGACATGGATATGGTGTTCGCGGGCGACGCGGCGGATGGCTAAAGCGTCGTCGAGCGAGATGGTCAGCGGCTTCTCAACCATCGCCGAAATGCCGTAACGAGCAGCGGTTTCAATGGCCTTTCGATGGCCGGCAATGGAGGTGTAGACCAGAATGGCCTGCGGATGACGCGCCTCGATCATGGTGTCCGTGCTGGTAAAGAACAGGCTCTGCGGCAGCGAATATTTCTTTGCGTATTTCGCCGCCAGCGCAGTATCGGGGTCCGCAATGCCCACCAGTTCAACCTCCGAGTGGCGCGGCAAACTCGATAGAAATCCCTCCACATGCCCATGCTCCAGTCCCACGATGGCCACTCGCAGCGGAGTCGGCTCAGTCTGTGCCGTTCCAACGCTGTGTGCCGTTATCACCAATGTCAGCAATAAGATGCAGCTAAATCGAATATCGGACCGATGTTTCAGGCGCGGCATAATGGGTAATTGCCTCCTGGGGCGAGATTCTACGCTTGCCGGGGGCGTTCTCATCCGGAAATGCGCTTCGCGTAAACTTACGGCTCCGCAATCTCGTCCAACTTATGTGGAGTGCCTGACTCAGATTCGTTTTCGGTGCCCGTGCTGCGGATGCAGGACACTGGACACGGCGGGCGCAATGGCTTTGTGCCCGGTGTGCTGGTGGGAAGACGACGGCCAGGAAGACGACGACGCCGCGGATGTCCGGCTTACCGTCAATGGGGCTCTGAGCCTGCGGGAGGCCCGGGAGAACTACGCCCACTTCGGCGCAGCCGATCTCCGCTTCGTTCCGCATGTCCGCAGCCCCCAGGTCACTGAGCAGTAACGTGCCTTTCCCGGTGACCTTCGACACTCAATCCGCTCTTCCGGTTTGACCCCTTGCAGCATTCCCTCTTACCATGAGAAGAGGTATACCCTTGGCAGCGCGGCGCTGTTTGGGTTCCAGACAGCAGCCGATGGCGGAAAGCGGCGGGTTGCGGCCTGGAATCGCCTGACTGCGGGGAGTTTGCTCCCCGGAAGCGGGTCTTGAAGTACGGATCGGCTCCTCAGCGGTCCGGAGATGCGAAGTTTGTTCGGCGCGGTGCGCCTGGAAGGCAAAACGTTGAGTTCCACAGATATTATCGAAGGAAATCCCCAGCCTGATACGGTTGAAGCCCAGCCTGACGGCAGCATCGAGCACGGGCATGAAGGCCATCATCACGACCACGACCATAACCATGACCACGACCATTCTCATGGCCCGGTACTGAATCCGGACTGCACCCGCGAACTGGTGCTCGACATCTCCGCCGAAGAGGTTTCAAAAACCTACAGCCGCGTAGTTCGCAACTACCAGAAGCAGGCCAGGATTCCCGGATTCCGTGCCGGCAAGGTACCGGAGTCGGTGATCAAGCGCCGTTTTGCCACGGACATTCGCAAGGAAGTCATTGACACGCTGCTTCCCGACCGGTTCAACAAGGCGGTCATGGACCTGGGCGTGATGCCGGTGGGGCAGCCGCGGGTGACCGAGCTCAACGTGGAAGACGGAGCGCCCCTGCACGTAAAGGCGGTTTTCGAGTTTGTTCCGTCTTTTTCGATCGATGGCTACCAAAGCGTAGCCGTGGACAAACCGCCGGTGGAGATCACCGAGGAAGAGTATGCCCAGGAGATCGGGCAGCTTCGCGAGTCGCGGGCCACAATTGAGCCAGTGGAAGAAGACCGGGCTTTGGTGGACGGCGACTGGGCGCAGATAAGCTACTCCGGCCACCTTGAAGGCGACGCGGATGCGGGTCCGTTAACTGGCGAAGACACGCTTGTGGAGATTGGCGGCAAGGATACAGTCGAGGCATTTACTTCGATTTTGCGCGGCGCTAAACCCGGGCAGGAGTTGAAGGCCGAAGTGGTCTATCCCGCGGATTTTTCTGACGCTAATCTGGCCGGCAAGACGGTGGCCTACGACGTTGAAGTGAAGGCGATAAAGAAGCGCACGCTGCCCGACCTGGACGACAGCTTTGCCAGCGAACTGGGCAACTATGAGAGCTTTGCGGATCTTGAGGCCCGCGTCCGGGAACACATAGCCAACCGCAAGCGCCGCAGCGTGGAAGGGGAAACCAAGGACAGGCTGTTTGCCGCGCTGACTGAGCGGTTCCCGTTCCCGGTTCCCGAAACGCTGGTGCAGGAGCAGGTTGACGCGCGGCTGGATCGGGGCTTGCGCGCCTTGGCGGCCCAGGGCATGGACACCGAACAGATGCGCAAGCTGGACTTTACCCGGTTGCGCGCGGCCCAGCGCGAGAGCGCTGTGGCCGAAGTGAAGACGATGATCCTCCTAGACCGGATTTCGCACGAAGAAAAGATAACAATCAACGATGAGGAAGTGGACGGCGCGGTGCGGCTGGCAGCCCTGCAGGCCAGGGAGCCGTATGAGACCGTGCGCGCGCGTTTGACGGAGGACGGTGGGCTAGCTAGAATCCGGGAACAACTGCGGCGCGAGAAAACAGCGTCTGTATTGTACGAACGGTTGCCCGGAGGCGGGTCTTAGTTGCCGGGGTGATGCGCGCGGATAGGCGCAGGAAACCGGCGAAAAGTGCCGCGCATGCCAGAAACAAGTGCGCGCGGCTCGAACAAAACGGGGAGAAGCGGTCCCCAACGGAGAGCGAGAAGAAGACTCAATGGCATTGGTTCCCATGGTGGTTGAGCAGACGAGCCGAGGCGAGCGCGCCTACGACATTTACTCCCGTCTGCTTCGCGATAACATTATCTTTCTTGGCACGCCGATCGATGACCAGGTGGCCAACCTGATTGTGGCGCAGATGCTTTTCCTCCAGGGCGAGGACCCGGAGAAGGACGTCTCGCTGTATATCAATTCGCCGGGCGGGTCGATTACCGCGGGCCTGGCCATTTATGACACCATGCAGTTCATCAAGAACAACGTGGTGACGTATTGCATTGGGCAGGCGGCCAGCATGGGCGCGTTTCTGTTGCTGGCGGGGACAAAGGGCAAGCGGTTCGCGCTGCCCAACTCCCGGATTTTGATCCATCAGCCGTCGATGGGTGGGTTGAGCGGGCAGGCCACGGATATCGATATCCATGCCCGCGAGATTCTTCGCATCCGCGAGATCACAAATACACTGATGGCCAAGCACACAGGACAGCCGCTCGACCGCATCGAACGCGATGTGGAGCGGGACTTTATCATGAATTCGCAGCAGGCAAAGGAATACGGCATCGTCGACGAGATCATCGACCGGCCGAGGACGTAAGAAGCAAGCAAACACAGTTAACCACGCTCAAGAGGGAGTCTGAGAAACATGAAAACGCGCACGGGACCTGAAGAAGCACTGCGCTGCTCGTTCTGCCACAAGTCGCAGGACGCCGTTGCGAAGCTGATCTCGTCGCCCAGCGACTACCCGCGCGCCTACATCTGCGACGAGTGCGTTGCCGTCTGCAACTCGATTCTTGAGGACGACCGGGGCGATGCGACTCCCACCACCACTGCCGGCCACCTGCCAAAACCGCAGGAAGTGAAAAGCTTTCTCGACGACTTTGTCATCGGCCAGGATCAGACCAAGAAGAAGCTGGCCGTCGCCGTCTACAACCACTACAAGCGCATCCAGATGAACCGCATGCGCAACAACGAAGTGGAGCTGGCCAAGTCCAATATTCTTCTTATCGGGCCCACAGGGTCGGGCAAAACGCTGCTGGCGCATACGCTGGCCAAGATGCTCGACGTGCCCTTTGCCATAGTGGACGCCACCACACTGACCGAGGCCGGTTACGTGGGCGAGGATGTCGAGAATATCATCCTCAAGCTGCTGCAGGCCGCCGACGGCGATGTAACCAGGGCACAGCAAGGCATTATCTATATCGACGAGATCGACAAGATTGGCCGCAAAGACGAGAACCCATCCATTACTCGCGATGTTTCCGGAGAAGGCGTGCAGCAGGCGCTGCTCAAGATACTGGAAGGCACCGTGGCCAACGTGCCGCCGCAGGGCGGACGCAAGCACCCGCACCAGGAGTTTACCGCGGTCGATACCACCAACATTCTGTTCATCTGTGGCGGAGCGTTTGTGGGCCTGGAACGCGTGGTGGGCCGGCGCGTGGGCAAGAAGGCGCTGGGCTTCAAGGCCACGGATACAGATGCCGATGCCGCGACCACCCGTTCGCATCGTGACACCGAGTTGCTGCGAAGGACAGAGCCACAGGATTTGATCAAGTACGGCCTCATTCCCGAGTTTGTAGGCCGTTTGCCCGTCATGGGCATCCTCGACGAGTTGGACGAATCGGCGCTGATCGAGATTCTGACCAAGCCCCGGAACGCCATCCTCAAGCAATATCAGAGACTGTTCGAATACGAGAACGTGCGCCTGCACTTTACCCCGGAAGCATGCTGCGCAGTTGCCCGCGAAGCCCTCGCCCGCAAGGTTGGCGCGCGCGGATTGCGCATGATTCTGGAAGAGCTGATGCTTGACCTGATGTACCACCTGCCCTCGAACAAGAGGGTTCGCGACCTGGAGATAACAAGCGATATGGTCGAGCGGCGCGACCTGTCGCTGTGCCTGCTGGAAAAAGCGGGATAGTTCCCTTCGTTGCGGATAGATTGGCCAGATTGCATTCCATCGGACGGAGTGGAAAAATAGGCGTGGAGGCTTCTCATGGCCATTCCGCTGAGTCCAGAGCAGGAACAGGTCGTCGGGCAGGCGATCCATGCCGGGCTGATCCGCACCCCCGACGACGTGATTGGTGTGGGGGTCGAGACCATCCGGCAACGTCTGGAAGCGCGGCTTGCGCAGGACCGGACACAGAGCGCGGAAGAATGGTCCCACGAGCTTCACGCCTGGATCCATAGTCACCCTACAACTACGCAGGTTCTGTCGGACGAGGCGATCAGCCGGGAATCCATCTACGGAACGCGCGGCCTTTAGATGGCAATTCTGCTCCACACCAACATTTTCTTGCGAATAGCGCAACCGCATTCGGCCCATTCCCCTGTCGCCGAGCGGGCGCTCGATGCGCTTCGCTTCACAGGCGAAACGCTGCACATCACTTCGCAAAATCTGGTCGAATTCTGGGCCGTCGCGACGCGGCCGGCGATGGAGAATGGCCTTGGCCTTACGGTTGAGCAGGCGATGGGGCAAGTGCTTGACCTCAAGCGGCTCTTCGTTTTGCTGCCGGAAGCTCCTCTGCAAAGCGAGTGGGAGCGGCGCGTTACCACATATCGCGTATCCGGCAAGAACAGCCACGATGCCCGTCTGGTGGCCGCTATGATGGTTCATGGAATCGGGAGCGTCTTGACCTTCAACGTCCAGGATTTTACTCGTTACGCCAGCATTACCGTTCTCGATCCGAGTCTGGTCGTCTGAGGAAGGCTATGAAGAAAACTGCTCTTCGCGGCATCATCCTGCTCTTCTTTGGACTTCCTCTCTGGGGGGCTTCCTATTATCCGGTGCGGCTCGAGGATGCGAAAGCTGTCTACCTGACGAAAGATCGTTTTCCGGTTCGTGGGGATGGTTTGGCGGACGACAGCGCAGCGATCCAGTCGGCAATTGACGAGGCAGCGGCGGCTCATAACGAGGGCATCCTCTTCGTTCCCGAGGGGCGTTATCGCATTACACAGACCATCTACATATGGCCTTCTGTTCGGGTCATTGGATACGGAGCCACGCGTCCGGTTTTCGTTCTCGCCGACAATACTCCCGGGTATCAAACTGGCCTGGGCTATATGTTTCTCTTCGCGGGCGGGCGTCCGAATCCGAATCGAGGCATCGACTATGCCTCCGGCAGGTCTCCGCAGCCGATTGAAGGAACGGTTCCGCTGAACGCTACTGTGCCCGATGCGAATCCCGGCACGTTTTACTCGGCGATGAGTAATGTGGACTTCGAGGTCGGCCAGGGCAATCGCGCTGCAGTTGCCATTCGGTTCCACGTGGCGCAGCACTGCTACCTGGCGCACATCGACTTCCACATGGGCACGGCGCTTGCGGCGCTGAAAGACATTGGCAACGAAGCCGAGGACCTGCATTTCTACGACGGCCAGTATGGCATCATCACCGAGAAGCCCTCGCCAGGGTGGCAGTTCACGCTGCTCGATTCGACCTTTGATGGCCAGACGGTAGCGGCGATCCGCGAACACGAAGCAGGATTGACGCTGATTCACGATACGTTTCGCAATGTCCCGCAGGCCATTTCCATCGATCCCGATTATTCTGAAGAACTGTGGGTGAAGAACTCCCGCTTTGAAAACATCGGCGGCCCGGCGATCGCCTTTGGCAATGAAAAAAATCCGCGGACAGAAATCAATCTGGAAGACATCGACTGCCTGCACGTGAAGACCTTCGCCTTGCTGCGCGAGAGCGGAAAGGAGTTTGCCGGTCCGGGCGAGAGCTACGAAGTGAAGGCATTTTCGCATGGTTTGACGATGAGCGGAGCGGCCGATGCGGGAGAGATTCGGACCAGCTTTGATGCACATGGGGTGCCGGAACTGCCGCCTGCGGAGGCCAACGTAATCGCCGCACTGCCATCCCCCGATTCATGGGTCAATCTGCAAACCCTGGGCGTAAAAGGCGACGGAGTTACCGACGATACGGCAGCGATTCAGAAGGCGATTGCGGAGCACACGGTGCTGTATATCCCGATGGGGCGCTATCTTGTATCGGATACGATCCGCCTTCGTCCGGACACCGTGCTGATTGGTCTGCACCCCAGCATGACGCAATTTGATCTTGCGGATGGAACGCCAGCGTTTCAGGGTCCGGGCGCACCGCGAGCATTGCTGGAGACTCCGCATGGAGGGCATAACATCGTCACCGGAATCGGGCTGTTCACCGGCGGCACAAACAGCCGCGCGGTCGGCGCGTTGTGGATGGCTGGGGCCGATTCGCTGATGGATGATGTGCGCTTTCTGGGCGGCCACGGCACCAACGCCGCCGACGGCACGCGCATGAATCCGTATAACAATACCCACACAGCCGACCCGAACGACAAGTATCGCTGGGATGCGCAGTACCCAAGCCTGTGGATCACCAACGACGGTGGGGGCACGTTTGCGGACATATGGACTCCGAGCACGTTTGCACAGGCCGGCCTTTACATCTCCAACACCACCACGCCGGGCCATGTGTACGAACTGTCAAGCGAGCACCATGTTCGCAATGAGATCCGGCTGGATGGAGTTGAGAACTGGGATCTGGATGCGCTGCAAACCGAGGAAGAGCGCGGCGAAAGTCCATTCGCGCTTCCGCTGGAGATTCTGAGGTCGCGCAACATTACCATCGCCAACTACCACGGCTATCGCGTCATCAGCAGCAATCAACCCTTCCCGATGGCGGCCCGTGTCTCCGAGTCGAGCGAGATACGCTTTCGCAATGTTCATGTGGACAGCAACAGCAAGGTATCCTTCGATAACTCGGTAGTCGATTCGACACATCATGGCGAAGTGCGGGCGCGCGAGTTTGCCTCCCTCGATATACCTGGCAAGCCGGTTGCGGGCAGGCAAATCGCTTCCTCCACAGTGCTGGAACCACATGCGCAAGTGAAGCAGTTGGCCACGGGTTTCTTCAACATCTCAGGAGCCGCGGTGGATGCATCCGGCAAATTGTATTTCGTCGATGCGCATTGGCAGCGGATCTACCGCTGGTCGGCGGAGAACGAAGAAGCTGTGTTGGTACGCAGCACGCCTCTGGAACCGGAGAATCTGGCTTTCGATAAGGCAGGCGATCTGCTGGTGGTTTCGCGCGGCGGCATCGGGAAAATCTATTCTTTCCGGCCCGATGCGCCGGAAGATCAGATCACGATCCTTGAGCCGCAACCGGCGCAGGAGCACCCGGAGATGAGCGCGTTTATCCCGGCAAGCGTATGGAACACGCGAGACTTTACGCAGAAAAGATCCTGGCAATTCATCTCTCCAGACCATACCGTCGTGATTACAGCCGGCGATGATTTTGTTCATGGCCAATTGCAGTGGGGAACAAAAATGGCCGACGTGTTGAGGGGGTTCGGCCTGGTGAATGCTCAACCCGGCCATCCTTTCTATGTGACCGCGGAGGATGAGCAACGGACTTACAAAGGAACTGTAACTTCCTCGGGATCGATCGCCGACCTTCACCTCTTTGCGGAAGAAGGCGGAGAAAGCCTTGCGCAGGACCAGCGCGGAAATGTCTATCTCGCTGCCGGTCAGGTGCTCGTTTACACCCCCGATGGAAAACAAGTGGACAGGATAGATGTGCCTGAGCGCCCGATCGATCTAATCTTCGGCGGACCGGATCGCCGCACGCTCTACATTCTGACTCATCATTCCCTGTATTCGGTGAGGACGAGAATTGGCGGGCTTTAGAGAAGGACGAATCCATCCTCTGGGTTTTCAGTCTACTGTCCCGACCTCGCATCAGAGACCTGAGACTGCTCGTCTACAGCTTGCGGATCAACTGCTCGTCGTTTAGTACGGCGATTCCGACGCTTGCCAGAAAGGTTGAGGCTGGAGGCTCGAAAAAGTCACGATCGCACGTGCACAGTACGTCGGCCTCCGCGCTCAGAGCGGTCTGCAGAACGAATATGTCGTTTCGGTCGCGGATTGGGGCAAGGGAAAGAGGACTGAGCGCAACCACCTCCGCCACATCCCGCAGCCAGCCGGTGAAGTTGTAGATCGCTTCTTCGCTCTGTCCGTGAGCCATCAAGAGCCTGGGATAGCGAAGAACCCTCGCCACTTCGGTAAGAATCTCGTTGGAGAGGATCAGGGTGTGGTGGCTTGCAAGAATCGCCAGAATGAGTTCGTGCGCCAGTCCCTGCGACCTGGCAAAGGACCGGACGAGAATGTTGCTATCAAGGACGATCCTCACGAGGCCGGCATGAAATTCGGGCGCTCGCTACGGATGGCCTCGAGCAGTGCGGCTTCAAGCTCCTCGTCTGAGATGCCTGCACGCGGACGATCAATCTCTTCCAGAAATTTGCGCAGCTTCACTGCTGAGGCGTGTCGTTTAGGCAATGGGGGGGCTTGCGGCTCGAACGCGCGAAGGCTGATGGCCTCAGCGTCCAGTATCTGGCGCCCCAGGATTTGCTCGATCACCGACTTTTGCGTCGGCGAAAGCGCCTCTGCCTTCACAATCATCGACAATCCATCCTTGTGCACAGGCCAGCTTTGTGAAGATGGCGGCCTGAATCAATTGTATGCCGAATACTTCGACGACACAAAATGTCATGCGCACCTGCGACCGGTCAGGGGCTCGCCAAGACTCAGGCAAAGCTGTAGGCAAGGTGCGCTCGATTGCCCGGCCTGAGGTGGCTTGCCGGGCGCTACCCCCGCTTGGCCCGTTTCCGCGATACAATCCGAACATGACCCGTGGAACCAGCCCTGAAGCCGGAGCTGCTCTAGCGCGTCCAATACATATGGGGACCCAATGACCGCATCCCGCGACAAATCCGAAGCGCGCAAACTGCCCATGATGCCCATCCGGGACATGGTGATCTTTCCGTACATGATGACGCCCTTCGTGGTGGGACGCGAGTCCAGCGTGCGTGCCCTTGAAGAAGCGCTGAACGGCGACCGCAAGATTTTTCTCGCCACCCAGCACGACGCTTCCATCGACGAGCCGCAGGCCAAGGATATCTACCAGGTCGGGTCCATCTGCAACATTGTGCAGAGCATCAAGATGCCCGACGGCAACATCAAGGTGCTGGTGGAAGGCGTGGAGCGAGCCAAGTCGACCGAAGTGAATGACCGCGACGGCTTCTTTGTGGCTACGGTGCGCACCGGCAAAACACAGTTTGAAATGACTCCCGCCGTCAGCCAGCTCATGACGCGCGTTACCGGCCTTTTTGAGCAGTACGTCAAGCTCCAGCAGTCGCTGAATTACGAAACCATCATCGCCACGGTGCGCATGGACGAGCCGGCCAAGCTCAGTGACACTATTGCGGCCAACCTGCAACTGGGCATTGAAGAAAAGCAGGAATTGCTGGCCATCTTCGATCCGGCAACGCGGCTGGCGCGCATTGCCGACGTGCTCGACATCGAGATTGAGAAGCTCGATCTGGACCGCAATATCCAGTCGCGCGTAAAACGGCAAATGGAGCGGGCGCAAAAAGAGTACTACCTCAACGAGAAGATCAAGGCCATCCAGAAAGAACTGGGCCGCGGCGAAAAGAGCGAGTTCGACGAGCTGCGCAAGAAGATTGAAACCGCGGGAATGCCCAAGGACGTGCTCGACAAGGCCATTCAGGAGCTGAAGAAGCTTGAGGCCATGCCGCCCATGTCCGCCGAATCCACGGTGAGCCGCAACTACATTGACTGGCTGCTGGCGGTGCCGTGGAAGAAGCGCTCCAAGGAAACGCGGTCCATCGATTACGCGGAAAAAGTGCTGAACACCGACCACTACGGCCTGGAAAAGATCAAGGAACGGATTCTTGAGTTTCTCGCCGTCCGCCAGTTGGTCAAGAATCCCAAGGGTTCCATCCTGTGCTTTGCCGGGCCGCCGGGCGTGGGCAAGACATCGCTCGGCATGTCCATTGCAAAAGCGACAGGCCGCAAGTTTGTGCGGCTCTCCTTGGGCGGCGTGCGCGACGAGGCCGAGATTCGTGGCCATCGGCGCACCTACATTGGCGCGCTGCCGGGCCAGATCATCCAGCACATGAAGAAAGCCGGGACCAAGAACCCCGTCTTCCTGCTCGACGAAGTGGACAAAATGGCCTCGGACTTCCGCGGCGACCCTGCGTCGGCGCTGCTTGAAGTGCTTGACCCGGAGCAGAACGTCACCTTCCAGGACCACTACCTCGACGTGGATTACGACCTGTCGCAGGTGCTCTTTGTGGCCACGGCCAACGTCATGCACACCATTCCGGCGGCGCTGCAGGACCGCATGGAAGTGCTGCGGCTGCAAGGGTACACTGAGGCGGAAAAGCTTGAAATCGCTCGCCAGTACCTCGTGAAAAAACAGCGCGAGCAGACCGGCCTGAGCGAGAAGAACATCGTCTTCACCGACGACGCGATTCTCGAAATCATTCGCTATTACACGCGCGAGGCGGGGGTCCGCAACCTTGAGCGGGAGATCGGCAACGTATGCCGCAAGGTGGCCCGCAAGGTGGTCAAGGGCGGCGCCAAGTATAAGGAACAGCTTACCGCGGCCAACATCCACGACTTTCTCGGTGTGGCCCGTTACCGCGACTCCGAAGTCCATGAGAAGAGCGAAGTCGGCCTGGTCACCGGCCTTGCCTGGACTGAGGTTGGTGGCAGCATCCTCACCACGGAAGTGCAGGTGCTCGACGGCAAAGGCAAGCTCACCATCACCGGCCAGCTTGGCGATGTGATGCAGGAGTCGGCGCAGGCCGCACTCAGCTATATTCGCGGCAAGGCGCAGGCGCTTGGTCTCACGCGCGAGTTCTACCGCAACGTGGACCTGCACCTCCATGTGCCGGAAGGCGCGATTCCCAAGGACGGCCCCTCAGCCGGCATTACCATGGCTACGGCGCTCGCCAGCGCTCTGGCCAAGATTCCTGTCCGCCGCGACATCGCCATGACCGGCGAAATCACGCTGCGTGGCAAGGTGCTCGCCATCGGTGGACTGAAGGAAAAACTGCTGGCAGCGCTGCGGGCGGGCATCTTCGAGGTGATTCTGCCGCGCGCCAACGAAAAAGACATAGCCGAACTCCCCGACAACATCAAGAAGGCAATGAAAATGCACTTCGTGGACCAGATGGACGAAGTGCTGGCGCTGGCGCTGGAGAGCCCGCTGAAGGCGCTGATGCCACCCGAAACCGAAGTCCTGGCCGCAGTGCAGCCCCCGGAGTTGACAGGCAATTTGCCTGCTCGGCAATAAGGGCAGTAAGCTTGTCAACCTGAGCATCCTGACTCGCCGCGTCCAGTTACGGTTGGGACGAACAGCGTCGCCAATATCAGCCCCGGAGGGGCGCCGGATGTTAGCCCAGGACAAGCGCAGCGCAGTCCTGGGAAAGCGCTACAGCCCTTTACAAATATCGATAACGCGTCCCGTGTCCCCCACCCCCAATCCATGCGATACCATCGACACCAGGGATCCCCTCCATGAAAACCTGTCCTCTCTGCGACAAGTCATGGCCGAGCCACCACACCAGTTGTCCCACCGACGGCGCAATCCTCATCGATTCCCGCGAACTCGACCCCGGCACCATCATCCGCGGCAAGTACCGCATCCAGCGCCTGCTCGGCCGCGGCGGCATGGGCGCTGTCTATCTCGCCGAGCACATCCTACTCGCCCGTCCCCGCGCGCTCAAATTCATCTCCGGAGACCTAACCCAGGACCCCGCATTTCTCCGCCGCTTCCGCCGCGAAGCCCTGGCCGCCATCGAGCTTCGCCACCCCAACGTAGTCGAAGTAGTCGATCTCGACCAGGCCGAAGACGGCTCCCCCTACATCGCCATGGAGTTCGTAGACGGCCCCGACCTCCGCCACGCGCTTGTTGAGGCCAAAGAAAGCCCCAACACCGAGCCCTCCCAGCATTCTTACAGTGCTGTGTATCAGGGCACGACTTCAGTCGTGCCGCAGGGCCCCCAAAATGAAGGCGGGGTTTTAACCCCTGAGGGATGCTTCCCCGTCCCCCGCGCCCTGGCCATCGCCCGAGGCATAGCCCAGGGCCTAGCCGCCGCCCACGCCAAAGGCATCGTCCACCGCGACGTCAAGCCGGAAAACATTCTCCTCGCCAACCCCAATACCCCCGAGGAAACCCCCAAGCTCCTAGACTTCGGCATCGCAGCCGTCCATGAAACCGTCACAGCCGTCTCCCGCACTCGCGGCCTCCTGCTCACCCCATCCTATGCCGCCCCCGAGCAGTGGCGCGGCCTGCCCGCCGACCAGCTTGACGGCCGGACTGATCTTTATGCCCTCGGCGGCCTCCTCTACGAGATGCTCACCGGCCAGACCGCATTCCACGCCCTGAACTACGAAGGCTGGGCCTGGCAGCATCAGAACACCCCGCCCCCTCCGCCCAGCGCCCTCCGTCCCGAGCTAGCCAACTGGCAACGCCTCGACGCGTTAGTCCTGCGCCTCCTAGCCAAAGACCGCGAAGACCGCCCCAAAGACGTTGCCGAACTGGTCGGGCTGCTGGATGCTGTGATATACGTTCCACCGCCTACGGCGCGTACCCCACCGTGCATGAGGATCATGGGACTGCCGGCGATACCGGAGGCGGAAAGGCCGCAAGACGTGTGCCAGTCTGGGTCTGGGCCATGTCCGTTGCTTTGCTCCTGGCTGCGGCGTTTGCCTCTGGAAGGATATTCAGACCACAGCCGCCCAAGCCAACTCAGGAGGCTACAGTGCGAACAGAGCAGGAGGCCCAGCACCAGCCAGCGGAGCCGAGCCGAGCCAGGAGCGGGATTCAAGTCCCAAGCCATCCGATCAGGGTTTGAGCGCCGAACAAGAAAGAGGGAAGCAACTAGTGGCAATTCCCGGCGCGACCCCGAACACCGCAACGCTGCTGGTCATATGCGATTTGGCCTGCAACTGGGGCCTAGACGGCGAAATGGTGGGCAGCATCGGAGCTGGCGGCTCTGCCAAGACGAAGGTCGCCCCCGGCCAGCACGTGGTCGCCGCTGCGACCGAAGATGGCGCCGATCAGGTCAGGCAAGTCAGCGAAGTCAAGGCCGACGGCCAGACGGTTGTAAGTATCGAGCTTAAGCCCGTTCACGATGCGCGGCTCAAGGCCGAGCAGGAAGCACGAGATAAGGCCGCACGCGAGCAGACCGCACGGGAAACGCAGGAGACAGCCGCGCGCGAGCAGCAGGAAAGGGAACAAAGGCAGCGGGAGCAGGCTGCGCTCACCTGGACCGATCCGCCAACGGGTCTGATGTGGGCGAAGAAGGATAGTGGCAGCGACATAACCTGGCAGCAGGCAACGAATTATTGCCGGAACTTGCGGCTGGCCAACCACTTCGACTGGCGCCTGGCGTCGATTGAAGAGTTGCAGGGCATCTACGACCCAAAAGCTAACGTTGACGGCTGGCACGTGAAGGGCAACCTGCAACTGTCGGGGTGGGAGTGGAGCGACTCTCAAGGGAATGCTTTTGGGGAAGCGTGGGGCTTCAACTTCAGCCAAGTGAAGCGGTATTCCCGCCCATTGGGCAGCAGCCCCCTCAGTCGCGCACTCTGTGTGCGCGACGCCGGATAATGATGCGAGACGGGCGGCCCCGGTCTCAGTGACCCTTCCCAACCTCGCTGAGGGTGCCCCCGAGCCTGTACTGAGCGAAGTCGAAGTATCCCTCGCTTTTGGGGACCGGGGAGGAAAGCGTGTCCGCTATCAGCAGCCGGGGAAGTTTCACTTCCTCACCTTGAGCGGAATCGTAGAGATCGAATCCGAGTGGACAGCCGGGTCCCCAGCTCCCGCCCAAGGCCTTCGGCACGCGAATTTGCATGAAAACATTTCGAGGCATCGTTTTCTCGCCCTGAAAGCCGAGAGCTAACAGCTGGAACCGACATCAGTGCTAGCACTTTGCTCCATTTGCAAACGTTTACCGATGCAATTATGTATGCAAAAACGCATCAATAACGCCCTTATTCGCTCTTAAACGGCCTTAAATCGTGTCATTTTGCACTATTTGTCACGCGTTTGAGTGCGCGTATCCGCATACACTGCGTGGTGATTGTTAACATCCCAGCCTGTGCATTTAACCGTACCCACGACGGCGCCGTTTTGAGCCGCCCGATACAATCAACCCAATGGCCTATTGGTACCGGCGGGTCTTCCTGCTGGCGATTCCTCTCATCCTTTCCAACCTGACCCAGCCGCTGCTCTCCACAGTGGACACCATTCTCTCTGGCCATTTGCCGGGACCGGCGGCGCTGGGCGGCGTGGCCGTGGGCGGCATCTTTTTCAACTCCGTCTTCTGGACCTTCGGCTTCCTGCGCATGAGCACCACAGGCCTCGTGGCGCAGGCCCATGGAGCACAGAACCATGAGGAGTTGCGGCTCCATTTTGCCCGCGCGCTGGTTTCCGCCGTGGCAATTGGGGCAGTGATTCTGGCCGTGCGAGGGCCGCTCATCTCGCTGGCCCTTGCAATGCTCGGGGCCTCGCCCGAGGTGGCGCGGAATGCGGGCATCTACTGCCACACAAGAATCTGGTCAGCCCCGGCCGCGCTCGCCAACTATGTGATTCTAGGCTCGTTGCTGGGCCGGCAGCGCCCCCGCACCGCGTTGGCTGTGCAGGCCGTCATCAACGTGGTCAACGTTGCCGTGGCTCTGTGGCTGGTGACGCGGCTGCATTGGGGCGTGGCGGGAATTGCTACCGCCACCATGACCGCCGACTACGCCGGACTTCTGCTGGGACTGGCCATCGTCTGGCAGTCCAGAGTACTTTCCGGCGCGGTCACAGCAGGCCGCATCCGCTGGGAGAACCTGACCCATGGCCCCAGCCTGCGGCGCCTTTTTGCCCTCAATCGCGACATCCTGCTGCGAACCTTGAGCCTGGTTGCGGCCTATGCATGGTTCACGCGAGCCGGGGCGCGAGCCGGCGACCTAACGCTGGCCGCCAACGCAGTCCTCTTGAACCTGCACGGAATTGCATCCTACGCGCTCGACGGATTTGCCAACGCCACAGAAGCGCTCGTGGGTGAGGCGATCGGCGCACGCCGCCTCGCGGATTATAGGGCGATTTTGCGTGCGTCCACCGCCGCAGCCGGAGTCGTAGCGGCTTTGATTTCATTGGCTTACCTGGCTCTTGGCAGCCAGCTGATTCAAATCTTCACCAACCAGGAGACCATTCGACTGCTGGCCGCGCGTTATCTTCCCTGGGCCATCGCCATGCCGCTGATCGCGGTGTGGGGATACCAACTGGACGGCATCTTCATAGGCGCAACGGGTGCACGCCAACTGCGCGACTCCATGCTGATCTCGTTCCTCGGATACCTCGCGCTGGCAGTCGTGCTGGAACGATGGTTTGGCAATCAGGGCCTGTGGTGCGCGTTTTCCTTGTTCATGGTTCTCCGCGCCATTACGCTCACTTTGCGGCTGCCCACCATCGAGAAGGGCTTTGCGCCTGCAACCTGTACCATGCAGCAAGCGGGATAGGAGGGTTGGAAATGTCCCGGCGAACGCTCTTCGCTCTTGCCGCAACCATGCTTGCCGTGGCCGCGGCCGCTCAGGTTCCAGGACCTGCGCCGCGGTTCGACGCGTGGAGGATCATCGGCCCGGGCGGCGGCGGAACCATGATCGATCCCACCGTTAGCCCGTACGATCCGCGCGTGGTGGTCGAGCGCTGTGACATGAGCGGCAATTACATTTCCCTGGATGGCGGGCTGTCCTGGCGCATGTTCAACCTGCGCGCCGGAATGCAAACCTTTGCCTTCGACCCTGGGAATCCAAAGCGAATCTACGCCGGGGGCCAAGCTTTGTGGCGCAGCGACGATTCCGGCCAAACGTGGCGCATGTTATTTCCCAATCCGGCAAAGAAGACTGTCGAACACCAGAATGGGGACCACGCTGACTATAGCCTGACTTCCAGCGACGGGAGTTATGTAACTGGATTGAGCATAAGTCAGATTGTTGTGGATGCCGGTAACTCGAACATCGTTCATATAGCTTTTCGCGATCCGCAAAGCGGAAACACTGAGCTGCTGATCTCCAAAGACAGCGGAGTATCTTTCCACGGGGAGCATGAGTATGAATCGGATAAGATCCTTCTGCTCAGTTACACAGGCGGAGACCGGCTGGCTGTGGGCACACAGGGTGTATATCTAAACCGGGCCGACACCGCAAAGCATGTAGGAGGCCCCGGCGATGAGCTAACCCATGCAAGCGCGGGGCAAGCGGACGGCAAGACGATTGTCTTTGCGACAACAAGCCCGGGAGACTTATACGTCTCAGAGGATGGGGGCAGGAACTGGCAATCGAGAACGCCGGTGCTGGGCCAGCAAACCGGGCAATTCAGCGCGGTGAGCGCAGCGCGTTCCAATGGCCGAATCGCCTACGTTGGCTTTCGCAGCCTCAGATTCGGCGGGAATCCCAAAGACATTTACAACGGCATTGCAAAGACCGTGGATGGCGGCAGAAGCTGGTCTATCGTGTTCCGGGAATCGACCCACACAGCAGCGAACCTGGATGCTTCGTGGATAGAGCAGCGCGCGACCGGCACAGACTGGGACGGCGGCAAAAGCATCATATTCGACGCACCTTACAGCTTGGGCGTGGCTCCCGGCAACCCGGACATTTGTTATGCCACCGACTTATTCCGCACTTACAGAACTCTGGACGGAGGGAAAACCTGGAGGCAAGTTACCTCCGTGCGTGTGGCGGATAACCGATGGACCACGCGGGGGCTCGATGTTACAACAAGCTACGGTCTGCAATTCGATCCATTCGACACCAAGCATATCTTTATCGACTACACCGACATCGGGGCCTTTCAGAGCACGGATGGAGGTCAATCCTGGGAGACCGCGACGAACGGGGTGCCTGATCCGTGGCGGAACACAACTTACTGGCTGGCGTTCGATCCGGAGATCAAAGGCCTGATGTGGGGCGCATTCAGTGGGATTCACGACCTGCCCCGGCCCAAGATGTGGCGGCGCGAGGATGCTTTGAGCAGTTATCGTGGAGGCGTGGGAATTTCAACAGACGGCGGACATAATTGGACCCCGTCGAACTCCGGCATGAATGAGACCGCATTCACCCATGTGTTACTTGATCCAACCAGCAAGACTGGGCAGCGCACTCTATACGCTTGTGGGTTTGGCGTGGGCGTGTATAAGTCGACAGACAGCGGGAAGACCTGGGAATTGAAGAACAGCGGCATTGAAGAGACGCAGCCCTTTGCCTGGCGAATTGTGAGAGCCGATGATGGCACGCTCTACCTTATTGTGGCGCGGTCCAACGAGGGCCGATCCACCGATCCTGGCGGGAGCGGCGCGCTGTATAAGTCCATCGACGGAGCAGAGAACTGGACCAGGATTCGCCTTCCCGGCGGCGTGAACGGACCGAACGGGCTTGCGCTCGACCCACGGGACAATCGCCGCATGTATCTCGCCGCCTGGGGGCAGGAACGAGAAGGCGTGGACACGGGTGGCGGAGTGTATCTGTCAACTGACAGTGGGCAGACGTGGAAATCGATCTTCAGCCAGTTGCAACATGTGTACGACGTCACGATTGATCCGAAGACTCCCGCCACGCTCTACATTTGCGGTTTCGATGGCGCCGCCTATCGATCAGTGGACGCAGGCGTGAACTGGTCGCGCATTCAGGGCTACAACTTCAAGTGGGGGCACCGCGTGATCGTCGATCCCAACGACACCGGGAAGATTTACATCACCACTTATGGTGGAAGTGTCTGGCAAGGGCCCGCAGCCGGAGATACAAGCTCTGCGGAAGATATTTTAACAATCGTTCCGATTGCAAAGTAAGGTATGCTTTGAGCGACGCCCCGGAAGCAAAAACGGCGAAGCCGCACCGCACTCGAGGCTGGCAAAATTGGAACGGTTGAAAATTTTCTTCCGTCAAGATGTCACAAAGTGGATGCTCCTGCCACTACAAATCAGTTTGTCCCGATTGAACCCCTCTTTATGCCTGGGAATTTATAGGAGAATCATGGCAGCCACCCGCTCTTTTTCCATTTTTTTCAAGTCTCAAGCTGTTTCAATTTCCTTCCGTTCCGATGGCAAATTAGCGCTTCCCAAAATATCTTTCGCCGCTGAAGGAGTCGGAACATGGAAACCACTTGCGAGGGTACTGGGAGCGCTTTTGATTCTGGGTGCAAGCGGTTCCGTTTACGCCCAAACCTGCGCAGGCATGTCGCTGGGCAACGGCGCCAGCCTGAATGGATTTGTTCCGTTTCCGGCGAATAATGCATGGAACACCAATATCGCATCGCTCACTCCTGACCCGAACTCAGCCACCATTGTGGCCGCCGCCGGATTTGCGGGGTTGAGCACGCATGTCAATTTTGGGTCCTTCGTTGAGGACGGTGGCATTCCTTACGTGGTGGTCGACTCGACGCAGACCCAGGCCATCCCGATCAATGTAATTGACTACGCAAGCGAGAGCGATGTGATGCTGGCCCCCTATCCTGCTTTCGCCCCAATCGAAGGTGCGCAGGCGGACTGCACAGGCTGGCCGGATACATACCAGAGCGACGCGCATGTACTCGTGCTCGACCGCGCAAAATGCTTCCTGTATGAGACCTTCAACACGAATCGCTGCAATGGGCAGTACAACGCTTCAAGCGAGACGATCTGGGACCTGAAGAATTATGAATCGCGCCCATGGGGCTGGACCTCCGCGGATGCTGCCGGATTGCCGGTATTCCCAGGATTGGTGCGCTACGACGAAGTAGCTTCCGGCGCAATCAACCACGCCATCCGCTTCACGATGCAGCACACGAAAAACGATGCCAACGATGGCTATTTCGTGGCTCCAGCTACCCACGCCGCAGGCACCGACTGGGGCGTGTCGAACGTCGAGGGAATGCGGGTCCGGCTGAAGGCGAGCTTCAACATCTCAGGATACTCGGCAACCAATCAGGTTATCCTGACCGCGCTGAAGCAATATGGGATGATCCTCGCGGACAATGGAGGCAACTTCTATATCCAGGGTGCGACCGATCCGCGCTGGAACGATGACGATCTGCACAATTTAGGTGGCATCCCATCGTCGGAATTCGACGTAATGCCTATGACTCCGGAGTTCCCTGGATACGATTCGGAGACTGCGCCGACCGGACCATCGCCTGCGATCAATAGCTTCACCGCGACAGAATCCAGCGTAAGCTCAGGGTCTCCGGTCACCTTCAATTACAACCTCAGCGGAGACTCCTACGATTTCATCGACATGATTGGTCCGATAACAACGGGCATCGGGAGTGTGACTATCAACCCCACGGCCACGCAGACCTACACGTTGTATTCGACCAATGCCTACGGGCAGACCGTCAGCACTTCGATTCTGGTTACGGTGCCCGGTTCTGTGGTGACGGCGCCTGTGTTTGCACCGGTGGGCGGTGCTTATGCCACGGCGCAGACGGTAACGATGAACACAACGACTTACCCTTATGCGGCCATCTACTATACGACCGACGGATCGACGCCGACTTATCCCATCACCGGCACAACGCAGGCGTATCCTGTAACTCCTGCGCCGCAGAATAGCCAAGGGAACGTAATTTCAATCCCAGTCAACTCTTCGCAAACGATAAAGGCCATCGCTGTAGCTCCAGGTTACTCGTCGCCAAGCGCTGTTGGGTCGGCCACTTACACAATCGGTGTGGCGGAGGCAGCGACACCAACCTTCGCACCCTCGGGTGGAAGTTATACAGCGGCGCAGCCGGTAACCATCGGCACAACTACGACAACTGGCTCTCCGGCGATTTATTACACAACCGACGGAACTACTCCGACTTATCCGATTACCGGCACGACGAAGCTATACGGTGGGGCTTTCAATGTCACTATATCCGAGACGCTGAATGCAATCACTGCGGCAACTGGATTCAGCAACAGCGCGGAAGGCACGGCGGAGTTTGTTATTACTGCTCCGGCAGCGGCGACGCCAACCTTTAACCCGCCGGCCGGGATGTATGGCTCCACGCAATCGGTAACCATCGGGACGACGACAACGACAGGGTCCCCGGCGATTTACTACACCACCGACGGAACCTTGCCGACTTATCCGATCACAGGCACCACAAAGCTATACTCAAGCGCAATTTCTGTCTCCAGCGATGAGACAGTTGAGGCCATCGCGGTAGCAACCGGCTTTGCGGAAAGCAACGTGGGTTCGGCGGCTTACACCGTGGGGCCACAGCCGGTTATTGTGATCCCGAATGTGCCTGCGTACCCCTTCCAGGTTTTACCCGGTTCTACCCGCCAAATCAACGTCAACATAACCGGCGGTACGTTGAACACGGTTAACTGGAGCGTCCTTTCCACCACCGGCGGAGCAACCGCGACCTTTACCACTCCCGCTGCAAGCGGCGCTGCGACCGTCGCTGCGGGGTTGCCAACCGTTCAGGTCAACTTCGGGTCGACTGCCGGTAACTGCTCCATCTCCGGCTCAATGGGAGCATACCAGGTAACATCGACTGCTACCGTGACCATTCAGGCGCAGTCAGTTGACAGTGCCTCCTCTACCGGAACCTTCCTATTCAACATCTGCGCGAAGACGACAGCCGTGATGGTGGCTCCGGCATATCAGCAGGCTTTCCAGGGACAGCACCGAATGCTGCAGTCGTGGGTGTCGGGAGATACTGACGAGACAGGGACGTGGAGCATTACAACGCAGCCCAGCGGTGGCAATGGAGTGCTGGCCGATACGACCAACCGGGACGCGGATTTTGTGGCCACGGGGACGGGCCGTTACACGTTGACCTACACCAGCCACAGTAATCCTGCAAAGAGCGCGACCGCCATTGTCTATGTCTCGCCAAACCCATTGCCTTCGTATGTCTCCACGCCCAACAAGACTGAACCGCGCGAGTGCTATGTGGATCCGGCGTTCACAGGCGGAGACTATGAAGTGGGCGTGGGGAAAACGTACGCGACCCTCCAGTCGACGCCTGCGGCCAATACTCTGGCGCCAGGCTCGATTATCCGCGTGTGGAATACGGATACCACCGGAACGAATCCTTCAACTTTTCATGAAGACTATCAGTTGGCAGGAAGCGGCACCGCGACTCAGCCCATCATCCTTTGTGGAGTACCCGACGCATCCGGCAACCTGCCGGTCATCGATGGATCCAATGCCACAACACAAGCGGGAGCTAGCACCGGCGAAGCCGGACTGGGGATAGTTACTTTCTGGGCCGGTGGGTACGGCAATAACACGCCATACGGTTATTACCAATCCGGATCCGCAGGGCCCTCCTATGTCAGTGTTACGGGGCTTCATATCGTCCATGCAACTCCGAACTATAACTTCACACCTCCGGGCGGCGGCGCGGCAACGGCCTACAACGCATTTGCGTCCTGCCTCAATGTTCGATCGGGTTCTTATATTGACCTTGGTGGCAACGACCTGGATACCTGCGGGCTTGGCCTTTACACCGCGGAGAATTCCGCCAATGGTTGGGCTTCCATTACGCAGTTGGTTACGGGGACGGGCAGTCATATCCACAACTCAGGAATTTCAGGCTCTGAAACTGAGCATCAGGTTTATTTTGAATCCTGGTACGGGTTGCTGCAAGGAAACCTGATCGACGAGTACAATCCGCTTGCTGCCGGCTCCAGCGTAAAATGGCGCGGGGTTGAGGGCATCTTCCGATATAACAACATCGCGAGCGGCGCGGCCAGGCTCTTCGACCTGGTGGACAATGAAGATGCCATTCCCTACATCACATTCGAAGGGTATCTGGGCGCACCGGGCGACACCAATTGCGACGATTCTGGCTGGTGCCTTGGAGATACGCTGGGAGCAAATGGCCTGGCGGCCTTCCAGGAGTCATGGCAAAAAGACTTCATCTACGGAAATGAACTGTTCGGCACATCGGCATTGCAACAGATCCACTACCTGGGCGACGGCGGCAGCGGCATGCAAGACAAGAACGGTATCCTCTACTTCTATTCCAACACTCTCGACAACGCTCAGATCGTATTCGACACCGGCTCCAATGGAGATGGCTTGAACGGGTTTTTCCCGCAAAGGATAGACGCCCGCAACAACATATTATGGCCGCGCACCCAATCCTACGCCAGTAACATCCAGATGGCCTTCGGCTCGGTCTCCACAATCATCATGGATGCCACAACCAACCTGATGCTCTCCGGCACTTTCACCATCCAGCCCCCCATCGAGGGAGCCCCCTACAATGAGGCAACCAACGAAGGCTGGTCGAACCAATGCGACGGTGCCTGCCTCTGGCCGTTGAGCGTTCCACTCAACACTCACCTCTATGGGCTTAGCAACGCCAACTATCTCACCACCAGTACGGAGCCGTATAACGCCACCACATTGGTTCCGCCCGCGGGATCGGCGGCCATTGAAGCAGGTACGGCACTGAGCGGTGTGCTGGCAACCATGCCTGTGCGCTGGCAGTATGCCATCCCAACCAACTCGCTGATTCCGCGTCTCGATCCGATGACCGTTGGAGCGGTGGATTACGCGGCTGTTGCGGCAACGCCGACGTTCACCCCCCCGGCCGGTAACTATAGCTCGGCACAGACAGTGAGTATCGGCACCACGACAACGAACGGATCGCCGAAGATTTACTACACCACGGACGGCAGTACGCCGACTTATCCAATTACCGGCACAACCAAGCTGTACTCAAGCGCAATCACGGTCTCTAACACCGAGACGGTGAAGGCCATTGTTACTGCTTCCGGCTATGTAACCAGTGCCGTGGGCTCGGCGGCCTATGGTATCGGACCGCTGGCAGCAACACCCACATTCAACCCGCCCGGCAACACCTATTCCGCAGTAAAAATGGTGACTATCAGCACCACAACGACGGCAGGGTCCCCAGTGATTTTCTACACTACGGATGGAAGCAACCCGGCGACCAGTTCGACAGCCGTGAAGTACACAACCCCTGTTACTGTCGCCTCGACAGAGACGCTGAATGCCGTCGCCGAGGCTGCCGGATATAGCGACAGCGCAGAGGGAACCGCGTCTTACACCATTAACCTGCCGGTAGCTGCTACGCCCACGTTCAACCCGCCAGCCAGTACATATACTTCGGTACAGTCTGTTGCGATCAGCACGACGACGACCGCTGGTTCCCCGGTCATCTATTACACAACCGATGGATCGAATCCCGCCACCAGCGCCACGGCGATTAAGTACACGACTCCCGTTACAGTCGGTGTGACGGAGACGCTGAATGCCGTTGCCGAGGCGACTGGATACGAGAATAGTGCGGTGGGCTCGGCGGCATACACCATCAACCTCCCATTTGCGGGACCGGACTATGTACAGGCATGCACCTTGGAAGCGGTCTTCACCACATCCGCGACCTGCACGCTGAATGGAGTAGGCGCGGGACACACACTGGTTATCGCAGTTGTCGGTTCCGGCATTGTTCAATCGGCAGTCGTAACATCGTCATCTGGAACGCCTACCCTTGCGGTACAGGATGGCGCGACAATTTCGGCCTATATTCTTCCCAACACAAGCGCCGGCACAATCTCGATAACCGCTACAGTCAGTGCGAATCAATCCTATTGGCTGAGCGTCTATGAGTATTCAAATACAGCAACTTCTCCGTTGGACGGCACAGCGTTTGCAGTTGCTACGAACTGGACCACGCCAAGTCTCTCGTCACCGTCGTTCACGACAACCTCCGCTTCGGATACGCTTTGGTCCTATTGCGTAGCGCCCGGAGGTTACGTATTTACGCCTGGAACTGCGCCTATAACCTGGACCGCGCTGCCTGCCCCAACTACTGGCTACGAGAACTTTGTAGAAGATGGTCCAACCACCTCGGCAGGTAGTTATTACGGGCAGTGCAGTACTGGTAGCGGAGTCGCGGTTCCCGAAATCGTCACCCTTGCGCTCAAACCACCCCCTGCGGTTGTCCCGGCCGCGCTGACCTCGCCCACGCCAGGCAGCCAACTTACCGGCTCCAGCGTCACCTTCCACTGGACGCCCGGCACCGGTGTCACAAACTACCGGCTCAATCTCGGCACCGCGGCCTCGGGCGCCAACGCAAAAAACATCTATAACTCAGGCCCGATCACAGTGCTATCCGAGACTGTAACTGGCCTGCCAGCCAACGGCGAAACCATTTTCGCCACTCTCTATTCCTACATCGGCGGAGCCTTTCAGCCCACCGTCTACAGTCTCTATGCCACGGGACCTGCGGTGCTGACCCAGCCTGCGCTGACAACCAAGCTGGGCTCAAGCGCAACCTTTACATGGACACCCGGAACCGGGATCACACACTACTGGTTCAACCTCGGCACAGCGGACTCCGGAGCCAACGCCAAGAACATCTATAGCTCAGGGTCAACCACAGCGCTCACGGCAACCGTAACTGGCATTCCGCAATACGGTGGGACACTCTACGCTACGCTCTACTCCTATATTGCGGGAGCCTGGCAGCCAATCGTGTACACCTATTCCGCATCTGGATCGCAAACGCCGGCTGTGCTTACAACTCCCACTCCGAGTACCAAATTATCAAGCTCCAGTGCCACCTTTACATGGTTGCCCGGCGGCGGAGTTTCTGACTACTGGTTCAACCTTGGCACGGCAAACGTGGGAGCAAATTCGAAAAACATCTACTCCGGCAGCTCAATTACAACCACATCAGTCACCGTAACGGGACTTCCCACCAACGGCGAAACGATGTATGCCACGCTTTACTCGTATATCGCCGGAACATGGCAGCCCACCGTATATACCTACACCGCCTCCGGATCTCCAACGCCGGCTGCGCTAACCAGTCCCACCCCGACAAGCACATTGACAAGCTCGAGCGTAACTTTCACCTGGTCCGCCGGCAGCGGCGTAACGTACTACTGGCTCAACCTGGGCACTGCTTCTTCCGGTGCGAATGCGAAGAGCCTCTATTCCGGCGGTGCAACAACGCTCACCTCTGTAACTGTTAGTGGTCTTCCCACCAATGGCGAGACGATTTACTCCACGCTCTACTCATACATCGCCGGAGCATGGCAGCCCACCGTATACACTTACAAAGCCCAGTAGTAAACTTCATCTCCTCACGCCGCGGCGGATTCGCTCGGCGTGAGGATGGGGCCGAAACAAAACCGTGGCTCTCGTTGCCAGGGCACGCGAAAGGACGCCATTCACCGGCCGGTTCAAGGAGTATTCAGCTTCCTTGTACCACTTCATTTTCGAGCGTGCCGATGGGATCGATGGTAATGCGAATCCGGTCTCCGCTTGCCAGGGTAAAGGAGTCGGGAGGAACGATACCCGTTCCAGTCATCAGGAATGTGCCGAAAGAAAAGCTGTTATCCCGGAAGAGATATTCGACGAGAGTTTCAGGTTTCCGCTTGAGCTCGGCAAGGGTTGTTGCGCCGAAAAACTCCATGCGGCCATTGCGCGCTATCTCCACGCGAATCGGTGTGGAGGCAGGCAGCGGATCGCTGCCGATGAGAATGCACGGACCCAACGCGCAACTGCGGTCATAGACTTTCGCCTGGGGCAGATAGAGCGGGTTCTCTCCCTCGATATCGCGCGAGCTCATATCGTTTCCGACGGTGTAGCCGACGATCTGGCCACGAGGATTGACGAGCAGCGTGAGCTCCGGTTCCGGCACCGACCATTTGGCGTCGCTGCGAATGCGAACATGGCCCCATGGGCCGGCGACTCGGCTTGCGGTGGCCTTGAAGAATAACTCCGGCCGCTCTGCGGAATACACGCGATCATAAAAATCGCCGCCTCCCGCGCTCTTCGATTCTTCCATTCGCGCGCTGCGGCTGCGGTAGTAAGTAACTCCCGCAGCCCACACTTCCTGATTGCCTATGGGGGCCAGAATGTGCGCGGAGGCAAAGTCATTCGCGGTCTCGCCCTTTTCGGTGATCAATGCTAGATAGTCTTGCAAATTGTCGTGTGTAACCAGCCCATCCCACGATTTAATGGGAATCTTAAAGTAACTGCCTCCCTGTTCCACGTAAGATCCGTTGTTAGTTCTGTAGAGCTTCACTTTTGTTTCTCCAGTCGCGAGATAATCATGTCGACGTCGTAAACGCAGCCGGCCCAAACACCCCCACTTGCTTTTACCAGCGCAGCCCAGAGGCGAGTATCGTCCGGGAGTTGTGGATGCGGAGATAAGTCAGGGCGAGGCATCCTTTCCGCGAGCCGGCGCGAGCCTTCCTCTGCCCCGAATAACTCCCTTGCGTCTCCTATGAGATTGACGGAACCAGAAAGCTTGTCTCGATCGATTGTTATTTCAATCTGGTCGCCTTCCTGAACGTTGCCAATGGGTCCACCTGCCAGCGCTTCCGGAGAAATGTGGCCAATGCAGGCTCCAGTGGAGACACCGCTGAATCGCGCGTCGGTCAATACCGCTACGTGTTTGCAGTGGGGAAGTTGCTTGAGCGCTGCCGTAATCTGATAGATCTCCTGCATGCCCGCGCCTGCCGGGCCTCCGCAGATCAGCACAATAACATCGCCCCGCGTCACTGTGCCGCTCTTGATAGCTTCCATGGCGGAAGCTTCCGAAACAAAAACTCTGGCTGGTCCAACATGCCGATAAACATTCTGGTCGTCGATCAGAGAAGGATCGATCGCGGTGCTCTTGATTACAGAGCCTTCCGGCGCTAGATTGCCGATTGGGAAACAGATGGTGGAAGTTAGTCCGCTGGACCGGGCGCGGCTAGGCGACATGATGACATCGTCAGCATCGATGCCGTCGCGTTGTTTCAGAACGCGGCGTAATTCATAGCGCCTTTCGCCATCTTTCCACCAATCCAGGCAAGCATCGACAGTTTCGCCCGATACGGTCTTGACACTTGTATCCAGCAGCCCGGCAGCCCGCAGATGCAGCATAACCTCGGGCACGCCGCCGGCAAGAAATACCTGCACGGTCGCGAAGTTACGGGGTCCATTTGGGAGCGCATCCACCAAACGCGGAGTCTGGCGATTTACCTCGGTCCAATCGGAGACAGATGGCCGCTGTAGCTTTGCCGCATGCGCGATAGCCGGAATATGCAGCAGAAGATTTGTAGAGCCGCCAAAGGCCGCGTGGACCACCATTGCGTTTCGAATTGCCGGTTGAGTCAACACGTCCTCGGCGCCCATTTGCAACTGATGCAGCCGCAGAACGGCGCGCGCGGATCGCCGCGCGGCATCGAGCCAGATCGGTTGGCCCGAAGGCGCCAGCGCAGTGTGGGGCAATGCCAGCCCCAGCGCTTCGCCAACCACCTGGCTGGTTGCCGCCGTGCCCAGGAATTGGCATCCGCCCCCCGGCGACGCACACGCGCGGCAACCGACCTCAGCGGCGTACTCCAGAGAGATTTGATTTTGAGCAAAGCGCGCGCCAATGGTTTGCACCTTGCCCGCATCCTCGCCAGACTCGGGCAGAAGCGTTACACCCCCCGGAACAAGAACGGCAGGGCTCTTGCCTGAAGAAGCCAGCGCCATCATCATGGCGGGCAGTCCCTTGTCGCACGTCCCAATGCCTATAACTCCCTTGCTGGTGGGCAGCGAACGCATCAGGCGCCGCAGTACAATTGCGGCATCGTTGCGAAAAGGGAGCGAGTCCAGCATCCCAGTTGTGCCTTGCGTGCGGCCATCGCATGGATCGGTGCATGCTCCCGCAAAGGGAATGGCGCGCAGAGCTTTCAATTCACGGGCAGCTTCCGCCACCAGTAAGCCGACTTCCCAGTGACCAGTATGGAAGCCGAGAGCAATGGGCTCGCCGCTCTCGGCGCGCAGGCCACCGTGGGTGCTCAGGATAAGGAACTCGGGATCGAGAAGGCGCCCCGGATCCCACCCCATTCCGGCACTTTGACTTAGGCCGAAGAGGTTCCCGGATGGCTCAGTGAGCAGCATCTCCGGCGATAAGGGAAGAAGGCCGGCAGGCCCGCGTGTATGGGTTGCGACGCTGAACAAGCCTGCGTCTGCTGTCTCCAGTACCGACATGAGCGGGATGGTTTCGATGGGGGAGCCCTTTCCATTCTCAAGTATAAAGACGGATTCAAGATTGGAGTAGTTGGCCAGGGGGATGCTATAAAGCTTGTGTGCCAAATGGACAAGTGCGAATGGAAGATAGATGGCCGATGGGATTGCGCCGCCGCTGGTTTTACCTCTTACCGCCAGTGTTTGTTACCTATAGTCTTGCATATCTCGATCGTGCAAACTACGGATTCGGCGCGGCTGCCGGGCTTGCAAAGACCCTGCAAATCAGCGATTCCCGGTCGGCATTTCTAGGGTCGCTGTTCTTCCTGGGTTACTTTCTGTTTCAAATTCCGGGAGCGGCTTATGCGCGGCGCGGAAGCGCAACGAAGCTGGTGTTTTTCGCGCTCCTGAGTTGGGGTGCGCTGGCGTCATTGACAGGTATCATCCGGGAGTTCTGGCTGCTGGCGCTCGACAGGCTATTGCTGGGCGTGGCGGAGAGCGTGATTCTGCCTGCGATGCTGATTCTGCTCACAAACTGGTTTACGCGCGCGGAGCGGTCGCGGGCGAATGCCATCCTTCTCCTTGGAAACCCGGTTACTGTTCTCTGGATGTCCGCAGTAACCGGATTTCTGATCAAGGCCGTTGGCTGGCAGATGACATTTATTATAGAAGGAGTTCCTTCGATTGCATGGGCGTTTGTATGGGTGCTTGTGGTGCGTGACCGCCCGCGGGATGCGATCTGGTTGAGCAAGGAGTGTTGCGACCAGCTTACAAGCGACCTTGAGATGGAGCAACAGACGCTTCCGCGAATGGCTAACTTCATGGACGCTCTGCGTGTGCCGGATGTCCTTCCGCTTTGCTTCATGTATTTCTGCTGGAGCGCGGGTGTCTATGGGTTCGTCCTATGGCTTCCCACAATGATCCGGGCGGGATCGGCGCAAGGAATCGAGTCCGTTGGCCTGCTCAATGCTACGCCCTTTTTGCTGGCGATTATTCTCATGCTGTGCGTCGCGCATTTGTCCGATAGGTCGCTCAACAGGAAAAGTTACATAGGTCCGTTTCTGATGTTATCCGGGATTGCGCTGTTTATCTCTTTCATGACGGCGGGGTATAATTTCTGGCTGGCGTTTGCTTTCCTGATTGTTGCCGGCGGCGCCATGTTTGCGCCTTACGGTCCATTCTTCTCAATAGTGCCGGAGATCCTGCCGAAAAATGTAGCTGGAGAAGTTATGGCTCTCATCAATAGCTGCGGAGCGCTTGGCGGATTTGCCGGCACATGGCTGGTTGGACTCTTGCAAGCGCTTACCGGCAACTCACGCGCCGGATATCTGGCCATGTCTGTGTCGTTGATGCTGGCCGGCGCCATCGTGTTCAAGATGCGAACTGTGAGGCAGGCGTGAACTCGTGGTTTCACGCCTGGTTCCACCGGGTGTCGGTCCCAATGAGTCTCGCGCCTTATGCTTTAGAGTTCGGAATGTTTTAGAGTTCAAGGTACGGCTATCGAAGCTTGCGAAGACGCCGTGACGAAATTGGAGCGAATTGCGCGTAGCCATCGATACCGGCGGAACATTTACCGACTGCGTCTATCTTCTGGACGGAAAGCTTCGGGCTCTGAAGGTATTCTCCACACCTGTGGATCCATCGCTGGCAGTGCTTGACGCGCTTGCGCGGATTGACTCGGCCAGTGTGCTCGAAGTGCGGCACGGCACTACCATTGGGACAAACACGATGCTGGAGCGAACGGGCGCGCGCGTGGCGTTTGTAACCACTGCGGGCTTCGAAGATACGATTGCGATTGGACGCCAGAATCGAAGCCGGCTCTACGACTGGTTCGCGCCTGTGCCAGTGTGCCTTTTGCCGCGGGATTGCCGCTTCGGCGTGCCGGAGCGAGTTAGCGCCGAAGGAGAAATACTCCGCTCTCCAACGGACGAGCAGTTAGCAGCCCTGGTTGCCAGCGTGCGCCAATGTGGAGCGGAATCGGTGGCAATTTCGCTCCTGTTTTCGTTTGCCAATCCAGAGACGGAATTGCGCGTGGAATCCGCGCTGCGCCGCCTTCCAATACCTGTTTCAACTTCGCATCGAATTCTTCCGGAGTTTCGGGAATATGAGCGGGCATCGACCACCGTGATTAATGCCTATCTTGCGCCAAGGATGGAGAGCTACCTGCTGAGCATGGAGAAGCGGGTGCGGGAGCACAGCGCGGGCAGCAGCGTGGTGGTTATGCAATCCTCGGGGGGAATTGTTCCGGCGCGACTGGCGGCGAGGGAGCCGGTGCGTACTGTATTGTCGGGGCCGGCGGGCGGGGTGATTGGCGCATGCAAGGTGGCGCACTGGGCTGGTTTCGAGCGCATTATCGGCTTCGATATGGGAGGCACTTCGACCGACGTGTTCCTGGCCGATGCGGCCGGATTGGGCGCTGACCTTACGCGCGAATCCGCGATTGCAGGCCAGCCTGTGAGTGTGCCCATGCTCGACATTCACTCTGCGGGAGCAGGGGGTGGATCGATTGCGCGCTTCGATGCGGGCGGTATGTTGCGCGTCGGCCCTGAGTCGGCGGGAGCGGACCCCGGCCCGATATGCTTTGGCCGGGGAACCATGCCCACCGTTACCGATGCAAACCTGCTGTTGGGACGGCTCGATCCGGCTAGCTTTCTTGGCGGCGGAGTTACGCTGCACAGGGACAGGACCAAACAGATCATGGACGAGAAGAAGGGCCCGCTGGCTACGGTGGAGGTGTTTGCGGCGGGCATTCTGAGCGTTGTGGAGACGCAGATGGAGAAGGCCATCCGGGTGATCTCGATTGAGCGCGGTCACGACCCTCGCCAGTTCACTCTCGTGGCGTTTGGCGGGGGCGGTCCGCTTCATGCCTGTTCCCTGGCGCGCGCGCTGCGCATTCCCAAGGTGCTGGTTCCCGCGATGCCGGGGGCGCTGTCGGCGGTTGGCATTCTGCTGGCGGATGCGGTTCGGGATTATTCGCGGACCGTGATGCTGCCCGGCGACGTCATAGACAGTCTGGGGGAAAGCTTCGCGGCGATGGAGCGGCGCGGCATTGCCGAGTTTGCGGCGGAGGGCCTTCACGGCAAGGCGCATCCAACCCTGGATATCCGGTATCGCGGTCAAGGGTATGAACTCAATGTTCCATACGATGAGCAATTTCCTGAGCACGCCTTGGAGGCATTTCACCGCTTGCATCGGCAACGATACGGCTTTTGCGATGAGCTCAGGCCGGTGGAGATTGTCAATCTGCGGCTGCGCATGACGGCCCCAAGCGAGCCCTGGTCACCGGCCAAACAGGATGCTGTGCCGGGCGACGGCAGCGCCGCGTGTTATGCAACGCGAGATGTTTTCTTCCATGGGAGATTTGTAGCTTCGCGCCTCTATCGCCGCGATGGACTTATCGCCGGAGATAGCATCGATGGGCCGGCTTTGATAACTGAATATACCTCGGCAACGGTGTTGCCGCCCGGCTGCGGCGCCCGTGTGGATGGCATTGGAAACCTGGTTATATTTATCGGTGAGGAGAAAACGGCATGACTTATGCGCCCGCCGATCCCATAGAACTGGCTATCTTCCAGAGTGCCGTTCATTCCATTGCCGAGGAGATGGGCGCGGCGCTGCGGCGGACCGCGCTTTCACCAAACATCAAGGAGCGGCGCGATTACTCCTGCGCCATCTTCGATCGCCAGGGCAGAGCCATTGCCATGGGCGATCACATGCCGGTGCATCTGGGCTCGATGCCCATGAGCGTGAACGCGGCCATCGACGCGATTCGGTTCGCGCCAGGCGATATTGCGATTCTCAACGACCCCTACTCCGGCGGAACGCATTTGCCGGATATCACGATGGTGCTTCCGGTCTTCGTTGGGAGCGATGCGGTGGCAAATCTAGCCCAGCCCGCTTTTTATGTTTCCAATCGCGCGCATCACGCTGACGTGGGCGGCATGTTTGCGGGTTCCATGGGGCCGGCGAGAGAGATTTTTCAGGAGGGCATTCGAATTCCACCGATCCGCATTGTCCGTGGCGGCATTCTGGACCGTGAGATGCTCAACCTGATTCTGCTGAACGTTCGAACTCCAAAAGAGCGCGAGGGCGATCTTGCTGCGCAGATTGGAGCCTGCCGCGTGGGTGAACAGCGGATCCTGCAATTGATTGAGAAGTACGGGGTGGAGAAACTTGATGCGCTAGCTGGCGAGTTACTGGATTACTCTGAGCGGCTGGTTCGCGCGGAGTTACGCAAAATGCCTGCCGGTGACTTCAGCGCGGAGGACTGGCTGGACGACGATGGAGTTACCGATGCGCCGCGAAGGATAGCAGTAAGCTTGCGATTCAACCCGGATGCAGCAGAGTTGCTCGTGGACTTTGCCGGCTCGTCGACTCAGGTTGGGGGGTGCGTGAATGCAGTTCGCGCCATAACTCTGTCAGCTTGTTTTTATGCTCTGAGATGCCTGCTGGATGAGGATGCACCGGCAACAGCGGGCATTCTGCGGCCACTTACGCTCGATACGCCGGTTGGAAGCATTGTGGACGCACAGCCGCCTGCCGCAGTGGCAGGTGGGAACGTGGAAACCTCGCAGCGGATTGTGGACGTACTCCTTCGCGCCCTTGCAAAGGCGGTGCCCCAGCAGGTGCCGGCGGCCAGCGCGGGAACCATGAGCAATCTGACCATTGGCGGCATCGACCCGCGAACCGGTGAGGCCTTCACTTACTACGAAACAGCAGCGGGAGGCATGGGTGCGCGCCCTGGGCTGGATGGTATTTCCGGCGTTCAAACTCATATGACCAACTCGCTGAACACGCCGATAGAGGCACTGGAATATGCCTATCCTTTTCGCATGCGGCGCTACTCATACCGCGATGGATCGGCCGGCGAAGGGCGATTTCGAGGAGGCGATGGGCTGATTCGAGAGGTTGAGCTGCTAGCGGATGTGCAGGTAACGCTGCTGGCTGATCGCAGAGAATCCCGCCCTTATGGTCTCGATGGCGGAGAGGAAGGCGCGCCGGGCCGCGCATTGATTGTGAAAGCCGGGAGTGGGGAGGAGGAGCTTCTACCCGGCAAGTGCAACCGGTATCTGTCTTCTGGAGATCTCTTGCGCGTTGAGACCCCAGGTGGCGGCGGTTGGGGAAAGCGTTAATTCGACGCAGTTCAAGAAGATTAAATTTGGAAGTTTCCGATGCGGCCCTCAATCAGCGGCACGATTTGGCACAACTTGCTGACCTGCATCGTGTCTCAACTGTCAGGCAGGCCGGAGTTTGACCAGGCCCGTGGAGGGGAAATATGTTGATTGCATTCACAGATTCATTGGCGTTGATCCGTTTTGGCGGTGGTCGTGGCGGAGGGTTCTTCGCGTTGGTTTTGATCTTGGCGATTGTCGGAATCGCGGTCTGGGCGTTCCAAAGGCCGAGCCAGCCGGGGACGCCTAAACCATAGATACCACAGGGGTACGTATCACTTTCTCCACGCCCGC
>Ga0302189_10000133_pt1 | contig 57803 bp, 91 predicted proteins | sample II_Bog_E2_2_FD_194551 | JGI IMG/M metagenome (GOLD analysis project Ga0302189, IMG submission 194551) | Peat permafrost microbial communities from Stordalen Mire near Abisko, Sweden - II_Bog_E2_2 | ecosystem: Environmental > Terrestrial > Soil > Wetlands > Peat | place: Sweden: Abisko...
AACGCGGTGGCGTAGTTGCTCTTGCCGGCGTTCTTGGCGTGGCAGGCAGTCCAGGCGGAGGTGACCTTGCCACCGTCGAGGAGCCCCGCGATCGTGCGGTAGCGGTCCTCATAGACTTCGTACTGCCAGGTCCGGATGTTGCCGGCGGTGTCGCGCTTGAAGATCTGTGGGGAAAACATGGTTACTTCTCCAGGTCACGGGGGCGGGCGGCGACCATCGCGTAGTAGGCCGCTTCCATTTGGGTGATGGCCCCTTGCCCAATGAGTTTGGCGGTGGCCCGCAGACCGGCCGCGAGTTGATCGTTGGTTGGCTTGGGTGGGACCCTGATAAGGGTGGGGCGTGTGCTCTTTCGTGCCATGGTTACTCCGTGAGGTTATCGTTTGGGGCCGGCGACGAAGTCGAGGGCGAGCAGCGGGAAGTTGTCGCGGTGCATCGTGAGCGTGCCATAGAGGTTGAGGACGACGTCCGCGGTGCCGTCATCCTTCACCGCCAGAACCGTCATCCGCGGTGAGCCTGGCCGCAGGTAGACAGTGCAGCCTGGGACGATTGTGCGATCGGGCGGGTTTTTGCGCTGGCGTTCTTCGACTCGCAGTCCGTGGGGGGTTTGGGCTTCCGTCATTTGTTACCTTCCAGGGTAGGATGAAAAAGTTGGTGGCTTGCTGTGCTTCGCGGGCATGTCTTTCGCGCCGAGAGGGGGGCCCGAGCTCAGCCTTGATGTCGCCTTGGCAGGAGGGGCCATGATGAGTCCCCTCGAGCCTCACGTTCGCCGGTTGCCACCGCCGCTGCGGGAAGGAGGTCTCCCCCTCAGGCAGCTTGCTTGGGGACGTCCACAACGTCTCCCCACGGGGCTTTCCCCTGCGGATAGATGTTGCCCCAGATGACGGGATAGTTCGGCGGCTGGGCCGGGAATGCGCCGCAGAGATCGGTGAGGTAGACCAGCGCGTCCGGCTTCAAGCCCAGCTTCTCGACCTCGTCGAACACCGGGATGAAGCTCGTGCCACCGCCGCCGGGCGCTCCCTTGGCGCGGATCACGTTCAGGTCGGCGGCTTCCTCGCATTCGTCGGTGCGGTGCAGCTTGGCGTCGCACCACATGAGGAACAGCTGCTTCGGCTTGCAGTCTTCCAAGATGCCGGAGACCTCGGCCAGAAACATATCGACCTCCTTGGGGCCGATACTTCCCGAAGTATCCACGCCAACCACCACGGTGCCGCAGCCGAAGCCGCTCCGCGACGGCGCGTAGATATCGCGATAGATCAGCTGGTCGTCTGGCGCCTGCCAGTTCCAGGAGCCGGTGCCGAGCTTGCGGGCCATCAGTGCCTGAATGTGTTCCTGCCACGAGACTTTCGGGTTGAGGATCTCGCCCAGGAACCGCTCGAAGCAGCCGGCGACCGAGCCCTGCCTGCGCGAGTTGGATGCCTTCTCGGCATCGGTTGCCGCGGCGACGTTCGTCTTCCACTCGATGTCGTCACGGTCGGCCATCGCCTGGTCCGGGCTGTTACCTGTCGAGGTACCCGGCGCCAGATGCTGGTCGAAGCCGGTGCCGGTGCCCTTGTAGCCACCCTTGCTCGGCGGGTGCGCGGCGTAGACTTTCCGGTAGGCGTCGATCGCGCTGTCGGCGGCTACAGCGAGGCTGGTGTCATGCAGCCAGTCCTTGTTGAAGGTGCCGACCTTGCCCTCGATCAGCATGTCGTTGATGACCAAGTCGGTCGCAATGTTCATGGTCTGGTGGTCGAATGGCAGCGTGGTGCCATCGGCGTAGGTGATCTTCCCGGTGCGCTTGAACTTGTGCATCTGGCCACAGTGGTCCCAGACGCAGTGCATGATCTCGTGAGCGCAGGCGAAGATGCGCTCATTGAGGTTGTATTTGAAGAACGTATCCGGGTTCAGCAGCAGGTTGCTGCCGTCAGTGGCCGCGATCGGCACGTCGCGCGTGAACAGCGCCACGTCGCGGGAGCCGGCGTTGTCGCACATCGTGTAGAAGATATGGATGAAGCCGGGACAGTGCCACGCCAGCGCGGTGCGCGTCATGTCCCATGCTTTGGATTGTGCGGGGGTGAGTGCGCAGGAAACCATCTTGGTCATGTAACCTCCGGGGGTAAGTCGTTGTAGTTCAGGCCGTCCCAGCCACAGTGCGGGCAGTAGCTGGGCTGCTCGTCTTCGTCGGCGTCCTCGTCGCACCGCGCGCAGATGAAGCGCCTCACGTCAGAATGTCCTCGTCGTATTCGCCCTCGACGAAGAGGGCGATCTGCTCGGAGCCGGCGAACATATCGCTGGTGGAGAAACTCACCTGCGGCTGCCGCTTGTCAGCCAGCAGCAGTGCAGTGCCGTTGATCTCCTTGACGTGCTGCTTGATGTCGTTGAGCAGCAGGATCTCTTTGTCCTTCGTGTCGAAGTCGGCACGGATCTCGATCGTCCAGGTCCGGAGCGTCATGGTTACTTCCTTGGGTAAGGGGTTGGAGTTTAAGGGCGGTGCGGCACGCGGGGTCGGTCTTGACGAACGCGAGCCAGCTGTAGAACTCTCTGAGGCCCTCCGCCTTGTTGAAGCGGATGTACCAGTTCGTCTCGTCCGACGCGGCCTCAATGACTGGGGATTTTTCCGCTCGCTCGTAGGGCAGGCGCCCTCTCGCAGTGAGGGAGAGCGTCAAGAGAAAGTGCGCTACGAGTGGGGCGTTGCGCTTGATGCGCTTGATCGTAACGAGGGCGCGTTTGCCCTGCCACCCGTTCGTTTCCGCGAAGACGATCGGCCGCTTTAGATCCTTGGCGACCCGCCGGATGAACGACCGTTGTAGGGGGATTGATGCCAGCGGTTGCGATAGCTGCCGATGCCGGCGCAGCTTCGCGGCCCAATCGTCGTATGGGATATCGCTGTAGTCTATCCCACGAAGGGTCGCGATCCCGGTCTCGACGAACTCTTCCGCGAGCTGCTGAATGCCAGCTTCGACCATTGTATAGGTCTTACTTTGCTCGAGCATGGTTACTTCCTTGGGTAAGAGGGAGCGTAGGGCACCCGGCGCCCATGACCGGGATTTGTGAGCACGCTTCGAGCATGTATACGCGCGTCGCCCCTAGTCTCAGCTCAGCGCCGCCAGCAGCGATGCGTTGGACGAACTCCACACCTTCATGGCGGGGTCGATCGCCAGCGCCGGCGCCCGCTTCGAGACGCTCTTGGCGAACGTGACTGCGAAGTCCTTGGGCATCCGCTCGATGTACTTGATGACCGGGCCGAGGGTCTTGCTGTCGACGCGATGCGCCAGGTTGAACACCACCATCATGTGGGCGTCCGGCTTATCGGGGACCTTGGCGCCCATCGGGTCAGCCACGATCTTCTCGAACTTCGGCATCTCCCGCTCCAGGCGGTAGCTGGCGAACAGCTGCGCCGCGGTGGGGGCGCCGATCGCGCCAGCCGTCTCCTCGATCACGGCGCTGTCGTGCGGCATGACCCCGTTGTTGTGCTTGGTGAGGATGCGGTGGTACTCGTCGATCCTCACCAGCGAGCGCGGCGTACACCACGGACCCTGCTTGTCGGGTACTGCGTCAGTGAACACCAGCGCCGTGTTCTGGTTGGCGAAGTGGCGGCAGACGGGCGTTACCCCGTGGGTAAGGGCGTAGTCGTCCCAGGCCACGATGTCGTCGGTGACTTCCAGCTGGACCCTCCGATTGATCAGATGGTCCAGCTCCTTAGTCGAGCCCGAGCGATGCGCCGCGGTGTTGCCAGCCATCCAGACGATCCAGCCGGGCGGCAGCTTGTGCGGGCCGAAGTTGCCGCTCAAAGCGGCTTCGCCGACGCACTTCTTGACGTCCGCGTCCATCTTGTCGGCCTCGTCGACGAAGATGATCCCGCCGTCGTACTCTTCGAGGCGCTTACCTTCGGAGGTACGCCAGAAGAACGGCTGCGAGAAAATCATCTCCGAGTAGCCTTCGGAGTGCTTCGGCAGGCCGAAGCCGAGGACGTGCATGGGCGTGAGCAGGCCGCCGTTGATGATGACAATCCCGAGGCGCTTACCGGTCGCCTTGCCGATGATTTCCGGGGCGCGGGCGATGGTGGTGGTCTTGCCGCGGCCGGGCGCCGAGACGAGATAGAAGCACATGCCCGACTCGTACCAGGCAGTCATGCGGTTCATTATGGTGTTGAGGTTCATGGGTGGGTCTCCTGTGGGTGGTGGGTTTGGTGCGTGTGAGTGCGCTAGACGCCGTGGTACTTCGCGTAGGCGGCGGCGTGGGTGGTGGTCCATTCCCTGACGGCGGGAATAAGCGCGGCGCGCGGGTACAGCCCCCCGAAGGCGTGCACGACATCCGCCTGCACCTCGAACGGAAGGTGCTCGATGGCGGCCATTGCTTTGGTGACTCTGTCGTCGATGAGCTTATTCAAGTTACTTCTCCAGGTTAGGCCGCGATGCGGCTCTCGGTGTCGATGTACGGTTGCTGGGTGCGCAGCACGAGGTGCTGCTCGGTGGTGGTGAGTCCATCGAACCAAAGCTGGTCGATGATGAGTAGGTTGGCGCTCTTGTCGTAGAGAGTGCGGAGCCCGACACCCGGCAGGGTGCCGCGCGCCACGTAGCGGATCAGCCGCGCGGGGCCGTCGTCGGGGTTGAAGGCAAACGCCATTATTACTCCTGGGGTTATCGTATGGACGTGGGTGAAGGCTTGTGCAGGGGCGCGCCCTCGTAGGCGGGCGCTTCACTGTCGGCCCATTCGGGCTTGAGGATCACAGCCTCGGGGCGGTTGTCGGTGCCGACACCGCGCAGCTCGTAGGCAATGAGGAAGAGGATCATACAGCCGGCGTGCCAGAGGTGGCTCATGCCGGTCTCGGGGTCGCCGTCTTCGCGGCGCATCCACGCCTCGAGATGTCTGATGCAAGCGTCCCACGGGCGCGTCCAGTTCATGCCCTTCTCCCAATTGCGGGGGGCATACTTGATCGCGCCGAACGTCAGCACCTTCATGATGCAGCCGAGCGCGTCGAACGGTAGGAGAGTGAAGCTGGGCTTGCCCTCGTCGGCCTTGTAGCCGGTGACTAGCTTGGCGGGCGCGACCGGCTTGGTGGGGTGGGCGGCGAAGAGCGCTGCATATTCGGCCTCAGCGCGGCTGTCGCGCTCGTCTTGGAAGCGGTCGAGCGTTTTCTGTGAGGGCATTATCAACTCCGTTTGAGTGTTGTTTCACTCGATACGGAGGGAGTAACCTTTGAGGGTTACCTGTGTGTCTCATCGAGAGATTTATTTTATGTCGCGGATGCGGTAGCTCGCGGCGGTGGTCAGTGTCGTCGGTTGGGTCGTCAGGTCTCCTCGTGGTCCGATGGTGTTATGATCGCGGTAAGTGCGCGACAGCACTCGACAAAGTTCCCAACTTTGATTGGTGCGGTGCGCTGCGATAGGGTCGGGCGACTATGGTTTCGGAACGTCTTCTTGTTCCAACGCGTCAGTCGGTGCGGCCCCCCGCGCTCCGGCCAGTATGCTGCGAGGTAGATGGCTGCGAGGTAGGTGGGTGCCATTGTGGTGCAGCAGCCCACGCTCTTGCATCCGCTGATCCAGTATCCCTTGGCATGCGCCTCAAACTTCACAGCGGTTTGAATGGCGCGCCGGTCGCGCTCGCTCGCTGTGGTCAGATCGACCATACCGCACGAGACCATATCTAGGGCGCCCATCACATACCTCTCAAAGTAACGTCGCCGTCGGTGGGGCTGATCCTGTAGCCCTTGCGTATCAGCCACGCCGCGGCGATCGCGCGCTTACTGTAGAAGTTGCCAATCGTATCGCCGTCGCTGCGACACCAGAACCCGCTTACTTCGTCGCCGGTGAACTCCGCGCCGAGGAGAAGGGCTGTGGCGATCAGCGCGTCCCCTGGGTGCGTTGGTTCATCACTCATGGGTGGCTGGCTCCTTCGCCTTGCGCTTCTTGTTGGGGATCACGCGCTGCTTGTACTTGGGCTCGGCCAGAGCCTTGGCTTCGGCCGACCGGGGCTTCGGCACGCGCGGCTTGTTCTTCTTGCGCTGCTGGAACACGTAGGGCGCGAAGTAGGGCCAGCCGCAGATCGTGTCAGTTACCGTCTCCATTCGCGGCGCCATCATTCTCTCCCTTCGCCGCGCCGGATCGCCTCAATGAGCATCAGCCACTCCCGCGCGATCAGCCAGTAGTCGTCGGGTGGAACCGCCGCGTTGAGCGCGGACGATATTTGCTTGTGGTTCAGCGTAGCGAACAGCAGCTTGAGTGTCGCCGCGAGCTCTTCCTCAGTGGTCGCCATCGGGCTCTTCCTTGTATGGGACCCATACCCACGCCGAGACCCAGGCACCGTCGTCGGCGCGGGAGGTGTCGGCATCGCTATCGACTTCGCAATTAGGGCTGGTGGCGTAGCGCCTGCGCGCCTCGGCGATTAGTTCAGCGTCGTCCATCGTTACCTCCAGAGGTTAGAGAGGCGCCGCGGCGCGTTGTGCTTGAGCACCGCGGCGACCGCGCGCTCGTGGATCTTCAGGTCCCTGGCGCGCTTATCGAGCGCCAGCTCGCGCAGATCCAGTGCAGCTGCGCGCTCGACGTTATCCGCGTGGCGCCTTATCGCTTCGTCACGCATGAACTCGACCAGCGTGACAGCGTTATCGAGGGCGCCCGGAGTGAGTGCGCGCGGCTGCATCTGGCTCACAGACGCTACGATGGTCCGATAGGTCAGCTCCTCGGGTGAGGCGCCATCTCCGAATGCCGCGGTCATACTATTGCGCTCCCAATTTGGCCTGAAGGGACTTGAGGCTGTGGGCCATGCTGACGTTGATTTGGTGGACTTGGCTGGTGAACAGCGCGAGGCGGGCGCTGCGCCCATAGAGGTCGCAGATCAGCAGGAGGTTGAGGGCGCTCGTGCCCACAAGGCAGGCGAGGATTACGTCAAGCGCCATCGTTACTCTCCAAGGTAAATGTGATGAAGTCGCGGGCGAGCTGGGCCTTGCTGGGCCTTGCTGGGCCAGCCGATCAGTTTTCCGTGGTGCTCAATCTCCCGCTTGAGTTCGAGTGGGTGAAGGTTTCTGGCGTCCTCGTGGACGTACCAGCCTGGGCGCAGGCGCGCATTGTCCGGGACGTGGAAGAACTCGCAGCCCAGCAGCATGGCCGTAGCGATGTCTTCGCGCGCCTTCTTGGTAAGTCCTCCCACCTCAGACCTCCGCGCGGATACGGCCGCGAATGTACTCAGTCACAGTGCAGGAGAGCTCGTCGAAGTCGCCATGTGCGTCACGCTCGACAACGGTGATCGCGCTGGCGTTCTTGAGCACGCTCTCGATGATGCGCTCGGCTTCGGCAAGGCTCGCCGCCTCGACCGCGCCGCTCAGCGACAGCTGCGCGCTATACCGATACATCTTCATGGTCGTTACCTTCAAGGGTTGAAGTGGTGGGGAGGGACGCACTGAGCCCGACCACATATGCGTGGCCGGCCGGAGTGATCTCGTAGCTGTCTCCGATGCGCTTGATGAAGCCGGCGGCGATGCAGGCGTTGAGCGTCCGCGTGTGGCTTGGCGGCACGGGCGCTTTGCTGGGCTGGTGTTTGCTCATCTGTTACCTCAAAAGTAAGCGCTGTCGTCGTAAGCGAATTGGTAAACTGTGGAGTGCTCGTCGCCCTCGGCGAACACAACAACGTCGCCCTCGCAGACCTCACACACGGCGCGGGCATCCCAGCGCCGGTGTATGAAGTCAGGCTTCCCAAAAACTTTGACGGCGCTGTGCCAGCGATCGTCCTTGAACCCCACGAAGTGGAGTGTCGGCACCTTCAGCATCGAGCGCCAGGCGCTGGGCGTCAGGCGTAGGCGCCCGTCCGGCAGCAGAGTGACCACTCCCGAGTCGACCAGGTGCTGGTGTGATGGTGGCGACATAGCCTTGCTCCTTGAACCAGCGGACCCAGCCAGCGCGGTCGTGGATGTCGGGGAGGGGGTTGGTCACGGCTTGCGGGCCAGTCCAAAGCCAGCCCCCAGCGAGTACCCGAGCATCACCCAATCTCCGGTGAGCATGAACACGAGGGCGTTCATCCCAATCCAAAGCCACGTCGATCGGGTACCGCCGAGCAGCCAGGTGGACAGGGCTACAGACACGACGCCAAAAGCGAACCCGATGATCACGGTCATGGTGCGATGGTCCTATGGTGTTATGGGTTTGGCTCTTAACGAGGCGCTGGCGAACCGTCGTTCGCACGCGGCAATGAAATCCGCGCAGGCTTAATTTCCACAGCGCCCGGTTAAGAGCCGCCGACTCCCCATCGGGGCGGGGGTGGCTCTTCAGGAGAGCCGGCGGGCAGTAACCTCGGTAGGTTACTCGACGGGCGTCAGCGTCATCGTGAACGCCGGCACGATTTTGCCGCTCATGGCGCTCTTGCGCACATAGAGCGTGGCGACCTTGGGATCGAACGTGTCCGTCCCATCGAGGTTCACCTCCTTGTAGCGGACGGCGCCCTTGGTCTCTTTCTCGACAACGAAGTGGAGCGTGTGCGTCATGGTTCTGTGGTCCTATGGGTTGGGTGGGGTGGTTCGAAAAGCGCGCAAAATGAGTGCGCGGTGTTCAGCTGGCCGAAGCTGCCAGGAGCTTGGCTCGGCGGCGCTTGACGCTCTTGGCCAGGCGGCCAAGCGCGGCGATGGCGCTCTCCTTACAATGGGGCCAGTAATTCTCCGGCTGATGCCGGTAGAGGGGGCTCAGCCGGAGGCGCCAGGCGGTGTGGTGCTCGTAGTGGTCCAGGGCTTCGGCGAAGCTCGCCCACACGCGGCAGCCGGCCGTGATGCGTTTGAGGCGCCCCGTTGGGGACAGGTGCGCCCGGTAGGTGTATCCGCGCACGCCGTCCGCCGAGGTGACGATGATGTTTTTGGTCGCCACCGTATCAGCCCTCCACGTCGGAGGAGGGCACGTACACACCGCCGCGGCGCGCAGCGATCTCGGCCAGCACCTTGTTGTCCGCGGCGGTCTGGGCGAGCAGCATCAGATCCTTGATGCGTGTGTTCACCAGCTCGGCTGCCTGCATCAGCTCGGGGCTCTGATCCTTGATGGCGTCCTTGTTCTCGCCGGTGATGACTTCCTCCATCGCCTTGGCGATCTTGTTCAGCTTACTCTCCAAGGTAACTTCCTTGACGTTGGAGGTCGGCAGGACCAGCACGCCTATCTCTGCCGAGGTGAGCTGCTGGTCGGACTTGAGCTGCTCGCGAGCCACATCCACCAGCGCCGCATAGGTGCTCTTGGTGTCGATGGCGTCCTTCTTATAGTCGGCGATCGCGCAGACCACATCGTTGGCCACACCCACGGCGTCCCACTTCGGATTACTCGCAAACTTCTGGAGCGCCCGCAGCTTGGAGATTTGCGCCTTGACGCTGTCGGGCGACCGATCATGGACGCTCTTGTTGCCGTCGGCATTGGCGAACTCGGTGAATACCCGCGCGGCGGCGTCGTTGTTGTCGCTGTCCTTGGCGATGTCGAGGACTTCGTCGGCGATCGCGCGGATGAAGCGCAGCCCCAGATTGGGAAGGCTGTCGCGGCCTTGCGCGCGGAGGCGCCCATCCTCGCGGACGGTTTTCATGTAGTCGGCGAGGCGCGTGTCGTTGGTGGCGGAGTGGGTGAGGCCCCCAGTCAGGGCGCTGGGATCAACTTGCATATTCATCGGTCCGTTTCTCCGTGGGGTGGGTGGTGTATCGAAGTGCTTTCACCCGAGTAACCTTCCAGGGTTACCCGTGTGTCTCATTGGAAAATATATTTGAAAGGGAGCGGTGCAATTTCGGCGGCACCGCACGCCATCAACTGTTAGGTAGGCTTCGCCGCATTATACGTGTGGCGTACACGGCCGGTCAGGGCGGTTCGTTCGTGGCATCTTATGGCAGGGTCGCCCCTAGTCGGACTTCCTCCATTTAGTGCCGAGAGCTTTGAGGCTGCGTCGAGTGTGAGGACGCTATGTGCTTGCCCGGGCCGGCGATCATCCGGCCTACGGCGGTGTAGGCGTGTTGCGACGCCTCGTTAGTTTCTGCCTACCACTTACGAGGCAGCTCACCGCGGGTCGTTGTGAAGTACCTCCAAGGTTACGCGGTTGGTTAGCCGGCGGCGAACAACGCCTTCCACTCCGCATCTTCGCGGTCGTCGTCCTGCTCTGCCATGATCTCGAAGATCCTCCGGTCAGAGAGCGGGTCGGTCTCGGCGGGAAACCGCACGCGGTAGTCGTCGCACTCGAGCGCGGCGTATTCTTCGGGCGAGTAGACAGGCTTCTCCATAGGTACCTCCAAGGTTACATGGTGTTGTGGGTTGCGATCGTGCCGTCGGCCAGCTCGCAGAGATACACGTCCACCTCCCAGGCTTTCTTGGCCTTGAAGTAGACCGCCGCGGCGTCGCGAGCGTCGATCGAGCGCGCGGCCATGACTTGCCGCTGTCTGCCGCGATACCAGCAGATGTATGTGTGCATCAAGCCCTCCAAGCGTAGGCGGCTTTGTAGGCGCCGCTGTTGTTGGCAATCCACGCGGCGGAGCGCGCAGCGCGCAGCGTGCGGAACCTGATCGAGTTCACCGCACCGCTGAGTTCGATGAAAGTGCAATAAGACATTCGCGTTACCTTCCAAGGTAGTCGAGGGTTGTGGGAAACTTGGCGATCGTGTCGTCGATGGCGGCATCGAGATCCTCAAGCGTGATGACCGCGCCGATGTCGGCTTTATCATCGGCAATCGTGCTGCCGCTTTCGTTTTCGTAAGTGACCTCGGTTTTAGCTTTCATGTTACCTCCGAGTAACCGCGCCAACCATCGCACCATAAGGTACTCTAAGGGTCGCGCCGAAGTTTCGCGAAGGTCTAGGTCGCTCAAACGTTACGTTACGCGAGCGTCTAAATTTCGTGGGGGTCGCGCTGAAGTTACGCGAGCATGTCATGGTGTTATAGGTTGCGCGATAATTTCACGTTAGCGATTGCGCAATGGTTTCATGGTGTTATAGGTCTAAGCTAATAATTACTGCGGGGTATCATGGATTTGCGCGAGCTAATGATCCATAACTTTCGTGTAACGATCCAGATTTCAAAATATCGTGGATTGCAAGTTAGCCTACTGCCGCAGGCACAAGTGACGTAATGTGCTATAATTCAAATGATCCGCAAGGGTACAGCGGCTGTGGGAAGTTACACCAAAGTTAGGTATCAGTGATGTAACCCCCGCACTGGGCTCTATACCTGTAAATGTACTGAATAATAGATCATTACATATAAGTATAAAACCAAAATACAAGTTACCCCACTGCCGCAGCCACTTCCTCGATTTGAGACTTTGGTGAAACGTGCTGAAATGCTAAGTTACCCCAACATATCACGATGGATCATTACACCAAAGTATCATTGAGCCCGGACGCTGCCGAATGTGCGCGGCTGGCGCCGAAACGTGCGGTGGTCGTCCGAAGGTTCCAGCTGAGTATCAAGCTCGACCGCGAACCTAGCCTTGACGCCTTTGGTCTTCAGGACAAACAAGCGCTGCTTGTTCATGAGTTTCTTCTGCCAAGTATTTCCAGATGAAGCCATGTCGTTACCTCCAGAAGTAAACCATTCAACCATGAAACCACGGCCGTGGTTGAGCCGCCGGACAATCTCGAATTACGCGGGCGTCTTGGCTGTCCGCAACTAGATCGCGTGGTCTCATGGTTGAATGGTTGGGACGCGAGGGTTAAGCCCGCCGCGCCGCCAACCATTCTGAAAGATTAGATAATCGATCGCCACTCGCTGGCGACTTATAACGACGTAGGCCATTGGTAGTTGGGGAGGTGCGATGGCTAGGTTGGTAGTACCCTCGGGGTTTCACAAGCCGCGTAATTCGATCGCACTGTCTTGTTACCGTCCGATTGGTAAAGCCGCCGCATTGCTGCGAGCCTCCAATGGTTTGGTCGTTAGGTTTGAGTTTAACTCTGGCTGCCAGCGTGCTTGAAAGCTGTGTGAAGAGTGGTGGCAGACGGCGCGGCTCATATCCGCGAAGCTCCCCTAGTGGATCCACCACCGGCTAGAACTCTTACCTTGCGCGTGGTGCATCCCGGTCGCGAGCCAGTCGTTACTTTTAGAAGTAGGCAAGAGCGGCGCTTCGTCTGCCCGGTCCGTGTCGTTGCTGCCTACAGACTAGGTGCGGGGGGAGGGCGGGCCGTACCCCCATCTGGACAGGCCCCCACCACCCGGCCGGCCCCTTGTTTGGGGGCCCCAGAAATACCTAGGAACAAAAAACCCGATGTAACTTTGATGAAACCTATGGTAGGCACCGCCATGGCAAAGTTCTTCACGTGGATCGACAAGACCTACGCCGAGCCGGCAGCGGTGCCGCTCGCACTCCGCACGCAGATCAGGGCGTTGTGGGTGAGGGGTGCGAGACCTGACGAGCTCGCAGCGACGTTCAAGCTGCCGCTCGATTGGGTAGCGGACTTCGCGCTGGACGTGACGCTCGACGAGCCGCCCGCCCTAAATTAAATTCCCCGAGAGACTCACGCGTAACCGTGGCGGCGTATGGCTCATGCAAATGAGCTTTGCACCGCCGCTCTTCGTCGCACTGATCGAGCGCCTAGCGGCTGCACACAAAGCAAACGTGGAGCGCCGCATGTCAGTTGTCGTCACCGGTCTCGCAGATACAGTCCGCCGGGCCAAGGCCGCGATCGGCGCCGCCGGCGATGCCGCGACGCGACTCGAGTCGTCCGCCAACGCGGTGGTCGCCACGATCGGCACCGTCACCAACATGACCGCGCAGCTCGACGCCGCCAACCGCGACCTCACCGACGCCGTCAGCGTGATGACCAATGGTGGCCCCCCTTTGGACAGTACCGCGCCTGTCGCGCAGACCTCCGCGCCCGCGGCTTCGCCACCTGATGCGGTGGCAGCGAGCATTGCCCAGGTGCAGGCCGCGAACAGCGCAGCTCCCGCCAACGCGCCCAGCGACGCCGGCATCACCGCCGCCCCACCGGTCAACGCCTACGTGGCTCCGCCGGTCGTGACCGCCTCGACGATCGCCGCCGCGAACAAGGCCAACGCCGATGCGCTCGCCAACGGCACGGCAGTCGCCGGCACGCCGGGTAGCGTCTGATGTGGGCGCTCGAAATAATCTACGCCCTGCTCAGCATCGGACTCGTAGCCGCGTTGCTCGAGGCCTGGCTCGGCGAGTAACCACCAAACCATAACACCATCAAACCCTAGCGATATCGCGGAGCCCAATGATCAAACCGACAGTAGGCCGGGTCGTTCACTACCACCCATACATCACGGATACCGAGCTAGCGTTTACGGTTGGCGAACCGCTTGCCGCGATCATCACGAAGGTCTGGACCGATCGAATGGTGAGCCTCGCGGTGTTCGACGCCAATGGAAACGCTTTCGGGCGCACCAGCGTCGACCTGTTCCAGGGCGACGCGGCTAACCCCAACGAAAATGCGATGCCGTTCGCCGAGTGGGTGCCCTACCAGACCGGGCAGGCGGCAAAGACCGAGAAGCTCCAGGCGCAGCTGGACGCCAAGTCGTGACGATCGTCAAACTGATCGAGGCCGATGGCCGCCAGACCATCACGACCAGAATGGCCGGCCCCGATGGGAAGGCCACCACCGAGACCATGACGCTCGGCGAGTGGTCGAAGCTGATCGCCAACCCCGAGATCATCGAAGAGTAGGAGATCCGATATGCCCGCGCCTTATGTTCAGACGTTCGTAGGCCTCGCCAACTTCGCCGCGGCCCAGGCCACGAACCTTGCCGCGTTCCAGGCGGACAATCCGGGGATCGCCAACCCGCAGGCAGCCGCCGACTCTTCGTGCACGCTCGGCCCCGATGGCGTGACCTACACGCTGACCTCGGACTTCGTCCCCGGCCCGAACGTCCCCGGCGCGTAATGTTCTCGTACGCGCAAATCGTTGACGGCTGGATCGCCTGTGGCCTGACCTTCGCCGCGATCATGGGCCTGCTGTGCTTCGTCGGCTACCTGGCCCTGAAGGGCACAAAACTATGAGCGGGTTCAGCTTCAGCACCGCGCTGGTCCTGCTCAAGACCGGCTCGCGCGTCCAGCGCCACGGCTGGAACGGCAAGGGGATGTTCATCTTCCTCGTGCCGGAGGTTGGTTTCAGCGAGTTCGAAGTGAGTCGGCCGCCCCTGTTGGGGATCTACAAGGCCGGCACGCGCACCAAGTACCACGCCCATATCAACATGAAGACGGCGGATGGTCAGGTGGTGCCTTGGTTGGCATCCCAGACGGACATGCTTGCCGAGGACTGGGGCCGCGCCCCCGAGGAGACCACATGAATATCGCCGGCACCATGATCCCCGAGAACGCTATCCAGGGCACCCCGAACTTCGCCGTGGCCGTCCCCGCCGATGCCACCGTCTTGTCAAGCGTGCGCGGGGTCTACTGTTCGGTGGCCGGCACGCTCCAGGCGAAGAACGCCGCGGGCACCGTCGTGCCGTTCGTGATGGTCGCGGGCACCAAGCTGGACATCTCGCCGATCGCGATCATGACGGCCACGACCGGAACCTACGTGGTTTTGTACTGAAGATTACACCAGAGTCACGCCAGGGTTGCTTCAGGGTAAAATACTGATATTGTTAGTGTTTTAGCTTGACGGGGTTTGGTTTAGGACTCATTTAAGCCTTGCAACAAGTGAGGACTTCATGACCGACCAACCCACCCTAGCCGTACAGATCCGCGGCGCGCTCGGCCTCATCACCGAGGAGGTCGCCGCGGAGGTACTCCTCCTGAAGTCGGTGGACACACTGGCGACGTGGCGCTCCCAGAAGAAGGGACCCACCTACGTCAAGCTCGGCAAGCGAGTGTTCTACACGGTGAATGACCTCGGCCAGTGGATCGTCGCGCAGGCCCAGGCGCAGATGGCCGCTGAGGCAGCGCTGAGTCTCCCGGCATGAAGCTAGTCGTCCTGGAGAGCCCGTACGCGGGTAATTTTTTTCAGAGGTGGCTGAACCGGCGCTACGCGCGGAAGTGCGTCAGGGACTCGCTAATACGCGGCGAAGCCCCAATCGCGAGCCATCTGCTCTACACCCAGCCGGGCATCCTCAACGACAAGATCCCGAGCGAGCGCAAGCACGGGATCGCCGCCGGACTCGCATGGCGCTACGTCGCCGAGGGCACCGTCGTCTACATCGACCGCGGCACTTCGAAGGGCATGGGGTATGGCATCGAGGCCGCGCACCGCGCCGGCCGCAACGTCGAGTATCGCTCGCTCAAGGTGATCCCTCCCCATGCCGTACAAGATCCGCGAAGTTGATGGCGACGACGAGCACGACGACCTGACATCGCTGCACCTTCGGACGTTTGGCCCGCATGAACCTATGGCCGACTTCAGTGAGGGATATTGGTGGCTGGCCTACTTCGAGGACGAGCCGATCGGCTTCGCCGGCGTGGGCGAGTCCATCCTAGATGACGGCATCGGGTACTTCTCGCGCGTCGGGATCCTCGAGCAGCACCGCGGCAACAAGCTCCAACTCCGCCTAATGCGAGCGTTCGAGGGTAAGGCCCGCCGGGTTGGCTGGAAGCGCATCGTAACCGACACCCATAACAGGCCCTACTCAGCCAACAACATCATCGCCGCGGGCTACCGACTGTACAGCCCGATATACCCCTGGAGCTTCCCAAACGCCCTCTACTGGACGAAGGACCTTTGAAATGAACGACGATACCCTCAACGACACCGCGACCATCCTGCCGTTCAAACCGAAGGTGGTAACCCCCGAAGTAACCGCCGCACCGGATCCCGATATCGTCAGGATGTTCGAGCGCATGCTGCATGCGGCCAAGGCCGGGCGAGTACGCTTTGGCGCCGTGGCCGTCGTCGACGAACGCGGCGTCGCCATCACGACCTGGGAGCCGAACGACTCCTCCGCCGAGATCGTGACTCAAGCATTGGGCGCGGTGGCGTTCCTCAACGTGCGCTTCGCCAACGCCGCCAATGACGGTGGCGACTACACGGACACGCTGAAGAACTAAGTCCAGCTGCTAGCTGTCATCTTGGGGCGCGTCGAGGTCGCCTTACCGGCCATGCGGCGCGCGAACAACCCCTGCATTCCGCCGTGCGCGCTCAAGCACGCGTACTGAAGAGCATCCGAGATATGCGAGTACTGGTTCTTGTCCGGCTTTGGCTTGCGCTGTCCGGTGCGCGTCTTGGCATAACGATACCCGCCGGCCATCGCCTGGATCAACGTCGGGCACCGGTCTTCATCGAAGATGATCGCTGGTCCGCCGTCGCGCTGCGCGAGCAAGAACGCTTCAACGGCTCGAAGTCGAGGGTCGATGTCGTTGGTGGGCGCGGGGAACGCCATGAACCCCATGCGCTTCAAAACATCGAACGTCGTCTCTTCATATATGGACGACTTCGATATCCCGGATGGATCCCCCACGATCGCGATCGGCTTACCCAGGTAGCGCGGGTCCATTAGCGCCGGCCGCAGCGCCTGCTCGATGTGCATCTCGAGACCGACGTCTTCGGCGGCGACTTCCTCCAGGATCAGGAGGCGGCCCTTGTGGTCGAGCTGGCAGATGATGCTGCCGGGGTCCCGGCCGAAGTCCTGACCAACGATAAGAGGATGGCCTGAGACCGGTTGCAGATCCTTGACGACGTGAAAGCCGCGATTGAAGCTTTCGCGGAAGACAGCGGTGCCGCTCGGATCGTTGCCGTACTTGGCGTGCACGTAACGAAGCACCCAGTCGGTACCGCGGCCGCGCGCCAGGCGCTCATAGTAAAGCCTGCCTTGGGCGATCCGCCGCGGATCATCCAGGGGTAGCTTGAGCGTCTCGCTGGTCTGCGTGAGCCAGTTGAGGTTCTCGGCGCTCTCCTCGAGGCCACCCGGCTGGATGAAGATCTGCCAATCCATAGGCGTGTTGACCGCCATGAAGTTGTGCCAGTCGGATCCCTCGCTGGGCATATTGGTGTCGGCGATCATGCCGAACCAAGTGGCGCCACCCATTTGCGCGGAGGGATACCTCCCGAGGCGGCCGGCGAGCGCGTCGACGAGCGCCACGTCCATCTCGATCGACTCCGACATCCACGCACCGGTCAGCTGCATGGAGAGCAGCCTTCGCTGATCGTCGATGTTGTCCAGCGGGATCAGGATCCACTCAGACCTCACGTCGCCGATCGTGACGTAGATGGTATTCTCCGAGACCTTGTACGTGGCCATGCCATCGAGCCAGGTAGTGATGTCCTTCAGGACCGTGTCCTTCAGCTGCTTCAGCGTCTGCCGAACGATCGCCCACCGCGTGTAACGGTAGCCGTCCGGCGCCTTGGCCTGCTCACAAGAGCGTCGGAAGAGCTCGAAGAGGCAGGTGATGGTCTTGCCCGAACCCACTGGACCGGCGAGCAACCGCCCGAAGGCCGCGCTCTTCATGAAGCGCGCACCTGTCGGCGGCGCCGTGAAATTGATGACGCTCATCCGTGGTCTTTCTCAAGATAGTCAGCAAGACGACGGAGCGTGGACGGTACGTCGCGGGCAAAACCGAGTGCCAGGTTGCAAGGGCGACACAGGATGCCCCGGACTTGTTCCGTCCGATGGCAGTGGTCGGTGTGCCAATGACCCTGTTTCTTCTTGCGGCAGCCGGCGCAGCGGTAGCCTTGCAGCCGCAGCATCCGGTTCCGCTCTTTCGTCGTGATCCCGTACCGCCGCTGGAGGCGGCGATCCGCCAACATCGGCGCCCGTAGCCTGTCGTAGGCGCGAATGCGCGCGGCGTTGTTCTTCCGCCAGTTCTTCAGGTACTGGCTTCGGGAGATCACTTACTCGTCGGGGTCGTGATCAATTACCTTCGCGGGTAACTGCTTCTCAAAACTCAGCTTGTGGTCTTCGCCGAGATTGATCGTCACGGTGAAGCGCTCGCCGGCGCTCGCGCCGTCGACGTTGGGGACGCCGATGCCGGCCATGCGACCCAACATTTTTCCGGCCTCGACCTTCGCAGGGAGACCAATGTCGGCGTCGTGCAGGCGATTATTTAGTTCGGGCAACCACTCCTCGAGCATCGCCGCTGACTTTGCGCGGACGCGTTCGTGGGTGTTTGAGGCCCCATTCCACTCTTCAACCTGGCTCGAAAGCAGCTGAATGAATTTCGGGTTTGCCTGTAGAGACAGCCATGATTGGGCGTCGATCGAGTACTGTTTAAGTATAGTTTCGAGAGGGTGAATATCCATCGCAATTTCGCGAGCCAGCTTTACCATGCTGTTGTTGCTCAAGCTCGGCGATGTAATAGTTGTGGTGGCCATTATACTTTCATGATACCATATATAGTTTGTCGACCATCCGGCTATACTCTATAGACGGCGTATGGCCAACGATTTTCAGGGACGCGGTCTTCTTCGAGTGGTCCCGCCGGGGCAGCTCAATGCCGCGATCAAAGCGCAGGACGAAGCGAAGGCGGCTGCTGAGCAGAGCGCCACTGATCCCGTCGCGCTGAGTAATCTCGCCGGGCATATCCGAACGCAGTTCGACATCATGAAGCAGCACCGCAACAACGCGGTCGCTGGCTGGTCCGAGCGACTGCTCGCTGCGCTGCGGACGTTCAACGGCAACTACGACGCGACGAAGCTCGCCGACATCAAGAAGTTTGGCGGCTCAGAAGTTTTCGCGCGTGTTATCGCCATGAAATGCCGCGGCGCCACGAGCCTGCTCAGGGACGTCTATCTCTCTCCCGACCGCCCGTGGGGGCTTGACCCTTCGGAGGATCCGGCCATCCCGCCGGAGATCATCGCCGCGATCCAGGAGCTGGTCGGCGTCGAGTGCCAGACCAATGCGAAGGCCGGCAAGCCGCCGGACGTGAACGCCATTCGCGACCGCACGCTCGATCTGATGAGCGCCGCGCTGAGCGCCGCCAAGAAGCGCGCCGGCGCCCAGGCAAAAATCTCCGAGGACAAGATCGACGAGCTGCTGACTGAGGGCAACTTCTACAAGGCTCTCGCCGAGTTCCTGGTCGACCTCCCACTGTTCCCCTTCGCCTGCATCAAGGGCCCCGTCGTGCGGATCGTGCCCACGGTCGACTGGCGCGGAGGCAGAGCCAACGTCCAGCAGAAGCCACGGCTCTTCTGGATGCGCGTATCGCCATTCGACGTCTGGTGGACACCGGGCGTCGGCGACATCGAGGACGCCACTGTCATCGAGCGCACGCGGCTGACCCGCGCTGACCTGAACGATCTCCTGGATCTGCCGGGCTACAACACCGAGAACATCCGCCACGTCCTCGAGGACTACGGTAAGGGCGGCCTCAACGACGACTGGGACATGACGGACGCCGAGCGCGCGACCAACGAGAGTCGCGAGAACCCGCTGATGAACCAGTCGGGGCTGATCTCCTGCCTCGAGCTGCACGGCAACATCCAGGGCCAGATGCTCCTCGACTACGGAATGACCGCGAAGCAGATCCCCGATCCGCTGCGCGACTACTTCGTCCAGGCCTGGCTGATCGGCCGCTACATCATCAAGGTGCAGCTGGCGCCGAGCCCCCGCAAGCGGCACCCGTACTACATCACGTCCTTCGAGAAGGTTCCCGGCACGCCGGTGGGCAACGGCCTTCCTGACATCCTCAGCGACATAGGCGAGGTCATGAACGCCACGCTGCGCACGCTGGTGAACAACCTGTCGATCGCATCTGGACCCCAGGTCGTGGTCAACACCGATCGTCTGGCTCCCGACGAAGACGGCGAAGACATCTACCCGTGGAAGCGGTGGAGGGTCACGTCCGACCCCATGGCGAACTCCTCGCAGAAGCCAGTGGACTTCTTCCAGCCCGTGTCAAACTCGCAGGAGCTGATTGCGGTCTACCAGAAGTTCTCGGACATGGCGGACGAGCTCAGCGCCATCCCGAAATATATGAGCGGCAACACCAGCGGCGGGGCAGGGCGCACGGCGTCCGGCCTGGCGATGCTGATGGGCAACGCCTCGAAGATCTTGCAGACGGTCGCCGCCAACGTCGATCGCGACGTATTTGACCCGCTGCTGGGAAACCTGTTCGACATGATCATGCTCACCGACACTTCGGGCATGCTCACCGGAGAGGAGAGCATTCGGGTGATGGGCGTCAACGTCGCGATCCAGCGCGAGACCGAGCGCTCCCGCCAACAGGAATTTCTCCAGGCCACCGCGAACCCGATCGACATGGGGATCATGGGCGTCACGGGCCGCGCCAAGGTGTTGCGCACCGTTGCGCAGGGCATCGGCATCCCCGGCGACGACATCGTGCCGTCGGACGACGAGCTCAAGGCCAAAGAACAACAGCAGGCCCAGGCCGCGCAGCAGCAGATGGCAGACGCCGGCGCGCAGGCGCAGGGCAACCAGCAGAAATCCACCGTCACCAAGGATATGGGTCCGCGGACCCGCATCGCTGGCGGCGCTGGCTAACGCCAACAACAGGAGAGACCTATGGCGAAGACTAAGGAGATGAAGAGCAGCAGCCCGTCGTTCGCCAAAGGCGGATCGACCAAAATGTTCGGCAAGCAGCACGCTGGCACCCAGAAGCCGGGTATCACGTCCACGAAGTCCGGCGCCGGCGGCAAGTTTGCCAAGGGCGGCACCACCAAGATGTACGGGTTTGCGAAGACCCGCACCGCGAAGCCTGGCGCAACCGCGGCCCGCTAACCCAACATCCTGATCGGAGACTACGACTATGACTATCGGAGCAACTGTCCGGACGCGCGTCGACCACGAAGACGCGGAGAAGGCGATCGTCGAAATCCTCAAATGGAGCGAGCTGGGGACTGTTATCTCGTTTGCCCCCGGCGTCGGCGGATCGAATACGTGCATCTACACCATCCAAGTGGTTGACGCTCAGGGCAACAACGTGGCCGCGGTGTTCAACCTCGCGGCGTACTTCTCGTCCAGTGCCGTGGGCGCCAACCTCACCGCCGCAGCGTTCAGTGGCGATCTCGTCGCCGGCGCGAGCGGAGCGATCCTCACCGAGTTCGTGGCGAAGAAATACTTCGACCTCATCACGGACGCGACCGGAAAGTTCATCGGCACCCTGACCGATACCGCCAAGACCCAGGGGCAGTATCTTGTGGTCCCGCGTCCGCGCGGCGACATGCAAGTCTCCGGCCCAACCGTCACGGCCTCATACGGCTAATGGCGCGGATCCCCGGTGTCACGCACCACGTTGGTAAGGGAGCAACTGAAGAGTTGCTCCCTCACCGAGCCGCGCTCTCCACGCTCGCCGCCGGCCAGCACACGCTGAGCCAGTACGCGAAGCTGACGCCGTCGGGTGCCGGCGGCCTCGGAGCCAAGAGCATCCTCGGCATGAGCCCGCCCGACACCAGCGGGGACGTGTCTTGAGCGATCGAGATCTCGTCATTGCGGCAGCTCGTCTCGCCAGCCGCGCCCCGCCCGAGTTCGCAGATTTCATATCGGCCCTCACTTCCTACACCGACGGCAAGCGCGACGAATGCGTGTCCGCGGATGCTCTTTCCCTCCCGGCCGCGCAAGGCCGCGCCCAGGCTTGCGTCGCACTCCGTAAGATCCTCGCTGAGTGCAGAACCACCGCTGAAAAAATCGAAAAAAACCTCAACCAGAAGCCCCGCCTGCCGCTCTAGCCGCATGTGGCGCGATACGGAGACTTGACTATGGCCACCCCGCCCCCGATCGACCCGAACGTAAAGGTCCCCGAAGCGATCCGCCGCCAGGCCGAAGCCGCCCAGGAAGCCTTCAACGCCGCCAACAACATTCCGCCGGCTGAGCCAACCGCTACCGCCGCGCCCCTGGCGCCCGCGGATGTTACCCCGGCGGGTAACGCCGAAGTCAGCTGGGAGCACAAGTACAACTCGATGAAGGGGAGGTTCGACGCCTCTCAGAACAACATTCGCTCGATGAGCGACCAGATTGCGACCATGTCCGCGCGCATGGCGCAACTCGAAGCGGCGCCGCCGGCGCAGCTGTCGCCCGATCTGAACCCTGCAAGTCTGCTGTCGGCTGAAGAAGTCGGCGAGTACGGCGCGGAGTTCCTGACCGTGGTCGGCAAGAAGGCTCTCGAACAGCTGACGCCCGAGATGGCCAAGATGAAGCGCGAGCTCGACGGCCTCAAGGCGCAGCTTGGCGGCAATGCCGAAGCGGCGAAAGTGACCGCGCGACATAACATGGAAGTATCATTGGACGAAAAATGTTCGTCCTGGCGCGAACTAAACTTCATGCCCGAATTTCATTCGTGGCTGAAGTTGCAAGATCCATTTTCGGGTGCTATACGACACGAGTTGCTGACGGCAGCTTACGAGCGGAACGATACCCCTCGGGTGCTCGCCTTCTTCAACGGCTTCCTCGCTCAAGAGGCTGCCCTGGCTCCCGCAACTACCGGTGCGCCGGCTCCTGCCGATGATGGCAAGATCCCGCTAGACACCTTCGCGGCACCGGGCAGAGCAAAGACAGCAGCGGCCTCTGGCGCCCCTGTTGAGAAGCCCACCTTCACAACCGCCCAAATTTCTCAGTTCTACGCTGACTCGAGTCGCGGAAAATTCCGGGGCAAGGAGGCGGAGTACAATCGCATCGAGGCTCAGATCTTCGAGGCGCAGAGGGAAGGGCGGGTCAGGTAACCCTTCTCTCAGGAGCTGAAACCCAGTGACCTTTCCAGTAGCATCCGGCGGTACCCTCTATCCCGTAGGCGGTACCGCGAACACCCTCGCCTCGACCGGCTTCATTCCGACCATTTGGTCCGGCAAGCTGATCGAGAAGTTCTACGCCAGCACCGTGCTGGCCGCGATCTCGAACACCGACTATCAGGGCGAGATCAAGAACCAGGGCGATACGGTCAACATCCGCACCAAGCCGACGATCACGATCTCGAGCTACTCCGCCGACCAGGCGCTGGCGCTTCAGCGTCCGTCCGGCAACATGATCTCTCTGCTGATCAACCAGGGTGAGTACTTCAACACCATCCTGGACGACGTCATGGAGGTGCAGACCGACCTCAACCTGCTGAATATGTGGTCGGACGATGCCGGCGAGCAGATGAAGATCGTCATCGACACCAATGTGCTGGCGGGCATCCTCAACGGCGCCGCCGCAGTTACCAACCGTGGCGGCGCCGCCGGCGCGATCTCGGGCAACATCAACCTCGGCGTCTCGGGCTCGACCCCGCTCGCCATCGTCAACCGCTCCCCCGCGGTCGGCAAGGTCGAAGTTGTCGATGCCATCCTGCGTCTGGGTCAGACCCTGGACGAGCGCAACATCCCGGAAAACGGCCGATGGGTTGTTCTTCCGGCGTGGGCCGCGACGCTCATCAAGAGCTCCGAACTCCGCGAGGCCTACCTCACGGGCGACGGGCAGTCGATGCTGCGCAACGGCCGGATCGGCATGGTCGATCGGTTCACGCTCTACACGTCCAACCTGCTGCCGAACGGCATCGCGGGCGGCCTGGCTGCGGGCGAGTTCGCCATGTACGCCGGCCACGCTCACGGTCTGACGTTCGCATCGCAGATGACGAAGATGGAGACGCTCCGGTCCGAGATGACCTTCGGCACCATCATGCGCGGCCTTCAGGTCTTCGGCTACAAGGTCGTCGACGGTACCGCGCTGGCCCAGGCGATCATCATCCCCGGCTAACTGATCCGGGTGGCGGGATAATCCCGCCACCCACCTCTTTCGAGGCGGGAGCCCCATGCTCGACAACGTCAGCCAGTACATCGTCGAGTCGCGGACGCTCTTGCAAGACGTCATCGCGCCCTATCGCTACGCCGACACGGAACTACTCTCCACGCTCAACATGGCGATGCAGAGTGCGTACCGCCTGCGCGCGGATCTGTTCCTCGGCCTGGCGTCGTCCGCGATCCCATACTTCCTGAACAACGACACCACCGCGGTGCCCATCGACGCGATGTACCGGCTGCCGATCGTCCACTTCATGGTGGGCCACGCACAGCTGCGCGACGAGGAAGACACCCAGGACAGCCGCGCGATCGCGCTCATGGCCGACTTCAAGGCCTCACTTATCTCGACGGGATAACCGGTGGCGAGCCTCGACCTCACACGCCTCATGACCAACTGCCGCGTGCACCTTCCGGGTGCGCTCGATACGGCCTTGCAGCTCGAGCTGTTCAACGTGCTGGATGACTTTTTCCAGAGCACCAACATCTGGCAGGAAGACATTACTTTCCAGGTAACCGCTGGTGACACGGCCTACCTCGGCGCCCCCGCCGCGGACACCGCGGTCATCTACTACATCGAACAGTCGAGCGTCTCCAACATCACGCGCCTGATTGGCATCGTCGACGACAACAACATCCCCGTGACCGGGGCGATGGCGACGCCGGGCGAGATCATCCTCCAGCTATCTCCCGGCAACACCGCGATCTACACGGCGACGGTGTCGCTGACGGTGGACGATCCGGTCGCAGCCTCGGGCACCAACGCCGGCTTCCCGGAGTTTCCGGCCTGGGTGCTGGACAAATACGCCCTTGGAATTTTGGCCGGCGTCGTATCACGCATGATGGTGCAGCCGGCGAAGCCGTACTCGAACCCTGCCTTGGCGAAGATGCACCATCAAAAGTACGCCCAGTTCCTTCAGCGCGCGAAGTACGAGGCGCTCCACCAGAACGTAAACAACGGCCAGAACTGGCAATTCCCGCAGGCATTCGCCACCACGCGCCGCCAATAACAGGAGCCCCTACAAATGGCTGCATTTAATAAGTTCCAGTGCTTCACCGGGGACGTCGCCAACGGCCAGCACCTCATGAACACTGGTACGGCGCAGGTCTATAAGGTCTATCTGACCAACACCCTGCCGCTGGCATCGAACACCACCTACAACACGCCCGCGGATCTGGCGACCGCAAACGGCTACACCGCCGGCGGGACAACCATCGGCACGATCACGGGGGCCGACTCGGCGGGCACATTCTCATTTGCGGGAGGCACCAACCCGGCCTGGACGGCCTCGGGCGGCAGCATTGGACCGTTCGAGTACGCGCTGCTCTACAACAGCACGTCGGGGCGCTTGATCGGCTGGTGGGACTACGGCGGACCGATCACGCTGACCAACGGCAACACGTTCACCATTTCGCTTCCCGCGCCAATCCTGACGATCACGTAAGGGGCGCCCTATGGCCGTCGTCGATCTCTGCCGCTTCAATCCGACACTCGGCGGAACGACCTCTTGGGTCTACTCGACGGCCGTCGCTGGCTGTCAAAGCCCGTCGCTGGCCAATATGCAAAACGGCTTGCCGTATAAGGTCTACGCAGTAAGCGCGGACTTGTCGCAGTGGGAAATTTCGCAAGGCGTCTACAATTCATCGACCGGCACAATCCCGCGAACCGTGGTTCTTTACAATTCGCTCGGGACCGGGACCGCAGCCGGACAGTCGGGCGCCGGCACGCTGATCAATTTTTCGACCGTTCCGCAGGTGGCCGTTGTCGCGCTGATGGAAGACTTGTCGCCCATCGTCCTGCGCAGTTACCTCGCGGGTTTGACGCTTTCGGCGGCCGGTTCATCGGCGACGTTCGGGATAGCTGCTGGCATTACAGCGGATAGCACCACGACCGATTTGATGATGTTGGCGACGGCCTACACCAAGACGACTTCGGCGTGGGCACTTGGGACCGGAGTCGGCGCCCTCGACACCGGCACGGTCGCTGTCTCGACCTGGTATCATGTCCATATCATCAAGCGCGAAGATACGGGCGTGGTCGACGTGCTGTTTTCGTTGAGCGCAACGGCGCCGACGATGCCAACGAATTACACGCTGTTTCGCCGCATCGGTTCCATGAAAACCGATGGATCGAGCAATTGGGTTGCGTTCGTGCAGAGCGGCGACGATTTCAATTATTCGACATCAACGACCGATATTAACACTACCGCCCTTGGCGCGACCGCAACCACCTACTCGATGAATGTTCCGACCGGATTAAAGGTGGATGTGAAGGTTCGTGCGAACGCTTACAATGCTAGCAATTACGTTCTGCTCTTGCTTAGCAGTCCCGATGAATCAGACCAAGCGCCGAGCGCATCCGCCGGAGTCGGCACTTTGTTGGGCTCTCCGAATCTCGAAGCGTTTGCGACCGTTCAAATTCGAACGAACACATCCGGGCAAATTCGCGCGCGGTCCAATTTTGCGAGTACAACCCTCGTTGTCGCGACCTTCGGTTATGTGGACCATCGCGGAAGGGACGCCTGACAATGGAGACCGTTTACGTTACCTACGCCGCCGATGGCGTGACCATCACGGGGGTTTTCGCAAATCCGCAGTCCTTCCCGGTTACGCAGATTGCCGCGACCGATCCGACCGTGCTGGCGTTCCTAAACTCGGTTGTCCCGCAAACCGTTGCGTCGCAAGACCTGATCGCACAGTTCACGGTCGCTGACTACTCGGCGATCACGACTGCAATCACTGCGAACCCCTCGTTCGGCCTGCTTTGGTCGGCGCTCCAAGCGCAGGGCGGCCCCATGATTGTCACCAACGCGCGCTTCCTGGCGGGCTGGTCTGCCCTAGTGACCGTCCTCGGCCAGGCGCGCATGACGGCGATCGCGAGCGCGCTCAACGTCACGGTGACCTAAAATGTCGTTGCTCGGTTTCGACGCGATTGGCCGGTGGGCCCTCGGCCAGAACCCGACAACAGCCGCGACAAATACAGTCCTTAGCGGTCTCGGGACCGCTTACGTCGAAACAGGCAGGGTCGCGGCGTTCTTGACGTCTGAAGCGGCGTCTGGCGCGACATTCACGCTTACCGGCAACGCTGCGGCGTTTGGCGCAAGGTTCGCGCCAGCAGGGACCACTTACGCCGACACAGGCAGCGCCGCGGCGTTCTTGACGTCTGAAGCGGCGGCTGGCGCGACGTACACGCTTACCGGCAACGCCGCGGCGTTTGGCACAAGGTTCGCTCCAGCAGGGACCACTTACGCCGAAACAGGCAGCGGCGCGGCTTTCTCGACATGGTTCCCGCCACTCGGCACAAGCTACGCCGAGGCCGGCAACGCCGCGCAATTCAGTCCTAGCGAAATTGCGCTCGGTGGGTCGTACAGCGTAACAGGGATCGCCGCGGGGACGGTTGTCGCGCTGGGGTCTGTCGGCGGGGCCTATTATTTTGCCGGTTCCTCCGCAAAGCTAGGTTTCCTGCAACTCACCGTTCTGGGCAACCCCGAACTAATTTACGTCGCCTACGAAGACCGCCAAGCGGCAGCGGCGTACGAGGACCGCGCCATGATAGTTGCCGAGGCACAATATAGCGATGGCGAAAACAACGACATGGTAGTGTCGGCCGAATACAACTCGATGACAGCCGAACCACGAAGGAGGGTGGCCTAATGGCATCCGCACTTGGAAAATATTTTAAGGCGCCGGTCGACGTCAAGCGGTACACGATTGACTACTCGAACTGGCTGGATGCTGGCGAGCTGGTCAGCACCACCTCGTTTACGGTAACGCCACAAGATGCATCGCCTGTCATAATCACCGGTATCGCACTCAATACCGCCGCCACAGGCATCGTATTCTATGCTTCCGGCGGCATCGCGGGCAGCACATATACGGCTCTGGTCACGATGGCCTCGTCGGGCGGCCAGACCAAGGAGGATGCGATCCTCTTTATCGTTCGCACCCCCCAGGCAAACTAGCGCGCCGCATGAGACGACGGTGAAACCGAACGGCTGCTAAGCAGAGTGCCAGCACTCAGCTTGGAGCTGTTCCTTGGGTATTACGCTCGCTCACAACTTTGTATCCGCAAAGGGCAACGGCACGGATCTGACGCTGATCCAGCCGTCGAACTGGAACGACCAGCACATCATCAAGTGCGACGGCAACATGCTGCTGGGAAACCTGACCAGCGGTAACGCCGCGATCCAGCAAATACCGCTATCGACGTTCATGGCGACGCTCCTGGGCGCTGCCAGCGCCAGCGCGCTCGCGGCTCTCATCGGGCTGTCCTCCACCGGCGATGGCAAGCCCACCCTCAAGACCGTGGCCGACCCCGGCTGGGTCATGATGAATGACCTCACCATCGGAAACACGGGCTCCGGGGCAACGAACTTTGCCGACCCGAGCACGCAAGCCCTATTCACGCTGCTGTACACCAACGTCTCCGATGCCGGCGCACCGGTCCTCACCAGCGCAGGCGCTGCCTCGACGCGCGTAGCACAGGGGTCGGCCGCCGCGGCGTGGTCCGCCGGCTGCCAGATGTCGCTGCCCAAGCAGCTCGGCCGCGCGCTCGTCAGCGCCAACACCACCAACCTGCTCGGCACCGCCTTTGGGTCCAACACGCTGACGCTCCAGCGCAGCGACCTTCCAAACGTAGCGCCGACATATACGGGCTCGGCCGTCTACACCAGCCTCGCGCTCAACTCGTCGCTCGTCACCGGCTCCGGCGGCATCGCCGGAGGCATCGCGTCCGCAAGCGGCCCCTACTACGCCCTGTCGGGAGGCGTCTACGTCGGCGCCCCGGTAGCTACCGGCTACGTCACCTCGGCCGGCACCGTGCAGTCGCTCAACGGCGGCGTGGCCCAGACCTCGCCGGCTCTTCAGCCAGCCTCCGCCGCGTGGAACGTGATGGTGAAATTGTGAGTGCGCGCTTCCGACTAATCGACGACGCGCGCCGAGACTTCCGCCGGCTTTGGTCGATCAGGGTATCGCTGATCGTCGGCGCCCTGACCGGGCTCTGCGCCGTGATTAGCGCCTTCACCGACGTCTTCAATCCCTGGCTGCTGCTGGGCATCAGCGTGTTCGCCAACGTCCTGCTGATCCCGCTGTCGCGCCTCATCAAGCAGGCGGACCCCGAATGAAGGCTCCCCGCAAATGGGCGATCACGATTGCCAGCGCCGCGAGCATCGCCATGGTGGTCCCGGCCGTCGAGAAGTCGGAGGGCTACTGGCCGACCGTAAAGCGGGACACGGTTGGCACCGGCCAGCCCTGCACCGGAGGCTACGGCGAAACTGAAGGCGTCCACTGCGGCGAGACCCACGACAAGACCTATTGGGAAAACCGCCTCAAGCTTCGACTGGCGGACGAATACGACCGCGAGATCGGCAAGTGCATCCACGTCGAGCTACCGGATAGCGCCCGCGCCGCGATGATCACCACCGCCTACAACGCCGGGTCCGCAGCCGTCTGCCGATCACCGATGGTCGCCAAGATGAACGCGGGCGACGTGCGCGGCGGCTGCGAAGCGCTCCAGGGCTGGTACATCCGCGCCCGCGGAAGAGTTGTCCAGGGCCTCATCAATCGCCGGCGCGACGACATGAAGATGTGCCTGGCATACCTGAAGGTTACCCCGAAAGTAATCGAGGCGGTGCCAACCCAAAAAGCATGGTGGCAGAAATGACGACCACCACCCTCAACTGGATCTCGTTTGAGTTCGCCGGCCTCTGGCCACTGATCTGGCACTTCGGCATCGGCGGCGTCGCGCTGCTCGCATGTCTCGCTGGCTGGTACTTCTCGCCTGTTCACAGGATCGACTTCATCTGGGCCGCGCTGGTCGTCATCGTGGTCATGACCTCAACTGCAATCGGAGTTTCGATCGGTGAACATCGTAAACAGGCTCAGTGGGACGCCGCTCGTGCGAGCACTCTCGTCGTCGTCAAACAAGCGCGGACTAACGCTGTTCGCTCTGTTGGCCGCAAGCACCCTCGCTGGCTGCCAGACCGACGGGACCCTGACCTCCGTGACTGACACCGAGGTGCTCTGCGTGGATCCGATCATACGGTACTCGCGCCACGACACGCTGCCGACGATCGCTAGCGTCCGCGAGCACAACGCCTACCACCGCAACCTGGGCTGCCCGCAATGATCACGAGCAATGGCGAACTCGCCACCGACGCCGTCGCGACCGCGATGCTGGTCAGCCCGTTCTGGCTGCCGTGGCTGCACGCGACGTCGGCCGTATTCGCCATATGCGTACCGATCCTCGGCGGCATCTGGCTGTTCATCCAGATCGTCCGCGCGCTGATCCTCGGCATCATCTGGCTCAAGAAACAGCACAAGTAATCTACAACCGGAGAACTACCCTATGGCCGTCTACCCCACTGCTAAGCCCACCGTCGCGCCCGCGCCGGCCCCCGCCGAAGCCGCTCCATCCGTCGTGGTCAAGAGCGAGCGCAAGCTCGAGTTCATGCCCGACCCCGTGGCCCCGCAGCCTTCGTTCGCAAAGAAGCATTCGGCCCGCGTGCTCGCCGAACACCAGGCCGGCGCCGAAGCGCTGGCGAACTACCAGTAAAAAAGGCCTGAACTGAGATGGTCGCAGTAAAGATCAACGCGTTCGGCGGGATGACCCCTGCGACGGACTCTCGTCTGATCCCTGATCATGCTGCGACCTTGTCTCAGAACTGCTGGCTCTATTCGGGCGAGCTGAAGGGGCTTGTCGCGCCGACGCTTGTGAAGGTCCTGAACAGCCCCGCCACGGGGAAGGTCTTTCGCATCCCGACCAACTTCGCCGACACCATGCACTTCAACAACGCGACGTTCATGGAGTTCCCCGATCCGAATACGGACGTAATCCCGTCTCCGATCGTCGGCGATACCTACTCCCGCTACTACTGGGCATCTTCGACCGGCGTGCCGCAGGTGAACTCCTTGGCGCGCATCCTTGCCGGCAGCGCCCCTTACTCGTTGGGGCTGAACCAGCCCGCCGCCGCCGTCATCGCCTCCATCACGGGCGGCACCGGCGGCACTGAGACGCGCGCCTACTCGACGACATTCGTATCCGCGTTCGGCGAAGAGGGGCCACCGAGCACGCCCCCTGTGAGCACGGGCTACACCAACGGCACCTGGAACCTCACGCTGAGTCCGCCGTCCGCCGGCGACATTGCGCAGTACAACTATGCCCACCTGAATATCTATCGCACCGTCACTTCGGGTACAGCCGCGAGCTACTTCTTCGTGGCGCAAGTCGCCATCAGCGCCACGACCTACGCGGACGCCGCGCTCGATGCGGTGGTGTCGCTGAACAACATCCTCCCGAGCACCACCTACGTTGCACCGCCGACGAACCTCCAGGGCATCGTGGCGCTCCCCAATGGGATGCTCGCGGGCTTCGTCGGCAGCAGCCTCTATTTCTGCCAGCCCTATCTGCCGCACGCGTGGCCGGCGCAGTACACGCTGTCCGTGGGCTACCCGATCATCGGCCTCGGCGTCACCAACCAGACGTTGGTGGTCCTCACCGCGGGCTACCCGATGGTGGCCACAGGCATCAATCCCGCGAGCATGACGCTGAGCGCCTTGACCTCGCTCGAGCCCTGCATGTCGCGGGGAAGCATTATTTCATCGCCCGAGGGCGTCTATTACGCCTCGCCCAACGGGCTCATCCTTGTCGCCAACGGCGCAGCGTCGAGCATCACGCAGGGCCTGATGGGCAAGGACGACTGGAACAACTATCTCCAGCCGAGCACGCTGCGCGCGTCGCGCCTCGGCGATGTGTCCTACTACGCCTTCGGATCCTCAAGGCCTGGCGTGTTTGAGCCCACCGCGTGGGAGCCGACCGCCGTCGACTTGCTGGACTACAGCGGCGCCTACAACGGCGCGATCATCGACCCGACAAACGCGCGCATCGCGTTCAATGCGCTGACCAGCGCCACGCCTGTCGTGAACGTCTTCAACGATCCGTGGTCGGGCGAGACGATGATGATCACCAACGGCAACCTCTATCGGCTGGATATCGCCAACGAGACCGCGCCGCGCGTGCCGTTCAACTGGGTCTCGAAACAATTCCAGTCCCTCGACCGCAAGAACTTCGCAGCCGTGCGCGTCTACTTCGAGCTGCCCCCGTGGGCGCCAGTGGGAAGCACGCCCGCGACGCGCAACACGAGCCTTACCCAGACGCTACAGCCGACGCAATTCGGGATCGTGAGCGTCTACGCCAACGGGACCCTCGTGATGGCGCGCGAGCTGGTGACGTCCGGCGAGCTGATGAAGATCCCGAGCGGCTTCAAAGCCGACTACTGGCAGATCGGCGTGACCGGGAACGTGAACGTCATGTCCGTGCAGATGGCAACCTCCGACAAAGAACTGCGAACCGTGTAATGGCAGCCAAGTATCCCGCGATCCCCGACCCAAAGCTCGACCTCGCCAGCGTGCGGGATAGCGTGCTCGCGCTGAAGCAAGCCTTCGAGATCCATTCGCACCAGCGCTCTTCGCCGCTCGTCGCCGCGGTGACCTGGCAGGATCTTGTGGCGCTGGGCCTTATCACCGCCGCGCAGGTGCCCACGAAGTGATCGTAGCGGGTAACCCCGAGCACGGGCACGCGATCGCGGCGGGCGCCGGCTGCACCTTCAATCCGGCCTGCGACCGTGTCATCGCCAACGTCAGAGGCGAAAAGTTACTTGGCGGGGTAATTTATCAGGGCTTCAAGGGCGCAAGTATTGGTATCCACGCGGCCGGTTTTGATCCCCATTGGCTAAGTAACGACATGCTTTGGATTAGCTTTAGCTATCCTTTTGAGCAATTGAACGTAAGTAAGCTGATAGCTCAAGTACCTTCAAGTAACCGTAAAGCGCTTGAGTTCGACTTGAAACTTGGCTTTAAGGAAGAAGCGCGGATCGCCGATGCGTTTATAGACGCTGACCTATTGGTGCTGACCATGCGGCGAGAAAACTGCCGATGGTTGAAACTGAAGCCGCGAGGGGCGTCCAATGGGTGACAAAAGTTCCGTTCCGGCAGCGCCCAACACCAGCGCGATCTCCGGCGCACAGCAGACCGCCGCTGCTACCGATACCACCAACAGCGCGAACCAGCTCGCGTGGGCGCAGCAGCAGGGCGTCACCGACCAGGCCACGACCGACGACGCGGTCAACGACTCGCTGACGCAGCAGGACGCGCTCAATGCGCAGTCGGCCACGGACCTCAACACCTACAACAACACCGCGACCCCGGCGCTCGGAACGCTCCAGACGGATGCGAACAACTACAGCAATCAGGGGTTCAAGGATCAGCAGGTTGGCGGCGCGATCGCCGACCAAGCCGCCGCCGCCGACGCCGCGCGCAACAACTCGACCCAGGCGCTCGAAGGCTTCGGCGTCAATCCGGCGAGTACCAGGTATGGCGCGCTGGATATCGGAACGCGCATGACGCAGGCCGCCAACGAGGCGACCGCCGGCACCGCGATGGGCCAGACCGTCGACGCGACGGGCAGGGCGTTGCAGCAGCAGGTTTACACCGACGCGCAGCCGCTCGCCGCCCAAGCAACGAGCGAGTCCAGCGCCGGCACTGCGGCGGGTACAAGCGCCGTCAACGATGCGGACACGACCACGAACACCGGCGCCAGCGCGCAGGGTACGGGCGTGCAGTACGCGGGCCTCGCCGGCAACGCCGATAGCGGCGCAGCCAACACGATCAACACCGGCTACGCGAACACGATCGCCGGCGTGCAGGCGAACAACGCCGCGTCCTCGGGCATCGGGTCCGCGCTCGGTATGGTCGCGGGTGTTGGCCTGAAGGCCGCCATGGCTGGTTCCGGCGGCAGCGTCAGTAACGGCGGCATCACGCTTGGCAATTCGGGTGGCCCGACAGCGTTCTCGGCTACAGGGGGCGCCGTCGTCCCCCTTCAGCACGCCGCCGTCGGTGGCGCCATCGCACCCGCTGGCTCAGAGGCAACTCCCGGCGGCGCAATCCCGGCGGGAGCGTCGCCGACGCGCGGCCAAGCAGTCGACGACGTGCCCGCAAGACTCACAGTGGGCGAGTTCGTCATGCCGAAGGATGTCGTTGCCTGGAAGGGCCAGGAGCACTTCCAGAAGCTCATCGACAAGTCGCGCGAGCAGGCGGCAGCGGCCACCGCCAAACCGGCCGTCGGCAATGCTCCCCAGCAGCAGCCGACGTTTACCTCGACGCCGCAAGGGGCCATCCCCGCGCAGCGCGCCGCTTAATCTCGAAAGGCTTTCGCTATGGGTTTCGGCGCCGAAATGAAGGACTTCATCAACGCGGCCCAGGCCGGCCAGAAGATGGCCGGCGCCGCCGACGACGCCGCATATCAGAAGGTGAAGAAGAGCTACCTCCAGGCGCAGCTCGACACCATCGCTGCCAAGAACGCTGACGAGGCCGGCGAGGGCGGGGAGCGCCGTGCGGAAGGCGAGAGACTCACAAACCAAAACCTCGCATTGACTGGACGCCTGCTGAAGTCGAGGGCCGGGGCCTATGATAGGGCTGGCACGGCACAGCCCGTCGCTCCAACCGACGAAGATGCAGCAGCAGCTACCGCCGTACCTGGCGCCCCGCCTATCGCACCCGCTCCTATCGCGCCCGCTCCTATCGCGCCCGCGCCAGCCGCCACTGGGGCTGTGCCCGCAGCGCCAGCACCGCAGGTTGTAGGTCAGAACGACCCCGCCGAAGACGCGGCTGGCATCCCTCAGCAGCAAGCAGCGACCGGCGGCCCGATCAAACATTTCGCAGCCGGCGGCGCCGTCGATGGCGACGACGACGAAGAAGATGCTGATGGCCCGGTCCAGGTCGCCGCTGTTGGCGGCGCGGCCCCGACACAAGCCGCGCCCACTGGCCCTGGCTTCAGTGGCGCTGCTGCCAACGACGCAATCGACGCCGCCCATGCCTACGAAGAGAAGCACTTCGGCCTCGACAAAATGGCTGCCGTGGGCTCCAGCCCCGGCCGCCAAGCGCAGGCCCGAGCCCGCGCCACGGGGGCCCACGCGGCACCGCTCGCCGATATGACGAAGCTGAAGCAGGCCGTCGACCCGCATAACCAGATGGGTGAGAGCACGCGCAACCTGGCGGCGATCGGCGCGCTCTACCAGTTCAAGATGAACAAGGGCGATACCGAGGGCGCCGCGCGCGCCGCCTACCAGATGATCCAGCACTACCGTGTTGCGGTCGACAAATACGCCGCCATCGCTGCCGTCGCAGGTCAGAAGGGCGACACGGACACGATGGTCCACGCCGCGATGAAAGCGTACGCCAACATCCCCGACGGCAAGAACTTCAACATCACCAAGACGCCCGAGGGCCAGCTGCAATACAGCTTCACCGACGACCACGGCAAAGTGATTTCGCAGGGCATCGAGCCCCCGCAGAAGCTCGCCGCCGCCGCCATGGGTATGGTTCAGGGTAACGGCTTTGATGACGCGCTGGCACAGCGCGCCGGCCTTCCGCCACCGAAGCCCGTGGCTGGACCCAAGCCGATGAAGGTCAGCGACAAGACGGCGCTCCTCAAGGGCGTTAACGCCTCCTACGCGACCCAGAACCCGGACGTGCCCGACCCGAACGACTCGAGCAAGACTGTCCCGAAGTACTCGCCGGACGACCAAACGCTCCACAAGGGCGCGGCGTTCCGCATGGTGGCGCACCCTAACAACAACATTACGCCGGATGAGGCTGTTGAGGTCGCGACTAAGATCGCGGATCCGACCATCCCGGACAAGGGCGGCTTCAGCCCGAAGCCGGTTGATGGCGGTGTCGAGGTCACGTTCGGGAAGCGCAAGACCTTCGTGCCCCAAGACGACTTCGACGCCCTACTGGCGAAGCGCGCGGATGCGCTCGATGCGAAGAAGAAGGCGGGCGCCGACGACGACTCCAAGGGCAGCTGGTTGCAGGGCCACAGCATCGTCGATGGGGTCAAGGGCGCTGTCGGCTCCGCCGTCGACTGGACCAAGAAGGATCTGGAGAAGGCCGCCAAGGAATATCCGGAGGCCACCGCGCGCCTCAAGTCGGCGGTCGGTGCCGTAGGGAACGCCGCGTCCGACGCCAAAGACTACATTGAGAAGGAAGCGGCCAAGCCGAACATCTTCAAGGGGATCGCCAACGGGCCGGGCGAGGACAAAATCTGATGGTCGACTACGCGGCGCACTACGACCAGGATCCCGAGCAGCAGCCCGGCGCGACCCCGACCTTCGGCGACTACCTCAAGACGGCCGGAGCGAGCGTCACGGGGGCAGGGGCTGACCTCGCCGCCGCCGCCGCCGCCGCGACCGCGGACAGCCCTCACCCAGAGCTGCAAGCTGTCCACCAGCTCACCACGTCGCTTCAGGGATACCTGAACCACGTCACCGATCAGATCGGCGACTCGCGCAGCGAAGAAGCGAAGGCTCTCGCTGCCGCCGCCGTCACGAGCAAGGAGTTCCTGGCGCATCCGGCGCACTGGGCCGGCCTGCAACTGACGGGCATGACCGGGCCCGTCCTCTCGATGGTGTTCTCGGGCGGCCCGCTCGAAGCCGCAATCGCCAACGGTACGCTCCAGGCGGGCTCCTACCAGAACGACGTGAGCAAGCTCGTCGATGGCATGGATAGCGGGGAGCTTGGACAGAACAAGTACTACGCCGGCCTGCGGTCCATGGGGATGGGCGAGGACGAAGCGCGCGACGGCCTGAAGGCCAAGCTGCTCGGCGACGGTAGTCAGACGGCCTATAACTTCATGGCCGGCGCCGTCGCGGGCGCCACCGGCGGTGCGGCGAAGATCGCTGGTAAGATTGCCGGTAAGGCTGGCGTGGGGCTCGCCGATGCTGAGACCGGTCTGGCCGGTCGCACAGCCGCCGGAGCTGGTGAAGGAGCCGCTGGCGGAGCACTTCAGGCTGGCGTCGGCAATGCGACGCTTCAGGCTGCGCAGATCGACGCCAACCCCAAGAAAGAGTTCGACCAGGACGCGCTGGTAAACGCCGTGCTCGGCAACGTCGTGGTTGGCGGTGTTGTCGGCGCGGCGGGCGGCGCGATCGCTGGCAAGGGCAAGACCAAAGCAAAACCGAAGGACGCACCCACCGATGGCATATCCGCAGAAGATCCGGCCGCACAAGAACAAGGGAGTGGATCCGACGTCGCTCCCGTACAAGCCGCGGCTAAGGGGTCAACCGAAGCCACGCCAGACAGTGGCAGCCCAGCGCAAGTCCCCGGCGCGAAAGGCGAAGCGATAAAGTCGAAGGCCAACGCCAAGAAGGCATCGAGCACCGACAACACGGTAGAGCCTGCGCCGGTTGTCGGGCCCGACACGGCCCAGGCCGCCGCGCTGAAGCCGGTCGACACCGTCACGCCGCCTGAAGTCCAGGCCGCCGTGAAGGACCCCGAGCTCGCCCCCAAGCCCGTCGAACCGGCCCCCCAGCCACCGCCGACCCCCGAACCGGCCGCCCAGCCGCCGGCGGCCCCCGAACCTGCGCCGGTTACTCCCGAGGTAACGCCGGCCCCCGAACCGGCGCCTGTGTCTAGCGTAGCGCCACCCCAACCCACTGGTCGTGTCCTAGCCCCCACGAGAGGCGAGGCGCTGGTGCGCGACGTTGCCGCGAAAAAGGCCGCCGCCGACCAGGCGAAGTCTGATCTGGCCGCCGCCAACGCCGAAGCGAAAGCAGTTGGCGAGCGCAAGCGCGGCGAAGAAGAGAAGGCGCACCTGGCCGCGCGCGACAAGGCCGCCGAGGAAGTCTTCAACACGACCCACAAGCCCCTGGGTGAGTTGCCCGTGGACAAGAAGGGTCGCCTGGAGATGGTGGCCGAGCTGGACAAGACGCTCGCTGCCGCCGCTGAAAAGGGCCTCGTGCCTCGCGAGACGCTGCCCGAGAAACTTCGTGGCGAGGGCAAGAAGCGCACCGTCAAGGGGCTCACGCCCGAGGAGACACTCCAGCGCAACCTGAGCATCCCCAGCAAGGTCGCGGCGTCGTCACCGCATGTGCGATACCTGCGCGAGTTGATCGAGGTTCAGAAGGCTCTGCGCGGCAACAAGTTTGGTCCGGCCAGCGATCAGCGCGCGCGGGTCGCGGACTTTATTACCGAGCACAACGCCAAAGACCTGACATCTATGGGCGAGCGGCGTGCCCAGGTTGGCGCCCAAAAGACCGCCGTCCATCAGGGCGACATCGAAGCGCCGTCCGGCAAGGTCGCCGACGCGATGGCCGCGGCCGACCACTCGAACGAGAGCACCCAGTCGCCCGAAGATCGCCTCCTCGCGAAAGAGGAAGCAGGCAGCGAAGACGCGCCGAGCCAGGAAGTCGAGCAGGGGAAGAGCGTCGCTGCCGTCAAGGACGCCACAGAGCGGGCTAAGCCGTCCGTCGACAAGCGCGCCGCGCGCAAGGCCGCCCTCGAGGCCACCGCCGCCAAAGAAAAAGCCAAGTCCGAGGGCGAGCACGCCGCCGCCGACAAGGCGAAGTACGCCACGACGCAAACCCCCGAGGAGCGCGCCGCGCGCAAGGCCGCCCTCGAGGCCACCGCCGCCAAAGAAAAAGCCAAGTCCGAGGGCGAGCACGCCGCCGCCAGCGAGGGCAAGAAGGTCGAAGTCTCCGCCGCCGACAAGGCGAAGTACGCCACGACGCAAACCCCCGAGGAGCGCGCCGCGTGGCTGGAGAAGAATGCCGCGCGCGACGCCGCCAAGAAGGCCGCCGAGCCCAAAACCGAAGAGCCCAAGGTAGTCGAGAAGACCGAAGAACAGCTCTATGAGCACACCTCGTCGCTGGAGAAGCCGCGCCTGCGCAAGGTTGGTACCGGCGAAGAAGCCACGCCGATCGTGAGCACCAACGTGTCACACGCGATCGACTCGCTGGACTTCGACCACATGACGGGCGTCTCGCGCGCCCTCGCGCCACTCATGCGGAAGATGCTGAAGGACCTGGTCGGCCACACCGAGCTGCACGTTCTGAGCGACGAGGACATGAACCGGGTCGCTCCCGACCGCCGCGGCGAGTCCGGCCTGACAACCAAGGGATTTTTCTACCGCGTTATCGGTAAGGACCGCACCGACGAGAAGGGTCGCTACATCGCGATCCGCGCCAGCGAGCTGAAAGACGCCCGCGGCGCCGCGCACGTCATCGTTCACGAGGCGGTCCACGACGTTATTAACCGCGCCCTTGAGCGCGACCACAGCCTCAATAACGCGGTCCGTTACATGGCGGACGCGGTGCGGGAGTTTGCGCGTGGTGACGTGAGCCACGAGCTTGCCTCACGGTACGCGCTGACCAATACCCGCGAGTTCGTATCTGAGGCATTCTCCAACAAGGAGTTCCAGGATTTGCTGGCTCAGATCCCGGCCTCGCCGGAGCTGGTCCGCGTGTTGAAGCTCTCGGAGAAGAGGTCGTCGGTCTGGGATGCGATGATCGAGGCCGTGCGCGGCGCGATCAAGAACATGATTGGTCACGACGCACCGCAGTCCCACAGCATGCTCGAAGCTGTGATCCGCATCGGCGACCACGCCGCCGAGCAGCGCGGCAAGATCAAAGACATTCCCGAGCGCAACCTCTCCGAGCTTCAGAAGATGGTGACCGAGACCCACAAGCGGTCCGGCCTATATGAAGAGACTTCGCACCTGACCGCGAAGCAGGCTGGCGATCACGCCGCCGATATGCTCACCAACGTCGGCGGGATGCTGCGCCGCGGCGGCCGCAAGCTGCTCACCAACCACATGATCGCCGACGGGGCCGAGAAGCACGTAGGCGAGGGCGTCAAGAAGCTCATCAGCGCCCAAGCGATGAAAGACGCCGAGAAGGACAAGATCCTCCAGATGCATGGTGGAGCCGAAGTCGTGCGGCGCCAGGCCGAGCTGGAGCGCTCGCACCCGGAGGCGATGGAGAAGGCCAACGATCTTATCTTTGAAGCCTCCAACCAGAACGTGAACCTCGGCAGGGGCGCGGACAACTCGCATCTCGGGAAGAACGCCACCAAGGGCTGGCAGGCAAAGAAGATGCTGCCGGAGCTTCAGAAGCGCTTCAACGCGCTGCCCGAGGAAGTCCAGGCGCACCTCCAGAAGAGCGTGAAGTTCTTCCGCGACATCCACAACGAAGTGGCACGCGCGGTCATTGATAACGTGCTTGAGAGTGCCGGGATCAAAGATCCTGCGCTGACGGAGCGCATCTTCAAGGACGGCCTCACCGACGCCGACAAGGAAAAGTGGGGCGACAAGTCGGGCATCGTGAGTGCGCTCAACGCCGCCACGACCCTGAAAGAGATCAAGGGCTGGTACGCGCCGTTCCGACGCTATGGGGATTTCGTCACCAGCGGGTCGCACGAACTCACCGTGCCGAAGAACGCGATCAAGATCAACGACAGCACGCTTCAGTTCCAGAACGCCAACAAGGCGCAGGCCGCGCGCGACGTCAAAGCCTACGTCGAGCAGGACGCCCATACCCCGCAAGGTAACCACCTCAAGGACGTCAAGACCGAGAAGGTGTGGGTCGACAAGAACGATCCGACCAAGCTGACCGACGACCACGACATCAACGGCGTGCAGGCCTACCGCGTCACGATGCAGACGCAGCACACGGAGTTCCACGACACGCAGGCCGAGGCCAGCCGCAACGAGTATATCCTCAAGGAGGCAGGCCTCACCAAGGTCTCCTCGACCATCCGCGACGAAGCGCACAGGACGTCGCCGGGCATGGAGGGCGCGCTCGGGAGCGTGATCCGATCCCTTGAGCGCAACGAGAGCTACAACAAGCTGGACGACACCCAGAAGAAGGCTGTGAAGCAGTCGCTGATGGACGCCAGCGTGAGCGCCATGGGCTCGACCAACATCAAGAGCTCGATGGCCCACCGGCGCAATGTCGCCGGCATGTCGCGCGACCTCGGGCGTGTCACCGCCGACTACGCGAGGATGACCGCGAACTATCTCTCGGGCCTCAGGTTCGGACCCAAGATTGCAGCGGCGTTCGGCGAGATGCGCGCCCACATCGACGCCAACAAGTACGACGGCGACCGGCTGAAGCGTGAAGAGATCTACAACGAGCTGCACAGCCGGGTCTACGGGGCCGCTGGTGCGTTGGCTGACCGCGCGCCCAATCCTGTCACCCGGAAGCTTCTCCAGGTCTCACGCCTCGCGCGCCTCGCTGGCGTGAGCTTCCACGTGATCAACTCGATGGAGCCGATCACGACCTCTCTGCCGATGATCGGCGGGCGTCATGGTTTCGCACAAGCGACCAAGGCCATCGTCGAGAGCTACAATCTCATCGGCGGGATGGGTGCGATCAAGGCCGGCCTGAAGGACACGGTCAAGGCGTTCACCAACGATCACGGCTTCACCGACTACGTCGGGATGTTCAAGGACAACATCGCGAAGTCGAACACCATGGGCGGTGCGATGTCCAAGTTCCTGATGGAGACGCTGGATTACGCCAATGAACGAAATCTATGGGGCAACGACGCGGTCTTCGAAGTCGGACAGACGGCCGATCCCAGCGGCAATCTTGCGTCTCGCGCTCTTGATCGTGCTGACCGTATGGCTAATCAGGTTGGTGCGGCGGTCGAAGGCAACAACCGCGCGGTAACGCTGCTCGCTGCGGCCCGCCTTGAGCTCAAGAAGAACGGTGGCAACGCCGAAGCCGCCAAGGCCTACGCCTATAAGATGGCGGTCGAGACCATGGGCGACTACAGCGCCTGGAACGCCTCGCCGATCTTCAACTCGGGCGCCGGCAAGATGGTGCTTCAGTTCAAGAAGTTCGCGCAGAAATCCTACTACATGCTGGGCAAGAGCATGGTCGGGGCGATCCACGGCGACAAGGAGGCCGCGAAACAATTCGTTGGTCTCATGATGACGCACGCCTTGGTCGCCGGCGCGCTGGGCCTGCCCGGCCTCGAGCCGTTCAAAGTGGCCATGATGGTCTCCAATGCCTTCGGGATCAGCGGGTATGACCCCGGCGACTTCGACAACGACGTCCGCCATCTCGCGGCTCGCGTGTTCGGCGCGAAGGGCGGCGAGATGGCCTCACACGGGATCTTCCGCGGCCTCGGCGTCGAAGTCTCGAACCGCCTGGGCTGGGATAACCTCCTGACGTATGGCAACCCGAAGTCTAACAAGCCCAACGACGTCAAGGCGTGGCTCTGGGACACCTTGGCCGGCGCACCGGCGGGCTACCTCCTCGACCAGATCAAGACCGCGCAGTCGCTGATGAAGGGCGACGTTGCCGGCGCGATCGCCACGGCCTCACCGATCCGTGCCGTCTCCGACCTGGCGAAGGCCTACTCGGGCGCGGCGGGACCGAAGCTGGGCAAGACGGGCATCGAGCAGCACAAGGCGCTCACGCCTTACCAGACCGGAGTACGGGCCTTGGGCTTCACCCCAGCGGTCACCGCGGAAGATGGCGCGATGCGCGGCGCGGTCGCCAGCGATACCAAGAAGCTCACCGAAGAGCGCAGCGCCCTCGTGAACGGCTGGGTCAACGCCAAGCCGGGCACCAAGGGCACTGCCTGGAGCGCCGTTCAGAAGTGGAACGCCGGCCAGCCGAAGGAGGCTCAGGTCCAGATGAAGGATCTCACCAACGCCGCCAAGCGCCGCACGAAGTCGGAAGCAGACGGCACGACGATCAACGGCATCCACGTCTCGAAGCGGACCAAGGCGATCTACAACTCCGCCGCCGCAACCTATAACCCGTAACCCGAGAAAGTAACTCCGATGGCCAAAGCGAAAAAGAAATCCTTCACCGCGCCCAACGACAAGAAGCAGGCGGCGATCCTGAAGCGCGGCCCCGGCGCCGGACCGAAGAACCCGCAGAACTACAAGAAGGGTGGCAAAAAGTAATGGCTTCCGGACAGCGGGACCCGAGCTCCCACCGAACGCCGGCCCAGATCACCAAGCAGGTGAAGGGCTACAACGCGCGCCCCGAGAATGTGAAGAAGCGCACCCAGCGCAACTCCGCCCGCGCCATCGTCCGGAAGGACCTCGGCGCGGCGGCGATCAAGGGGAAGGACGTCCACCACAAGCACCCTGTCAGGTCCGGCGGCAGCAATGCCCGCTCGAACCTTGGGGTGGCGTCGCAGGCCAAGAACCGCGCCTGGAACAAGAAGTCCTAGAAGCAGTCGGTGGTCGAGCCGCCGTAGGCCTTGGGAGTTGTGTCGCACAGGACCGGCGCCCGCGGTGCAGGCGCGCTACGGCGCACTGGCTGGATATCTTCCTCCAGCCCCATTGGCATGGTCGGCCGCATCGCGACCTGCTCGTGCCTCACCGCCGCGAGGGCCGCGTCGAGCTCGGCCTGAGTGCTGACCCCACAGTTGTCACGTTGGGCAATGAGGATAGCGGCCACGGACCAAAATCGTTTCTGGGCTCCCGTGATACCGCGGGCGTAGGTCGAAGCCTTCATCTCCTGAAGGTGCTTGCAGGTCTCCTCCGACCAGCGCTCCCCGGCGCTTGCCGCCCCAACCATCAAACCATAACACCACAAAACCATGACCAGCTTTTTCATGGCCGCGACTCGTAGGCTAAATGATACCCCGGCGCAACCCCGCAATGGTGTTATGGGTTAGGTTCGACAGTAGTACGAAGGTCCACGACCCTATCTGTGGCGTCGCACCAGAGGCCCAGGCGTCGTATGAACCGCTCCGCCGCGATGCCCTTCGTGGGGGCGTATGTATGGGCTTCTGGTGCGGCGCCGGGCCGCAGGCACAGGTACCCCCCAGACGGGAGTTTGTTTATGAACTCCCCGCCCAACAGCATGGCCGTGGCTATCTTCTCGTCGCTGGTCATGAGGTGACCGCCTTCAGCTTCACAGCCTCTTTGGGTCCGAAATCCTCCAAGGTGTTGTTGGAGCCCTCGAGCATGTACATCTCGAAATAGGTGGTCATCGACCATAGGGTTGGGCAGAGGCCTTCCCGCTCCCCACACCCATGCATCACCTTGGCCGCCATCTTGCAGGCCTGCCAGCGGTACCACCAACCGAACAATCTGTAGCTCATGACCCTCGCCCCTTCCTCAGCAGCGCCATCGTCTTGATCAGGGTGCGGCGCTCGCCCACAACCTGATGCCCCAGCCGGGCCTTGGCCCGCACGGTTCGCATCTCGTGCAGCAGATAGGTCCGCTGCCACTCGTAATCGGTTTCGGCAACTTCGGTGCCAGTTACGTCCGGACTTTCGATCATTTTTGGTTTCCACTCGGTCTGAAAAGGCTAGTGATTTCAACAACCATGGTACCGACTGGTTTCCAAAATTGCTGAGCAACTACAACGACTCTCCCCCGCCTGGGAGACTAGGGGTCGGAGGTTCAAATCCTCTCGCTCCGACCATTTACTCCAACTGAAACAACTACTTAGGGTTTGATACTTTTTGGAAACCTTCGGCGGTTTCCAAACGGTTTCCAAATTTGTTCGCCCTAAGTTCCTCTTCGGCTACATGAGGGTTTCACCAAGGCTACAAGAATGCTTGGTTGTTCCCGATATGGAGCCTATGTCGTTCTCCGTACTTTTAAGCGGTGCGCTTCCCAAAGCTCGACGCCAGCGGCAGCCAAGGCGCTGCTCGGCGCCACGTACTTACGGATGATCTTGGCGGCGCTGTCCTCGGTCCACCCCATGAGCGTGGCGATCATCGGGATCGTCGCGCCGGCGGCGGCCAGCTGCGTCGCAGCGGTGCCCCGGAGATCGTGAAAGTTTAAGTCGCCGGCCCCGGCCTTGTCGGCTATGTCGCGCCAGCAGTCGTTGAAGTGGCGCTTCTTGAAGCCGCGCCCGGTCACCGTGGTCAGGATCAGCGGGCTCGTCCGCGGTAACCCATCGAGGTAACCCCTGAGCTCGAGCGGGCAGGGCATGTCGATCGGCTTCTTGGTCTTGCTCTGTCTGAGCCGGATATTCGTGCCGTCGTAGGCGCTCCAGGGAAGCTCCCTGATGTCCTTCTGTCGCTGCCCGGTATTGCGAGCCAGATACATCGCCGTCCGCATGGGCGAGTCCGCCAGCTCCAGGAACCTACCCACAACACCATCAGGCCAGACCATCTCCGAGCGGTCGCTCTTGTAGAGCCGCTTGAAGGTGTCCAGCACGTTGAGGTCGATCTTCGATCGTTCCTTGGCGTAGGAGAGAACCCTGGCCAGCGCCGCAAGAAGATTGTCGGCCGACCGCGGCGACTTCTTGGCCACCTCCTCCTGCCACGTCAGGGCGTCCGCGCGGAAGGCCTTGTCCTGGGTCGCCTCGATCGGCAGCGATCCCCACTTGGCCCCAATGGCTCGCAGCTTCCAGACGTAGGCTTCACGCGTGGCGTCGCTGAGGCCCTTGAAGGTCTCCGACGTGTCGAACAGCCGGATCAGATCCGTGAGCGTGCCGGATGACCTCGTCCGCATGGCGCGCTCGGCGTCGGCGAAGGACGTGATTAGATTAAGGGGGTCTAATCTCTTCATGGTCGCGCGGTGATAGAAGTGCTCCCGGATTGACCCGTCCGCCTGAACCTTCTTCACCCGCTTGACGCCCTTGAGCTTAAGGGGTTTGGGCTTTGCTCGCTTCATCAGCTTTCCAGCGCTGGTAAGGGGTGAGCTGGTCCGATGGTGTTATGGTTAGGCCCGAGGCGCGGTCCAGCGCGGCGTCGAGAGCTTTGCGGTCCCAGCGGGTGGTGCCTGGGACCGCGCCGGGGATGATACCCTTCATGCGCCACTCGTCAAAGGTTCTGATGGTGGCGCAGGCGCAGTACTCAGCGGCCTGGGCCTTGGTGAGCATGCGGGGCGTCACGCCACCCTCCATATACGGATGCCCTTGGAGTTCACGGCGGTGCGCCACTCGGACTCTGGGGCGTGCGCGCGCCGGTACTTCTTCACGGCCCAGCGCACCCTATCGGCGGTTGTCGTGAGGGCAGCCATCGACGATGGCACGAGGAAGCTCTCGCCGGCGGCGAGGCGCTCGAAGCCATACCTTGCGTTCTTCTGGGGCTCTACCGGCGGTGGGATATCGCGTTCGATCTCAAACATCAGGCCTCGTCGATAAAGTTGGCGTGGGGGGAGTTCGCTAGGTTGATCTCGGTCAGGTATTCCTGAATACCGCAGTAGTTCGTGCCGCTCCCGATGCGCGCCCTGAACGTGGTGGCACCGAAAGTCTTCTCCAGCGACTTGTTGAAGAGGTGCTTGGAGTAGCCGTTCTCGCTGAGCCAGGTTCCGAGGAACGTGCTGCTCATGCGCAGCATCTTGTCCTCCAGCCCGACGTGGACGTAGAGCGTCTCGAGACGCGACGCATCGCCGACCACCCTGATGGCGTCCTTGGCCGGCTTGCCCGCGGTGCGGTGGATCTTGTTGGTCCGCAGCGTGTGCCTCGCCCGCATTTGGTTCATGAACTGCGCCAGCACGTTCGAGACGTTGTCCGGCTTCTCCATGTCGACCGGCTGCGAAACCATGGTCGAGCGCATCGAGACGATCACGCTCACGAGGAACGCCTTGAGCGCGGGGATGTCGATCGCGGTGAACTTCAGGTCGTTAGCGTACTTCGCCCCCATCAGGAGGCTTGTGAGCATGACGCGCCAGAAGCGCTCCTCGTTCTCCAGCTTGAGCTCGAGACCCAGCGCCTTATCGAACGCCTCAACCTCGCGCTCGATGGTGGCGATGTTCTTTCCGAGGAACTTGGCGTAGGCGAGCCCCACCTGTCCGTAGTTTTCGTCCAGCCTGCCGTCGATCACGGCGGCGTCCGAGGAGTTGATCTGCCCCTTGCCACCCTTGCCCGACGGCACGGGATACTCGAACACGCGGTAGTAGCCGGCCAACGTCTGCTTGGTCTGGCCCACGACCACATCGGTGATGGAGTCGTTGGAGGCGCTGACCAGCATCGTCTGCCACTGGCCCGCTTCACGCAGCTGGCCGTTCTGCTGCGACCGGGACTTCTCGCGACCGCCGGTGAGGTCGAATACCACCTTCACGAACCGCTTGGTGTCCTCTTCGGTCTTGAGCTCGTCCCAGTAAATGGGGAGGACCCTTACCTGACCGATCTTCTGCATGACACTGTTGTGGGTGTCGCTCATGCCCTGCATCGCGGTCTTCGGGTTGCCCCAGACAGCCTGCGCGATCCGCATGGTAGTAGTCTTGCCGATGCCGCTCTCGGTCGAGTACGTGCTCAGTAGGATGCCAGGGACGTGCGTGAACTTCAGCAGCGGCGCCCCGAAGGCGCTGGCGAGGATCGCGTCCAGCGGCGGCCTACCTTGCGAGGTAATCATGTTCGCCGCGGCGATCCACGGCTCTATCTTTCCCTCGGGCCGGTACTGGCGCTCGATCACGGCGTCGGGGACGGCGCTGGTGCGCTCGCCGGTGGGCGTGTGGACGGCCCCGCCAAAGATGAAGCCCTCGGGCTTGCCACCATGGGTGCTCCACCCGAACGGCGCCGAAGAGATCACATGCGACTTGTTCTTCTGGAGGTGGGAGACCCAGCTCATAATAAAATCCTTCACCTTCTTGGCGTCGTTGTCCGAGATCGGCATGCCCTGGCCCCACAGGAGGCGCTTCAAGCCGTCCATGGTGGCGGCCTCCTTCTGCGGGATCATGATGCGGTTGGTCCGGCCGACCTCGTTCACCGTGTCGAACATCAGTGTGTAGATCGGCGACGGCTGGATCATGGGATTGGTGATCGGGTAGGTGCAGATCACGTCTTCGGTGGTCGTCCCATCGGCTTCGGTGAGGAGACGCGCAATGACCCCAGTTGGAAGTCTTTTGTACCCCATAGGGAGGTCTCCGATTGGGCCCGCCACACCGCCGACGCCACCGCTCGCAGGTACAAGCGGCGCAACAACCAGCGCAGCTTGGGGTCGAGTGGCAAGGTTAAGAGGAGATTTACCCGCACCAAAATGTGGGCATCCTTGGCATTGGGGCGCGCCCGAGCCACTAATCGTTCGGCATGAAGGCCATCCAAGACCCTTCGCCGCGCGCTCTTTTTCTTTCCGGTCAAACAGCTCGTCGGTGCTGCCGACGGTATATCCGACATGTCCAGAAGCCATGCGATGCGCTTCGTTACGTCCGTTGAGAGCGAAGGTTGAAATGAGGGTGGTGAGGTTCCATAGCGGGTTGGCATTGTTCGCACCGTTGGTGGCCATCGCGTCGAGGATGAAGCCGCACTGCGTGGCGACGCTGGGAAGATCCACGGGTGCCGAGGCGCCGCGGTCAATGCCAGCCGACAACTCGCTATCGCCCTTGATGGCGGGGCGCCGCGGCAGCACGCTGACCTCCGCGGCGGGGATCGCAACCTTGAACGGCGCTAGAGCCCGATCAAGCCGATCCACGCTGTAGCTGTCACCAGTCCGACCACCAGCAAGAGCGACAGGCCGAGGGATATCCAGCTTACGGTTAAGAGTACCCGGCACGCGCAGGATGCGCGCGCTGTCAATCGTGCAGCCGGTGTCGCATTTGAGACCGTGGACTTTAGTTGCTTCGGCGAGAGCGTAGGCGAGCGGCTGCCATTCGTCTTTTGTGAGTGCGCGGTCCAGAACCCAATATACATGAAGGCCCCCTCCAGAGGTTACAATCGCCGAGGGCTTCGGCAGGCTGGTGTCGACGAGGAACTTGGCGAGCGCGGCGGCCGCGTCCGGGACCGAAGCGTAGGAGTTTTTGTCCTCGCCCTTGGCGTCGAGATCCAAAAACAAACTCTTGAGCGCGGCGACATTTTCCTGCGAGCGGATCGGCGCCAGATATTTTGCGCCGCGCGCCGAGGTCTTCTCCAGGCACTCGTACTGCGACGACATGCAGACGTAGATGTCCTTGGTGTCCTTGCCCGACAGCGCCCACTTCACGGTGTTGGCGGCTTCCTGCGGCGAGCGGCAGGCCCGGCCAGTCCAGATCGGCTTGCCGGTGTGGGAGTTCAGCTTGGTGAGGGTCCAGTGGATGTTGACGTAAGCAGGGGGCTCGCCCTCCTGCGGCCAAGGCAAAACCTTGGCAAGGTATTCTTGCGCGTGCTGCATGCGTCCGCTTCTTGTCAGCCGAAGGTGGGCGCGGGGACGGCGGATACCGTCCCCGCGTAGGGCTTAGGCGGCTGGCGGCAGGAGGGCGTTGAGCTGGGCGTCCAGTGCATCCTCGAAGGCGGAGGACCCGATTCCCGTCGCGGGTTGCGCAACCGCCGGATCGGCGGCCACGACGGGCGCAGCCGCCGGCGCACCGCCAAACCCACCAACGATGGGAGCGGGAGCCGGAGCGGGAGCCGGAGCGGGAGCCTGAACCACGGGAGCCTGAACCACGGGAGCCGGAGCGGGAGCGGGAGCCGGAGCGGGAGCGGGAGCCGGAGCGGGAGCCGGAGCGGGAGCGGGAGCGGGAGCCGGAGCCGGAGCCGGAGCCGCCACAGCCAGCGGGGCAACATGCCCGGCGAATGCGGTCGGGAGCGCCTCCGACGCTGGCTCCACCGCCGGAGCCTCGCTGCCTTCCGCCAGGATCGTCGCCACGGCGCGGCTATCCCGATGCGCGAGGATCGCGTCGGCCTGTGCGTCGGTGAGCGGCGCCAGCGGAGCGAACACGAACTTCGGATAGCTCTCTGCCGGATCGAAGCTGATCTTCGTGGCGAGCGCGTAGTAGGGATAGCCCAGGCCCTTCATCTTGTCGTCGTAGGCCGCCATGTCCCGCAGCGATGCAGCCGGCACGCGCAGGAGCATGGCACCGCCGAGACCCTCGTTGATGACGTCGGGGAACGGAACAATCGCCAGCCGCTTGCTGTCCGAGCAGCTCTTGCCCTGCTTACCCGCCGGGGTAATGCGCGAGCCCCACTGGTTCGCCGGACAGATCGCGCAGGCCGTACACTGCTTCTTGGTCGAGCCCGGAGCCGGCACGATGCCGTTGGTCGAGTAGCAATCCGGCGGGGCGGTCGAGCCTTCGACATAGCCGTTGACGTAGAAGATCTTCGAGACGTGAGCCGAGGCCTTCACGATGACGACGTCGATCGAGTTCATCGCGCCGTCGCCGTCGGGACGCATCAGCGTGGTGTCGGTGCCGCGGTACTTGGTGGTCCAGGCCTTGCCCTTATAGCCAAGGATGCCGAAGCCGGCCGCAATGCCGGCGCCCATGTCGTCGTCGCGGGGGACGTTGGCGAACCGGGACGATACCGCGCCGGGGGTGAAGCTCGGGGGGATGACGAGTGCGTTCATAGAAGAGTAGCTCCTGTTATGCGCGGCGGACGCCGACGACGTAGGTAGAGGAGAAGTTCACACCGGGCGGCGGTGCGGCGTTCCCCTTGATGAACTCCTCGACCGCAGTCGTGTTGGCTTTGCGGTCGAGCAGATCCCAGGCTTGATTGGCGATCACGTAGTCCATGAAGGCCTTGGCGTCGGCGAGCGACGCGGACTTCTTCTCGGTGCGGTAGACGGTCCCGCCGTCCGTGCTGGCGCTATTGACGCTGAGTGAGATCAGGTGGGCCAATAGAACAGAGTTGAGTTGCTCGAGGGTCTCTTTGGCCGGCTTCATTGCAACTTTATGCGCGTCGTCTTGTGCCTTGATCTTGTCGCGCAACGCTACATATTGGGCCACCCGCGTGTTGATGTCGGCCATGATATCCACCTCCTAAATCTCTGCCGTGAGTAGTGTGCCCGCCTCGAACATCTTGAGGAGGGCGTTCTGGACCTTCTGTTTCCCCTGCAACATCTTGTAGATTTTCTTCTCAACCGGCGTGCTTTGCAGGTGAAGCACCAGCTGCTTGTGTTTCTGACCGACGCGGCGAATACGATGGTTCGCTTGGTCGTAGGTCTCGAGCGACGTCACCGGCCCGAACCACACGATGACGTCGGCGGCGGTGAGCGTGATACCGTGCGCCAGGCACTGTGGGTGCGCGGCGAGGACTTTGTATTTGCCGGTGTTCTGGAACATGTTGAAGATCTGGCCGCGATCGCGCTCCGCCGTGTCGCCCGACACCGTCGCATGTTCGATACCTTCCGAGGTAAGCGCGTCCGAGATGCCCTGTAGCGCGTGCTTGAACGGCACGAATACCAGCACCTTGCGGTCGGTCGCCCTGATCGCGTCCATCAGCGCTTCGATGCGCTTGTTGTTGTCGAGCGGCACCACGCTCTTGTCCTTGGCGTAGACCCAGCCTGTCGAGACTTGCAGCAGCTTCATCATCACGGCGCCGGCGTTGGCCGCGGTGATCTCCTGCGTCTGGACCGCCGCATAGCACTGGTCCATCAGCGCCTTGTAGATCTTCGCTTGGTTCGGCCCCATGTCGACGTCAAGGAAGCGCTCGATCATCTCGGGCAGCTCCACCACGTCGTCCAGCGTGAACCTCACGCTCGGCTGGAGCGTGGCGTAGGCTTTGTCCACGGCGTCCGGCTTCGGGAACCACTTGAACGCGGTGACCTTGGTCATGAGATCTTCGCGGTACCGGCCGAAGAACTTCGGCACCCTTGAGGGTGTCACAATGCGCGCCTGCGCCCAGGCGTCGGTGGGCTCGTGCGGGATCGGCGACCCCGTCATGCCCCACACCCACTCCATCGAGTTGGCTAGGAGGCACATCTCCTTGGTGCGACCCGACGCGCCGCTCCTGAACACGGCCAGCTCGTCGATGCCCAAGACGTTGATGTCCTTGCGCGCCAGCAGCTCGGGCAGGATGACCTTGTGGCCATCGTGGTTGATGATGAAGATCTCGATCTCGGGATCGGCGAGCTTCTGGAGACGCTGCTTCTTCGAGCCGTGGAGCACCGCCGCCTTCCGATGCGGCAAGGTATTAAAAACCTCGCGCATCCAGGTGAAGTTCAGCGTGCTCAGGGGCGCCGAGATCAGGAGCTTGCCGCAGATGCCGTTACTTCGGAGGTAATCCCAGGCCCAGAGCAGCGCCTTGGTCTTGCCGGTGCCCATGCCGTTGAGCACATACGCGCGCTGCTCGAGCGTGAGCATGGCGCTGGTGGACTTCTGCGAGTTGAACGGCGAGCCGCCGGCCCAATCGTAGTGCGTCAGGATTGGGCTCGGGACCTCGTAGCCCATCTTCCGCAGGAGGAAAGTCTCCGTCGGCGCATGCGGCAGGAGTAGGTGATGTCCACCAGAGACGGAGATACTCGCCGCCGTCGGGAAAAGGTTGCGGATGTTCTCCGCGTACGGGACGCCGACCAGCTTGTGCTTAGGACTTACGACTACGGGTAGCATTTTGTTTGACCAGTTCGAGGTAGGCGGCGAGGGGGCCGCAGCCGTCGACGCTTGAGATGACGAACGTCATTCCACGAGCCGTGTTGATGTCCCAAATGATGTCTTCTTGCCGCGGCGTGGGTTCCTCGCCAGGGGCCTTCGTCTCGACGCCGATGAACTCGCCGTAGTGGCAGGCGAGATAGTCGATGGTCGATTTGCCGTACCCGTAGGGGACGCTCATAAACACGTAGGTCTCGGGGTATAGCGCGAAGATCTTGTTGACGGCCGCTTTGACCTTGCCCTCGGGCGTGTTGCCTTTGGCCACTACTGATCCAGTAGCATCAGCTGCGCGATCAGCTCGTCGCTCGGGAACCCCAACAGGTCACAGGCCAGCGGATAGCAGTTGCTGTCGTTGGCCAGGACCGTCACCACCACGCGCCAGATGTCGCCGTCCTTGTCGAGCATCGTGCTCACGACGTGCTTGAATTTCCGGCGCAGCGCCCGCTCATGCTTCTCCAGCAGTACCCGCGCCACCTCGTCCAGAATGTGCCTGTTGGTGGCTTCCTTGCCGGCGCGGTGCTCGGCTTCAGGCTGGCTGGCCCTGCTCACGCCGACACCAGCATTGCCGTGGCGATCAACTCGTCGCTCGGAAACCCGTCCAGATCCTCCTGGGAGAGAAGCACCGGCGGCGCCTCCTCGGGCATGAACTGCGTCAGCACCTGCCACCGCTGAGTCTCAGCGCCGTAGACCATGGTGAGTTTCAGCGGGGCGAACTTGCCGCAGTGCATCCGCAGCTTCATCTCGCCCTTGTCCATGACGTGGGCGCGCCAGTCGCTGGACCAGACGACATGCTCTTTATTCGCCATTGTGGGCGCAGACTGTGACCGGGCACCACCTCTTGCAGAGGCCGCCCGGCTTGGCGGGAAAATCCGAGTTAGTGACGGCATTGCTGAGCGCCTCGATCCGTGGCCACAAGTGCCGCCACATGGCGGGCATGTCGTTGCGGTGGAAGTCTTGCGTGGTCTCCGCGTCTTCCTTGAGCCACGCGAACATGCTGCGGACCTTCATGATCTCGGGATGGTGCGCGAACACGCACGCGGCCATCAGCGCGAGTTGTTGCGAGTCCTCGAGGATCTTGCCGGTCTTCCAGTCGACGATCAGCGCCACAGGCCCGACGATCTTGATGACGTCGCCAATGCCGCTGTACCAAGGGGCGCCCGTGCCGCGCTTCTCGGCATCGCTGAGAAACCAAGCCGTCGGACCAAAGTCCTTGTTGATCGCCAGCTGCTGCTCGGTGAGAAGCGTAATGCTCGGATGCGGCGAGCCGGCGAGCATCTTGAGCGCCCACGCCTCGAACCGCTCCATCCCCTTGGGAAAAGCCTCTCCCTTGGAGATCCGCAGGTGAAAGGCTTTGTGGACGCTGTTGCCCCAGGTCAGCGTCTCGCCCTCGGCTTCCTTGAAGTCCTTCTTGTGGTCGACGTGAAAACTTTTTTTTGGGCACGCCTCGAAGTTCTTCAGCTTCGAGTAGCTCCACCTGAACGGCGCCGGGCCGCCGCGGCGAACCGTAACAGGCTTACCGCCAAAGCCTTCGGATGGAGCGGGTGAGGGCGTTTGCATAGGGTGGGGATCTCCGGTGATCCGATGGTCTTATGGGTTATCGGTTGCGCGGGGGTCTAATCAGGAAAGTAAAAGCCGCAACGAAGTGACCAGCGCGTCGCTCGGGAAGAGATTGAGGTCGTCCTCGATCGTCAGCGCTGTGTCGTCGTGGATGATCCAGACCACGGCCTTCTCGTCGTTCAGCCTGGCGCAGCGCAGCTCGCGAAAAACTGCCTTGATAGTCTCGCCATCCCAACCCATGCGCGAGGCGATCATGGCCACCATGGCGTCGTGGTAGAAGCGGTTGGCGTTTATCGCCGGCGGCATGCGACCGCCGCCAGCGGGATTGAAAACTGCCTGGCTGTTCGGCGGCGGCAATCCAAGGGATGCAGGGGCTCGGCCTTTGGCGTACTTCCAGGCGTCTTGCGCGTGGTAGTTCTCCAGGCCCTCCATCGAGTCCAGAAAGGCCTTGGTGAGGGGGAAGTCGTTGTCCATCAGGCTTTACCTCCCGCAGTAACCAGCGTGACTTCGACGCCGGCCTCCTTGAACATTCGCGTGGCCGCCTTGAAGTCTTCGGCCCAGTCGGGGTGCGGGTCCTTCGCCATGTTGGCGACGACGCGCTTGATGCCGCTCTGCACGATGATGCCGGCGCAGGTGGCGCACGGATGCAGCGGCGTCAGATACAGCGTGCAGTCGTCAAGTCGCTCGCGCGAGGTGAGGATCGCGTTGACCTCGGCATGGACAGTGCGCTTGAGCTTGGTGGCGCGGTCGTTGAGCAGCTGGTGGTAGTCGTCGGTGCCGCGCGGGAAGCCGTTGTAGCCGACGCTGACCACGGTCCGGTCCGGTCGCACGATCACGGTGCCGACTTGCGTCGACGGGTCCTTTGAGGCGGAGGCGACGTACCGCGCCATCCCCAGAAAGAAGTTGTCCCAGAAGCCGGGTGCGCGTTCGGCGGATGAAAAATGTTCCATAATCTGGCCCTCGGGGTGGAAAAAACCCGGCGGGAATTACCCCGCCGGGTAAGTCTGAGTTTGGGTAGGCTGAACGGATGTCCACTTCCGGGTTACTGGCCCGATAGTCCCTGCGCTCCGTCTTACGACGCAGATTTCTTACGCGACCTCGTCGAGGCCGGCGTCGATGTCGGCGATGTCGTTGATGTCGTTGATGTCGTTGATGTCTTTGATGTCTTCGATCCCGCTGATCTCGCTGATCTCGCTTTCGCCGGCGGCCACGTCTTCAACGGTACCCGCGATCATCAGCTTGATTTTGGCTTTGTCGGCCGGCTCGATCCAGTAGCCGACGTTGCGCTTGGACTTGACGAGGTCGTCGCCAAACCACGGCTCCCAGTGCTCCCGAAGTCGGTGGATCGCCACCTTGGCGTCGTGCGCGATGTCCAGGCGCTGCCGGATCATTTCGGGGGTGACAATCGGCAGGGCGAGCAGCAGTCCTGCCAGATTGTTGAGTACCGGCGTTAGCCGGAAGGTAACCGCGAGGGTCGCATTGCCTTGGCCCAGCGCGAGCTTCAGGTCGCGAATTTGGGCTTTCAACCTGTCGATTTCTTCCTTGGGATCGGTACTTGGCATGTGCGCGGCTGTGCCACCTTTTTTCTTGGGCCGAATGTGTACGCATACTGTGTCTTCTCCAGGTCAATATCGTAGGGAAACAAACCGTCGTCAATAAGTATCTCAAAAATAACTCAGCAATATCAAAGGTTTCGTGAGAGTATCTTGGAAATTACATGAGGGTCTTAAAAGGTCATTGCTCCCCCTGTCCGCCAGCTCAGTTCTTCCGCCGCCTCCGCGGCGCTCGTTGGGGTGAGGTGCAGAATATGGTCGGCAAGCTCGGCCATCGACATGCCCAGAGCTTCCAGCTCGCGGGCGTGCTTCAGGCATTTAGAGAGGGTTTCATCACGCTTGCTCACTACAGTGTGGTCCTTTTGCTCGATATGTTCTTGGCAGCGCGGCTTCGCACGGGTGAGGTTGGCGCCAAAGAAAAAAGACCGCCCAAAAGGCGGCCTCCAAAGGTTCCGCGCCCATTTTGGGCAGCGTCTATGCTTTCGACGCGGCGAGGATCAGGGAGCGCGCCCGCGCCCAGGCGGGGTGACTCAATGCTTCGGCGGTGAGGAAGAACCTGTCGTCTTTTCTGAAGATAAAGCCTCGCTCGACCAGCTCTCTCATGCGCCGCTGCGTGGTGGCACGCGGAAGGTCGATGAAGGCCGACACGTCGCTGGTGCTCATCGGCCGCCCCTCCAAGTGCCCAACAGACACACAGGCGCCCACGACCAGGCGCTCGATGTCTTTGCCGAACGCGCCAAACACGCCGGGCGGTTCGGTCGGGTTCGGTGGGTAGGCGGAGCGGTGGAACGCTCTCAACAGGTCGATGGCGAGCCTGACGGCGGCGAGGCGCTGGGGTTCGGTTGCGGGCATGCGCCCCATGTGGGCGGTTTCGCTCGCGAAGTGAAGTGCGCCCTGCGCATTAGGGCTACTTGGCCTCACCATAGCTGGGACCGAAGCCAGCCTCGGCGTCCAACGGCAACGTCGGTGCCCAGATCGGCCGCCGCCGCATCTCTGCCAGCGCCACCTGCTTGAACTTGGGTACCAGCGGCGTGGGAACGCCATACACGAGCTCGTCGTGTACCTGCATCCCGAGCGCCAACAACACCTGAATACGCAGCCCAGCGTCCATTGTGATGATCCTGGCCAGCGCCTGGACAATGTTCTCCAGCAGCTTTCCACCGTACAGCTTCTTCGGCTTACCTCCGTGGGTAAACGTCCACTGCGGCCCGAAATCACCCTCCGTTTGGCTAAGGTCGTAGTAGTGCAGCTTCAGGCCATTCGGTAGGAGGACAGCTGCCTTCTCGAAAACGCATGGCCCGAGGCGGTAGGTTCCACCGTTGCCGGCCAGCACGGGGATGCCTTCGTTCTGGAGGGACTTCCATGTGGCCGAGATATTCGAGTACTTCGAGCGGTAGAATTTCACGATGCGCCGCGACTCCTCCAGCGGCATTTCGATCTTCGTGCCCAGCTGGAGGAAGCTCTGGACCTCGATCGTGTTGGCAAACTTCTCGTGCCCCACCTGAAACCCCAGGCTGAGGATCCCCGTCTTGCCCATGAACCGCTCGTTGGGGTGCGAGAACTTGGTGACGAGGTAGCCGAACACTTCCGAGGCGAATGACGAGTAGACGTCTTCACCGCCGGCGAACGCCGCGACCAGGTCCTCCTGCCCGCAGAGCCACGCCACGATGCGCGCCTCGATCTGTGAGGCGTCGACCGTGAACACGCTTTCACCGGGCTTGGCGATGAGTGCGCGCCGCAGCTGCGAGGGCTTCGCCTTGGTGCCGCGCGGCAGGTTCTGCATGTTCAGCTTCCACTCGCCGCCCAGACGATGGGTGTGGGCGGCGTGGTTGCGCAGCGGGATTGGCATGAGCCCTTGCTGGTTACCTTCCCAGGTAAGCCGCGAGATCTTGAGCAGCCTCTCCGTGCGGCTCTCTTCGATGGTGCTCTTGAACCCCAGCCGGGCCGCGATCAGCGCCTGCACCGCGGGCGAGCCTTCCTCTTCGAGGTCGATGAACTCCTGGTCGGTCTTGGCGAAGGCGTAGCCCATCAGTCCGGTCTTGGGCGACTTCTTCATGGGTGGCTCGCAGCCGACGGCGCGCAACAGCTCGGCGAACCTATCGTTGCTCATGAGGTCTTTCTTGTCGCCGGCGCCCATAGCTTGGGCTTGGAGCAACAAGTCCGCCTTCTCCTGCTGGACGTCGACGAGGTGGTTCGCCAGCGCCAGCTGATCCACCATGAACTTCGGTTGGATCGCGCAGCGCAGCACCATGTCCGAGATGAATAGTTCCTTGATCGGATAGATGCCCGACTTGACCAAGCGCTCGTAGATGCCGGCGCAGAGATCAGCGTCGTTCTTGGAGTACTCGGCGTAATCGTCCCAGAGGCCCGCGTCCTTGATCATCTGGCGCGTCATGCCGATGACGTTGTGGACCGTGCCGCCCTTCACGCCCAGCCCCAAGAACTTGGCCACGCTGGCCAGCGAGAGGCTACGCAGGCGATGCCCCAGCACCGCGCGACTCACGGCCAGCGTATCGACCATCAGGCGGGGCACGACTTGGTAGCGCCACGCCAGCACGCTCATGTCGAACAGCGCGTTGTGCGTCACGACGGCAGCGGTCTCGAGTTGCGCGTCCTTAACCCAGCGCTCGAAGTCGGCGCCGTCAACATAGTAGGTGGGCTGATTGCTCGGGTGGCCCTCTCGCACAGCACAGAGGACGTTCTCGAACCGCGGATCAAGGACGTACTCGACCGGCGTCATTTTCCGCAGCGAGTACTCTTTGTCATAGTAGGTCTCATAGTCCATGAAGACGGTTCGCATTTATTCTACCTGCTGTTGACACGCGAGTCGGTGGCGCCCATATCTTGGCGGCGCTTTCGAGCGTTCTCCTGTGGGTGGGAGGTGGCCGGCGAGGATTTCCAGATCCTCGCCGGCTTTTTATTAGCTGAGCCCGACGTACTCGCCGAGACCCAGCTCCTCGTACTTCTGCCCGTCGACCACCTCGACAGAGCCCTCGGTGGTTTCGACCGCAGCGTCTGGGGGGATTAGGCTGGACGTTGCGATCGTCGCCGCGGTTCTGCGACAGGCCGCCAGTAACCCTCGGGGTAACTCCGGTGCATCGGTGGGCACCTTTACATCTTGGAGTTCTTTGAGGG
>Ga0302189_10000136_pt1 | contig 57663 bp, 48 predicted proteins | sample II_Bog_E2_2_FD_194551 | JGI IMG/M metagenome (GOLD analysis project Ga0302189, IMG submission 194551) | Peat permafrost microbial communities from Stordalen Mire near Abisko, Sweden - II_Bog_E2_2 | ecosystem: Environmental > Terrestrial > Soil > Wetlands > Peat | place: Sweden: Abisko...
AACGGATGCCTCCTCACCTTGCAATGTCAACATTTTCTCCAGTTCCCTCGCGGCCTCTTTGTACATGCCTTTGCACCTGTAAGTCTCATAAAGAATCCAGTGAAGACCCCAATCGTTAGGAGTCGAATCCAGTCGCTGGAGCGCGTCGGTCAGAGCCGCGTCGTACTGTCGCGCAAGCTGGTAGGAGTAATCCAATGCCCAGGGACGGGCGAAGGGATCGAGTTCGGTCGCTTTCTTCTGCGCTTCGATGGCTTCCTGGTTGCGGTTAAGTGCGGCAAGAATCTTGGCGCGAAAATGATATGCCTCTGCGAACTCCGGATCAAGCTCAATCGCCCGCTTGCATTCCAGATCGGACCTCGTCCAGTCCCAGCGATTGACAAAGATCATCGCGCACAGGGTGAGGTGGGCCTCAGGAAGTGTGTCGTCGAGTTGAACCGCCTTGGTGGCAGCTTCTTCCCCGGCTGCCAGCGTTTCTGCCGGGCTCTTCTGACCATCGATGGCGCTCGCGCCGTAGTAACTCGCCAAGCCGCTCCATCCGGGTGCATAGTCCGGCTGCAGTTCTGTCGCTTTCTTGAAATATTCGAAGGATTTTGCGTACTGGCCGGCATACCAAAGATAGCGGCCGCGCAGGTAGGCGTCGTGCGCTTGGGGATTGACATAGTGCTGGAGTGGAGCCTGAGGAACGGCACTATTAAGTCGCTTGGCGATGGTCTGCGCTGCTTCTCTCGGCAGAGAAACAATGTCGCTCGCGTCGCGGTCATAGCTTTCCGCCCATAGGTGGGTGTCGCTGGGCGCCTGTATGAGCTGGACGGTCATGTGGACTTTTTCGCCGGAACGAGCGATCGATCCTTCGAGGATGCCGTCGACGCCAAGCGCTCGCGCAATCTCCGGCAAGGGGCGGCGAGCTCCCTTGTATTGCATGACGGAGGTTCGGGAGACAACGCGGAGGGTCGAGTTCTTGGCCAGCATGGTGATCAGCTCGTCGGTCATGCCGTCGGCGAAGTAATCCTGACTGGAGTCGCCGGAGAGATTATCGAGCGGAAGAACGGCCAGTGAACTGATCTTAGGTCTGGCGGAGAGGCCCAGGAATCGAGCTGCCAAACCGCGCCCAGCCGGACTTATGGCAATGAAGGCGAGGACAACCGCCGCTCCGAAGGCGGTGAGCCAAAGGGTGAGGCGCGAGTTGCGAGCGTTCCCCGGCGTCGTGTCGCTGCGCTGCGATGCGTTGAGAACCGTTTGCGACTGGGTGGGGCTGGCCGTGGTCGGCCTGGGGGCAGCGGCTGCGCCTCCGATTTCCAGGGGATTGGATTCAGTGGGCGATAACCGGCTCCGGTCTCCGGACAATGAGGGATCAGCCGCTGCGATGGGAGCTATGAATCGATAGCCTTTGCCGGTGACGGTTTGCACGAAGCGGGGGTTCTCAGGGTCATCGCCGAGGACTTGACGGATCTTGCGGATGGCGGTGTTGATGCCGTGCTCGGTATCCACGAATACTTCACTGTCCCACAGGCTCTCGATGATTTCCGTTCGGGTGATGAGATGGCCATTCCCGGCTGCCAGCAGAATGAGCAACTCCATCGGTTTTCTTTCCAGCTTGAGGGCGCGGCCCGCACGGGACAGCTCAAAGCGGTCGCAATCCACCTTGAAGTCGCCGAATTCAAAGACTCTGAATGCCACCGGAAGGCACCCCCGAGGGTGAAGTATAGCATCCGTTTGAGTGATATGAGTTTGATCGCGTTTCATTTCAGCGAGTTACCGCTTTACCTTAACTTCACCTCGACCTTTACCCCCTCTTCATTGCCTCCTACGGGCCTGGCGGTTAGCCTCCTCCTCAGACGGCCATCCCCGGCCGAGGAGGAGAAATCAATGAAGCTGCAAATTTGGAAATCGATCTCAGGCATGGGTGCGCTGGCCCTTGTCTTGTCCATTGCTCCTGCCGGCATGGCGCAGTGCGGCCTGCCCAACAAGCTCATCAAGCCTTCCAGTTGGAGCCCCCAATATGGCGCGACAAGACCGCAGCTAGTATTGGCGGCACTCGACGGCTCCGCGCCCATCGTCGGAATGTGGCACGTAGTTTTTACCGCGCAAACCCAGAACGGAGAGGCCATTCCCGTCCCCGGTGGAGTCGTGATCGACAACTCCTTGGTGGCGTGGCACAGCGATGGAACGGAAATCATGAATTCCTCGCGTTCGGCACAGGACGGAAACTTCTGCCTGGGCGTCTGGGAGCGCACAGGAGACCGCACTTATCTCCTCAACCACATCCCCTGGCAGGGAAATGTGTATGACCCCACTGCGGCGCCGGACGTCATCGGGGCGCCCCAGGGAGGCGCGCAGTACATCGAGAAGATTACGCTGAGTCCGGACGGGAATTCCTATACCGGGACCTTCACTCTACATGCCTACGACACTTCCGGGAACGTCTACGTGTGGTTTACAGGCGTGCTCTCAGCGAAACGCATCACCCCGGAGACTCCTTTCAGCTCTCTGCTTTGAGGCGAGGTGGCCCGAGTCGGGGAGGACGGCCGTCTCCAGTTCGACGCCCTCCCCCCAGGCATGGCCTTATTTCACGCGTTATCCGCCGAGGCACTCGTTGAGAGCCGATCAGTAACCTGAAGTCGGCTTCTCGACTGTTTTCCGCGATTTCCGGGCCCCGAGTGGATGATCGGCTAGCCGGAGACGGCAACACTATCGCTTTTGCAGAAAATATCCTCTCATTGGCGGAGAATCATAACCAGGCGGCAGCTCTGCGGAGCCCGCTGGCGAAAGCACCAAACGGCTCCGCAACCGCCCGCAAAATAAAGAGATTACCGATTTTGCAGGTGAAACTGTGAAGCATCCAATAAGAATAATCGAATCAATATGTTAGAGAGACCTATCTCACAGAACCACAGCCACACAGAATCGGTGCAACGGTGGAGCATCCCCTAACATACAGTAAATAAAAAGCTTACCAATACCGATTCCCCAGGAACACAGACGCTGTGCAACCGCGAGTCTATGGATCTCTCAATGTTCGTCTTTGCCGGGGCGGAGCATCAGGGTTTTGATGGCTTCGCGGGGGTCTTTGCCTTCGTTCAAGATCTGCTCCATCTGCTCGGCGATGGGCATCTCGATGCCTTGCTGGCGGGCGAGGCCGAGGGCTGCGCGAGTGGTCGAAACGCCTTCGGCGACCTTGCCGCCGAGGCCGGCGAGGATCTCGGGGAGCTTGCGGCCGAGGCCCAGCTCTTGTCCAACTGTCCGGTTGCGGCTGAGCGAGCCGGTGCAGGTGAGCACCAAATCGCCGACGCCTGACAGGCCGGCCAGTGTCTCGCGATGGCCTCCGCAGGCTACGGCCACCCGCGTGATCTCGGCAATCCCGCGGGTGATGAGGGCGGCGGCGGAGTTGTGGCCCAGACCCACTCCGGCGGCGACGCCGGCGGCAATGGCGATGACGTTCTTTAGGGCTCCGCCGAGCTCGACGCCGATGACGTCACTGCTGGTGTAGAGGCGAAGGCTCTCGGAGGAGAACTCGCTCTGAATGCGGGCGGCTACGGCGGGGTCGTCGAAGGCGACGGTCAGTGCTGTGGGCTGGCCCTGAGCAACTTCCAGAGCGAAGCTGGGGCCAGAGAGCGCGCCGATGGAGAGATTGACTGAGACTTCCATTGGGCTGGTCTCTTCGACGCAGGCGGCGATAACCTGCGTCATGCGCAGGTACGTGTGATTCTCGACGCCCTTGGTGGCGCTGACGACGATCTGGCCGGGGCGAAGATGGGGACCGAGGCGTGCGAAGGTGGAGCGGAGAAACTCCGAGGGGACAACTGAGAGGACCATCTCGGCGCCGGCGACCGCCGCGTTGTCGCCCGTGACGGTGATCCCGGCGGGGAGTGGAAAGCCGGGCAGAAAGAGCGTGTTTTCACCGGCGTCGTTGATCTCCTGGGCGAACTCGGGGCTATGCGCCCAGAGAGTGACCTGGTGGCCGCCGCGGCGGTGAAGCGAGAGGGCGAGCGCGGTCCCCCATGCGCCTGAACCTAATACGATGATGCGGCTCATGCGGTCTTCCTCACTCCCGAGTGGGCTCCAAAGCGCGACTCCGTGCCGTCAAGCAGGCGGCGAATGTTCTGGTGGTGTTTTGCAATGATGATCAGCACGACGGCGATCTCGACGGCGATGAGGAGCGGAGGCCTGTCGCCGCCGCCTTGCACCCGGTTGAAGAGCCAGGCAAAGACGGGAAAACTGGCTGCGCTGAGAATCGAGGCCACCGAGACGTAGCGGCTGATCAGCAGGATAAGGGCGAAGAGAGTGATGGCTGCCAGGGCTGCGAGCGGGGAGGCCACCAGGAATACGCCGAAGCCGGTGGCCACGCCCTTGCCTCCGTGATAGTCGAGCCAGATAGGGAAGACGTGGCCGAGGACGGCAAACAGGGCCCCAAGGGCCTTCATGGTGAGCGGCGCGGCGTTGGGAGCGAGCAGGCCGCCGAGTAGAGCACCGAGCCAGACGGCGGAGCAGCCTTTGAGCACGTCGAGCAGGAAGGTGGCTGCGCCCAAAACCTTTCCGCCCGAGCGCAGGACGTTCGTGGCGCCGATGTTGCCGCTGCCGGCTTGCCGGATGTCTTGATGGCGGAAGATGCGGACCAGCAGGTACCCGATGGGGATAGAGCCGAGCAGGTAAGCGGCGACCGCGATGAACAAGCTTGCAAAGACCATGACGAAGGAGAGTTTAGCAGGTAGGGCTAGGTGCACAGCTTCAGGGCGAACAATCACCGGCTACCGGGGACCCGGCACGATAGGCCGAGGCCCCGAATTCTTTTATCGGTTGGACAAGGCTTGGCGGGCGGAGCGGAGCTCGGCGGCCAGGACCTGAAGAATCTTGAGCGAAAGTCGCGGGTCGGCCTCCATCAGGCCGGTGAATCTTTCGCGGGGGACAAAGCTGACCTGGGCGCCGTCGTGAGCGATCGCTGAGAGCGTGTAGGGCCCGTTGCCGATCAGGCCGGGCAGGCCCAGCAACGAGCCGGGATGCGCCTCGATTTGCATAACCTGCTCGCCGCCGGGCGAAGTCATGGTAAGGGTGATCTCGCCCTGGTCGAGGATGTAGAGACCTTCAGGGCTGTCGCCCTGGTTGAAGAGAACCCGATCTTCCCCGCAGGAGATCGGTGTGGAATTCTTCTCGAGCGCCTCAATCAACTCCGGGGCGGCGACGAATGCAGACGATTCTAGCTTCACTGGGGCCTCCATGGATGAAAACGGGAATGAAAGAGAACGAATGAGTTTGTCGGCCTGCGAAGCTATGGTGTCACTGTGGAGGGTTTGTTCGAGGTGACGCGCATCACATATTGGTGGTTATCGAAAGAGCGCGCGAAAGGTCAGCGGGGAATGGCGGGCAAGAATGGCTATTCCTCGGGGCCAGCGAGAGCAGCCTTGGAGCCAATGGTTTATAGCCGCTCCCGCTACGACCTCGAAGATTCACGCCGATTGAAACTGCGCCGCCGAACTATTAACCTTCCTCGGGAGATTCAACGGCGGGCAGGACGTCGTTTTTGCCCGCAGCCCACACGTAGACCGTAGGAAGCAGAAAGACTCCGATAATGAGGTTGGCGATCAGGCCGCCGACGATGACGATAGCGAAGGGCCGCTGCGAGTCCGAGCCGATGGCATGAGAGAAGGCTGCGGGCAGCAGGCCGAGCGTGGCCACCAGCATGGTCATCATGATGGGGCGCAGCCGCAGCACGGCGCCTTCAACGGCGGCGTCGATGATGTGCTCCTCGTAGGAGACGCCTTTACCCTTGCTGCGGGCTCGGAGCTGGTTGATGAACTCGATCATGATGACGCCGGTCTGAACTGAAACACCAAAGAGCGCAAGAAAGCCGACGGCCGACGAAACCGAGAAGTTGGTGTGCGTGAGGAAGAGCGCAAGCGGACCGCCCACAGAGGCCATGACCACGCTGGCCATGATGAGCAGGGCCCACTTGTATGACCGGAACATGGTGTAGAGGATCATGAAGATGGCGAGCACCGTGATGGGCACGACGACGGCCATGCGCTTGTCGGCGCGCTTCTGGCTCTCGTACTCTCCCGCCCATTCAAGGTGATAGCCGGTGGGCAGGCTTACATTGCGATTGACCTTGGCGATCGCCTCTTCGACAGTGGAACCGAGATCGCGCCCGCGCACAGAGTATTTGATGGCGATGTACCGCTCGCCGCTCTCGCGGTTGATCTGCTCGGCGCCGTCGTCGGAGGAGACTTTGGTCAACTGCGACAAGGAAACGCGTTCTCCGGAGGGCGCGAGAAGGCGCACGTCTTCGATTGCCTCTTTTGTGTCGCGATATTGTTTCTGATAGCGGAGCGTCACGTCGAATCGAGCTTCGCCCCGTTGGACTTGAGTGACGGCGTTGGCGCCGACGGCAGTTTGAATGGCGTCCTGAATATCCGCGACGTTAATGCCCCAGCGGGCAGCGGCCTCTCGATCTACGGCGAAGTTGAGGTTGGGCTGGCCGACGATGCGGAAGATGCCCAGGTCTTCAACACCCGGAACTGCGGCCATCTGCGTTTGGATCAATTCGGCGGTGTGCTCCAGCGTGCGCAGATTATCGCCGTAGAGTTTGACGGCGAGTTCGCCTTTGACGCCGGAGACTGCTTCTTCCATGTTGTCTGAGATGGGCTGGGAGTAATTCCAGATGACTCCGGGGAACTTCGATAACTCGGCGTCCATGGCGGCGATCAACTTTTCCTTGCTTTGGTGGAAGACGGGGCGCCACTTCTCCTTTCTTTTCAAATCGACGAAGTATTCAGTATTGAAAAAGCCGGCCGTATCGGTGCCGTCGTCGGGGCGGCCCGTTTGGCTCACGACCTGCGTAACCTCAGGGAACGAGGCCATCACAAGGCGCGCCCGGTTGGTGAAATCGATGCTGGCGGTGGGGCCCTCGCTGGGAGGCTGCGTACCGCGCACCCAGATGGAGCCTTCATCGAGGTGGGGCAGAAACTCCGAGCCGATGGGGCCGCCTACGGTGAGATAGATGGCGAGAAGGAAGAGGGCAGTGGAAATGGCAAGCGTGGTGCGGCGGTGCACAATCGCCGCGCGAACAGCGGTGCGATAGTGCTGCGTGAGCCAGATCAGGAGCGGGTTGTCCCATTCGCTTGCACCCTTGCGGAAGAAGAGGGCAGCCAGAACCGGAGCGACGAGAATCGCGAAGAGCAGGGCACCCAGCAAGGCAAAGGTGACCGTCCAGGCCATGGGCTTGAAGAGACGGCCCTCGACGGCCTGCAAGGTGAAAATCGGCAGATAAGAAGTGATGATGATGCCGCGGGCGAAGAAGACCGGGCGCAGCACCTCATGTGCGGCATCGCGGATGCTTTGCAACGGGGGCCGGGGGTTGTCTTTGTCGCAAAGATGACGGACGATGTTCTCGATCATCACCACGGAGCCGTCGACGACCATGCCGAAGTCCAACGCGCCCAAAGAGAGCAGGTTGGCCGGGATGTGGCTGAGGTCGAGACAAATGGAGGCGAAGAGAAGCGCGACGGGGATGGTGAGCGCAACAATGATGGCGCCCCGCGCGTTGCCGAGGAAGAGAAAGAGAACGATCACAACCAGGATCATTCCCATGGTCAGGTTGTGTTCGACGGTCTCGACCGTGTAAGAGACAAGATCTGAGCGGTCGAGAAAGGGAACGATCCTGACGCCCTTGGGCAGGACGTGTTCGTTCAGTTCCTTGACCTTGGCGTGGATTCCGCTGAGAACCGGGTCTGAGTCGTCGCCCTTCTGCAACAGGACAATGCTTTCCACCGTGTCGGGATTGTCGACGATCTTGCCGTCTTCGCGGTGAGTCGCCTTTCCGATTTGTCCGAGGCGAATCTTGGGGCCTTGCGCGACCGTGGCGATGTCTTTGATCTTGATCGCTGTGCCGTTCGCGGTCTTGACGACGGTGTTTTCGATGTCTTGAACGCTGGTGAACAGGCCGGCAGACTGCACGTTGATCTGCTGCGCGCCCTGTTCGATGAAGCTGCCGCCGCCGTTGGTGTTGTTGGAGGCGATCTGCTGTTCGATCTGGGCGAGGCTGAGCCCGTAGGCCACGAGCTTCTCCGGGTCGAGCCGGATCTGATACTCCTTGGTGGGTCCGCCGAAGCTGGAGACATCGACCACACCCTGGACGCTTTTGAAGGACTTCTCCAGCGTCCAGTCTTCCAGCGACTTCTTTTCCATCACGTCGTAAGCGGGGTTGGTGCTTTCGAGGGTGTACCAGTAGATCTGGCCGACAGGGCTCCAGTCGGTGCCCATCTGGGGAACGAGATTGGCGGGCAGATTGACCTGGCTGAGCCGCTCAAGAACGTGTTCGCGATTGATGTCGCTGGTTGAGTTGTCGTCGAAGATGAGCATGAGACTCGACAGGCCGGCCAGCGTGGTCGAACGAAGATGCGTTAGATGAGGGATGCCGGCCATCTGGATCTCGACCGGCACGGTGACCTGACGCTCGATCTCTTCGGCGCTGCGCCCTGGCCACTGCGTAATGATCTGGACATAGTTGTTCGCCACATCCGGGTAGGCCTCGATCGGCAGGTTGCGAAACGAGACAACGCCCCAGACGGTGAGGACAACAAGCCCCCCGATGACCATCCAGCGGTTCCTCAGCGCGAAATCGACGAAGGCGCGAATCATTTACTGATTCCCCGCGGTTTCAAGTAACAGTGCATTGCCGACAACCTGCTGGCCGGTCTGAATGCCGGAGAGGATCTCCTGGCGGTTGCCCTCAATCATGCGGCCGGCATGAACTTCGGCGCGTTTGAACTGATTTCCCCCGGCAGGCAGAAAGACCCAATCGCGGTCATGGAGATGTAGAACGGCCTCGGCAGGCACCACCGCGTGAGTTTCCTTGGTCTTGCTGGTGAAGGTAGCTGTGGCGAACATGCCCAGCTTGAGAAAGCCGGGATTGGCGAGCTCAATACGAACCTTGGCCGTGCGCAGACTCGGATCGAGAATCGGGCCAATGTCGCTGATGCGGCCCGTGAGCGGACGGTCCGGGAACGCGTTGAATTTGATCTTGGATTCCTGGCCGAGTTGCAGTTTGGAGATGTCGTTCTCGAAGACATCGCAGACAATCCATACACTGGAGAGATCGGCAATCGTGAAGGCCGTTGCCGAGCCGGAGAGAGTTACACCGGCGGCGGCGGCGTTGGTCACGTTTTGAGCCACAATGACTCCCGAGATAGGAGCATAGACATTGACAACGCTGCTGGGGTGAGATTTATCCACGCCCAGCGTTTGCAGTTGCTCTTCGGCGGCGGCGAGGTCGGCCTTGGCGTTGTTGGCCGTATCTTCTGCTTGTTCAAGTTGCGCCTGCGAGACGGCGCCGTGCTTGAAGAGATCGTCGGCGCGAAGTTGAGCCTTGTGTGCAAACTGCTCGTCGTTGACTGCTTTGAGATAGGCGTTGAAGGCGCTGGTAATATCCGGGCTTTGCACCTTGAGCAGCAGTTGGCCTTTTTTGACGTTGTCATCGAGGCGGGTCTTGATGTCGACTACGCGGCCATTGGCCAGCGAGATGACAGGCACCTCGCGGGAGATGTCGGGGAAGACGGAGCCGGTGGCCGTCAACTCCGCCGCGGTCTCGATCTGAGTGGCTACGGTCAACGGAAACTTGGCTGCGTCCTTGGCGTCGACGGTGAGCAGGTTCATGTCGGCCACTTGAATGACCTGGGCCGGAGGCGGCGCGCCATCTCCTTCTTTGGACTTGCAGCCGGAGAAGGCGAGGATGCTGACAGAAGCTACAAAGGCAACACACAGCGAAGTTATAGAGTGCTTCTTGAAATGAGAAGACAAATTCATTGGATTACCTCGCGTCCTACTGCCAGATTCAGTTGCCCGGCAGCCGTCAGATAGGAGCCGATCAGTTGCAGGTAGGCCAGTTGGACGGCTCGATAATCGCTCTGTGCGTTCAGGAAGTCCATCAGCGAAGCGCCGCCCTGGTTATATGCATAGGTCACTGTGTCGCGCACGCGCGTAGCCTGATCCCGGTACTGTGCCTTGTAAGGCCTGAGCAGGGCGAGGCTGCTTTCCACCTGTGCATAGGCCGAATCCACGTCGCTGAAGATCTGGGCGCGCGCGGCCTCGGTCAGTTGGCGATTGCGGTCGATGTCGATGAGAGTGCGCTGCTTTTCGCCCTGATTGCGATCAAAGATACGCAGGGGAACATTGACGCTGGCGCCCAGCGTCTGGATGCCATTCGGATTGTTGTTCGAGGAGTTCCACGTATACCATGTGCTGAATGTCGGATCGGTTGAACCGTTGGCAACGGCCAGCTTGTGGTTGGTCTGGGCCTGCTGGACGGACTCAAGCGCAGCGCGCAGATCGGGTCGCGCGTCGAGTGCTTTCTGGCGGAAATCCTCGAGCGGCTTGAGCGAGTCGTCAAAATCGAAGGGGCCGGTCACGTCGAATTGCTCGACTGGAGTTCGGTCGTCGAGCAATTGCAGCAGCTCGATCTTTGACGTTCGCAGGTCGACGATGGCTGCTTGAATCTCGACTTCATATTGCGCGCGCAGCAACTCGATGCGATCCAGGTCGACCTGCGGGATGTCGCCGTCTTTGAAACGAGTGCGGCTGATCTCGATGATCTTGTCGTAGTAAGCGAGGTCGGCTTTCGCCAGTTCGAGGACGGCTTTGGCTTGAAGCGTCTGGACGAACTGCGAACGAAGGTCGAAGAGAAGATTGCGCTCCAGATCCTCGTGCTGCGATCCGGCTATCTCGGTGCCCTCTTTGGCGCTAGCCCAGCGAAGTTCACGTTTGTGCTCGCGTTCGTGAAGGTAGCTGAAGGAGGGTTGAACATTCGTTCCGCTGAACGGCTTCCAGACTCCTTTATTCGGGAGGATCTGCGTTCCATCCGTCCCCACCGTAAACTGCGGATTGGGGCGAAGATAGGCCGTAACTTCGGCGGCCTTCATCTCGTCGATGCCGAGCGCGTTGGCCTTGAGGGCAGGATTGGCGGCTTCAAACTTGGTCTTTACCTGATCCCAGGTAAGGCTCTGCTGTGCCCCAAGCAGGGCAGGAATGAGTAAAAACACGGCTGCCACTGCCGGAAGAGACAGGGGCTGGAGAATTCGCTTCATACACAACCTTTGTGCCGTAGTCTGCACGGCGGTCACAGGAGGGATAAAGACTCGGAATAGTGAAGGAGCTCGAAGGGAAGGATCAGGCGGCTGGGGGAGGGCGGCTCTGAATTGCGGTAAGAGCCGGATTGTCCGGAGTACCCACTGGTAAGTGGCCCGCCGCGACAAGGCCAAGATAAACGACAGGAAGCTCTGTAAACGCCAACGATGGTAGCGCGGAAGTCGCGGGGAAGAGGGAGTGCGGGCTGACCGCGGTGGAGTTCCGGCGCAAACAGGTATAAGTGTCGTCTTCGGCGAGGTTCTGTGCGGCCTGCAGATCGTCGGTGACTGAGATGACAGGCAGCAGGAACAGAATGAGCATGGCCAGGGCGCCAATCTGCGTCCGCCGGGTCGCGCCCTCTTGCGGGGCATAACTGATCCACAGCCGCACGATGAGGGCTCCCAGCAACACCCAGATGAGATTGAGGACGATCTCCATTCCTGACCCCAATTCTACATGGCGGGTTGAGCCGGCAATTTGCCCAGGCCTTAACTCTTACGCGACTCATTCGTTGACAGCGGCGCTTCCGATCAGAATGGCTGCCACATTCGCCTCAGATTTGGGACGCAACCGTAGAGCCTCCGACTTGGCCGGAGGCTGCCTACTTGACGGAAGACAGACTGCCCGAGAGCGAGAGGTCGATATCGACCACCTTGGCCACTTTAAGGATGAAGATGCTTGGGTCCTTCAGACCCCATTGAACGTATGGGACCTGGAAGTTCGTCTTGGCCGTGAGCGCTGATCCGTCGATGTGAATCTGCATGGGAACAGTCAGGTCATGCGGAGTGCCATGGAGGGTGAATACGCCGGTCACCTGAATGGTGGAATCGCCCGATGCCTTTACAGTTCCCTGAAAGCTCTTGGGCGCAAACGACACTTCGGCAAAGTGCGTCACATCCAGAACGTCGGAGTTCATCTTCTTGTCGCGCCCCTGGTCGCCGCTGTTGCCGCTGCCGGCCGCGACGACGACCGATCCTGAGATGGTCTGCGCGCCGCGATCAAAATTAATCGCTCCGCTTTGCACATGAAAGGTTCCATCCACGTGGTGCGTGTTCCCTCCCAGGGAGAAGACGACCTTGCTTGCGTCCGGATTCACGGTGAAGGTTTGATGCTGTGCGAGCGCGAAAGTGGCGATGGTCAGCGGAAGGGCGAGGAAGAGAGATTTGGCGATGGTCTTCATGGATCGTCTCCTGGTTCCGTAATGTTCTTAGCGGTTTTGACTCAGTTGTCCGTTGAGTTGCGACAACCAAAGGGCGATGGACGCTATTTCGTCGTCGGGCAGGTACTCATGCCCAGGCATGTCGGTTCCGGGAACGCCGAATTTGGCGATCTGCGCAAGGCGATCGATGCGGCCGGCGGCCGGTCCTGAAGGTGGCAGATAAAAAAATGGACCAACGGAAAGATCGGGAGGCAGCCTCTTGAAGTTTGCTTGCCAAGTGATGCGTGTGCTCCCCCCGGTGCTGTGGCATGTGGCGCAATGACGTCGAAAGAGCCGTTCGCCGTCGACGGAATCTGGGTGGACGCCGGCGGAGAGAGAAGGATGCCACGACCTTTCCGCCGTTTGATGCTCTTCGGCGCCGGCGGTCTTGAGGCTCAACAGATAGGCCACCAGGTCATCGCCTCGCTGGTCGCGGAAGAGAAATGCGTAAGAGGGCATGATAGAAGCGCAGCTGACCTCGGGCGGATCGAAGAAGTGCGCCTTGAGCCAAAGCGCTGAACGACGACTGCCGACCTCAGCCAGATCAGGACCCTGGCGGCGATTTCCGATCAGTGGCGGATGCTGAAGATGGAGTTCCTGCGTGGTTTCGGCAGGCCCCCACATGAGAACATCGGGCGAATTCGGACGGACATACTGAGAATGGCAGTGGATGCAACCCTCGGAGATATAGACCCGGCGGCCGCGTTCGACCTGGGTGAGCGGCTGAGAGACGCGCACGGTGGGTAGAATGCGATCAAGGAAGAAGGCCGCCAGAAGCACGGCGACGGTGAGCGCCACTGCGCGCCTGCGTTCAAGTAGAAACCTGAGCAGCGGGGGCAGGAGGAGGACAATGCCTGCTCCCAGTACAAACATTGGTGGAACATAGCCGAGGTTCTGGCCCATGCCGATTCCCATCGCGGAGCCCGACCAGCCAGCAATTGCATAGAGCCATCCGGCCTGTCGGCCACGCTCTGCGGTGGAAGAAGCAGGAGAGAGAAGCGAAGGATAGGCCACGAGAGCCACCGAGTAGAGCGAGACTCCGATGGGATAGAAGATCGAGGCCAGTGCGACGCGATGGGGGGAGAGCAAGAGCAGGCACGCCGCGCCCAGCGCGAAAAATGCGGCAGATAGAACAAGGGAGAAATCCCGGCGGCGGAGGAACCAGGCGCTTGCCAGCGCAGCCGAAAGATGAAGCAAACCGATTGTCCAGAGGTGAACCGGTCCCTCCCATGTTCCGGTCTTTAATTGCGGAGTGTTCTGAATGATGAAGAAGGCCGCGGAGTCCAGCCAGACAAGCGCAGTGAAGCAAGCCAGCACGCGGAGAAATGGGGCAGGGGATTGGGGCAGAATCCACGCACTCTCTTGATTTGCTGGCGTCGGAGTTAGGGTGACGCCGATTCCGGCAAGACACAACAAGCCCGCCGCCACCGCCTGCACCTCTGCCGATGCAGTGAAGAAAGGAGGGATGTTGCAGATGAGATAGCCAACACCTGTGCCGAGGCCGACCAGCAGCAGTGAATTGCGATTCCCTGTCCAATGGAGCAAGTGAGTCACAAGCGTAACGGTGAGCAGACCTAACCCGGCGCCGATCAGAAACGAAACCGCGGTGCTCGTGACAACGCCGAGCGGAAGGAGCGACAGGAATGCCGCCGCGCCCGCAGCACAGAGTCCAGCGCGGAGGCGCCGGTTAGGTGAGGAACATAGATCTGCGCGAGGAGTTAGGAGGCTGAAGAGAATTCCGCCTGCGGCCATCGCGGCCATCACGGATTGCAAGTGGGGGCCGGCCACTCCAAGGCTCGCGAGCCGCTTGAGAAATGCAAACTGCGCAAAGATCAGGAAGTAGACATAAGTGATCGCGACAAGGCTGGCGCCTTGCCATCCCGACTGGCGCATCTCACCGCGCGACATGGGCCAGCCAGCCTTTGCGAAGGCCAATAGCCTGAATCAGAACACACGCTCCGTCGGTGATCGCGACTGGGAGCCATCCCGCTTCGAGAGTTTGTGCAAGAATCTGTGAGACGACAAAGATGGCAACACTGGCGCGAGTAATGGCCGTGAGCAGCCAGACGACTTCCAGCTTGCACGGGCTTCCCCGGCGGGCTATCACCAACGCGCCATAGAGGCAGGCGAGGCCCACGGACAGGACAAATGCGCCGATGAACGACAGGAAGGGCAGCGCATCGACGGGCACATGCAGGCGCATGAGCCGGAGCGCAAACTCCGGTGCGATGATAAGCAGCGCGCCGGTAATCGTGTCGGAGAGGCCGATGGCTAACTGATAAGTAAACAGGATGGGGCGATTCATGCGGCGACCTCCTGCTGCAAGGGTGCGGGAATGGAGACATGGGCAGGTTCGCCAAGCAGCGTTGCGGCGTCGATGAGCCAGTCCAGCGAGGAGGCGAGCATCACCAATCCGACTACCAGGCGAAGAATGTAGATTGTGGTACGCGCCGCGCCGGGCACGATGGTGAAGGTTGGATCAAAGCCCTCGCGCCAGCCGGCAACGGACATGAGTACTACGTATCCCAGGACGGCGATATTCCATCCATAAAAAGAACGCGTTTGATTGAAGATCCAGCCGTCCTTGCCGAGCAGTTGGACGAGTACGAAGATCAGCAGGCTGGACGTAAAGCCGGCCATGGCGAGCAGCGAGTGGCCGACGAGACCGTCGGTAAATTTGAAGTGGTCGAGGATGCCGGGAAGAAAGAGGGCCCAGCCGGTGAGGACCAGCGCCGACCACCAGGCAAGCAAGGCGATGCGCCAGCGGCGGGTGTTCGCATGCCACTCAAATGCCGCGTAGTAAGCGGGCGTCAGTGGAACCCAGACGAGAAGACTGGCAAGTGAGAGAAACTGCGCTGGGCGATGATGGCTGATGTCGGCGCGGCCGAGCGCAAAGCATAGGAGGAATTCCGCGACCATGATTGCCCAGGCGATGGCGATGAACCGCACGTGTCCTGCTTTGCGCTGCGTGAGTCCGAAGGGAAGCATAAGCAAGATTGCCACAATGATGAGCGACGATTCGAGCTGGCTTGCTCCGGTTGGTCCGCCGGTGTCGGGATTGATGGCTGGGTACAGGTTGGGGCTGGAGGCGAAGTAAATCGCGAATGGAACAGCGAGCAGAAGCGCAAGGCCAAGCAGCTTTGCGATCTTTGCGGCGAGTGTACCGCGAATTGCGATCCTCCATTGATGTGCCACAGAAACGGCAAGCAGGAACCAGAGGACAATCATGGCCAGCGGAAAGAGGACGCGCGCGTATCCGCTCCAGTCGAGGAAGAGTTTGCCGCTGGAGTGGCCAGAGAGCCATGAGCACGCGCCCACAGCGAGGGCCGCGGACCACACCCACAGCACAGGCCGGCACCATTGCGCCAGCGGTCCACGGTCCGCGCCGTAGACCTTGAAGAGGAAACCGGCCATAGGGAGGCTCATCCAACCGTAGAGTTCCAGATTCAGATGGACCATGATCCAGCGGCCATAGGTCCATTCGCCTAGTAATCGATTGAGCGCAGGAAAAAGCAGAAGAATTGAGATCAGCACGCCGACCGCATTTGCAATGACAAGCCAGAACAGACTATGCCATGCAGCGGAGGCGACGACCTGAGGGGCGGTGCGCGGAGAGAGATTCGCATCAGGCGGATACTGGCTCATGGATCCTCCCGTCGTGCATCTCCAGCAGGCGGTTGCAGCGCCTGGCCAGACTGCGATCGTGCGTGGCCATCACCAAGGTCACGCCCTCCGTGGCAACGATTTCAAGCAACAACTCAAAGACAGCGCCACTCGTGTGTTCATCGAGTGAGCCGGTGGGCTCGTCGGCGAGCAGAATCTTTGGCCGGTTCATCAAAGCACGGCAGAGCGCCGTGCGCTGGCGCTCTCCGCCGGATAGTTTCTGGATGCGATGACCGAGCCGTTCAGTCAAACCTGTGCGTTCCGCAAGTTGGTGCAGACGCGCCTGTCCGGTACGACGATCAATGCCCGCCGCCACGGTGGGGATGAGGCAGTTCTCTTCAAGTGTAAGATCCGGAATCAGGTTGTGAAGCTGAAAGACGAAGCCGATCTCGTGGCGCAGGAGGCGCAACAGATTTCGGTGGCGATTGACTTCAACTCCGTTGACCGATACCCGGCCGCGATCGGGGGAATCCAGGCCGCCAAAGAGATGTAGTAGCGTGCTCTTGCCGCAGCCCGATGGACCGCAGAGAGCTACGGTCTCTCCTTTTGCTGCTTCGAGGTTCACGCCCTTAAGAACTACAATTGCACCATCGTCATAGCTCTTCCACACGTCTTCGGCGCGTAGGACGATACGAGCTTGACTGGCCGGATCATGGTTGGCGGCTCGTGTTGTGAGACTCATTCGAAACGCAGCGCCTCCACCGCCTGGATGCGTGTGACATAAGCTGCCGGGTAGAGTGCGCCGGCGATTCCGGTGATCAATGCGAGCAGAATAACGATCAGCATGACGACAGGCTGGATGGTTACATCAACATAGCCGTGAAGAGCGGGAACAAGTTTGAGAGCATAGAGCAGGCAGGTCCCGGTGAGTAGCCCCAACACCGCGCCCAGCAAGGAGACAACCGCCGACTCGCCAAAGATCATGGCTCCAATCTGCAGGTGAGAGAAGCCGCAGACACGCAGGATGGCAATCTCGCGAATGCGCGTGAAGACCGACATGATCATGGTGTTGGCAACGCCGAGGCCGCCGAGAGCCAGGCCGCATCCGCCCACGGCCCAGGCCGTGGCCTTGAGGATTTTGAACTGCGAGTAGGAGCGCGTGAACTCGGCGTCTTCGAGGCCGATCAGGTTGGCGAACTTCGCCTTGATCTTGGTCTTGAAGGAGGCGGTATCGTCCTTGTTGCGCAGTTTGATGGTGATGACCGAGGAAACGCCCTCTTTGTGAAAAAAGCTTTGGGCGGAGCTAAGCGGCATGAACACGCCGCCATCCTCGAAACCGTTGGCCGTCTTCAGAATTCCGATCACGTGGAAGACCCCGTGTCCAATAGGCACATGGTCATCGAGTTTTGCCGAGAGGAACTCCGCGGCTCGTTGTCCGAGGACCACGTCGTCTGCGTGCTGCGCGAATGCGAGACGATCGCCTGTGAGCCAGATGGCCTTGCGAATGCGGGCATCGGCAGGGGTAACTCCGAAACAGGTGATGATGGGATGATCGGCGCTGGAGACGATTCCGAAGAGCACCGGATCGGCATGTGCGACCATCGGCCATCCGGAGATTTCCTCGGCCGCTGCCGCAGGAACATTGCTGAAGAAGAGATCGGAGACGTTGCGCTCAAAGACAATGATCTCGCTATCGCTCGACAGGATGCCGGAGAACATGCCGATGGCGCCTTGCAAAATGGTGACCACGGTGAGCATGGCCGCGACACTGAACGCGATGCCTGCAATGCTGATCAAAGAGCGGATGCGATGGCGGCGCAGATTGGTCACGATCAGCTTGAGAAAGATCACGGACGCGCCCCCGCCGGCATCGCACAGACACTCCCGGTAACCCTTGCAAGTTCCTCTTCCAGGTCGCTGCGAAGCCTTTCAAGAAACGACAAGCCTGACCTCGATTGCAGAAGCCGATAAAGCGTCCTGTCTCCCAGATGAATGAACCGAGTGAGACGAGCGACCGCGCCGGGGACTCCCATTGCGGATGCGACGTTGGGCCGATTGAGTAGCAGGTCGCGGGCAACGGTCTTTCCGGCTTCGCCAGCGCTCTCCAGTACGTCCTTGAGGTCATCGACCATTTGATAACTCAGGCCCCAATAAATGGCAATCCGTTCCAGCAGTTGAATCTCGCGCGCTGAAGCTCCGGCCAGCATGGCGGGCAGAACCAGCGTGAGCCGGATCAACGAAACCGTCTTGCCGCGTGCGACTTGCTCGGTTGTCTCGCGGATATGAGGCAAGGTTGCGTAGTGAAGATCGAGGCTCTGCCCGTTGAGCAGCCCTTCTAGGCCGAGACACTGTTCAATATAGATTAGCGCGCCCGACTGCACATGCGGAGAAGCAGCCAATACCGCCCGCCAAATGAGCGCGTAGGCGCGATTGATGAGAGCGAGAGCTGCAAGGATTGCGCCTGCTTCGCCGAACGCAAGATGAACGCAGGGGACACCTCGCCGTTTGGAGGCATTGTCCATGCAGGGCAGATCATCGAAGATCAGAGAAGCAGTGTGGAAGTATTCGAGCGCGATGGCCAGTTCCCTGGCGGGAGCGGCATCGAGGCCGTAGGCCGTCGCTACCTGAAAGACCATCCGCGGCCGGACCAGGCTGCCGGGGTTGTCGAGCACATGACGAAGCGCCTCTTCGAAGTGAGGATCGAGGGTGGCAGACAGCGGAAGGCCGGTCCTGAAGAGATCCTCGAACGGAATGGCGCTTAATTGGTCTCTCAGGGCTTCCGCTTGCAATGTTGTCCTCTTCTTTCCCTTCATTGGTGAGACGAACCCGCACTGCCTTTGGAGAGCACTCAAAAGCTCCCACTTCGATGACGATTTGTTCATCCTTCGGCAGCACGGCAGAATGAGGAAGCGTGTTGGCTCGAAGAAGGTAGTTCTCATAACCACGCGAATCAATCGGTGGGTGATGGTAATTCTCTGTGCGCGTGGCCTGGGGAAGCGGGTGTTTCTTTACATCCAATCATACTGAATGGGACTAATAAGAAACTGGAGAAGACGAAAGGATAGCATTAGAATGACATGGTGCTGATTCCTCAGCCTTGGGGGATACTCTGCCCCCGGTTCTCTCCGATATGCCGCAATGAGGTTCGGTGCCGGATGTAATATCTTTTCATGCGCTTGCTGCTTGTTGAAGATGAAATCGATATTCGAAGCTTTCTGCAAACGTCGCTTGAAGAGGCGGGGTATCAAGTGGAAGCAGCGGCGGATGGCAAGACGGCCGAGCAGTTGGCGATCGAAGGCCAATTCGACATATTGATTGTCGACCTTGGGTTGCCCGACCAGGACGGCATCAGCCTGATCCTAAGGCTGCGCCAACTGGGAGTCCGCGCACCGGTGCTGATCTTGTCGGCGCGGCGGAGCGTCGATGACAGGGTACGGGGCCTGGAACAAGGCGGAGACGATTACCTGACCAAGCCTTTCGCGCTGGCGGAGCTTCTGGCCAGGCTGCGCAACCTGCTCAAGCGCAACAGCGCTCCCGGCGCAGAGGCCACCCGGTTGCGGGTGGTTGATCTTGAACTGGATCTGCTGCGGCGCGAGGCCACCCGGGCGGGGCAGGTCTTGCAGCTCACGCCCCAGGAGTTCGTTCTGCTGGAATATCTCTGCCGCAATGCGGGCCGCGTGGTCACGCGCTCGATGATTCTCGACCGGGTTTGGGGCATGCGTATCCAGCCGGATACCAATGTCGTGGATGTTCACATCTATCGATTGCGCGGCAAGGTCGATGGCCAGGGCCAACAGCCGCTGATTCGCACTCTGCGAGGTGTGGGCTATGTCCTTAAAGACCTCTAAGCCCGTCCTGCGCAGTGCCGCTTGGCGCATTTCGCTGTGGGCAACTCTCGCGTTTGCCTGCGGAACCATGCTGGTCTTCGTCTTTCTTCATCGCTTTGTCGCCGGAGATATTCAGCGGCGCAGCGACGCTTGGCTCTCGGGAGAGGTTGAGGTGCTGGGCGATGTTGCCGAGCGCACGCCCAAGGATGCGCTCTATGGCCGTGTTGTTGGAGAGGTGGCGGAGCTTGCCGGGAAGGAAGTGCCGAACAAACTGCTTGCGGAGAGCAGCTCAAACGACTCGGTTTTCTTTCTTCAGACCGGCGGCGATGGTTCGCTCAAGCTGTGGGTTGGCGCGGGAACCGGCGAACCGAATCGAGCGGCCATTCTTGCAATCAGGATGGTTCCCGGCCAGCCAACAGATCTCGACGTCCAGGGCTTTCAAATCCCCTTTCGCGTTGCTTCCATCCGTATCGATGATGGAAGTTATATCTATCTTGGGCTTTCTGAACGGGACGAACTGCGGGTGTTGAGAAGCCTTCGCCTGCGATTCTTTCTGCTTTGGCTGCTGCTTGTTCTCCTCGGCTTCGGCATTGTCTTCCTTACCACTCGGCGCATGTTGAGCCATATACGCGAAATTAGCGAGGTTGCGTCGAGCATCGGCCATTCCGGCCTGAATGCCAGGGTCCCAACGACTGAACGAAACGACGAAGTGAGCCATCTCGCTTTGACGCTCAATCACATGCTCGACCGCATCGAGAGTTCGATGTACCAGTTGCATACCATCACGGATTCACTGGCTCATGATCTGCGCAGTCCACTTACGGCAATTCGAGGCAAGCTGGAAATGTCGCTGTCGGCAACGACGCAAGGCGAGCAGGCGGAGCCGATCGTATCGGCCATCGAGGAGTTGGACCGGCTGACCGATTACCTGAATAAGTCTCTGGATGTGGCCGAGGCCAAAGCGGATGCGCTTCGACTCACTCGGAGTGAAATCGACCTGAATGAGCTACTCAAGATCATGATTGATCTGTACGAGCCTTCCATGTCGGAAAAAGGTCTTGAGATCAGGCTGCAACGAAGCGGTCCCATCAAAATAGAAGCGGACGCGGCGCTGATCCATAGAATGATTGCGAATCTTTTTGACAACGAGCTGAAGCACCTGCCAGCAGGTTGTGCGGTCAATCTAAGAGTCACGGCGGACGACGACAATGCCTCGCTCATCCTGGAAGACAACGGGCCTGGGTTCGATGCGGAGGTTCTTCCTCATCTCTTCGAGCGGCGAGTCAAGGGAAAGAAATCGACCGGACATGGCCTTGGGCTCGCTTTCGTCGATGCCGTAACGCGAGCGCATGGCGGCACTGTTTCAGCTTCCAATCGTGAAAAAGGCGGAGCCTGCCTCACTGTCACGCTACCGCTCATTCCGATTGGTCCGCCCATATCCGCACAAGCGGGAGTATGAAGATAGGTTCATCGTTGCAACCGCAAATAGCTTGGAGTTGAGGGACAATCAAGATTAGTCAGGCACCAGCCTTCCCATTGGGCGCCTCTGCCAACTCCTTTGATCGATCTTTCGCAGCGGACCAGTCCCGCTACGGCACCTGAACGCTCACCGTTGCGCTGTGGGTGATGCCACCGGAAACTCCGGGAGAACTTTCCGTAGCGGATGCCTTCCAATTTCTGCCAAGAATCCGAAAGTTGACCGCGCGAGTGACGGATACGCCTCCGCAAACTTCATCCACCCCTCATTTACCTTCGGTGACCTCCAGTTGCACAGGATGCGCCGTGGAATTAACGGCCGGGTCGTAGTACTCGTAAACGCGGGATGGAAAAGTATGGGCATGAATCGGGTACTTGGCGCGCAGGCGGAAACTTAGCGTAACTGTTTGCTTTTGGGAGAGCGCATTGAAGTAGAGAATGGCCTGGGTCGCGGTGAGTGAGAACTTCTCCAGACACCCATCCTGCTGGCCTCTGGTCTTGTCTTGAAAAGATTGCAGGTCTTCGGAGAGTAACTCGAAGCCGGGAGGAATTCCGAGGTCAACCATCACCATATTGGCGGTCCTGGATAGATTGTTGCGGACGATTGCAGTGGCGGCGGCAATGTCGTTTTGGGCTAGATGGGTGCGGTCGTAGGCGACATCTATGGAGAGAGGCTCGCCGACTGGTTTTTCTTCCCATGGAGTGAAGGACCGGCCGACGATCTGGTAGGCCAGTCCACCGGAGCCGTCGAAGTTGAGCTCGACATGCGCCGGCTTCAACGGGTCGATGCCCTTAAAGACGAACCGGTGGAGCAGGTCGTTGTTCTCCGCGGTTAGCTTGAAAGTTTGTTTAGGCTTGCCGTCAATGACGATCTCGACGGATCCATGAGCATCCGATGCACTGAGTTGTGTGGAGAGAATAAGAGCGCGCAGAGCCGTGATAGTGGCCTGCGTGGTGCCCCAATTGCCGGAGGCCTCCTTTTTCGAAGAGATGAAGTTGAGGGACTTGCGGACCGTCTCGGAGGCTTGTCCCCATTTCAACAAGGCTTGTGTTGCAAGGCCGGTTGTTTCAATCGCGGCGCTCTGGCCGGTGGAGTAGACGCCGGTTTCCTCGACGTTCCATGAGACCTGATCGCCTTGTTCCGTGCGGGCGTCAATGAGCGCTTTCATAGAACGGTCAGTGAAGTCGCGATCCTGCCCGTAGTCCGCCGCAAAGTTGGCGATGACTGCGAGCGTATACGCATCGTGCTTAAAGTCGGTATGAGATTCGATGAAGTTTTTGGCCTGCTCGATCGCCGGACCTTGATAGCCGGTGTTTGCGAGAGACCATGCAATATAAGCGGTGATGCGCAGAACATCGGAGTTATAGCGATTGGTTGCGCCTTCGTTGATAAAGGATGTATCGGGCTTCCAACTGCCGTCGGGCTGCTGCTGGCTTGCGAGCCACGAGCCGGTGCGCTCAATGATCCGCGGGTCCACGTCGGAGACTTTGGACATATCGTTGAATTCCATGAGTCCGTAAGCGGAAAGGATTTTGTTCGCAGGCGCCTGACCGAACCAGGAGAATCCGCCGCCGTGCACCTCAAATGTCAACAGCCGCTGATAACCGTTGGCGATGTAGCCTTCAGCTTTGGCGTGAATCTCGGGGGTGAGTTTCTTGGTGCGCTTCATGTAGTCGAGCGCGAGAACGTTAGGGTAGGTGCTGGAGGAAGTCTGTTCAAAGCAGCCGCCGGGCATCTGGAGAATGCTGTCCATACCCTCGATGATCTGGCTGAGCGGCCCGGGATAGAGGCGGACAAGAATACTTGTAGCATCGGGGATGGAAGCGGCGGGAAATTGCAGTTCGTGGCGGGCACTCGAATCGAGGCGGCCGTTGAAGACGATGTCCTGCTCGCGGCCGTTGGGGATGACTTCAATCTCGCGGACGACCACGTCTTCGCGTGTCTTCTCGCCTTGTGCGTTTTCCTTGCGGGCAGAAAGCGTGAGCTTGAATTTGCCGATGCGGTTGGTGTTGATCGTAAACTGCGAGTTGCCAACGCGGCCGGAATCGACATTGACAGTTTTGTCCGGGGTGTCGTTTTCGAGCGTGTACCAATCGCCGGGTTGGAGCGCGAGGCTCACCTGGCCGGAGTTGCCTGAGTAGTTGTAGACGGCGACGGGGATCGAGACGCGATCGCCTTGGGTCAGCGTGACGGGCAGGTCCAGGTCAACGAAGAAGTCCTGAAAAACTTTCAGACTTGAAGCGGCGGAACCGAGCGCGCCTGATTGTGTAGAGGCAAGCATCGCCATGCGCCACGTGGTGATGGAGTCGGCAATAGGGATGGAGATGCTGGCGTTGCCGTTGCCGTCGGTAAGGATTTCCGGATTGATGTAGAGGGCCTCTGGAAAATAAGACCGGACATGTGGGGCGTCGGCTTGCGGAGCACTAACACCCGGACTCAGAGCGGCAAGACCCGCAACATTGCGGCTCTTCATATCAATATTTGTGATCTCCTGCGCCGAAATGATCGTTGAAACTACGTTCGAATCGGTCTGAATCGCCATCGCATCTGCTACTACAGTGATGGTTTCAGTTTCTTGGCCAAGGTTCAGCTTGACATCGATGCGGTAGGTCATAAAACCATGAACAGCGATTCCTGTCTGCTCAAAGGTCTGGAAGCCTCGCGCCGCAGTCTTCAGGTTGTAATTGGCGGGGTGTAGGCCTTCAATGTCGTAGGTCCCATTGATACCGCAGATAGTCGAGTAAACCCTGCCCGTTTTAGGATCCGTGAGTGTAATTTGTGCGCCGCCTATCACCGCGCCGGTTACGTCTGTGACAACGCCGGTGATCTCGCCATCTCGGTGCAAAGAAGCGAAGGCCCGGTTGTCCGGCAGGCTCTCGCCTTTCCGAACGGGAATCACTATGTAGAACGAGCTCTTGTATTTCGCACTTTTGAACTGGCGATCCGGCCCCGCGCTTTCGACGAGGATGTATCGGTTTCCGTTTTGAACAAGTCCGGTTGCTTCGAATCGGAGTGGAGAGCCCCAGCCATCGTGCGGATGCAAGCCGTCTTCCAACGTAAGGTTTTGAAGGAATCGAACGATCTCAATATTCGAGAGCTGCTGCGGAGATTGCGTGTCGAGTTTTGCCGCAAGCCGGCGAACGAGCTTCTCGAAGGCTGCGTAGTAACGCTGGTCGTATTCGGCTCGTTTATCTTGCGGAAGATCACGGCCAGCCTCGGAATCGAGCGCATGTGGATGAATCGTCTCGGCAGCAGAGAAGAGGACGCGGGCAGCGATGTTGCGCTGGTTGGCCTGCTCGCCGTCTGAGGTCTCCACAATCCCGTCTGTCGAAAGCGAATGGATCTCATAGCGCGGCTTCATCAGTTCCTGTTCCAGATAGAAGAAGACCTTTGCAAATCCTGGCTGCTTTTCAGCCAGCGCAAAGACCGCTTCGTCTACGACCTCCAATCCGATGGCGGCAGAGACACCTTCTCCACGCGCGTTGGTTACGTGAAAGCGAATGCGTGCCTCTGAACCGGGCCGATAGACGGCTGAGTCGGCGGTGGTTTCAAGCTTCAATTCGCCCGCGGGTTGTACAAAGACGAGACGATGATCGGCAACAGGCTGGGCGTCGCGGCCAAAGAGATAGGCGTGGATGTCGAGCATGCCGGCCATCTCAGGCGTGGCACTCAGCGTTACTTCGGCTTGTCCGTTCCGCAGGTCCAGATCTTCGGTCAGGATGGTCTGTCCGTTGTTGACAACGTCTACGTATGCGGTGCCGTGCGCGCGAGTGGAAAGGACCTTGAGTTGGATGCGGTCGCCGGCTTTGTAGATTGCTTTGTCGGAGCGAAGAAGAATTTGCTCGGCGCCCCTGCGGGTTTCAAGTGGAACAGTGGTGGAGGCACGGTTGCCAAGGTGATCGTCGGCCTCGACCTCGAGCGACTCAAGTCCGGAACCTGGATTGAGATGAAGGACGGCGATTCCGGCGGCATTGGTGGCGAGGTCAATATCGGGCGCACCTTTGTAGTCTCCCAAGCGGATGGGGTCGAGATTGTCGAAGTTGTGAACCGTCAGGGTGGTCCTGGCTGGGCTGCCGTCGGGATATGAGCTTAGAATGAAGATTTCGTTTTCGATGTTGGGAACGAGCGTTCCGCCCTCGGGCACCGCGGTGATGAGCAACGGCGACTGGCTGATCGTGATCGGTTCGCCGCGCGTCTCTGCGTGGCCGGCAGTGTCCTTGACGGTGGCCTCGATGAGCGCGCGGGCCGCGCCCTGGCTGAGCGGGTGGCCGGCAAAGTACTCGGGGAGTTTGAGATCGAAAAGATATGTGCCTTCGGCGTCCGTCTCGCCGGTCGAGGAGGCTGCTTCAAAGATAGTTACATCCTTGCTTGATGCTTTGATGGTGATCTCCGCGTAGTCAACGGGCTTGCCGAAAAAGTAATTGGCGCGGACAGTGCCGGTGACGTGATCGCCGGGTCTGTAGTCGCGTTGTGGCTTTCCGTTCTTCTGAGCAAACTCGACGGCGACTTTGAACTTAGGCAGCACATAGCGCTCGACGTTGAGGGCTAGTTCAGCTGTCGAGGGCTCGGAAGGGTCGCCGCTCATTTGAGCGCGAAGATGATAAGTGCCGAGATTGACTTCGTCGGCGAGGGAGAATTCGGCAGAGCCAATGCCGAAGCGATCGGTGACAGTGGATTTTCTGAAGACCTTGTTGCCGCGTGAGTCCTCCACCTCAAACTCCAGGTTGCGATTAGCAATTGCCTTGTGGTCGGCGCGGTTCAGGGCCAGCGCGCGGGCATGGATGGTCTGTCCGGGCTGGTAGATGGGCTTTTCGCTGGTGAGAAGTATTGATGCTTTTTCATGAAGTTCGACGGATTGGGTGGTTTCAGTCGAGCCGATGGGAGTGTCCACAACAAGGCGCAGATCGTACTTTCCAGTGAGTCCTTCCGGAAAGCGAAAGCCGGCTTTAACTGTACCGCGTCGATTCAGGCTGCCGGAGAAGAGTGGGCGTGATGGCTGGTTGGGAATGAGGAGTTGAATCCGCAACGTGCCCTTCTCCGCAGCATGATTGTTTGCGTCGGAGACGATTACTCGAATGGCTGCGCTGCTGCCGGCGAGATACTCCGTCTGGCCGAGAATATGAACGACCGGCCGGTTAAGAGTCCGGGAGATGGATTCGATACCCCCCATTCTGGTTGGGGAGTGCCTACTGTCGTCGCAATCAAAGCGGTAGCGAATCCGCTGCCAGACGATGTCGTCGAATGGAATAGGTTGCGTGGGAACAATTATCTGCTTCCATACGCCGTCGCCTTGTACTGCATCGACCGGCCTAACGACCCGGCCCAGCGTTTGATCTTCAGGATCGAGAATCTCGACAACAAGCTTGCCTGAACAGGCGCGCTCAGAATGGTAGTGAATGGTTACCGACAGATTTCCGTGCGCATAGGATGCGGCAAGTCGCTGTGCTGACGCTGGAGAAGTGCACAGCAGGGCTATGGCGAAGAAGATCGGAAAGAGAACGAAAAGCCGAAGTGAGCGAAGGCAAGAATCGAAACGGCGGATGATCATGCAGGTTCTCCCGTGCGCCGCCGATTAAGGTTCTTGCGGCGGCTCGTCTGAATCGAGAACGCGCAATTCTGTCAAACTTGCAGGGAGTAAGAAAAAATATGTGATTGTTTTCGAAGGAGGCTGTTACTTGCGCTTCCACGTGATGCCGTCCGTGCTCGTCCAGTGGTCGAGATTATCGGTCGTGATCTCAAAGACTGGAGCACCTTCGTCCGGCTTGATCAGCGTCGAAACCACGTTTGAGTCGGTTTGAACGGCCAGAGCGTCTGCCATGACCGATATGGTCTCGGTCTCTGCGCCGATCATCAGCCTCACATCGACCCTTATTGGTGCGGAGGTAGGGATAGCGATAGAGCTTTGGAGATAGGTTTCAAAGCCGCGCGCAACCACTCTAAGATTGTAGGTGCCTGGCACAAGACCGTTGAATAGATAGAGACCAGTACCATTCGACTGCACGGAGCGACTTTCGCTAGTCTCTAGATTGCTGACGCGCACAGTCGCTCCAGAGACAACGGCACCGGTTTGGTCCGTCACCATGCCTGTCAAACTGGATCCCTGATCGCTGTTGGACGCAGGTTTGGAATCTCGATTCTCGGCTGGGACCGGGCTGGGCACTGGCCTGAAGGTTGGGCGTGCGTTGTGCTCTTCCGCCGTAATTGTCCGCATGGCTGGCTCGCGGACGATGGGCTCGGCAGAGGCCAACTCGACCAGCACGGGCCGACCTGTCCACGGCGCTCGAACCGGCTTCCAGTGCTTTCCGGCATCGGCACTCAGAAAGACCGCATAGCGCATGTCAATGGCGATGATCCGGCGGTCATTTACAACCATCGAAAGCACCAGAAGACGGCTGGGCAAGCGATGTTTCAGATGCTTGCTCTGGAGCTCCAATTCATTGTTGACCGAAGCAACAGACGAACCGGCTGCAGCTTCTTTGGCATTGCTGGCGGCCGCCGACTTCGCGGGATTTGCGCTCATGACGGCCTTATTATCTGATACTCCAGGAGCAAGTGCCGCCAAGGATGAAATGTTGCGACTTTTGGTGGGAAGCTCAGTGATTTCTTGAGAAGTTATCAGTGTGCTAACTACGTTTGAATCAGTTTGAGGGGAGGGCGCATTCTCTCTTTTCACGTTGACAGAAGCAGACCGATCTGGAGTGGCCAACGTCGCGACCACGTTCGAGTCGGCTTGAGACGCTGAAACATTTGAAACAATCGTCCCTTGCTCATCTTTCCGCGACAATGAAACGGCGCTTCCGTTTAAAGTGATCGTGGAAGGCCGGACATCTCTGGTGGGGCGAGGGGCCGGTGATTCAGGGGTGGGAGCGAGTGCAACTTTGGGCGTCTCCAGCGGCACCGTCTGCTGAAGTTTTGCCTCCTGCGGGGGCACACTGCCTGGATCGCTCTTGGCATGATGAACGTAGACGACAAGAACGGCGAGCGCGGCCGTAACCGCCAAGGCTGGCCAGGCTAGAGCCCAGCCAGACCACCACGGCCTGCTCCGAGTGACGCTCAAAGGCTTTGCGGGTTCCTCAATAGTAGGCAACGAAAGCGCAACAATGACGCGGCACTCCTGGCAGACGGCGAGATGGTTGAGCAGGTGCTCCAACTCATGTGCGGGAAGCGCATGTTCGACAAAGGCGCCGATCTGGTCCGCGTCTGGGTGGTGCTCGAATTGAAGAACTTCGCTCATAGTGAGTTGGATGCCGGCGTCGGCGTCTGTTTAGAGAACGTGGAGATTTGCGAAGTTTGCAGCAACTTTGGCAGATTTATTTCGATGTCGCGGGGATCTGTGCCCAGGGCTTCATCCGCAGCTGCCTTGCTGAGGCCGCTCGATACCAGATTCTCAAGAAGTTGCTCGCGAAGATTGCCCGCCAAGCGTTTGAGCCTCCGGCTGATGGTGGCTTCATGAACGGCCAGTATTTGTGCAATTTGGAAGAGAGTTTGGCGGTCAAGATAGTAGGCGGAGAGCAGAAAGCGATCCTCTGTTGCAAGATCTCGAAGAGTGCGTGCCACGGCCGCCGTGAGCAGGGCCAGTTCGGCGGGACTCGTGGTGGCGGGCACCGCGGCAGCGCTCTCAACACTGTCAAGTGGTGTTTCGCGATAGGTGCGGCGGTGGTGGTCTCTCGACCGCTGGACAAGTGTGGCGCGGAGCCAGCCCATAAGCGAACCGCGGCCGGAGTAGGAGGCCAGCGGTGAACGCCGCTCGCCGGCCCTCTGGCGCAGGCCGTAGAGTTCAGCGTAAAGCGAGTCGGCGAGATCCTGACCCAGGGTAGCGGAGCCGGTGATCGAGATGGCTGCGTTCGCAAGAAAAGCGCGAAAGCGGCTGACAAAAATCTCCCATGCGACTTCGCGGCCGAGGGCGCAGGAGTGCGCAAGAGCGAGTTCGGTGAGATGGAGCGATCTGTAGAACGCAGCCTTCTGAGCGGAACTGGAATCGACACCGGGCGGCAGGCCGTGGTTGACTCTTTCGCCAACGGAGGCCAGAACCGCGCCGAGTTCCTCCTGGCTAAGACCGCAGCTCTCTGCCTCTGCCGCGCGCCAAAGCTCCTGGATAAGGCCCGGCGATAGACCTGAAACCGATGTGGATGGCTGCTCGGCCGGCACGGACAAGGCAAGATCGGCGGGTTTGGACAAAACCGTATCCACGATCCTGAGGATACTGCATTGGCGCTGCTAGGCGGCCACGAAAAATTGAAGCCTCACGTCGCAGCAGAGGATGTAAAACGAAATCATGCTGCTCGACGACTGCCGGCTTTCAGCCGGAAGTCGTCGAGTTTCGCTGTCTTGTGGATTAGCAACTTCCTGCTACATTCCAGACCTACCGGTGTGAGCCGCCGCCTTGATGTCCACCGCCGCCACCGCCATGCGCCGCACCGCCACCGCCATGCGCCGCACCGCCGCCGCCATGTGCTGCGCCACCACCGCCGCCACGCGCTGCGCTTGGCCGCGCGCCACCAGCATGAGATGCGGCCGGTCTCGCTGCTGCGGCGTGGGTTGTGCCACCGCGTGCTGCCGGAGCACTATTGTGGTATCCGGCACCGCCGCCGCGAACTGCCCCGCCACCGTTACTGTGATAGGCTACGCGGCCAGGTCCGCCGTGGTAGCTTCCACCGCCTTCACCACCGAAGCGGTGCCCGCCCCAGCCGTGACTATAGCCCCAGCCCCCCCAGGGTCCCATGCCCAGGAAGATGCCGTTATAGAAGTAGCCGGGGCCGTAATAACCCATAGGCGCGCAGGCGTAAGGCTCGTATCCATAGTACCCGTAGGAACATACCGGTTGAGCGCCGATATCGACCACGATCTGAGCCTTTACTGCTGGTGTCAGGGCAAGGCCTGCGAGCAATACCGTCGTACCGAAGAAAGCCTTGAGTCCACGCATCAATTACCTCCTTAAAGGTGTCTGCAATGGCTGAAACTGCGTTGGATGCTGTGTGCAGCCGTAGAGAAGAGTCCAGCAACAGCAGCTACCATAAGGGCCTGCAAATCCGTGCGCCAGTCCTCCGCGCGTGTGCTGCGGATGACTTCGATCTACCCCTACGTTCTTAACGTTAAGCATGCAGTGCGACACCGTCTGAGCAATAAGGGGCAATGACCGCTGCGCGCCGGAATCAGAGCGATCACACTGCTCAGAGCTAGCCAAATCCAAATGCCGCCATGACATTGACCGCTCGAGGACTCTCACCCGGTAAATGCTATCTTAAGTCTGTCTATTTCAGCTCACCCTCCCAGTGCCACTTAACTTACGGTCAAAATGGACCTCGCATGCCGAGCGGACCGGAGAGCCGGGCAGGCTCTATTGCATGAGGTCAATATTGGTCAGCTATTGAATGATCGATGGGAAATACTGACAATCAGTACACGCCACGGATAGAAGGCTGCCGGAGTTTCCGGCGTGCAAGCTCTTGTGAACCCGACAACATAAAGAAGTTGCATAACAACCGCCGTGCGAGTGAGTCGGAGAAGTAATGGAGAAATAATGACACTGCTCAAAGGATTCGGAACGGGACTTTGCCTTACCGTGCTCTGTGTACTCGTCGCGCCAAAAGCAAAGGCCGACGACTTTAACAGAAAGTCCATCGTCACTTTCAGCGCTCCAGTCGAAGTTGGAGGCTCCGGCGCCCAGGTATTGCCAGCTGGCACCTATGTTTTCAAGGTTATGAATGCAAGTGCGTATAGCCACATCGTCCAGATCTCGAACCAGGACGAGACCCATGTGTTCACCCTTATCGTCGCAATGCCCAACTTTCGCTTGAAATCCACAGACAAAACGGTTATGACCTTTAGTGAGCGGCCAGCCGGAGAGCCGGAGGCTCTGAAGGCATGGTTCTATCCGGGCCGTGAATGGGGCGAGCAATTCGTCTATGACAGGTCCAAGGCGATTCAACTGGCCAAGGAGACTAATGAGATTGTGCTGTCGACCCCCGTTGCACAGTCAGCCGCTCCCATCGAAACCCTAACTGCAGCCCCAGTCGAGGCAGTTAACCCAAACGGAGAAACGGTGGATACCGCACAGGTAGTTGAAGCGCCTCCTGTGGCGGCCGCACCCGTTGCAGCTGCCGTTGTGGCATCACCAGCCGCAACTGAGGTTGCATCTCTGCCGAAAACCGCAAGCAACCTCGGTTTGATTGGATTGTGCGGAATGATGCTGTTAAGCGCCGGTTTCCTGCTTACCGGGCTGCTGAAAAAGTCCGCCTAACTCCGACGCATCAGCACTAAGAAACCCTCACGGCCATTCGGGTTGGCCGGGAGCGGCCGGTGAATGAGGCGGCGTCCAAGCCGCCTCTCGCTCGGTCGTTTGATCAAGGGAGCAGACTCAAGTTAGGACGTTTCAGGCTGCGTCAGAAAATAGGACAGATGACGAAGAGGAATGCGTCCGAGACACACTTCCAGAGAAGAAACGGCTTGTTTGTCTCAGGGCATCTCTGGACTAACTGTCGAATCGAACTAAAGTTCAAGTATCCACTCCTATTCCTACTAGCTTTTGGTGTTGCGATTTCATTGCTGGATGTTGCCTCAGCTCAAGATTCCTCTTCACAGAACAAATCAAGCGATAACTACACAATCAAAGTGAATACAAATCTGGTTGTTTTAAGCGCGACCGTTGTGGACCGTCACAATGCGCTGGTTTCCGGACTTGGAAGAAACAGTTTTCAGATTTATGAGAATCATGTTCTTCAGCAAATCAAAGACTTCAGCCACGAAGATGTTCCCGTCGCTGTTGGCCTGGTCATTGACAACAGCGGAAGCATGGGGCAAAAGCGCGCAGACGTGATTTCCGCCGCATTATCGTTCGCTCATTCAAGCAATCCGCAAGACCAGATGTTTGTGGTCAATTTTAATGAGCATGTGACTTATGGTTTGCCGCCCGAGATACCCTTCACAGATCGGCGGGAGCAGTTGCAACTCGCTCTTTCCGCGATCAAGACGATTGGCCAAACCGCGCTCTACGATGCAATCGCCACAGCCCTCGATCATCTAAAGCAAAGCAATTGCGATAAGAAGGTTCTCATTCTGATCAGCGATGGCGGCGACAACGCGAGTAAGCACAGTCTGGCGCAGGTAATCGAAATGTCCAAGCACTCCGCCGCAATTATCTACACGATCGGCATCTTCGATGAGCAGGACGGAGATCAAAACCCCGGCGTGCTCAAGCGATTTGCAAGAGACACAGGCGGTGAAGCTTTCTTCCCAGAATCGTCGAAGGAGATTCCCTTGATTTGCGAGGGGATTGCACGCGATATTCGCAATCAGTACACGTTGGCCTATGTTCCCATGATTTCAAAACAGGATACTGGGTATCGGGTCGTGGATGTGCAGGCAAGCACACCTGGACACGGGCACTTATATGTCCGTACGCGCACGGGTTACTTCCTGCCATCGACATCGCCACCAGAATTAGGGACCGCCGGCCATGCCTTCCATAACTAAGAAAGAGAACTTCGCAAAGCGCGGCCAACGATTGATGCGTTGGACGAGGCGCGTCTTGCTGATGAGCGGTGTTTTGGCGCTTACCTATGTTGGGCTCACATTGCTTGAAGGAAAAATCTATCAGGATCGCGCAGTCTCGATCCTTGAAGAGCAGATTCACGCGCAGGAGCAGCATGAAACAGGCCTTCCCAATCTCGTTGTGAAGGAAGGTGATGTTTTGGGCCGCATTGAGATTCCGAGGATAGGAGTATCGGTAGTGGTTCTGGAAGGGACTTCATCGGAAACTCTTCGGCATGGCGTAGGGCATATTGAAGGAACCGCACTTCCGGGCGGCCCTGGAAACATCGGTATTGCCGGGCACCGCGATACTTACTTTCGTGGTCTGAAAGATATTCGCGCGAACGATGAGATTCAGATTCAAACCGCTTCCGGTATCACCAGATACGAGGTAGATTGGATACAGATTACCGTCCCGAGCGACGTTGCCATCGTCCCTCCCGCAACTGAATCCGCTCTAACTCTCGTGACCTGCTATCCATTCCACTTTATCGGCGCGGCCCCGGAACGATTTGTTGTTCATGCGCACAAGCAATAACAACGCAACCTGAGTTCTTATTCTATGAGCTGCTTGCGCTACTCGTGACCGGTGAGGAAGCGCTTCAAACAGAAAGACCAATGCGCGTCTTGTATCGCGGCATCTGCAACGAAGTCTCGAGCAGCTTTGAGGAGAGTGGCGTTGCTTCAGGGAAGGGAACCCTACGCTTCGGGACAGGCGCACCAACCGCAATAAACTATTGCTTCGAATATAGGACTGCGTGTGTATCATAGTGCTCATTGCCCGAAAGGAACCATTAGGCAGGAAAGCCAAGGCCCGCGGTTCCTGCGAGCTACTCTGACCATTCTTGGATGCTCCAACTCTGACAATATGGTTCTAGATGTTGGAAAACTGCTGTATCTGGCCCTTGCGTTGCAGATCAACTTGAAGCATGCGATGGCGATTGGAGAATAGATCGTGAGTGTGGCTATGCACATGCGGAATCCCATGCCAATGCGCGATCATCAGTTAGACGTGGCAGCCGGCCGAGGTATCGGATTGATCAAGCGGCTTTTCAATACAAAGATTCATGTCGCAGCGCTGATCCTTCTGGCCCCTGCTTTTGTGACGTGTGTCCCACAGAGCGCTGGATCGCAAGCGCTGCCCTATTCCGAAGACTCCTCCAGCACTCTGGCCAGCGCACCATCGGTTCAATCTTACTCGGATTACATGCGCCCAACCGAAAAAGCGAAGTTCGGAAACTACGTCTTCGACGTGGTGGGACCTTACCCCATCGTCGCAGCTGGATTTGCTGCTGGCGTAAACCAGCTGAGCAATACTCCTCCCGAGTGGCATCAAGGGGCTGAGGGCTATGGCAAGAGATTCGGGTCTGACTTCGGTATTGCAACGGTAAGCACCACTACGCGCTATGCGCTGTCAGAAGCCTTCAAAGAAGATACGTTGTACTACAGTTGCGAATGCCGGGGAGTATTCCCGCGGTTGCGCCATGCCGCTTTGACCACTTTGTCAGCACGTCGTGGCAATGATGGCCATCGCGTCTTCTCTGTCCCTGCGCTCATTGCGCCTTATGCGGGTTCAATGACCGCAGTCTATGGTTGGTACCCAAATCGTTACGGCGCAGAGGATGCGTTTCGGATGGGCAACTACAGCCTGCTGGGATACGTAGGTGGAAACATTGCCTTGGAATTCCTATATAGCGGACCCCACTCGTTGCTTTCACGCATGCATCTGGCCAAGCTGCGCGGGAGCCGAAGCCCTGGTTCAACAAATTGAGCAACGGATTCACTACCGTTTCAGAAATCGGCCCGCCGCAACCGGTGCGGCTGAACCCGCTCTTGTCCCGGGTATTAGTCGGCGTTGCGAGGCCGGTCGAGGGCTTTTTCGAGTGGTTTGGAAGTCTCGGCATCTTTACCTGGCAGGTGCTCAAGGCTGCGGTGACACCGCCGTGCGAATGGCGCGAACTGATTCGACAACTCGACGAGATTGGATCGAAATCTCTGCCCCTGGTCGCCTTGGCAGGCGCCGCGATCGGCGTCGTGATCTCGATGGAAGCGCGCTACAGTCTCAGTCGCTTTGGCGCCAAATCGATGTTTCCGGCAACGCTTGTGTACTCCGTCATCCAGGTCATGGGTCCAATCATGACTGGTCTCATCGTGAGTGGGCGCGTGGGCGCAGGCATTGGCGCAGAACTGGCGTCGATGAAGGTGACGGAGCAAATCGACGCCATCGAAGCATCTGCAATCAATCCTTACCGACTCCTGGCGGCGACACGAATCCTCGCTTGCATTCTGATGCTGCCGCTTCTGACTATTGCCGCGGATGGATGCGGATTGTTGACGGGTTGGTTTGCACAAACTCTCGTTGAGCCGCTTTCATTTCATCAGTTCATCGAAAGCGGCTTTCACGGCGCAACTTTCAACGCATTCCTGCCACCCACATTCAAGACCGCGGTCTATGGTCTGATCATCGGGCTCATAGCTTGCTTCCAGGGAATGCGCACACGCGGAGGTGCTGAGGGAGTCGGTCGCGCAGCTACAAACTCAGTGGTCCTCGCATCGCTCTTCGTGATTCTTGCCGACGTCGTATTGGTGAAGTTCATCCTTGTTGTCTTTCCCTAACCCTCAACCGTTGTCGCGTGAATTCGCGAGATAAGCATGGCCACAGCCTACGACATTCCGGTAAAGCAAGGCGACGTTCAGAAAGAAAGCGGTGCGCCGATAGTCGCCGTCAAGGAATTGCGGAAGGCTTTTGGAAGCCACAAGGTTCTCAATGCAATAAATCTTAGCGTAAATCGTGGAGAGACTCTGGCGGTGCTTGGTCGCAGCGGGACCGGAAAGAGCGTATTGCTGAGGCTCATCATTCGCCTCGAAACCCCCGACTCGGGATCAGTCTGCATCCATGGCGAAAACATCGCCGGGCTGGCTCTTGATCGGATGGGGGACATTCGAAAGAAGATTGGATTCTTATTTCAACATGCAGCCCTTTACGATTCGCTCACCGTGGCAGAAAACGTTGCGTTTCCCCTTGAACACCATCGGAGAGACATGTCCCGGCGAGAGCGCGACGACTGGGTAAAGCAACTGCTGGCCGAGGTGGGCATGGAAGGCGACCTTGGAAAGATGCCCTCCGATATATCTGGCGGGATGCAAAAGCGCGTGGGGTTGGCGCGTGCGCTCGCGCTGAAGCCGGAGATACTGCTTCTCGATGAGCCAACAGCGGGTCTTGACCCCATCAGCTCGGGAGAGATCGACGACTTGATTCTCAAGCTCCAGCGAGAACGTCAAATGGCATCCATTGTAGTAACTCATGATTTGCATAGCGCCAGAACGATTGCAAACCGTCTGGCGCTGTTGGATCAGGGCGATGTTGTAATTGACGGCAACTATGAGGATCTTCAAAATAGCGACATCGCGTTCGTAAAAGAATTCCTGAAGCAATCTTAGGAGGAATACATGTCGAAGATAGCGCGATTGGGCGCATTCATCGTTCTGACGCTGGCAATTCTTGCCGCTGGAGTCTTCGTCATAGGGAGCAAGGAGTATTTGTTTCGCTCCACATACCAACTGAAGGCGCAGTTCGACAATGTGGCTGGCCTGGCTGCTGGAGCAGACGTGCAGGTGGGCGGGGTTCACAGCGGAACCGTACATAGCATCGAGTTACCTCACAAGCCTGGTGAACAAGTTACTGTGCTCATGGACCTCGACAAATCAACGCACGAGATAATTAAGCGCGACTCTGTAGCTTCAATCGAAACCGCGGGAGTCTTGGGTAATCAATTCGTTGCGATATCGTTCGGATCTGCGGGGCAGGCTGAGGTGAAAAATGGCGAGATCATCCAGAGTGAACCGCCGCTGGAGATGTCAGATCTGTTCAAGAAGACAAGCGGCATTTTAGACACTAGCCAGCAGGCCATCAACAACGCAACTTTGGCTACGGCGCATCTGAATTCGGTTAGCGCCAAAATCGATTCGGGCCAGGGTACAGTGGGGGCACTGGTAAACGACAAACAACTCTATAGCAATCTTGCACAATCCACGACGACATTGCAGACCACGATGCTCCAGGCTCAGGCCGGAGTGACGGACTTTCAAGAAAACATGGAGGCTTTGAAGCACAACTTTCTTTTGGCTGGGTATTTTAAAAAGCGCGGTTACGAAGACTCAGCCGATATAAGCGCAAATAGAATCGGAGGGCTACCGGCAAGCGCACCGCTGAAGACGTTTAGCTTCACAGCCAGGCAACTCTTCGATACACGCGACTCGGCCAAATTGAAGAACCAGAGGTCCCTCAATTCCGGCGGAGATTTTCTGGCGCAGAATCAATTTGGCTTCGCGGTAGTGGTTGTCTCGACTGGCATGGAAGGCGATGCCCAGAAAGAAATGGCGCTGACAGAGGCCAGGGCCATGGTCGTGCGCGACTATCTTGTCCAAAACTTTGGGTTTGACGATAGCCAGCTGAAGACCTTAGGCCTGGGCAAGCAGGCAGGATCAAACCCGGTCGCGGATTGGGGTTCAATCCAAATTCTCATCTTTCCGGCAGGAACAAAGATCCCGACAGATAAACCGGCGCCGGAGGGTCGCTCATCCGCTACAGACGCCGCCCGGCCTGCTCAAATAAATGCCTCTGCAACTCAGACTCCATAGTACATGGCGCGATGAGAAGTGCAAACGATCTTCAGGCGCGAGACGCCATTTGTCTAGTGCTCGCAATTGCACAGTATCAGGAATCTCGACATGAAACCTTTGTTCTCAAGCAACGTGCAGGGGCCATGATGCCTGGCAACGATTGTCCGTCTGACCGCCAAAGCAAAAAAGTTGCAGAAGAGGAGAAAAGATGACAGGAAGCAAGCACAATCCGGAGGGAAACAGCAGCGAGACTGGTATGCCCGATCCAGGCCCATACTGGAGGCGCATGCATCAAGACTGGCGCTTTTGGGTCGGTGCGGTTTTCATGTTTGCTGCACTCTCCATTTATGTTCTCAGCGGGGACTTGGCGTGGGTACCGCGCGTCCAGCCGAAACAGCCCGTGTCAGATGTTACCAGCCGATAACGGCAGACTTCTAAAACCACGAATTCAGCGAATCAAGATTTGTAGAATCACACCTTGTCGTTTGATTTGCGTGTGCATTCCAGCTCAGCTATTTGCTTATGGCTTTGGAAGGATAGATACGAAGAAGAAGAACGGGTTCCATATCATCCTGATGTCAGAGCTAAGACAGGTCATCCGACAAGATTTCTTCTTTCCCGTTTGGGTTGCGCAAGGACGCTCCTTAAGGAAGGTCGCTTTCTTGACTGGGAGGTTTGCCCCTTTTTGTATGCACATTTGCCAAATGTCGCGGAGCTAAAGCAAGCGATGAAATTCGAAATCGCCGATTTGCTCAATGAAATCATGAGCGTGGATCTATTCCACGACAAGAAATGGAGAATATGAAATGCCGCTTGTGACAGTTGTTTTGGCCTTATGCGTAGTGGGCGTGCTGCTTTGGCTTGTCAACCGCTTCATTCCCATGCAAAGCCAGATTAAGGGAATCCTGAATGCTGTCGTGGTGATTGCCGTGGTTTTGTGGCTCCTAAAGGTATTTGGACTCTTCCCCTATCTTAACCAGTTTCGTGTAGGGCATTGAGAAATCAAATGACTGAGTCCGGGCAACTCTGGCCGGAAACGCAACGCAAGCTCAACGTAAGACGGCGAAGTCCTGCCGGCAGGAGGAATCTTGAAACGTATAGTTCTACTAGCAATTGGAAGTGCACTCAGCCTGAGCGCGTTTGCTCAAGTCAATCCGCAGGCGACTACGGTTCTCGTACCCGTAGGCCCTGCGTCCACGTATCGCGTGATTGTGATCAATCGCTCGGTGGAAGCGGTCAACTATCGGCATCGTAGCGGGGCAACCAGTATAGACTTTTCGGGCACGTCACTACTCCCTTCAGCAAACGGCAACGCAAAAGTGCGAAGCAAGCGCGGAACTATGGAAGTCGAAGCTGAATTTGGAAACCTGCAAAACCCCGTAACATTTGGAGGTGAGTATCTTACCTATGTCCTATGGGCAATCTCGCCCGAGGGCCGGGCAGTGAACCTCGGAGAAGTTTTGGTGGGTGACAACAGCCGAAGCAAGCTGACTGCAACCACCGACCTTCAGGCATTTGCGCTGGTTGTAACGGCCGAACCGTATTATGCCGTCCGGCAGCCCAGCAATGTGGTCATTCTTGAGAACGTCGTTCGCGCAGACACGAAGGGAACCAGCGAGGCGGTGCAGGCAAAGTATGAACTCATGGAGCGTGGCGGTTACATTCCAAGTGGCTATAAATTTGACCCAGTCGTTCTGAGCGCCAGTCTTCCATTGGAGTTCTACGAGGCGCGGAATGCGTTGCGTATCGCCCAATCCGAGGGAGCGGAGAACTATGCGGGCCCAAGCTATCAGCATGCTGTGGAACTGATGAACAGCGCAGATGCGCTCGCGATAAACAAGCATATCGACAGAAAGCCGCTCATTGCCGTTGCTCGTGAGGCAGTGCAGACTGCCGAAGATGCGCGCGAGATCGCTGTCAAGAAGATTGATGAAGAGCGCCAAGCTAATGATCGTCAGGATTCAAGCGATGCGCAAGCTAGATCAAGTGCTCAAGCCGCTGAAGCAACGCGATTGAAAGAGCAAGCCCAGTCGGATGCCGCAAGGGCGCAAGCCGATTTGACCGCAAACCAGACCGCATCAACCGCGGCAGTCTCGGCCGCTCAGTCCGATGCGGCCAAAGCGCAGGCAGACCTGGCTGCCAACCAAGCAACATCGGCGGCCGCAGTCTCCGCGGCTCAAGCGGATGCAGACCAGGCGCGCATCGCGGCAGAAAAAGCTCAACAGGGCGAACATCAGGCGGTCAGCGACAAGGTCGCGATGCGCGCTCAATTGTCAGAGCAGCTAAACAGAATTCTTTCCACTCGCGACAGCGCGCGCGGATTGATTGTAAGTATGTCCGATGTACTGTTCGACACCGGGCACTACTCTCTGAAGCCAGGCGCGCGTGAGAAACTTGCCAAGGTCGCCGGAATTCTGATTGCATATCCAGGGCTCAACATCGAAGTTGGGGGCTATACCGATAACGTCGGCGGCGATGAGATGAATCAGAAGCTGTCGGAGAATCGCGCAGGCGCAGTCCGCGATTACTTGGTTGAGCAAGGCGTAACGACAAACTCAGTAAGCGCAAAAGGATTCGGCAACACCTTGCCCGTCGCTTCCAACGATAACTCCAGTGGCAGGCAGGAAAACCGGAGAGTCGAATTGGTCGTATCCGGAGATGCGATTGGCAGCTCGGCCAACTCTACAATCGGAAGCCTGAACTAATTCAACAGTTCGATAAATGCATCCATTTCACGTGGCTCACAGATGCGGTCTCGAAAGAGACCGCATCGCGTGACAAGCAGGATCGAGTTAAGACAAAACGTTAATAAGTAAGACATGCTCGGAACGATTCTGATTGTCCTTCTGATCTTTCACGGCTCGGTGCATCACCTCGGTGGCCACAGCAGGAGTCTGGAGTATTATCTGACAGGAGGACCGAGGTGTTTCCTTGTAACTGTACTGATTTACAAGCTTGTCGGGCGGATTTGATTGATGAGTATCGGCTAACCTTTGGATGTCAATATTAGACTTCCATTGCTTCATACCAATGTAAGATGCGTTATGCCGGATCTCTACACACATCCGATACAGGTAAGTCGCCTGTACCTTGTGTATACTTGAGATACTAGGTTAGGATTCCTCTTCTCGCCTTCAGCTCTTTAGGCTTCGCTCGAGACGAGCACCGTTCAAGTACGCAACGGAACGAACGGAGTTGAGATGACTCTCATCAAGACAAGCGATGTTAAGATGCACTTCTCCTCACGAGGGGCCAAGGGCTTGCATTTGGTTCAACAAGTTGACAAGCCTGCGGCAGTTGCATTGCCGGCGACGGATGTAGCGATTGAGTCAGATGTGTCTGTTTTTGCGGACGATGTCTCACTTGAACATTCTTCTCTTGGAGGGAAAGTATCGGCGGTCGTGATCGTCGCCAATTCAGACGACACGCAAATGCCATAGACGAATATCACTCTCTGGTCGTAGAGCAGAAACCACACCTTCTGCGCCTTCAGTCGACCGTGCCGTCTCGTTTCGACTCGTTTGGAGTGGATTTTGTGCGACGACTGAATCTTCGAGGAGAATGATCGAGCAAAAACAGGTTTGGAGCGAGTATCACACTCGCGCTTGCGAATCACCAGAGACGGCCCCCTTGGCGTCGGTACAAGCGAAAGCAGGGCAATATGGCGTCTACTGAAGCCGTTCATATCGAAGGGACAGCTAGCGGAGATTCTCAAACAGTCTCGTATCCAATTGCACCGAAGGCATGCAGCCTTCCGTTGCCCACAAGGGTTGCATTTGTCGGCAATTTCTTGCCGCGCCAATGCGGCATCGCTACATTCACCACGGACTTGTGCGCCGCACTCGCAGCGGAATACGGCAGCGGGCGTTTGTTTGCCATACCGGTGAACGATCCGGAATCGCACTACGAATACCCTGAGCAGGTGCGCCTGGAACTTGAGCAGGAAGACTTGGGTTCCTACGAGCGGGCCGCTGAATTCCTTAACTTCAATGGCAACGATCTTGTCTGCTTGCAACATGAATATGGCATCTATGGCGGTACAGCGGGCCGCAATATTCTGACGATGTTGCGAAAGTTGAAGATGCCGCTGGTCACCACGCTGCATACGGTTTTGCGAGAGCCGGACGTAAATCAGCGTGCCGTTCTTGAGGAGATTGCGCGGATCTCTGATCGCCTTGTAGTCATGAGCGAATTGGCGGCCACGCTTCTGCGCGAGGTGTATGCAGTTCCGAGCGGAAAGATCGATATCATTCCTCACGGTGTTCCGGATCTTCCGTTCATGGACCCGAACTACTTCAAAGACAAATTCGGTACGGAGGGCAAGTCGGTTCTACTCACTTTTGGTTTGCTGTCTCCAAACAAAGGGATCGAGAACGTCATTCAGGCGCTGCCTGCGATTCTGGAAAAGCACCCGAATGTGGTCTATATCGTCTCCGGTGTGACTCATCCGCATATTCGGCGGCGAGAGGGCGAGCGCTACCGTGAAAAGTTGCAAGCTTTGGCAGAGCGCCTTGGCGTTTCGGATCACCTGATTCTCAACAATCGCTTTGTAAGTGCGGAAGAGCTTGTGGAGCACGTGGGTGCGGCGGATATCTACATCACGCCTTACCTCCAGGAGGCACAGGTGGTGTCCGGTACGCTGGCTATAGCCCTCGGGGCAGGGAAGGCCATTATTTCGACGCCATACTGGCACGCCAAGGAATTGCTCGCGGAGAAGAGAGGCGTAATTGTTCCTTTCGCCAACCCTGCTGCCATTGCCGAGGCAGTTATCGGCTTGCTGGAGAACGAAGCGGAGCGTCATGCCATGCGCAAGCGCGCCTATTTGTACTCCCGCGGAACAACCTGGCCAAAAACGGCGCGAGCCTACATGGCGAGCTTTCAGCGAGCGCGGTTTGAACGCTCACTGCATCCAAGAGCATCTCAGCTGGACGATCCAGCGGTAGAGCCGGCAGACTTTCTGCCCGCTCTGAACCCCAGCCACCTGTTGAATATGACTGATGACACGGGCATGTTGCAGCACGCCATTTTCTCCGTGCCGAACACACGCGAAGGTTATACGACGGATGACAACGCTCGCGCGCTTATCGTGTCAATCCTTATGGATGAAAGCGGGGTGCAGGCGAAAGGACGCGACTATTCAAGCCTCTCGCAGTGCTATTTGTCGTTTCTATGGCTTGCCTTTCATGCCGATACCGGGAGATTCAGAAACTTTCTCGGTTATGACCGCAAGTGGCTTGAAGATGTTGGTTCGGATGATAGTCATGGCCGCGCATTGTGGTCCCTGGGGAAGGTGCTTGGCTGCTCGCGGAATGCTGGATTGAGAGGGGCGGCCGGTAGACTGTTCGAGGCCGCCATTCCTGCAACACTCAAGTTCACCAGTCCGCGTGCCTGGTCCTATTCCATACTGGGAATGCAGGCCTATCTGGATTGGTTTCCCGGAGACAGAGCTGTCCAGGGGACCCGCAATGCCCTGGCAAATCGGCTTCTCGACATCTATGAGAGGACTTACTCCGAGTCATGGAAGTGGTTCGAGAAAAGCCTTTCCTACTCGAATGCAAGGCTATCTCAGGCCCTCATCCTTGCCGGATGGCGGAGTGACAACCAAAGAATGATCGAGGCGGGAATGGATTCGCTGAAATGGCTTGTTGCCGAGCAGCACCGCGACGATAGTGAGATCTTTGTGCCGATCGGATCCAGTGGATTTTTCATTGAAGGAAGTGAAAAAGCTCGATTCGATCAGCAACCAGTAGAGGCCTGCGCAACAATCTCTGCCTGCCTTGAGGTGTACAGGATGACGGAAGAGAGCCAGTGGCTTGAGGAAGCCCGAAGGGTATTTCGTTGGTTTCTCGGCAAGAACGATTTGCAAGTTCCGCTGTATGACGAATCGACGGGTGGATGCCGCGATGGCCTGCATCCAGATCGCGTGAACGAAAATCAGGGAGCTGAATCAACCCTTTCGTTTCTCATGGCGCTGCTGGAAATGCAGGCGGCTAAAGTGGCAAGCATAAACGAACTGCATCAGGGAATGAGGGTCTCCTATTGAATCCAGTTACCGCGCTGAATGAATCGCCGGAGTCTGTTGCTCTGGAGCAAGCAAAGGTGAAGGCATGCGAGGATCTGCCCTTGTTTACGCGCTATGACCGCAATCCGCTTCTCAGCCGTGAGAACTGGCCATACCCGATCAATAGCGTCTTGAACGCAGGGGCCGTAATGCTGGAGGACGGCGACACCTTGCTTTTGTGCCGCGTTGAAGACCGGAGCGGCTTGTCGCATCTTTGCGCAGCGCGTTCCACCAATGGTGTCGATAACTGGAGAATTGATCCTCAGGCAACGTTGGTGCCTAATCCCCAGGAATTTCCGGAAGAGATATGGGGCATCGAGGATCCGCGCATTACATTCGTCCCGGAACTCGAACAATACGCGGTTGCGTACACATCCTTTGCGCGAGGAGGTCCTGGGGTCTCGCTGGCGTTGACCAAGGATTTCCGGAGCTTTGAGAGATTCGGCGTCATCATGCCTCCGGAGGACAAAGACGCGGCGCTGTTACCGCGGAGGATCGGCGGTCGCTGGGCTCTGATTCACCGACCAATGACGGCTTTAGGGGCTCATATGTGGATCTCTTATTCGCCGGATTTGCGACATTGGGGAAGCCACAAGATCATTCTGGAAGCGCGGCGCGGCGGATGGTGGGATGCGAACAAGATCGGGCTATGCTCTCCTCCGATTGAGACCGCTCAAGGTTGGCTGATGATCTACCATGGCGTGCGGCAAACCGCATCGGGAAGTATTTATCGCCTCGGCCTGGCGCTCTTCGATCTGGAGAAGCCGGAGGTCTGTCTGCAGCGCGGGATATCGTGGATTTTCGGTCCAGAGGCCCCTTATGAGCGTTGCGGAGACGTCAATGATGTAGTGTTCCCGTGTGGACAGACCATCGCCGCGGACGGAGATACCATCCGTCTTTATTACGGCGCGGCCGATACCAGCATCGCGCTGGCAACGGGAAGCATCCGCTGTCTGCTCTCCTGGCTGGATTTGAATGGCAGTCAAATGGAGAGACGCACACTTTAAGTTCTAGCGTTAGCATCGCTGGGAAGGATTGGCAACATGAGTCATTCAAGCCGGAACTGGCCAGATTGGCTACCTCATCCGCTTTGGATACGGCGAAAGTGTCCATGCTGCAATTCTGTGAAATTCAAACAAGCAGAGTTACGCTCATTCGATGGCCTGCTGGCCATGTTTGCATTGCACCCTGTTCGCTGCATGTTTTGTTGGCGGCGGTACTACTGGCTTACGTTGCATGCTGCTCAAACAGGATAGGCTCTCGGCTGTTTGCAGATGTTTTAAGACTCCAGCATTCGAACGCAAAGATCGGGCCAGGTCTTTATGAGTGTTATTGTCAAGCAACCGGCTCAACTTCCTTCGCCAAGCCCGCGTCAGTCGCTTGCGCCGCACTGGCTCACGCATCTGGGAGCTCTCGGCCTCTTCTTCGTTGCTATCGTGGATTCCTCGGTCATTCCTCTTCCTCTTCCCGGCAGTACTGACCTGCTGTTGTTATGGCTTGTCGCGCACAGCGGCGATCCCTGGCTGCTGGCTCCCTGTGCCATTGCCGGCAGCATTCTGGGCGGGTATACCACTTGGGCAATCGGTCGCAAAGGAGGCGAGGCAGCACTTCGGCACTACGTGCCAGAGCGTCTTCTTGGGCGAGTCGTTGTTTGGGTTGAGCATCATCCAATCCTCGCGGTTTTTCTTCCCGCCATGCTTCCCCCGCCCATTCCGCTGCTGCCGTTTGCACTTGCATCCGGAGCGCTTGGAGTATCACGCAGGCGCTTCCTCGGCGTCTTCGGAGCGGCTCGCACTCTACGATATTCCTTCATCGCCTGGCTCGGCGTGACCTACGGGCGCAAAATTGTCCGTCTGTGGTCTGGGAGCTTGGAGAAGTGGTCGACTCCACTGCTGTGCGCATTCGTCGTCTTATTGACTGCCGGCTTGTGTTTCGGGATATGGAAGATTCGCGGGCTGCGCAAGGTTGATGCGGCAGCAAGACTCGAGTTGCACGACGGGACAGTTCACGCTGGCTAATCCACCACGGCCTTCTGTCTTGCGTTTTCTGTCTGATGAAGTTACAGTGTCTTCGGACCGCGCGGTCCGCCCATGCGAAAGTGGAAAGAATGGCCGGGTGGGGTGCCCGGCCGGGGAGGGTTTCATCGCCAATCGGAGCTTCCGCGTGGAAGATGCCTTCTACTTCTTAGGCCTTGCCTGCGGCTGGCGAGACTGCAACGACTCCTGCTGGACCTGGTGCTTCTGCTGTAACTGCTGTGTCTGTTGGGAGTGCCGCTGCTCTAGCTGCTGCGTCTGAGCCGGATTGGCGTTCGGACGATGTTGCGATTCCTGCTTCTGCTGGAGGTTTTGCCGTTCCTGTGTTTGTTTTGCGATCAAACTGTCCTGTTGTTGTTCGTACTTCTTGTCTGCATTAGCATTGCCTGAGTTGATCGGCGCGGGACGAGTGATCGAAGGAAGGTCATTGGGATGGACGGCGGCGCGTGGTGGGGCATTGTCTGCATGAGCTGCTGGAGCTTCGGCGCGAGGCTCCGATGGAACGCCGCTCACTGTCACTGGAGACTTGGCAGGCTCGGCTGCCCGCTGCGGCGCGGCCATCTGGTGATCGTTGTAGCCTACCTGCAGGGTGGCTGCCCCTGCTGACGGCTTGCCGTGATTTACCGTTGCCCGCAACTCCGGGTTGGCTCGCGCGGTCTGCATATGTTCAGTCTGAGCAGCTACGGGCGGAAGATGCCTCTGTCTTGCCACCGCTTCCTGCTGAGAGGTTGCGTGCACAGCAATGCCGCCAGATCCGCCATTAAAGCTGACACGATTCTCATTGTGATTCTCGATCGTGGTGTTGTAGACGTTGCGGTTTCTTGTGATGTCCACATTGTTCACGGAGCGGTTATAGAAGAAGTGTCCGCCATCCCAGCGGCCTCCTCCATATCCCTCGCCGAAGTAACCGAAGCCATAGTTGATTCCGCCGTAGAACCCGACTTCCGAACCCCAGTAGCCATCGTTGAAAAAGAATCCGCCGTCTCTCCAACCCCAGTAGCCTGGCGTCCAGAGGAGACCTTCTTCCGGCGCCATCACCCAGGCGCCGTCCACCCAGTAGTAATCGGAGACGCTGTCGTCATAGGCCCAATAGCCGGGTGTCCAGAGATAGCCATCTCCTGGGCAAATAGGCTGTTCGTAAACTGGCAGCGCGGGCGGGCCGATCATGATGCTTACGCCAATTTGCCCGAAGAGGGCGGCCGGTATGGCCAGCGCAAGAAACACCAGCAGAATTCGGATTGTACGCATAGTACTCCTCTTTCAGTTACGTTCTTCGATTGCTTGAAGCTCTACTTGGAGCCGCTTCGCTGAGCACCCGTTGTTGCATTCTTCAATTCCAGATTCACGCGAGCATCGCAATGCACCCCGGCGCCATCCGTCGCATCGCGGACCGCCTCTTTTGCATGGCCCAAGGCATTTTCGACTTTGCTCTTCGCTTGCTGAACTATGCCTTTAACCTGGAGTTTCGGGTTGTCGGTCAACTCGCCTGCCTTGCGCTTGGCGCTTCCGGCCACTTCGTCAATCATGCCGTTCACACGATCTTTGTTCACTGACCCACCTCCGTGGACTCAACTGTTCTGGATTCGATTGAGGCACCGAAGAGGTTTTCAGGAGCCTCAATCAAATGGGAAGCCGCTAAATAGCTATAAAGCCAAAACGGCGGCGCACAACTTCAGAGAAATGGCCGGCGCCATGTGTGCCGTTTCGAGCAATCCGGCATCTTAGTCGCCGGATTGCTCAGTTAACCGTCAGTGCTTGTCCCCGCCGTCGTGCCTGTCACCGTCTCCATGGCCGCGCCCATCGCGCACTTCATTTCCTTTGAACCGTCTGGGAGCCCTGCCTCGCGACGTTGCTCGCTCGCCGTAGCTTGGCGCGCGGCCACTGTAGCCATGCTGCGGATCGAAGCTGTTATTTACATGGCCGTGGAATTCATTTGCGCCATGGAACCAGGGACCGACACCAATGAAGGCGCGGCCATGAAACCATTCCGGGCCGTAGTAGCCATAAGGTGCGCAACTATACGGAGTGTAGTCATAATACCCATATGGACATGCAGGCTCGACTCCGATGTTGACGCTGATCTGGGCCTTTGCCCTGGGAGTGCCTGCCGCAATGAAGACCGCCGCAACAGCGACCAACGCCAGAAACGTGGACTTGTTCATGAATTCTCCTCACAATCGTTGAGGCCGTAGTGTTTCTCCCCAATATTGTTGAGACTAGTGGGTCGGATTTCCTTTGTCTGAGCTATTGAGACCAAAACCGGTGTGGCGCAACCTTCAATGCAAATCCCAGAGGAACCCTGCTCGGCGGAGTTCCAGTTCCCGGCGCACTTGCAAGGCTCTTTGAAAGAGGAGCAGAGTAACTAGGGCTTGTTAGCACTACTTAGCTACCGTCTGAGTAGAGCTAACAGGCCCCGGAGTTTGCACGACGGTCATTGCGGCCAATTCTGCGAGTCTTGGGATGAGATCAGCACTTGCTTGAGGTGCGGCATGGCGCTGCCAAAATGCGGATACAGTATCTCCGCATCGATCGGCGGACGCTTTTGGCGGCGAAGGGCCGGCATCGCCACGGCTTCCTCGGACACTGGCAAGACCGCACCTTGGTGAATAAAATATGGAAGAACTCTGACCCTGGCCAGAAAAAACCATGGATATTGCGTCAATTCGATATGCTCCACTTCCGCTGCATTGAAGTGTGCGCTTATGTGGCGAAGAGCCAGCTTGAGCGCGTTGCCGATCGCTTCCTGCGATGTATCTCCCACGCCGCTGCGTAGCGATCCATCGGCAACCCTGACAAAATTCCATCCTCGCATAATGAGCTGTTTTCCCAATCGGAGCGCATCGGATGACCGTACAAAACTCCAGTCCTCGCGAAACTCTTCTGTCGCCAGTCTAAGACCGTTGGGCAGTTCAGTTCGCGTGCGCAGAAGCATATGCGTTCGAGCGATTGCGTGCATGGTTCACACTTTCTCTGTTGCTGGCTTCAGTAGCTGGGGCTGGCTAATTGGCTTCGCTCACGGGGAGCCCTTTGCATGGGCGCCCAGTCGACCGGCTCGTCGATTGCGTAGTAGACAGAAGCCCTGCAATGGACACAATGCGCTTCTCGAATGAGGCTGAGGGAACCCATGACCGCCTGGGGGAAGGTCCGCAGGCACTCCGGGCAGGGGATCGTGACGTAAGGCTCTCCGGAGGCATCGTGCCCGTTACGCTGAATCCAGAGGGGCGCCTGGACGGCTGCTTTGTGGGCAGGAGCCCGCGCTTGCAAGGCCAGCCCTTCAATGATCTTCAACAATGAGCGGATGCTACTGCCTTTCCCATAGAAGGCGTCGGCGGTCACGCCTGAAGGCACTTCGTCACCGGAGAACGAACCGCTCATCGCGATCGTTTTGATCGCGGGAAAGCGGCGTCGCACCACCGAGAGGAACTCGAAGCCGGACATGCCGGGCATGTTTAGATCGGAGAGAATCAGTTCGGGAACTTCATACCCAATCTCGCGCAATGCCGAGAAACCGTCTTCGGCAGATCGCACTCGATACCCTATCTCAGTGAGTACCTGCGACAGCGACAGTCTTATGCAGGGCTCATCGTCGACAATGAGGAGTGTTGCAAGCGCATTCGGCATCTCTTACCCCCTCAAGAGCTTGGCTCAGGGAATTGAGTTGAGTATGCTATTCATTGTTTTGATACGCTGTTCAATTTCATACAGTGCCTGCGGGGAAGACGCTGGCCCGCTTTGGCCGGCCTCCGGGCAATGCCGTTATCGGCGGATTTTCCGCGTCATCGTCCGGCAATCGATCGTGCAGAATAACATTCAGCAGGGATTGATGCACGCGAATACGGTCCTTGTAGTCGATAAAGCCGAGCTTGCGAAAGCGGTTCATGAAGAAACTGACGCGGGACCGGGTGGTTCCGATCATCTCCGCCAGCGTTTCCTGCGAGATCTTGGGTATGAACCTGTGCGAATCGCCCAGCTCGCCCGGCCTGCCGAACTCCGCCATCAGGAGGAGAATTCTCGCCAGGCGCTTCTCGCTTGAGTTGAAGAGCTGATCCACCAAATCGGCCTGGATGCGCATGCTGCGTCCCAGCAGAAACTTCAGAAACAGGTCGGAGAACGCGTGCTCCTCGTGCATCACGCGGGTCATCTCATCGCGCCCTATCTTGAGGGCAGAGCAGGCGGTGATGGCGGTGGCAGTGGATAAACGCAGTCCCGGCACTGCCGCCAGCGCCCCCTCTCCGACGAAATCGCCCGCCGAGACAAGCGAGATAGTGGCTTCCTTGCCAAGGGCCGAAACAACAGTGATCTTTGCCCGGCCTTTCTGGAGATAGAAAACTGAGTCGGCGGGATCACCCTGGGAAAAGAAAGCCTGCCTGGGCGCCAACTGAACGATCCTGCGCCCCAGACCGGCGCTGGCCAAGAAGGCCGCAGCATCGAACGCTGGGTAGACAAGAGCGAGATGGGCAGACTGAGCCATAGAAGAAGCCTCCCTCAGGCCAAACTCTTCGCATGGAAACTTGTTGAAAAGTCTGTAGCCGCAGTGGCAATCGGTGAACGAAAGACGGCAACAATGGAATCAAAGCCATCTGTGGATCTTGCCCTGACGGCTCGGGGAATATTCAGGAAGACGCGGACCAGGTCATGCAGTGGTGTAGAGAAACCTCTCCGTGCCCTCATCTTCCTATGCCCTGGAAAAGAAGTCTGTTCCATTTTGCACACCAGTCGATGGATCGTTTCGAGACCCGCCAACTTGGCCTCGCGCTGATTTTGCCCTGAGCTTTCTTGCTCAGACGGCGGAGTCTCATGCCGCTAGTGTCGGAACTACCTTGTGCGCCTCAGTGCGCGGAAAGAAAGTGACGCTGCGCATAGGTAGAAAAGGGTGAATTACATGAACAAGCTTGTGACGTTTGCGGCAGTACTCAGTTTGACAAGTGTCTGCTGGGCGGGATCCGGTCGCGAAGCAACAGTCGACCGGTTGGATCATGCTGGCGCAGTGCTGCGCGAGATCATGTCTGCGCCAGACAGAGGCATTCCAGAGGAAGTCTTGGAACACGCAAAGTGCGTGGCTGTGGTGCCGCATATGCTCAAGGGCGGCTTTGTCTTCGGTGCGGAAAATGGCAGAGGTGTTGCCACATGCCGGACCGAAAACGGATGGAGCGCACCAGCGTTCTTCACCATTACCGGCGGAAGCTGGGGATTGCAGATCGGAATCGAAGGCGTGGATCTGGTCATGATCATTCAGGACGAGCGGGGTATGCAGCACTTGATCAATAGCAACTTTGAATTGGGCGGGGACGCTTCCGCAGCAGCCGGTCCGGTAGGGCGCCACGCTTCCGCCGATACCGACTGGAAGCTGAATACTGAAGTTCTCACCTACTCGCGGGCCAAAGGCGCCTTTGCCGGACTCACGCTGACCGGCGCTGCGATTCGCCGCGACGACGATTCCACAGAGGCCATCTACGGCCATGACGTCCCCACGCGCCGCATTCTGCACGGGGAAGTGGCCGTGCCAGCCTCGGCGCAATCGTTCCTCGACGCGGTAAGGGGCGCAAAGGCGAAGGCGATTGCCTCGAATTAGTAGCCGTTGTGAATGCATAGCGGGCGCTCTGGGCAGCTCTGAGGCCTCGGGCGCACGCCATGCGGAAAGAGAGAATCTATGCTTTGGACAATCTTTGTGGTCCTTCTCGTTCTTTGGCTATTGGGCTTCAGCTTCCATATCGCTGGCAGCCTGATTCATCTTCTGCTGGTCGTAGCGCTGATCGTTCTCGTCTTCAACCTGATCGCCGGGCGACGGAGCAGTCTCTGATAAACGGTCTATTGCCGCATTCATTGCAGAGCGGACGCATCGATCAGTTCAGAAGGCGAACAGTTCTGTGGAAGCAGAGACGCGATAAAGCCACCGGCCTAACTTCGTTGGGTTGAAGGTGGCATTTCCCGGATCTTTGAATCATGAGCAGTGACGCATAGATCAGGGTCTCATGGACTCCCACAAGAGGTTCGTCAGAGATCTGCATCGGTGTGCTGTCGGAAAATGCCACCGCGCCCGGCTGGCCTAATTGGGCGATCAGAGTCCATTCGCCTTGGGAAAGAGGCAGGTTCGATGCCCCAAGCGATAAAATATCCGTCATGCCCATTTATAGGTCTCGAACCTCCACGCATGGACGCAACATGGCCGGAGCCCGCAGTCTTTGGCGCGCCACCGGGATGCAGGATGGAGATTTTGGCAAGCCCATCATCGCCGTTGCCAACTCTTTCACTCAGTTTGTTCCCGGTCACGTTCACCTCAAGGATCTGGGGCAGCTTGTCGCCGAAGAGATTGCGCGTGCCGGGGGCGTTGCGAAGGAATTCAACACCATCGCCATCGACGACGGCATTGCGATGGGTCATGACGGAATGCTCTACAGCCTGCCCTCACGCGAGTTGATCGCCGACTCGGTCGAGTACATGGTGAACGCCCATTGCGCCGATGCGCTGGTCTGTGTCTCTAATTGCGACAAGATCACGCCTGGGATGCTGATGGCCTCGTTGCGGTTGAATATTCCCGTGGTCTTTGTCTCGGGCGGCCCGATGGAAGCGGGAAAGATTCAGAGTGGGAACGCGTTGAAGTCGCTGGACCTGATCGACGCGATGATTCTGGCGGCCGACCCACAGGCGAGCGACGCGGAGGTGGATGAGTATGAGCGCTCCGCCTGTCCAACTTGCGGCTCCTGTTCCGGTATGTTTACCGCCAATTCGATGAATTGCCTGGTCGAGGCATTGGGACTTGGCCTGCCCGGCAACGGAACCGTTCTGGCGACCCATTCAGACCGGAAGGAGTTATTCCTTCAGGCGGGCAGGACCATCGTTGATCTGGCCAAGCGTTACTACGAGCAGGACGACGACACCGTGTTGCCGCGCAACATTGCGACCTTCGAGGCCTTTGAGAATGCCATGACGCTCGATATTGCGATGGGCGGCTCGACGAACACCGTTCTGCATCTGCTCGCTGCTGCGCAAGAGGGCGAAGTCCCGTTCACGATGGCCGATATCGACCGCCTCTCGCGCCGCGTTCCGAACCTCTGCAAGGTGGCTCCGTCGGCACCCGCCGTGCATCTGGAAGATGTGCATCGCGCCGGTGGAGTCTTCGGCATTTTGGCGGAGCTTGATCACGCCCAGTTGCTGCACCCAAAGACACATACAGTGCATTCACGAACGCTGGGCGAGGCCATCGAGAAGCTGGATTTGAAGCGCGCGGTTGCTCCAGCGGTCGAAGAGTTTTATCGTGCCGCGCCGGGTGGAGTGCGCACGACAGTCGCATTCAGCCAGAGCGCGCGCTATGCGGAGCTGGATCTGGATCGCAAGTCGGGCGTGATTCGCGACCTGGCGCACGCTTTCAGCGCGGACGGCGGACTGGCAGTTCTGTTCGGCAATATCGCAGAGGATGGTTGCATCGTGAAGACGGCGGGCGTCGATCCCGCGCACCTGGTTTTTGCGGGCCCGGCGCGCATCTTTGAGAGCCAGGACGCAGCGGTCGAAGCCATTCTAGGCGACAAGGTCCATCCCGGCGATGTGGTCCTGATTCGCTACGAAGGGCCAAAGGGCGGTCCGGGAATGCAGGAGATGCTTTATCCGACCAGTTATCTCAAGTCCAAAGGATTGGGCAAGGTTTGCGCTCTGATTACCGATGGACGTTTCTCCGGAGGGTCATCCGGACTTTGTATCGGCCATATTTCACCTGAAGCGGCAGAGGGCGGCTCGTTGGCGCTGGTGGAAGAGGGCAACACGATCGAGATCGATATTCCCAGGCGCGTGCTCCGCGTGGATTTATCTAATGCGGAACTGGCCAGCCGCCGCAAGGCCTTCGAGGCCAACGGTGCAGCCGCATGGAAGCCCGCAATGCGCGATCGCAAGGTCTCGAAGGCTCTTCAGGCGTATGCCGCAACAACTACGAGTGCAGCCCGTGGAGCTGTGCGTGACGTGACACAGATTCAGAAGTAATCCGTCTGCGGAGTAGACTTTCAAAGCCACTTGAAGAATCTCACGACCCGGTCGGCAGACTGGGCGAACTTCGTCGCGCCTAAAACCGGCCTCAAAAGCGGCAAATCGGCTCTGCCAATCTGCTGCGACGGCGGTCACATCCTATCGAATTCAGCGGCTCTATAATCCAAAAGTATTCACCGGGCAAAGCTTGTGTCGAGGTGTGTCATGGCAAGATCCGGCACCTCCATGCAACTTGGAACTTGATGAAACGCTTGTTCTTAACTCAACCGAACGAAGGAGCGCAACTCCAGATGCATACACACGAAATTGAACAGATGTGCATAGTTGCCAAGGGTCCGAATCACGGCCCGGCACCTATCCCACAGGAAGGCCGCTGGACCAAGGCCAAGGAAGTCACCGACATCTCAGGATTAACCCACGGCGTAGGCTGGTGCGCTCCCCAGCAGGGAGCCTGCAAGCTGACATTGAATGTCAAGAGAGGCATCATCGAAGAAGCGCTGGTTGAGACGATCGGCTGCACCGGCATGACGCATTCTGCCGCGATGGCTGCGGAGATTCTTCCCGGAAAAACCATTCTCGAGGCCTTGAATACCGATCTCGTCTGCGATGCGATCAACGTGGCGATGCGCGAACTGTTCCTGCAAATCGTCTACGGCCGCACTCAGACGGCGTTTTCAGAAGACGGGCTTCCCATCGGCGCCGGCCTTGAGGATCTGGGCAAAGGCTTGTGCAGCGTTACTGGAACCATGTACGGCACCAGCGAAAAGGGCGCGCGCTACCTTCAGTTGGCTGAGGGCTACGTCACGGAACTGGCTCTGGACGCGGACAGCGAGATCATCGGCTACAAGTTCGTCCGGCTTGGTCCCATGATGGATTCGATTGCCAAGGGTGTGGATGCACAGGCCGCCCTGACCAAGGCAACCGGCACCTATGGCCGTTTTGCCGACGCCGTCAAAACCATCAACCCGCGCAAGGAATAAGGAGAAGATTATGGCTTTGTTTGAAGGATACGAAAGACGGATTGCGCAGATTGACTCCTATCTTGCCGCTGCCGGCATCGAGTCGCTGGAAAAAGCTGAGAAGATCTGCCTGGACAAGGATGTGGATGTTCGCAAGATCGTGAAGTCGATTCAGAACATTTCGTTTGAAAATGCCGGCTGGGCCTATTTGATTGGCGCTGCCGTTGCCATCAAAAAGGAACAGACCGTTGCCGCGGAGATTGCCGAAACATTGGGTACCGGCTTGCAGGCCTTCTGCATTCCGGGTTCGGTTGCGGATGATCGCAAAGTTGGTATCGGGCACGGCAATCTGGCCGCGATGCTGCTGCGCGAAGAGACTGGATGCTTCGCCTTTTGCGCGGGACACGAATCGTTCGCTGCTGCTGAAGGTGCGATCGGCCTGGCCCGCTCCGCGAATAATGCGCGCAAGACTCCATTGCGCGTGATTCTCAATGGGTTGGGGAAAGACGCGGCGCTGATCATCTCGCGTGTCAACGGATTCACCTATGTTCAAACCGAGTATGACTATGCGACTAGCAAGCTGAGCGTCGTTCGCGAAAAGGCATATTCTACCGGCGAGCGCGCTGCGGTTCGCTGCTATGGCGCCGACGATGTGCGCGAAGGCGTAGCGATCATGCAGCTTGAGCGCGTCGATGTTGCCATTACCGGCAACTCGACCAACCCCACCCGCTTCCAGCATCCTGTGATGGCTATTTACAAGAAGGAGCGGCTGCTCAATGGGAAGAAGTTTTTCTCGGTCGCTTCCGGTGGAGGCACAGGCAGAACGCTTCATCCCGATAATATGGGCGCTGGTCCTGCCTCCTATGGCATGACCGACACCATGGGCCGGATGCACTCGGATGCCCAATTTGCCGGATCATCTTCTGTACCGGCGCACGTGGAGATGATGGGCTTGATCGGCATGGGCAACAACCCCATGGTCGGCGCATCAGTCGCGGTTGCCGTCGCGGTTGAACATGCAATGAAGCCCGTCGCCGCGGCTGCTTAGCTGCTCGCTCGAGCTTTACGGCCAATCTGTAAGTCGGAGTCCTCCTCATCAATGATTGACGAGGGCTCCGGCGATAACATCTGCGGCGATCATCTTCACTGGATCTGCCTCAAATCGGCGCCCAAAAGTCACGTTGCAAGATCAGAATTCAAAGCGCAATGCGAATTGAAGCTGACGCGGCGTACCCGTTCCCACGGAACCTGCATTTACAGTGGAGATGACCTCGCTGAAAGTCAAGATGGATACCTGCCCGCCGCGTGTGCTTCCGTCAAGCCGCAGGTCCTTCACTTGCCGGAAATCTATTCATTTTCGTGGCTGATCGGCAGGGAAATGAAGGCGGCTTCACTATGCGCGCCTTCGGCTGCCATGTCGTGCGCGATGGGGAATCCCGTCTTGCGAACGGAGTTCCCCTCCATGCGTCCGTCCAGTCCCGTTCAGTCTCCAAGTGGCTTCAACGCCTTCGTCGTTTTTTGCTTTAGGGACTGCCGGTAGCGCGCCAGCAGTTTCTCGCGATTATGGCTCAAATCCAATCCGGATGGCGCGGCCGGATAGGGCTTGTTACCCATCATTCCCCTCCAGAGAACCCTGTTAAAGCTCCCGCCATCGACGCGATCCGCGTCGGTAAAGTCCATCCCCTTGGTGACTCGCGCCCAGTATTTCACGTTCGGTGTCGGATTGTTGCATGGCAGTACGGGAGCGGGGAGCGGCAGCTTCGTGCAGTAAAGAATCGCTGAGGGAGTGGCAGTGAAGCTCCATGCCGATGGGGAGGTGTTGAATATGTCGCTCATGGGCGTGGCCAGCGCATCGTTCAGGTTCATCGGCTGCAATCCCAGAACCTCTTCCATTGTGCGAACGAAGTCGAGGGTGTTGTAGGCCGTGGAGACTACACCATTCTTGACCCAGGCACCCGCGATGTAGGCCGTGCTGCGGTGCGAGTCGATGTGATCGCCGCCATCCTGGGCATCGTCTTCAACGACAAAGATCAGCGTGTTGTTGTTGTAGATCGGGCTGTTGGCGATCTTTTCGACCAGCAAGCCAACTGCGTAGTCGTTATCGGCCACGTCCCGATCGGGAGTATTCACGCCGTCGATCGATGTGCCGAAGCTCCCAGTGTGATCGTGCATGAAGCGGACCAGGCTCAGATTGGGCAATCCACCCTTCGCATAGTTGGTATCGAACTCCCGCTCCCACTCCTTGAATCGATAGTAGTCAGGAAAGGCGGGGTCGAAGCCGCGGAAGTAGGGGTCGGTGAATGGCGCAAGGGCAACATTCGAGGACGGAGCCACGATGGTGTTGGTTGAATATGGGTCATGCGCCAGCGGAGTCAGGCAGGCGGGCTCGTTATAGCAGGTCGCGTCGATGAAGAAACCATAGGAGCGAACTGTAAGACCCGCGCGCAGCGCGTTGTTCCACAGATAGCCGGTATTGATTTCGTCGTTCGGTCCATCCGGCGCGTCCGCGTTGGTCTGACCCGGTAACAGATCCTCACCGCCCGTGGCATTTGGCGACAGAGCCCCGCCGGGCATCAGTGGATTGGAGGCCTGGCGCTGGGCCAGGGTTGGCAGAGCCACATTCACGCTGCGATTCAAACCCTCGCCCTCCAGGGAGAGGCCGCGCTGCGAGTAGTTGACCGGATATTGGTGTTCAATAATGTCGGGGGTGCGAGCCGACGTACTCCACGACCATCCGTCGTAGCTGACTTCAGCGGTAGCGCGGAAGTTGTCGAGTGTGACGAAGCTTTGCGCCAGGTTATGCTGATTTGGCGTGATCTCCTGTCCAAACAGCGTCAATGCAGGATCTCCGTCGCCGCGTCCCAGGTCACCCAGAATCTGGTCGTATGTCCGGTTTTCCTTGAGGATATAGATCACGTGCTGAACGCCTTGTTGCACGGCGGCTATTACCGGACCTGTCATAGAGGTGGCGGCGAACCGGTTGTTTGCCTCAACTTGCGCTGTCAAATCCGAAAGCTTCGCAGCGGCACTGGAGAGTGGGAAGCTCAGCAGGCCGGCTTTGGTCAATTGCGGGTTGTACTCTCCCGCAGGCATGCACGTGGGATATCCAGTGGGTCCGTAGGCATAGCACTCGTCGGGATTCGCGCCTGTCGGCGACTTCATATTGACCACATACGCCCATGTGCCATCGTTGCTGAGACTGACCGAATTCGGATACCAGCCTGTAGGAATCAGGCCGGCGACCTGGTCGCCGTGATTGGTTCCAGT
>Ga0302189_10000141_pt1 | contig 57089 bp, 44 predicted proteins | sample II_Bog_E2_2_FD_194551 | JGI IMG/M metagenome (GOLD analysis project Ga0302189, IMG submission 194551) | Peat permafrost microbial communities from Stordalen Mire near Abisko, Sweden - II_Bog_E2_2 | ecosystem: Environmental > Terrestrial > Soil > Wetlands > Peat | place: Sweden: Abisko...
CTTCTCCGCCACCGACCGATACACCCGCGCCCGGCGAACTGGCCGCTTCCTGTCTGCATAAACCATGCACTCATCGTTCACCGCCCCGCCACGGACAGTCCAGATGGAAACTTAGGACGCTTACGCTTCAGCGTCTTCAGAACAGACGAGGATAAGCTGCCGTCGTTCTCAAACTGCTCCGCGCAATAGTGCACACGAATACCGGCTCTCTTGAGCACATATTCGTAATAGGCGCTTTCATCTACATCCTGAAAGCGTCCCCACCGACTGACATCATTGGGCAAGTAACTCGTGGTTTTGCTCTAAAAGTATTGATTACCCATTACAATAGGGCGACGCCTTTTCGCGCTCGCCAAAGGCTATGGAGGGGATCGATCATGTTGACTCGCACTTGTCTGGCCCGCTGGTTGCGGCCGTTATTTATTCTGTCGCTTCTCGTTGGGCTGACTGCGGCTGTCCACGCACAATCCATTGCCCCCGCTGTCACGCTGCCTGCGGGCTTTGCCACCATCGACCCCTTTGCGCAAACGAAATTGATGGCGCGCGGAGTGAATGTGCTCGGCTACGACCCCATCTGGGATGATTTCTCCAAGGGCCGTTTCAAGAAGGAGTACTTCCGCCAGATTCATGACGCCGGATTTACCACCGTGCGCGTCAACCTGCAAGCCTTCCAGCACATGACGGCGGAGAACAATCTGCCCGATTCCTGGTTCCGCATGCTCGACTGGGTCGTCGCCAACGCCACTGAGGCGCATTTGCAGGTCATTCTCGACGAGCATGACTTCAACTTCTGCGGCGAGACGAGTTATGTCGAGTGCAAGCCCAAGCTTCTTGCCTTCTGGCAGCAGGTGGCGCCCCACTACAAAGACACGCCCAACAGCGTCACTTTTGAACTGCTGAATGAACCGCACGGCCTCATCTCCAACCAGGAGTGGAACAACCTCTTTCCCGAGCTGCTCGCCATCGTCCGCCAAACCAATCCCACCCGCAACATTGTCATCGGTCCCGGTCTCTGGAACAGCCGCACGGCGCTCAAAGATCTCGCCCTGCCCGGCGACGACGGCCACATCATCGTCACCTTCCATTACTACGAGCCTCTCGCCTTCACCCATCAGGGAGCGCCTTGGGCCAGCGAAGAGATTCGCAACGGGCACGACATTGCCTGGGGCAAGACGGAAGAGCAGCTCATCGTCGAGCGCGATTTCGACGGCGTTGCGCAGTGGAGTCAGGAGCATCATCGCCCCATCCTGCTGGGCGAATTCGGCGCCTATGACAAGGTTCCCCAGCAGAGCCGCGTCCGCTGGGATGCCTTCATCCGCAAGACCTCTGAGGATCGCGGCTTCAGTTGGGCCTACTGGCAGTTCGATGCCGACTTCGTGGTCTACAAAGTGGAAGCCGGCAAGTGGAACGAGCTGATCCTGAAGGCTCTGATTCCGCAGGCGCATTGATCGGGTGCCAGAGACAACTGTGATCGCAATCGCTTGCCAACGGAGAACATATTAGCTAATCTATTCTTAGCAGTACGGAGGGTGAGATGATCGAAGCTACCATGTTCGAGGCCAAAACTCAGCTTTCTGATCTTGTAAAGCGAGCGCGGCGCGGGGAAAAGATTGTGTTGACCACCGGGAGGAAGAAGGTGCCGGTGGCCGAGATCGTCGCCCTCAAGCCGGTGAAGGAACGGGAGATGGGACAGTTCTATTGTCCAAACTTTGAGATTCCCGCAGACTTTGATGATCTGCCCGAAGCTGAGTTGAAAGGCTGGAACGGCGAAAAAGAATGAGAATCCTTATCGATACTCACTATGTACTCTGGGCCGCCTTGCATCCGGAATCCCTGAAGCCCTGGGTTCGTGAGATGATGATCGATCTCAACAACGAAATTATTGTCTCTGCCGCATCGCTCTACGAGATCAGTCTGAAGGTTCGGAAGGGTAAGTTGCCTGCGGCTGTGGAGTTCGAAAGCGATTTGGTGGAGAACATTGAGGGTCGCCTGGGATATTCGATTCTGTCTCTGGAGCCGGAGGTCATGGTGCGGGCCGCGCGCTTCGATGATAGCCACGCCGACCCCTTTGATCGCATGATCGCCGCCCACGCCATCCACCACAATCTGCCGGTTCTCAGCACAGACGCCAAACTGGACGCATTCGGAGTCCGCCGCTTGAAGATGCCCTCGCGGTAAAGGAAACAGGTAAGGACATCCGCCTCATTTCGCGCTTCAATCCTTTTATGCAGGTCACCGTCGACATTCCCGATCAGTTTGTCCCCTTCCTCGTGCCTGAGGGCAAGGATGCGGAGCGGCGTCTGCTGGAAGCCACGGTGGCCTCCGCTTACCGCGAGCGCCGTCTCACCATGGAGCAGGTCCGCCAGCTTCTCGGCTTTGCTACGCGCATGGAGGTCGATCCATTCCTCCGGCGCTATGAAATCTACGACTACACTGTCGAGGATTTCGAGCAGGATATGGCCGGTTTGGATGAATTGCTGGGCGCACGTTCCAAGCGCAAGATTGCATGATCGTCATAGCCGATACCAGTCCGCACCTGCGGTGTGGCCAGATATCGGCGTGGGGAATTAGAGGTTTGAATGACATATTGACAAATGTACATACTTTTGATAGATTGAAATGAGGCGGAAGAGATGAGCCTGTTCGATTGGGATCCGGTGAAGAACCGCGAAAACCTTCGCAAGCATGACGTGAGTTTTGAGACAGCAGCTACGGCTTTCGAAGATCAGTGGATTCTCTCGCGCAAGGATCTTTCTCACGATGACGCAGAGGAGCGGTACAACGCCTTGGGAGAGATCGCGCCCGGTGTGGTTCTTTTTGTCGTTTATACCTACCGGGAGAAGGATGGCGATGAGATTATCCGCATGATCTCCGCACGCAGCGCATCCGCCCAGGAAAAGAGGATTTATGAAGAAGCTCGCAGCCGCGCAAAAGCGGGAGATCGCGGCCATCGCCGCCAAGACCGACGCTACGATTGATTTTTCCGAGATGCCCGAAGTGGTCGATTGGAGCGGCGCGGAGGTTGGCAGGTTCTATCGTCCGGCAAAGCGTCCAGTTACCATCCGGCTGGACGATGATGTCATCGCATGGTTGAAAAGCTATGGCCGCGGCTACCAGACCCGCGCCAACCTGCTGCTCCGCCATGCGATGGAAGCAACCCAAGGCCGGTAGCCATTTCTCGGTGGCTTACAGCCCCAAAAACCCGCGCATCGCCTCCACATCTCCATCCGGCTCGACGATCTCCGCCATGAAGAGAAAGCTGTCGGCCAAGTCGCGAATCTCCGCCGCGCTCAGCGTGATCCGCTTCAGTCGCGGCAGCACGCGCGCCATCTCATCCAGAATGTACTTGGAGAGCACAACATCCAGGCCGCCCCGCCGCCCTGCGCTCACGATGCGCCCCGGCACGCTCTCCGGATAGGCCAACCCGGAGACCAGAACATTGGTGTCCAGCACCACGCGCAGCCCAGCCATCAGTGCCGCCGTTCGAGCGCGACAGCCGCCTCGATCTCCGCCATGCCTTCATCGGTTGGCGCTTCCGCATAGGCTGCGGCCACTTGCCCGCTGAGCGCATCAATGCGCTCGCGCATCCGGCGAATCCGTGCAAAGATCTCGGCATCCACCAGCGCCGCCACCGGCTTGCCATCTTTGCTGATCAGAATGCCGTCCTTGCGGTACTGCACCAGGTTCAGCATCTCGCCCAGGTTCTGGCGGAAGTTGACTGCGTTGACCTCGGTAATCATAAAAACCCCTTGTCGATCATTACAACCAGTATGGTCATTATGATCGACAAGGGGTTTTTGTCCAGTCATCCTGGCGAATGGAAGATGGCTATTCCAGTGTTTTCAGGGCGGGATACAGCTTGCGCCACTTGGCGTAGCCTTGCTTGTAGGCGGCCAGGTCGGCGGGGTCGGGATCGATGCGCTGGGCGACTTCAATGCCCGCCGCGCAGGCCTCGTCCAGATTGGCCCAGTGACCCGCGCCGACGCCGGCCATCAGAGCGCAGCCAAATGCGCCGCCCTCTTCCGCCGTGAGGATCTCCACCGGCAGGCCGTAGATGCCCGCCTGAATCTTCCGCCAGAGCGGGCCGCGCGCGCCTCCTCCGCCCAGGCGAATCGCGCTGACCGGAATGCCCAGCTCGGCGAAGAGCGTGAAGGTGTCTTCGAGCGAGTAGGCCACGCCCTCGAGCACCGCGCGGACACAGTGCGCCGCCGTGGTGGTGGTGCTGATGCCGGCAAAAGCCGCGCGGACGTTCGGATCAAGATGAGGCGTGCGCTCGCCTTGCAGATAGGGCGCAAACTCGAGGCCCTCACTGCAGGCGGGAACCTTGGCGGCAGCGGCGGTGAGATTGTCGTAATCCTGCCCGGCGAAGAAGGTCTCCTTCAGCCAGCGCAGGCTCAGGCCCGCCGATTGCGTCACGCCCATCACGTGCCAGAGGCCGGGAACGGCGTGGCAGAAGGTGTGCAGACGGCCTTTGGGATCGCGCGTCGGCTTGGCTGTTGCGGCAAAGACGACGCCCGATGTCCCGATCGTCGCCGAGACCGAGCCCGGCTGCAGGATGCCCATGCCCACCGCGCCCGCGCCCTGGTCGCCCGCTCCGGCAACCACCGGCGTGCCCGCCTTCAGCCCGGTCAGCCCGGAGGCTCCCTCGCTGATGCGCGCGCAAACCTCCGGTGACTCGTAGACCTTCGGCAGCCAGCTCTCGGGAATCCCCGCCGCCTCGGCCACCTCCTTCGACCAGCGCCGATGCGTCACGTCCAGCAGCAGCGTGCCACTGGCCTCCTGCACGTCGATGGCGAACTCGCCCGTCAGGCGATAGCGGACATAATCCTTGGGACACATGATGTGCTTGATCTTTGCGAAGATCTCCGGCTCATGCGTCTTGACCCACAGCAGCTTGGTCAGGGTGAAGTTGGGCAGCGCGGGATTGCAGGTCAGCTCAATCAGCTTTTCATAGCCGATCTTCTCAGTGAGCCAATCGCACTCCGGCTGGGTGCGCGTGTCGCACCAGATCAGCGAGGGGCGCAGCACCGCGCCGGAGGCGTCCAGCATGACGGCTCCGTGCATCTGGCCGGTCAGGCCGAGGGCCGCAATCGGCTCTCTCGGCTCCGGCGCATTGGCCAGAGCGCCCTTGATCGCCTCTTTGGCCGCGCGCCACCAATCCTCCGGATCCTGCTCGGCCCAGCCGGGATGCGGCGTCTTGAAGGGCGCATGCTCGCTCGATGCGCCGCTGACCAGTTTTCCCGCTCCATCCACGATCACGGCGCGCGTTCCGCCCGTGCCCACATCCATACCAAGAAACCACATAATCGCTTATCTCCTCTAATCGGTCGGACTCGAAAGCCTCGGTCAGAATATCACTTCAAGCCCGCGCCGTTTCTGCCGGGTTTTCATCGCTCGAGGGCCGATTCCGAGCCTCGCCCGCCGCCTTCCTTATCAATTCTTTCTGCAAGTCGAGCCATAATAGCCTATGTATACTCGACTTCGATGGTCGCGCCGCACTCTCCCGGTGATTCTGGGCTTACTCACGCTGGCCGGCGTTGCGCTGCTGCTGGTGTGGGACGTCGCGCCCCAGCTCTTTCCCGCGCACGCCCACGACTGGCTGGGCGCATTTCCGCTCGGGATGATTGCGCTTGCCTATCTCGTCTATCAGGCGGCGCACCGGCCTCCGCCGAAGGAGCTGTTGAAGGCCATTCTGCTGGCGGTCGCCTTTCTCTTCTGGGCGGCCAATCAGCTCTGGCCCAATCTGCCTGAGGCTACGCTCTTCAACGACATCGCCATCGCGCTCTTTGTTCTGGATGTCTTTCTGGTGATGATCGGCTGGCCGGCCTCATCGCCCGATGAGTCATTTGCGGAGACCACTTCGACTGAGGAAGTGGCGAGGCAATGACCGGCGTCGATTGTTCTATCGATGGATGGAGGCGCTAATCCTGCAATAGCTCGGGGCGGTACTTCTGCCAGTTGTTGCGCCCGCGGCGCTTGGCCTCGTACAAGGCAACGTCGGCGCTCTTGTAGAGCGTATCCTGGGTGCCCCCATCCTCGGGAAAGCTGGCAACACCGACGCTGACCGTGGTCTGGATGGAGAGTTCGTTGAAGGTCACTGGTGCTGAAAAACTCTCCACCACCCGGTCGCACACGCGCTTCAACCACTCCTTGTCGTTGTTGCCAGTCAGCAGGATGGAAAACTCGTCGCCGCCCAAACGCGCCACCTGGTCGGTCGAGCGGACGGCCGATTGCAGGCGGTTCGAAGTCTCCACCAGAAAGGCATCGCCGGCATCGTGGCCATAGGTGTCGTTAATGCTCTTGAAGTCGTCCACGTCGATCAGCAGAAGGGTGAATTCATCGCCCGTGATTTGCGCGCACATCCGGTCAAAGTCCTCGGTAAAATGCCGGCGGTTGGGCAATGCGGTCAGCGCATCGAAGCGGGCCAGTTGCTCCAGCTCCTTTTGGCTTTTGAGCAGCGCGGCGGTTTTTTCCTCCACCATGCGCGCAAGTTCATCGGCGCGCGCCCGGATCAGCCGCGTGGTAAGGCGGTTGCCGGTCAATACGACAAGAATCAATAGCAGCAGGCAGGCGAAATAAAACCAATGGCTCTGGTAATAGCGCGGCTTCAGCACAAATCGGATGGAAGCGCCGTCGAGATTCCATACTCCATCGTCATTGGCGGCGATCACGCGGAAGGTATACTCTCCCGGCGGAAGATTCGTGTAGTATGCGACGCGCCGTGTGCCCGCCTCGACCCACTCGTTTTCGTATCCCTCCAGGCGGTATTTGAAGCGAACCCGCTCGGGAATGCGCAGGCTGAGCGCGATGTAATGAATCTCGATGGTTTTTTTGCCGGGCGCTAGCTCAAGATCGGCGCCGACAGGCTGTGTAGCGCCGTCGGCGGAGAGGGATTCGACGATGACCGGCGGTAGCAGATCATTGTGCATCAGGTGCAGGGGATCGACCACAACGATTCCCTTTTTTGTGGTGAACCAGAGCTTTCCGTCGGGCGTGCGCGCGCCGCCCGGCTGCGAGGATGCGTCGGATGCCTCCGTGGTTTTCATGCCATCGGCAAGGGTGAAGTGCGCGGCCCTGACGGATTGCTTGCGCCCTTCGGCAACATCGTTCAGCTCCTCCTGGCTGACGGAGTAGATCCCGTCCTCGGCGCTGATCCACAGATTGCCGTCCTCTCCGGCCTGGATGCGGGATGCATAACCGTCGAAGAGCCCCTCGCGTTCTGTATAGCGAGTCACTTGCCCGTCGGAGATGCGGACGCGCAGTATCCCCGGCGTGCGCCCGCCCAGCCACAGATGGCCGTGGCCATCGTTGAAGATATTGGTGATGTCGATGGTCTCTTTGAGAAGCCAGCCCAAGCCGGGGCCGCCGGCAGGGGGCACTTTGTAGACTCCGGCGGTGGTGCCAAACCAGAGCGTTCCATCGGCATCGCGTTCAATCGTGAATGTGTAAATGCCGGAATCGGTGACGGCCGTGCTCTTGCCGCGCACCGTGAATGGCAGTACTTTACCGTCCTTGAAACGATAGACACGGGGCTCCGAGTTGGAAAGGATCAGGCCTTCGTCGTCCTCGGAGATGGCCGAGATGTACGACTTGGATAAATGACCGCCGCCATCGTAGACGGTCAGCTTTCCCGCCTGAATCCGGCAGAGCCCGCCCCAGACTCCGGCCCACAGGCTTCTATCCTTGCTCTCAAAAAGGGCGGAGCCGTAGCCCGTGGGCAACTGTTTGTTTTGCTCGAAGGGCGTGGCGATCCCATTGCGGATAAAGCTCAATCCGCCGTTATCGCTGAAGACAACCACGCTTCCATCGCGCAATGCAAAGGCGGCCTTTGCATAGTTGGTAGGCAGGCCTTCCCGAGTGGTGAGGGTGGTCAGCTTGGTGTCGCGCAGCCGGTCCAATCCGCTGGCCGTGCCGATCCACAGGCTGCCCTCGCGGTCCTCGAAGAGCGAGAGAACGTCGTCGTCTGTCAGGCCATCCTGGAAGCCGAGGAAAGAGAGGCCAGCCGGCGGAGTTCCATCGTGGTCCAGGCGCACGATCCCCGATCGCTCCGTCCCCGCCCAGAGATTTCCCTGCCGGTCTTCCAGCAGCGGAGTCAGCAGCGACGGGCCCCGCGGCGGCGACGAATCCAGCAGAGGCCCCTCGGCATGCAGCTCGTAAAGGCCGTCTCTGGTGGCGGCCCAGATGCGATGCTCGCGATCTTCGCTGAGCGAGTTGATCAGCTTGGGATGGCCGTTCTTGTTCAACGGCCCCGCCAGCGTGTGCTCCTTGTACAGGTAGAGGTCGGTGGTTCCGGCAATCCATACTCTGCCCGCGTGGTCCTCAAAAAAGACGCTGATCCAGGAGGTATCGCCCCGCAAAGTGGTAACTTTGCCGTCCTTCTCGATGCGGTAGATGTAGTTGTCTGAACCGACAAAGAGCTCGTGCTCCCGGCTCTCGAAGAGCACGCGGACGGCACCGCCCGGCAGCGGAGCTGGCGGGCGGTATTCGGCGAATTTCCTATCTTTGTAAATCAGGGTCCGGCTCGGCGTGCGGATCAGCAGGTCGCCATCCGCGCCCATGCAGATGGCTTTGACGCTCTCCGTGCCGATCTCTGCATCCATCAAGGCAAAATGCACGCCGTCAAAGCGCACCAGTCCCGATCCCGTCCGCAGCCATAGATAACCGTCTTTGGTTTGGAGGATCTGATAAACGGCCTCGCCCGGCAGGCCGCGCTGCGCCGTCCAGCTATTGTGGCCGTACTGGTCGATCCGCTTCAGCGGATCGAGCGCGCTCACCGGTGCCGTGTATGCCAGAATCGCCAGCGCGAGGAGCAATGCGCCGCGCAAGAGAAGACGAAGACCGGCGCCTGGCGTGCGATCTTCCGCCCGGGCCGAGACTTCGCCGTTCACTCGACTGTCCGATTCGAACACAGCACACTCCCGTTGCAACGCTGCTACGCGATGGCCCATGAACATTATCGGCCAATTCCGGAGATTCGCCAGTCCCAATTGTGGTGCAAATGATTCGGCCATTTGCACAAACGGCACCAGCGCTCGAGCGCCAGTGCCGTTGTGTTGCCAGTGCCGTCTTCCGAGCGAAGTTAGACTTTGTCCGTATAGATCAGGCGCGCCAGCAGATTCTCGATCTGCTCCTGCTTGCCCGAGCGCGGTTGAGGATTGACGCCGTTCTTCAGTGCGGTCGCTTCGATCTGATCGAGCGATACCTTGCCCGCAAGCATCGCGGCAGCCTCGGGTGACTTCCAGCCGGCGTAGCGCTCGTTGAGGATCGCGTCGTAGCGGCCGTCTTCGATCAGCTTGGCTGCCGTCAGGAAGGCGCGCGCGCAGATGTCGACGCCGCCCACATGGGCATGAACCAGATCTTCGGGGGCAAAGCTCTGACGCCGCACCTTGGCGTCGAAGTTGCAGCCGCCCTGGTTCAGTCCTCCGGCCTTGATCACGTGATACATGCTCAAGGTCAACGACCAAAGCTCGTTGGGGAACTGGTCCGTGTCCCAGCCCAGCAGCGCGTCGCCGCGATTGATGTCGAGCGATCCCAGGATGCCCAACCCGCCCGCCGTCGCAATCTCATGCTCGAAGGTGTGTCCGGCCAGCATGGCGTGGTTGGCTTCGATGTTGACGCGAACTTCCTTCTCCAGGCCGAAGCGCTTCAGGAAGCCGTAGACCGTGGCCACGTCAAAGTCGTACTGGTGGGTCGTCGGCTCCTTGGGCTTGGGCTCGATCAGGATCTGGCCCTTGAAGCCAATCTTGTGCTTGTACTCGACCACCAGCGTCAGGAAGCGGCCCATCTGGTCCAGCTCCTGCTTCATGTTGGTGTTCAGCAGCGTCTCGTAGCCCTCGCGGCCGCCCCAGAGAACGTAATTCGAGCCGCCCAGCCGCTGGGTGGCGTCCATGCAATTCTTCACCGTGGCCGCGCACCAGGCGAAGACATCGGGATCGGGATTGGTGGATGCGCCGGCCATGAAGCGCGGATGGCTGAAGAGGTTGGCCGTGCCCCACAGCAGCTTGGTGGGATACTTGGCCTGCTTGGCTTCGAGATAATCGACGATGGTGTGCAAGTTCTTCAGCGTCTCGGCCAGCGTATCGCCGCCGGGAGCGACGTCGGCGTCATGGAAGCAGTAGAAGGGAAGTCCAAGGACGCGGAAGAGTTCGAAGGCCGCATCGGCCTGCACCTTGGCCTGGGCAATCGGGTCGCCCGCGGCAAACCAGGGGCGCTGGATCGTCGCCCCGCCAAAGGGATCGCCGCCACGCATGGCGAGCGAGTGCCAGTAGGCGACCGCAAAGCGCAGATGATCCTTGAGAGGCTTGCCCAGCACAACGCGGTCGGCGTCGTACCAGCGGTAGGCGAGAGCCTTCTCACTCGAAGGACCCTCATACTTGACTGTTTCAAAAGAGCTGAAGATTGTTTCGGCCACGGTGAATCTCCTATTCATTCAAGAAAATCAAATTGTCTTTTGCCTGCCTGAGCGCGATCCGCCCCAAAGATACTGGAATTTTGATGGCAGATTACCGGCAAATCGTCTTGATCGGGCGTTGAACGACGCTCACCCGCAGACATCCCTTAGTATCATACCGCGCCCGGTGGTCGTGGGTCAGTTTGAAGGGTACGGGCTTTAGCCCGTACATTGATCCAGCAAAATCAACGTCGGCTTTAGCCCCCGAGGGAATGCGATTTTGAATTCGAGCACTTTATCAGAGGTTCCCTAGCTAAACTGGCTACGAAAAACTGCTTTCGAAAGGCAAGAAGCGTCAGGGCACGACTTTAGTCGTGCCGATAGACGCCCGCAAAAAAGCCGGGCTTTAGCCCCTGCGGTATGTTTTCCGTGCGATTCGTCTGGAAATCTGTATTGACGCAACCTCTAAAATCCGTCCACGATTCCCATTATGCGGTACGTCGCCCCGGTGAGTGACCTAAGGCACATCCGCTATTCACTCCGTTGGCCGACAATCTATGATGTGAGGCACGCAGCCCCAACTGTGTCCCCCTTGGAGAATCGCAATCATGAGTGATCTTGCCCCCCTGGCTGAAGCCGTTGCCGTTGACCCCCTGGTTGGCCATCCCGCCGACTACCACGTCTTCCATCAATTCCTGGAGCGCTGCAAGTCGCTGCCGGCCATCACCACAGCCGTTGTCTGGCCGCTCTCCGGCGTAGCCCTCAGGGGCGCCGTCGAGGCCGCCCAGGAAGATCTGATCCTGCCCACGCTGATCGGCGACGAGGCCGAGATGAAGGAGCTGGCTGCCAAGATCGGCGTTGACATCAGCCCCTATGCCATCCTGCAGGCCGACACCGAGCGCAAGGCCGCCGAGCTAGGCGTGGCCATGTGCCGCAGCGGACAGGCGCAGGCAATGATGAAGGGCAGCCTGCACACCGACGAGCTGATGAAGGTGGCCATGAAGGCCGAGACCGGCCTGCGCACCTCGCGCCGCATCAGCCACGTCTTTGTGATGGATACGCCCGCCTATCCGCGCACCCTGCTCATCACCGACGCGGCCATCAACATCGCCCCCGAGCTTGAGGACAAGGTCCACATCGTGCAGAACGCCATCGATCTGGCCCACGCCCTCGGCATCCCTGAGCCCAAGGTCGCCTTGCTTTCGGCCGTCGAGACCGTCAGCACCAAGATCAAGTCCACCCTCGACGCCGCCGCCCTCTGCAAGATGGCCGACCGCGGTCAAATCACCGGCGGCATCCTGGACGGACCACTGGCCTTCGACACCGCCGTCAGCGTCAAGGCCGCCAAGATCAAGGGTCTGGTCTCGCCCGTCACCGGACAGGCCGACATTCTGGTCGTTCCCGATCTCGAAAGCGGCAACATGCTCGCCAAGCAGCTCGAGTACCTGGGCGGCGCGCAGTTGGCCGGCATCGTCCTCGGCGCGCGCGTGCCGACGATCCTCACCAGCCGGGCCGATTCGGCCGAGACGCGCCTCACCAGTTGCGCCGTCGCCGTGTTGCTCCACTACGCCACCCACACGCTGTAAAGCGAGTCGCCTGGTTGTCATCCCTTGCAAAAGAAGGCCGGATCGCGAGTCGATTCGGCCTCTTTTGCGTCCAATCAACAGATGCGGTGGCGGAGTTCCGGCGCAATCGGGCGATATCCCGGCTGCGAAGCGATCCGCGAAGAGGCATTTCCCCAATTTTTTTCTTGGCGATTTGGGGGTTGTGGTGGTAATCTGAAAGTCTCTGTGAGGATGGGTGCCCCTCTGCCCCAACGATGAGCTTCGGCTCGCGGGCGAACCAGGCGAAACCTGACGCGCTGTCATCCTGTTCCGAGCAACCACCCTGAAACCGCATCTTTTTGCGGACGTACCGGGAGTGTCTCCGCGGGCGTCTCATTTTGTTCCCACGCGAAAACTTTTTTCGCGCGCCCGCCGGCAGTCCATGCACGGCTGCGGCCTGACTTTACCCAGGCCGCCCATCCAGCTGCGATGCAGTAGAGAGTAGGAATATCTTGGCAACTGAAGAAAAATTTGCAACGGATCACGAGCACGAACACGAGCACGAGCACGACATCGACACCCTGATCGAAGTCGGCAAGGAAAAGGGCTATCTCACCTACGGCGATGTCAACGATATGCTGCCCGACGAGATGGGCTCTTCGCCCGACGATCTTGACGATCTGATCACCACCATCGGCACCCAGGGCATCGACCTGCTGGACGGCCCCAAGTTCGACAAGGACTTTGAGCTCGAAGAGGGCGACGACGTCGAGCTCGACCTGACGCCGGGCACGATGGAGAAGACCAACGATCCGGTCCGTATGTATCTGCGCGAGATGGGCACCGTTCCCCTGCTCACCCGCGAGGGCGAGGTCGAGATCGCCAAGCGCATCGAGCGCGGGCAGATGCGCGTACTCAAGGCCATCTCCCGCTCGCCCATCGTCATCCGCGAGGTGGCCGCCCTGGGCGAGGACCTGAAGCGCGGCGTGCGCAACGTCAAGGAAGTCGTCATCTTCGACGATGAGGAGCTTACAGAAGAGGTGGTGCAAGCGCGCGTCAAGGTCACCGTCGGCCGCGTCGAGGCCCTGGTCAAGCATCAGAAGCGCATCGCCCAACTGGAAGAGAAGCAGGCCGCCGCCGGAAGCAAGGCCAAGGCCTCGGTCGCCCGCCACACCCGCTGGCAGATCGCCCGCGAGAAGGTCCTCGTCTCGCGCGTTGTGCGCGAGCTCAAGTACACGGCTCTCGAGCGCAAGCGCCTCCTCGACAAGGTCAACAAGACCGTCGACACCATGCGCACCCTCGAGCGCCAGATCCGCTCCCTCGAACAGAAGCACGAAGCCAGCCGCAGCGATGAGCTCAAGAAGGAGTATCGCCGCCAGCAGAAGAACTGCAAGGCCGATCTGGAGAAGATCGAAGGCGAGGCCGGCGTCGCCATCATCGAACTGAAGCGCACCCAGCGCGAGATGATCCAGGGCGACATGGATGCCGAGCAGGCCAAGCGCGAGCTGATCGAGGCCAATCTGCGCCTCGTCGTCTCCATCGCCAAAAAGTACACCAACCGCGGCCTCCAGTTCCTCGACCTGATTCAGGAGGGCAACATCGGCCTGATGAAGGCCGTCGACAAATTTGAGTATCGTCGCGGCTACAAGTTCTCCACCTACGCCACCTGGTGGATTCGCCAGGCCATCACGAGAGCCATCGCCGATCAGGCCCGGACCATTCGTATTCCTGTCCACATGATCGAGACGATCAACAAGCTGATCCGCACCAGCCGCCAACTCGTCCAGGAACTGGGCCGCGAGCCCTCCAGCGAAGAGATCGCCAAACGCATGGACATTCCAGTCGCCAAGGTGCGCAAGGTGCTCAAGATCGCCCAGGAGCCGATCTCGCTCGAGACCCCCATCGGCGAAGAGGAAGATTCGCACTTGGGCGACTTCATCGAAGATCGTCAGGCCGTCTCGCCCTCCGAGGCCGTCATCAGCGTCAACCTCAAGGAGTACACCTCGCAGGTTCTGCGCACGCTCACCCCCCGCGAGGAGCGCGTCATCAAGATGCGCTTCGGCTTGGAGGACGGCTCCGAGCACACTCTCGAAGAGGTCGGCCAGAGCTTCCAGGTTACGCGCGAGCGCATCCGCCAGATCGAAGCCAAGGCCCTGCGCAAGCTCCGCCATCCAAGCCGCTCGCGCAAGCTCAAGGCCTTCGTCGACAGCGTCAAGGAGATGTAACTCGCCATCAACTCAGCCACCAAGAGCCGCAATCCACCAGGGTTGCGGCTCTTTCTTCTTCGTTTTCCAATGCACTCCGGCAGGGTATAAGAATCGCTCAGGCCAGGCTTTCACACGTTTTTGCGAGTGATTCGTAAAAACAGGCTGGGATAAATAAATAGCCGCGAGGCTTGTGGAGTCGGGTCAAAGTCAGGATTCAATCAGTTCCCTCCACTGACGGTAATAGTGAGCGGCCCCAGGGTGAGCGAGCGGCCACCGGAGTCGATGGCTACGACGGTGACGGCGTGAGAGCCGATAGAGAGCGCGCCTGCCGAGGCGGTAAGTTGGAAGCCGGAGTTGGCCCAGGCCGGTTTGCTGAAGTAGCTGGCCACATCTGCGCGGGCGAGGCCCAGCGTAGGCGTTCCAAAGAGGCTGCCATCCACATAAACCTTGACGTTGCCGAGCGGCGAGCCATACTCCGGATCGGCAACCCAGCCGCGAACATTCAGCGAGTCCGTCAGTTGGACCGTGGCGCTGCCGGTGCTGCTGTCCGCGGCAACCTCAAGGTTGCCGATGGGCGGCCCGCCGGTGACAACGATGTTGATGGCAGTGGCGCTGGTTAACGAGGAAGAGCTTCCAGTAACGGTTGCGGCGTAGTTTCCGAAGACCGCCGTCGGCGACACGTTCAAGGTGAGGGTTGAGCCAGCCGTGCCATTTGCCGCAGGAGTGACTGCGGTGGGCGAGAAGGCTGCACTCACGCCACTCGGCAATCCCGTAGCGTTCAGCGTGATGGCGGAGTTGAAGCCGGCCAGACTCGTCACGGTCACCGTGCTCGTGCCGCTGCTGCCTTGGGTCACGGTCAGCGTCGCCGGCGAATCTGAGAGAGTAAATGTGGAGGGCGGCGGGTACGAGCCGTTGATTCTCCAGGCCCCGGAGCCGCTAGTCGAAGAGACATAAAGCCCATAGTTCCCAGCCGCGGCGCTGTAGCTAAGTGTGACTGATCCGACGCCGCTTTGGCTGCTCGCCACCTGGTTCAACGTGGCGTTGATCAGTTCAATGCTCCAGCTGGCATTGCCAGGCGCGGTGAGCGTGGCCTGGATTGTTCCCTGGGCACTGGTGAATTGAGAGGTATACGCATATTGCCCCGGTGAGGCCAGGACGCCCGAAAAGCAGATGTTGCCCGTACAGGGCGTGCCGGTGCCGGTGCCCGTGAGACTCACCGTCTGCGGGCTTGAAGTGGCGTTGTCGGTCACCATCAGCGTACCGGTCGCCGTGCCATCGGCCAGCGGCGTAAAGGAGACCGAGATGATGCAACTAGCGCCTGGGGCCAGAGTCTTACCGCAGCCATTGGTCTCGGAAAAGACCCCGCTGGCCGCGATGCTGGAGAGGGTCAGTATGCCGGTTCCGGTGTTTTGGAGCGTCACCGCCTGCGAGGCGCTGGTCGATCCAGTTGCCTGCGCGGCAAAGGTGAGCGAGGCCGGCGCCAGCGTCGCCGTATAACTGGTGGGAACCACACTCAGCGCGATCGGCGTGTGAATGGTCAACGAAGTGGAGCCGCCAATCACGTTGATGGTGGCCGCGCCAAAGGCCGGCGTGGCGGCAACCGTCAGCGTCATCACCGAGCTGGCCGGATTGCCGGCCGTGGGCGTCACCGTGCTGGGCACAAAGCCAGCCGTCACTCCTGCCGGCAATCCCGCGGCGCTCAGCGTGACCGGAGCATTGAAGTGATTCACGCTGGTCACTGTGATCGTGTTGGTCCAGTTGTTGCCCGGCGAAAGAGTCGCCGCAGAAGGCCAGGTGGCGGCCAGATCGAAGGTCGTCGCAGTGGTGGCGTTGATATCGTAAGCTACCGAGCCTTCGCAGTAATCGGTGGGGCTGATATACGTGCCGACGTATTCATTCTTTCCCGCATTCAGCGGAATGGAAGCGACCGCATCGTAGATCCCCGAGGAGTAGAAATATCCATTCGGCCCGGTCCAGTACCATTCCCCATCCATGAATGGATTCGGACTCAGATCCAGTTCCACCGATGCAGTGGTGGAGACGGTGGCGCTGGGCTGCGAGGTCCAGTTTCCGCCGTCCACGCTGATGTAGGGAGTGACCGTCAGTTGCGGCGAGCAACCTTGCGCGGCCAGAACGTCAAACTCAAAGGGCACGCTGGCCGACGTTCCTCCCGCCGTTGCCGTCATCATCACCGTATAGTTACCCGGCACAGCCTCCGCGCTCACACTCAGCGTAAGAACCGGCATCGCCGTTCCGTTCGATGCCAAAGCCGCCATGCTCGATGAAAATGTCGCCGTCACTCCATCGGGAACTCCCTGGGCGCTCATCGTCACGTTACCGCTGAAGCTGTAAAGGCTGCTGACCACCGCCACATTCGTTCCGCTGCTTCCCTGCTCGACTGCCAGCGCCGGCGACGCCACCATCAGCCCCGGCGAAGGACCTGTCTGCGCCGTGATGGCGAACGATTGCGTCGAGATGCAGTTGTTCGGTTCGATATAAACCGCCTCGAAGAGGTTGAGGCCAGCCACCAGCGGAATACTATAAATGCCGCGATCGGTCTGCGAGATCGAGGTGTATCCATTCGGCCCATACCAGACCCAGGTGCCGTTGTTGAAGTTGATCGAATCCATGTCCAGGCTCACGGGGGTATTCAGTCCCACCGTCTGCGCCGTCGAAATCAGCCAGTCTCCGTTGTTCTTTTCGATATAAGGTTGGGTTAAAGGCGCGATTCCCTCGCAACTGGCCGCGCTGTTGGCGATCATCAAAGGAATCGTGGTGCTGTTGACCACCGACCCCGATGTGCCCGTCACCGTAACGGTATAGCTGCCCACCACCGTATCGGCCGAGGCCGTGAAGGTCAACGTCGTCTGCCCGGAGCCGTTGGCCGCTGGCGTCACCGTGTTGGTGGAGAACTGCGCCGTCACTCCGCTGGGCAGGCCGCTCACGCTCAATGTGGTCGCTGAGGCAAAGCCGTTCACGCTCTTGACCAGAATCGCCTCCGGCAAGCTGCTGTCGCTCTGGGCCACGACTGCGGTAGCCGGCCCCTGCACGTAGAGGCTGGGCGTCGAATACTCTGTGATCACATAGGTCTGCTGGGTCACGCAGCCGCTGGTGTTGGTGTAGGTCACCACGTAGGTGTTGTCGCCCATATTCATCGTCAGCGGGCCGATCCAGCGGTTCGTCGAAGTGAAATTATTCGGGCCGATCCAGCTCCACGTTCCATTGCCGGCGGCCTGCGGCGCCAGATAGATGGTGTCGAAGCCCACCGGCAGCGCGGGCACGCTGGCCGTGGTCTTCAGCAGCCAGTGCGTCCCATTGTCGAGCGTGAGCCGTCCGGTGACCGGGGTCTCGGTGCAGTTCGACGGACTGGCCAGCATGATCGTCGCCGTACCGGTCAGGTTGCCTGAGCTGCCGGTGATCGTGATCGGGACCGGCATCGGTATCGCGTTCACGGTTGAGAAGGTCACCGTGCTGGGCGTCTTCGCAGTGGCCGTCGTGGGGCTAAAGACCGCCGTCACGCCGCTCGGCAGAGTCGAAGTGTTGAAGGTTACATTGCCGTCAAAGCCAAAGAATGCGTCGACGGTTATCACATCGGACCCGCTCGCCCCCGGAGCGATCGCCGCCCCCGTGCCCGAGCTGGTCAGCACAAAGCTCGGCGTATCGGCGCCCACCAAGTCATTGATCAGGTTCTGCCCATTCGGGCTTCCCCAGCCGGTCACCTCGTCGTAGCCCACACCGGCCGAAAAATCCTGCGGATCGTAGCAATCCACCCAGTTGCAGTTGTTCACGCCGCTGGCGATATCGTGAAAATCGCTGGCATACTTCGAGGCCGAACTCTCGGCCAGCGCATAGATTGTCGGATTCAAAAAGCCGATCGGCGCCTTGCCCGCGCTGGCGGCCTGTTGATTGACCAGCGCCATGAAGCCCGCCCAGCGCGGCGAGGCAAAGCTGGTTCCTCCCCAGTCTCCGCACCCTCCCATGCTGCAGTTGTAGCTGTTGGTGTCGCCATCGGCGGCCACGTCGGGCGTGTTGCGAATGGTGGCCGAAACGCCCGCATTGCCCGCTGCATAATTCGCCAGGTCGTTCTGGTAGGCAGGCAGCGCATAACCGTCGCTGCCCGGCCCGCCGGTGCTCTGGCTCCATCCCGATTCCGAGACCCACGAACCCATCGGTCCGCTGGTCACCAGGTCGGTTCCGCCCACGGAAGTAATGTAAGGATCGTCGCCCGGAAAAGCCCACGGCGTTCCATACCAATAAGCTCCTGAGTCGCCGGATGCGACAAACATCGTCTGCCCCTGCGCGGCAAACTCCATAAAGATCGGATCGTCGGCCGCCGAGTTGTTGCTCCAGCCCCACGATGTGCTCAACTGCTTGGCGCTGTTGTCCACCGCCATCTGGTTGAACATATCCACATCCGAGCCGCTGCTGATGTAAACAATCACCTGCGAGATGCCAGGTGCCATGCCGATCGGTTGCACAATATCCAGCACCGCTTCGCCGTCGTCCGAGCCCAGCATCGTGCCGCCGTCGATCAACACGTTATTGATGGCAATCGTGTAAGGTCCGCCGCCGCTCGCCGGTGTATAGGTCAGAGTGTAGTTGTCGCCGTTGGTTGCGACCGTGGCCTCGCCGTCAAAGCTCAGTACCACGTCGTTGATGTCATAGTTTTCAAACTCCACCAGTCCCACCGACTGGCCCGCGCCGGTCAGCGGCCCGTCGCCGTAGTAGGCGGCGCGCATATCCCTGGCCAGCATCGCCTGATTGGGCCCCGAACCGGTAAAGTCGCTGGTGTCGCCATGCACCGTGCCCGGCGTCGCCTTGCTCGCCTGTGAATGCGGCCGGGCAAAGTTGTCCAGGCCGACCACCTGCGAGATAGGTACCCCCAGATTGACCATGGGCGCCGAGTTCGGAGAATAAAAGCTTCGCTCTTCGGTAGGATGCCGATAGCTGCTCATCGTCACGTGAAAGGCCCGGTTCACCTGCACTACGGTGGCGTTCGCGCTCACCAGCATACGATTCTTCGGCGTCTGAGTCACAGTAAAGCCGTTGGCTTGGGCAAACTCCACCACTGCCTGATAATCTGCCTCCGTGGGGCCGTATTGCTCGGTGAATTGCTCCACCGTCAGATACTTGTGGTAGTCGGGGCTGGAGGGCTCCTGAAGCCTTTGCAAGAAGCTCTGCAAATCCTCCTGGTTGCGCAGCGGCAGCATTATCGACAACTGCAATTGTTGATCGCCGGGTAACTCGCCCAACGGCGCAACCTGCCCCAGTGCGACCTCTGGGCGAAGGCTGCCTTGCAACACCTGCCGGCTCTGCTGAGCGCTACAAGAGGTGGAAAGAAGCAATACCATCAGTACGCAAGCGACTTTGACACATACATTTTTTAAATCCCGCTCTCGTCTCATCATTTCCGCGTCTGAGTTGCAACCTGCGCCAACACAGCCGATCAATCTTGCACAATCGCCGCATTGAGGCAGCAATGTGCATTGCATCAAAACCGTGGGCGGTTGAGGCAGAGGCGGCATCTTCACTCCTATTGAACCGATTCGGCAGGCGAGAAGATTTGCATAGTGTGTTGCGCTGGAAGAAGAACACGAATGTAATGGGATGACGGCGCATTCCACTCACAAGCACGCCGGTACAAAAGATCGGGCAGGCCGCCTTCGTGTCATCAATCTTGCAGGGCTTCTCCGTCTCGACAAATACTACGGAGGCATTCGAACCCTTCTGGGGCTTGATGGGCTTCAAGCCTGGCTTTGCGTTGCGGATTTGGGTATCGGTCAGCGGCATTTTGGGGCAATTTTTTTGGCGATATGCCAGTTGCCCCTATTGTTGCCCCATTTTATACGCGGCTGTTATCGGACGAGGGCGGACGCCTGCGAACGAAATCAGTGATAATACAAAGGATTTAACTGGCTTTTCGGACGACGCCGAAGGGGTGGAAACGAATTGATGGTGGGCGAGGCGGGAATCGAACCCACAACCCCCGGCTTAGAAGGCCGGTGCTCTATCCGATTGAGCTACTCGCCCATGCACTTCTCATTCTAGTGGAGATGTGGCGCCTCGGCCAGCAGGAAACGCATCACCGCCGCCTCGGCCCAGTGAATCTCGTTGCCCGGATCGCGGCTGAGAAAGGCGCAGTGGCCACCGTGGCGGGTCTCCACAAAGCGCACCGATGGATTGGCGAGCAGCCGGGCGCGGGTGGCCGGCAGCAGGCGGATGAAGGGATCGTCCTGGGCAGAGAGAATCAGCGTGGGTGGTGCGATCCGCTCCACCACGCGGGCGCTGGCGGCGCGATCATAATAATCGTCTGCGTTACGGAAATCCCAGTAGCGGGCAACGATCTTGTCGTCGAACTCGCGAATCGAGCGCACCGGACCGATGGAGCGCGGCGTCGCATAGATCCGCGGATGAAGCTTTGCCTTGCGGCTGTAGCGCGCCATCAGGCCGCGCAGGAACTTCCACTCGTAGGCGCGATTGAGCGGCTCGTGCAGCGCGTCGGCGCCGGGGGCCAGATCGATTGCCGGGCAGACGGCGGCCACGGCGGCCAGAGGCGCCGCTGCGCCCCACTCGCCGGCCAGCTTCAGCACCAGATTGCCGCCCATCGAGTAGCCGACCAGCGCCACGCGCTCCAGGGCGAATCGCCGGATGAAATGACGCACCACCGCGCCCAGATCGCCCGAGAGGCCGGAGTGATAAAGTGTGGGCGTCAGGGCCTCCGTTCCGCCGCATGTGCGCATATTCATGCGCACGACGTTGCAGCCGGCCGCCCAGGCGCGCGCGGTGATGCCGCGCATATAGCGGGAGTTCGACGAGCCCTCCAGTCCATGCACCAGAACCAGCGTCAGCCGCCGGGCGCGCTCGGGCTCCGGCTGCCAGTGGCAGTGGCAGAGGACGCGGCTGCCGTCGGACGGGTCCACCTCGACCGTCTCTTCCTCAGCCGCCAGTGGAAAGGCCGGACGGGGAAGAAAGTTACCGATGATGGTCTGCAGATGAGCGTTGGCCAGGGCGCGGTGCGGGAGAAAGGGAGCAATGCCCGCAGGCATTGCGGCGGACTCATTGCTCATCCCTGGATCTTCGTGATTCTTCAGGATCAAAAAACTCTGCCCTCCGTCTGGAGTTGCCTTTGCGCCTTCTACCGAGGATACACAAGAGAGCGGCGGCGGATCTTGCGCGCGACAGGATTGCTCCCTGCGTGCGCGACAGGGGTGCGCCTGAGGTCGGCATTTGTCAAGAGGCCGGCGACGGAGCGCACGAAAGTGGCGAAAAAGCAGCCCTTTTGCCTCCCAAGCGGCCACTTTGGAGCGGAAAACAGGCCGTTTTTCGGGGTTAAAGTTTACTGGATAATTAACAGAAAGAAAAATTAACTGATTGATACCATGCGTGTTACGAGAAAAACTGCGCAAGATTCCGGCGGATTTCCACAGGGGGGGGTGGGGGGTAAAGGACGGGGGGACCAAGGGACTGAGGGACTAAGGGACCGAGGGACTGAGGGACTAAGGGACAGAGGGACTAAGGGACCGAGGGACCGAGGGACTGAGGGACTGAGGGACTGAGGGACTGAGAACGACGCGGCTGGATAAAGTGTTCATCCTTTGAGTGTGCGCCGTGGAGGGGAAATAATCTGCAAGCCGGTGAACGGTAAGAAAAACCCGGCTACAGCTCCCACCAATCCAGGTGCGGCAGACGCGGGTAGTAGAGGCCGGCAATCACCTGCGCTTGGTCGCCGTGCAGCTTGCGCAGCATGGCCGCGTAGGCTTCCATTTGGGTCGCGAAGAGAGCGCGGAGCGCGGGAAGGGCGCTGGCCAGCTCAAGCGAATCGGCGTGGGCGCTCTTGTAGTCGATGATCCACCAGCAATCGCCGCTCTCGCTGCCGGGCGCGCTGCCGGCCTGGAAGAGGCGGTCCACACGAACAGTGCGCAGGCCTCCGGCGGCAACTCCGCTCCAGGCGGCCTCGCTGGCGGCGTTCTGATGAGGCGAGAGGATCCATGCGCCGATGGGATCGCGGGAGGCGTTGAGCGCGAGCGAGAGCGCCTGAGCGGCGAGGCGATCAGACTGGGGACGGTCCACTCCAGCAGCGCGCACCTGGGCGGCAAGACGCGGTTCATAGCCAACGAGCGCGGCGCGGGCGTGCTCCCAATCGAGCGTCGTGCGCAGCCGCGCCAGCTCCTCCAGCAACCGGTGGACGGCGGTGCCCAAGGCGCGGGAGAGCAGACCGCCCTCATGGCGCGTGAAGAGGCGGGCAGGGCCAATGCCGGAGACGGCTGACTCAGCGGCTGAATTCCAGAGGGCTTCCTCTGGCGCAGGCCGGTAATCCGGCGGCAGGCGGCGCAGGGGCGTGGGCCGGACGAGTGAGGGCATTTCGAGTAGATTGCTTTCGACGGAGGCGGCAATTGTGGCAATCTCTTCTTCCTCGCCAGTTTCTGTAGCGGCTCTTGCGGCCTTCCATTCGGCAAAGCGTGCGCGAACCTCCTCCTCCAGCGCAGGCCAGGCCGTAGCCAGCAGGCTATTGGAGGGCTGGACGAGCGCAAGCTCGCCCTCTGCCAGCTTGCAGGCGGGACGGGCGAAGATGTGCAACTCCTCGCGGGCGCGCGTCGCGGCAACGTAGAGGATGCGCCGCATCTCCTGCCGTTCGCGCTCGCGATGGACGCGATCAACCCAGGCCTTGGTCGTGCCGCGATCTTCGCCCTTGCGTTGAAAGGGAGCGATCAGAAACTCGGTGATCTCACCGGATTGATCCGGCTCGGCCAGCCCTCGTTCAAGCCAGCTCAGCATTCTTGGTTTGCCGCGCCCACTTGCAGCCTGCAACTCGGGAACGATGACGACCTCGAACTCCAGGCCCTTGGATTTGTGGATGGTCATCAACTGCACGCCGCACTCGCCGCTGGCTTCCGGGTCGGGCAGAGCGGTGAGTTTGTCGAGCGCCGTGTTAAGGCCGGGACCGAGCAGGTCTTCTTCACCATTGGGGAGACTGTCGAGACAGTTCCAAAGCAGATCGAGGTTGGCGCGGGCGTTTCGGTCCACGCAGGCCGCGCCGCCCAGTTGCAGCCAGAGCGCCTCCAGCCGGCTGCCCAGCGAGGCTGCGGGCTGGGCGGCGCGCAGATCGGAGGCCGAATTGACTGAGCGCAGCACACGCTCCGCGGCAACGCGGCCTTCTTCGCTCAGCAGAGGCAGACGCTCGGTGAGCAGCTCCGGAACGGGTCGCAAGCGCGACTCAGGCTTGTCGCTGCCGGCGATCGAATGCAAGTCAGCGAGCGATAGCCCGCACCAGGGCGCGCGCAGAACTCCCAGCCAGGCAACGCGGTCCTCGGCATTGAGCACGGCGCGGGCGAGCGCGAGTGCGTCGAGGACTTCAGGCCGCGCGGCGAGCTGCTCGAGCTCGACGGCGCGGAAGGGAATTTCAGCCTCTCGCAGGGCTGCGGCGATGGGAGCGAGGTGTTTTTTTGCACGGCCCAGAACGGCGATGCGAAATTTTTCTCCGCGCTCCTTCGCTGCTGCAATGCAATCCATCTTGCTTCGGATCAGCGCGACGATCTCGTCGATCTGCTCGGCGCGGGCAGCTTCGTTTTCGTCTACGGTATCGGCGGAATCTCCGTGCGCGGACTGGGGAACGAAGCGAAGATGCAGTTCGCAGGGGCTGACTCCAGTTGTTTCTTCGCGCGCGGGCTGGGATGAAGAGAAGCTCACGCCGCTGCCGTCGTCCGCCGCGAATATTTGATCGAAGTCTCGATTGAGGCGTTCAACCAAAGCGGGCGCGGTGCGGAAGTTGGCCGTGAGAGAAACGGAATCGAAGAGCAGCGGCTCGTCGTTGGGTATTTCGAGACCGAGTGCTTTGACGCGCGGAAAGAGTTCGGCGTCGGCCTCGCGGAAGCCGTAGATCGACTGCATCGGGTCGCCGACGACAAAGCAGGTGCGGCCCTCGCGGGCCTGATCAAACTCGGGCCAAGCGGCGATCAGGCTGCGCAGCAGATCGTGCTGCTTGCGGCTGGTGTCCTGGAACTCATCGACGAGCAGGTGGCGTATCTTGTCCGAGACGGCGAGCGCCGCGTCGGTGGGCAGGCCGTCTTCTCCGCGCAGCAGGCGTTGGGCGATCTGCGCGACCTCGGTGAAATCGACACAACCGGCCTCGGCAAAGGCGACGCGCAGTTCTCCGGCGGCCTCGCGCAGCAGCGTGAAACAGGCGCGCACGATGCGCCAGTCGTCTTCGGTGTAGCGGACTGGAGGCAGAGTGCGCAGGGCGGCGAGCGCTGCTTCAAGGTTGGGAACAGCGGCCAGCGCGGCGATCAGATCGAGGAGACGAGCTTTTTCCCGTTTGCGATCGGCGGGGAAACCATGCAGCTTATTAACAGTCTTGCGAAAGGCGCTATCGTTTGTCAGTAAAAGTGCGGCAAGATTGGCGTGAGCCTGTCGCGCTTCTTCAAAATCTTTGAACGGAGCAGAAGGAAACTCGACGATTTCAGCCAGTCCCTGATGAAGCTGGCCGCCGCTCTGCTCGCAGGCAAAGCGCGCCAGTTCCAAAGCTTCATCGCGCGCGCCGGGAGCCTGATCGAGAAGTCCGCTCACAGTGTTGAGCGCTTCACGGACGGCGCGCGCAAAGGGCCGCTCCAGACGCTCGCGCAGCGCCATCCAATCCGGCTCGCGCTCCAGCACAAAGCCATGCATCCACTGGTCGCGTTTGTCGAGCATAGCAAGCAGCAGGTTTTCCAGCTCCTGCCAGTTGTTGTCGCGCCAGTCGAGCAGTTCTTCGATGGCCGCGCCGAGGGTCGAGCCGGAGTGATCGATCTTGCGCAGCGTTGCACGGGCGGCGCGGCGATAGAGTTCTTCAGGCTGTTCGGCAATCTCCAGCCCGCCGCCCAGGCCGGAGAGCAGCGGCTGTTGCAGGGCTAGTTCGCGGCAGAAGGAATCGATCGTCGAAATGCGGAGCTGAGCGGGCAGATCGAGCAGCTTCCAGCCAAGAGCCTGCGAGCGATCCAGCACGCGGCGGGCGAGCGGAGTGGGCTCATCCTTTCTCAGTTCATCGAGAATCCGATTGCGCATCTCGGCGGCGGCGGCATTGGTGAAGGTGATTGCGACGACTTGATCGGGCGATTCCACCTCGGCCAGCAAGCGCAGGAAGCGCACGGCCAGCAAGGTCGTCTTGCCCGAGCCGGCCGGAGCCTGCACCAGGATGGATCGGCCGGGATCGAGGGCGCGCTGGCGCTCGTGCTGATCGGGTGGCGCGGATGGCCTACTCATCGCCGTCCTCCTCGCCTTCCGAATCGTCCTCGGAGGTAATTTGCGCCGCGTGTTCCTGAATGCGACAGAGAGTTTGCAGGCCGCAACGCGCGCAGGTCTCGGGAGCCTTGCGCGGGTCTACATCGGCGCGTCCGGCGAGGAAGTCCCTGGCTAACTGATATAGGTAATCCTTCCATTCGAGAAACTGTTCGGCGGTGAAGGGTTTCTTTACCAGTGGGCTTGTGCCTTTCAGACTGGAAAAAAGCGTGGCTGCCGCGTCGCCGACGTGTCCGGCAAAATTCATCTCTCCGGCGCGCACCTTGGCGAAGACCAGACCGCCGAGCGCTTCCCTTTCCCGGTCGATGGCGAAGCCGGCGTAGAGCGGCAGTTGCACGTCGTCGGGGCGGGGCAGCTCCCACAACTTTGGAGAGACGTCGCCGGTCTTGTAGTCGATCACGAGTAAAGAACCGTCGTTGAGACGGTCGATGCGGTCCAGCCGAAGATCGAGCGTCAATGCGTCAATGGAAACGGTGCGTTTGGTCTCGATCTCGGCCACTGTGAATTCAACGCGCGCGGCCTCGCACTCCAGCCACTCGCTGAGCAAGCGAGTCAGGCGCTGCTCTTCCAGCTCCAGATAGCGGCGGGGCATCCGCTCGCGCAGGTGCGGACGCAGCTCCTGCGCTAGAGTTCGCTGGACGTGAGCGGCGACGAAGGCCTGCCGGTCCTTCAGGCTCGTTAGCTCGGCGTGCGTGCGAATGCCCTCCGGCTTGCCGGCCCAGATCGAGTGCAGCACGGCGTGGAGGAGATTGCCGCGCTGCATGGGCGTCAGTCCGGCCTCGGCGGGCGCCCACTGCTGAGCCCCCAGGCGCGCCGTGGCGAAGGCCTTGAAGGGACACTGCGACTGCGCCGTGAGAACAGAGGCACCGCCCGCGACCTTCCCTGGAGGAAAGGGAATCTGGCTGGCGTCGTCAAAGGAAACAGTGAGCGGCTCTGGCTGCGCGGGCTCTTTCAGCTCTGCCGGAAGTTGCCGCGCCTCGCCCGCGAGTTGCACAATCAGCCGCGAGGGTCGGAGTTCGGCGGTATCGTTCTGCCGGGCATAGCTGAAGTGGAGCTCCTGCGCGGCGGCCAGAATGCGGCGGGTAATCGCCGCGGCCAGCTCCCAATCCTGCTGCACAGTGGCGTGCGGCATTCCCGCCTCGCGCTGAACATCGATGGGCAGCAGCGGATGGGTCGAGCCGCTGGCGGGCCAGCCGTCCTCGTCGGCTCCAAGGAACCAGACGGCATCGGCGCTGAGGCCGGCGGACTCGGCCGGGCCGGCGATCTGGATCGGCGCGTTGCGCGATTCAGGAGCGAAGAGCGTCTCGTCCAGCGTGCGGTCGAGCTGCGAGAGGAACTCCCGCCAGTTCATGCGGCGTCCATCGAAGCCCAGCGAGCCGCAGCTTTCAACGGCCTGCTGCCAGCGCTGCTGGATCTGAAACTCGGCACTGGTGAGCGGTCGCGCGCTGGCAAAGTGAAGCTCGTCGAGCAGGCGCGGGATCAGCTCCGCCCAGTCGAGAGGGCTCAGCGGACGTTGAGCGAAGCCGGCAAGAAGGCGCTGCGCCGCGTGGATGTGCTCGACCCACGCGGCGGGCAGCAGTTTTGCGGCGAAGCGCTCGCCGAGAAAGGCGTCGAGCGTCCATTGCGTGCGTTCGAGATTGTGGCGGCGCAAGGTGCGCATATACGTCTGGAGCGCCGCAGTGTCCTGAGCGCTGGCGGCGGCGAGGCCGGTCGAGAGCAGCCAGTCGACCTCCTGTTCGGTGAGCGGAGCATCGAGCCAGCGCAGCAGGAGGCGCGCCGCGCGCGCGAGTGCAAGCCGGTTGAGCGGGACTCCCAGGGAGAACTCGAAGGCAGGGCCAACGGCGCGGTCAAAGGCGCGTTCGATCTGACCACGGCGTGTGCCGGCGGCCTGAGTGACGACCAGCAGACGCATATCCGGATTGGCTGCGAGCATGTCTCTGCACCAGATTGCGCAGGCGGCGAGCTCCGATTGTGCGTCGGCGGCCTCATAAAAGTGAAGCTCGCCGGCAGGCTCGGGTTGAGCAGCCTCGCGCCAATCTCCCCAGGCGTCGAAGAAGCTGCGTTGCGCAGGAAGGATGCGGTCAAAACCGGCCAGAAGCAGTGGCGGACGCGGGGTGGTCTCGGCTTGCAACAGCGGAATCAGCTCATGCGCCAATCGGCTGGGGCTTATCAGATGATCCGCCCGGCAGGCTTCATCAAAGGATGCCAGCCAACCGCTGAAGGCTGCTGCGTCCTGCTGCCACGCACTGCGTGCCGTCTTCCTCAACAACTGTGGCGCGTAGGAACAAATCAGCTCATGAGCCTCCATCGCCAGAGCGGCAATGCGATGGCGCGGGCCGGCGAGCAGCGTGGCCAGCGAGCGCTCCGCCCCGGCGATCTCGACCCAGAGCGCCTGCTCCTGCGCAGGGTTGAGCAGCAGGCGTGCGTTGCTTGCGCGCTCCTCCCACGCCTTGCGGAGAAAGCTCTTCCAATCGAGAATCCGCGGCGTGGGCCATGCGGCCAGGCCTTCAGACCTGCGGGCGCGATGGAAGACGTCGGTGAGCGAGCGGGCGGCGCGGTCGCTGGCCGTGACCACGACTCCGCCCTCGCGCAGCCATGCGTTGATCTCGTCCGCCGCCAAGGCTCCCATTTTGTCGTTATACTCCGTTGGGCCGGGAGCGCGCCATGCGCGGTTCATCATCTTCGGAGCTAGCCGCTGAGCGAATTGAGGCTCGATGGAAGAGGCTCTGGTGAAAAAGATCACGCTACGCGACCGGCGAAAGATATGCTTTCAAGTAGCCATGAAAATTCCGAATGAGCCCCAGTTGAATTCGACAGAAACGCGCCCCAGCGTCTTCTTTGCGGCGGCGGAAACCCCGAACAAGATCGGAGGAATCGAGAAGTTTTCCGCCGAACTCGCCCGCCAGTTGAAGAAGGAGGGTTGGAATCTCACGCTCTGCTTCGAGGGCGATCCATCGCCGCTGGTCGAGGAGTTTCTCTTGGCTCCGGGAAATGTCTCACTCGCCGTGATGCGCAACCAGTTGGGAATGGGCCTGTCGAATGTGCGGGAGTTTCTGCGCATGATGCGGCGGCATCGGCCCAGAGTTTTGTTGTATACCTTGGGCGGCGTGGTGCGCTGGTGGCCTCTGCTGGGGCCTCTGGTTGGAGTGCGGCGCAGTGTCTACTGGGATGGAACATCGCGGACGGCAAAGACGCTCGGCTATCGGGCCTCAAAAAAAGTTGAGCTCGTGATGAGCGCGCTCTCGGCCTCCGTCTGCTGTTCCAGCTTTGTGAAGGCGTCTTCGGACCGGGAAGGAATTATTCCGCCGGAGAAGAGCAGCGTGATCTGCAACTCGGTGGACAATCACTGCGATCTTGGCGATGGAAGAGCCTTCCGGCAGCGGTACGGAATACCCGAAGACCGAATTGTTGTGTTGAAGATCAGTTGGCTGGTTCCGGAAAAAGGAATCGATCGGTCGCTGCGGGCGGCCAAGCGCGCACTGGAGGCGCGACGCGATCTGCACTTCGTTTTCTGCGGCGATGGGGCTCATCGGCAGGAGTATGAGAGGCTGGCCACGGAGCTGGGGATTGCCGGTAACGTGACCTGGACCGGGCAGATTGCGGATCTGGCCGCAAGCGGCGCCTTTCGCGCGGCGCAGATTCAGATGCAATGTTCGCAGTGGCATGAAGCGTTTTGTCTGGCGGTGGCCGAGGGGATGAGCGCGGCGTTGCCGATTGTCGCCTCCCGCATGGGCGGATTGCCGGAGCTGGTTGAGGATGGAGTGAATGGATTTCTCTTCGATGCGAACTCCGATACGGAGCTGGCGGATGCGATTTTGAAGCTGGCCGCGGACGATGAACTGAGATTGCGGATGGGCGCCAAGGGCCGCGAACGGGCGCTCAAGGATTATGATCTGGCGCGCAATGTCGCGCGCTGGGTGGAGGTTCTGTTGCCGAAGTTGAGTCCATGATGAACGAGGTTCAACGGCGCGCGCGCGAGCGGCGCTGGCAGCTTCAACCGCCGATAATCGAAGTGTGGACACCGCCCGCAATCTGACGCTGTTGAAGGAGTACCAAGCCTATCTGCGCGTGGAAAAGGGGCTGCGTCCGCTCAGTTGCGAGGCCTACGACGGCGACCTGAAGACCTTTGCCGAGTTCATTGAGGGGCGCAACGGCGTGCTGCTGACGGCGATCGAAGCGGATGTGGCGGCCTTTCTGGAGCATCTGCGCGCGCACGGCATCGACCAGCGCTCGGCGGCGCGCAAGCTGAGCTGCCTGCGGGGCTTTTACAAGTGGCTCTTGCTCGACCGGCGCATCCATCATGATCCGACGGTAAAGATTGAATCTCCCAAGGCGTGGCGGGTGCTGCCCAAATCTCTTGCCGAGTCCGAAGTGGCGGGAATGCTCGATCGGGCGCAGCGCAATGCCGAGCACCCGCAGGCGCGGGCGATCGATCTGCGCGACCGCGCGATTCTGGAACTGCTCTACGCAGGCGGGCTGCGCGTCTCCGAGGTGACGGCGCTCTCGACCGGCGATCTGGCGCTCGATCTGGGGCGCGTGCAGGTGCGCGGCAAGGGCGACAAGGAGCGCATTGTGCCGCTGGGCCGCGCGGCCGTCGAAACATTGGAGAGCTATCTGCGCGAAGGGCGTCCGCATCTGGCGCGCATCAACTCGGCGCGGAGCCGCAAGGCCGCGACAACGCGTCGGGACGCGACACACCTGTTTCTCTCGCTGCGCGGAATGCCGCTGACACGGCAGTGGATCTGGCATCTGGTGAAGGCTTCCGATGCGACGGCCAGCCCGCACCGATTGCGCCACAGTTGCGCCACGCACATGGTGGAGCACGGCGCCGACCTGCGCAGCGTGCAACTGCTGCTGGGCCACGCCGACATCTCCACCACGCAGGTTTACACACATCTGGCGCTGGGCCGCCTGAAGGAGGTCCATCGCCTGCATCATCCGCGCGCCACGCGACAGCAGGCGGAGGTTGTGGATCTGCCGGTTGCGGGCAGAGACGCGCGCGGCGGGCTGCATCTGGTGGCGAGCGGCGGGACAAGCGAAGTTGCCGGCGAGGAACACTCATGAGCGCCGCCGCCTCTCCCATTCTTACTCCCGCGCTGAATGCGCTCGTCGCCGATTATCTGCGCGTGCTGACCAACGAGCGCGGCTCTTCTCCGCATACGCTGCGGGCCTATGAGCGCGAGTTGCATGGATTCACCGCTTTCATTGCCGAGAGCTACGGCGATGAACGAAGCGTGGAACTGATCGAGCACACCGAGATTCGCGCCTATCTTGGAATACTGTATGATCGCGGGCTTTCAAAGACCTCCGTTGCGCGGGCGCTGGCGGCCATTCGCAGCTGGTTCAAATGGTTGGCGCGCACGGGACGCCTGGAACAGAACGCGGCCTCGCTGGTCTCTACGCCCCGTCTGCCCAAGCACCTGCCGCGCGTGCCGTCGATCGAGCAGTTGAATCGCGCCGTCGATTCGGTCAGCGAGGATGCGGCCAGTTGGCCCGCGCGCGATGCGGCGATCCTTGAACTGCTCTACGGCTGCGGCATTCGCAACGCCGAGCTGGTCGGCCTGAACCTTGATGACATTCACTGGGCCAACGAAGCGATTCTGATTCGCGGCAAGGGAAACAAGCAACGATACGTTCCGCTGGGCGACGCGGCTGCCGCAGCCTTGCGCGCCTACATGGCCGAGCGCGCCGCGCTGCTGGCCGCGGCCGAGGGAAAGATGGGCTTTGAAACACCCGCGCTCTTCCTCAACCTGCAACTGCGCGGCCTGGGCAAATCCGCGCAGGCGCGGCTGACCACGCGCAGCGTCGGACGCATCGTCAAACGCATCGCCATCTTGCGCGGACTCTCGGCCGATGTGCATCCGCACACGCTGCGCCACGCCTTCGGGACGCATTTATTAGAGGAAGGCGCGGACCTGCGCGCGATCCAGGAATTGCTGGGCCACGAGCGTCTCTCGACGACGCAGCGCTACACGCAACTGACGACCGCGCAACTGACCGTGGTTTACGACCGGACGCATCCGCGAGCGCGCTAGAGCGACAAAAGGCCCAGGCTTGGTGGCAGAACCCGCCACCAAGTGAGTCTACGAGAGTTGGTGGTAATTCTCAGCAAACCTTGGAGGAAAAAACTCCGGGCCTGAAGGCCGCCGCAATCCGATGAGGCCGCAATCAGGAGCCTGAAGGCTCCTGCTCCCTCCGTGGTCGAAGCCGGAGTTTCAGGGAAGGAAATAATGCGGATCGAGTGCATGGTCTCCCCGGTCCCCAAAGGCGAGGGTCCGGGGGCGCCCGCGAAAAGAAAATCGGAAATAGGAGTTGAAAAAGGTAAGGGAGGCCATATATTGTTGAGCCATTGCGGGAAGGGCGTTTCCGGGGCTTCCGTAACCGCGCCCGCTGCATTGCACGAGTACGCTCAACTTTGCGTTCACTCCCCCGAGTAGAAAGCAGGAGATCGGCACATGGAAAACAAGCCGGCACAAAACATTCAGGATACCTTTCTGAACACGGTTCGCAAGGACAAAACCTCGATCACGGTCTATCTGGTCAGCGGCGTAAAGCTGACAGGCAAGATCCGCTCCTTCGACAAGTATTCGGTGCTGCTGGAGAACAACAGCCAGGAGCAACTGATCTTCAAACACGCCATCTCGACCGTGGTGAGCAATCGCGGCGTGATGCATAGCGACTTCCGGCCCGCGACGGGCGCGCCGGGGCCGATACCGGTGGCCTCGCCAACCTCGATTGGGGAGCCGCGATAGCAGGCCCGTTGCGCACGACCCTGTCCGCCAGAGAGAGCCGAGGCGGCAGCTCACTGGAGCGAGCAGTTCTGGTGGGTTTGGAACTCGGAGAGCGTCACCGCGCGAGTCGTGAAGCCCAGGCGGGCGCGCGACTGGCGGCGGTGTGCGCGGATGAGCCGGACGCCGGCAACCTTCCCGTTGCAGAGGCGAAACCGGTTAGAGCAACGGCCGCGCGCGGCTCGACGGAGCTGGACGCGGAGGAGTCGCTCGAGGAGTTTCGCGAGCTGGTGTCGAGCGCGGGCGGCGTGGTGGTGGCCGAGGTGATTCAGCGGCGCGCGCGGCCCGATCCGGCAACGCTGATCGGCACCGGCAAGGTGGAGGAGATTCGCGGCATCGCCGCCAGCGCCGAGGCCGGCCTGGTGCTCTTCGACCACGACCTTACGCCGACGCAACTGCGCAACCTGGAGGCCGCGCTCGACTGCCGCGTGCTGGACCGGACGCAGTTGATCCTGGACATCTTCGCTCGTCACGCACGCACCTCGGAAGGCAAGTTGCAGGTGGAGCTGGCGCAGTTGGATTACCTGCTGCCGCGTTTGGCGGGCAAGGGCAAGGACCTGTCGCAACTGGGCGGCGGCATCGGCACGCGCGGCCCCGGCGAGACCAAGCTGGAGACCGACCGGCGCCAGATCAAACGGCGCATCGACCATCTGAAAGAAGAACTGGAAACCGTACGCCGCGTGCGCAAACAGCAGCGGCAGCGGCGCGAGGCGGTGCCGGTGCCGACGGTGGCGCTGGTGGGCTATACCAACGCCGGCAAGAGCACGCTCTTCAATCAACTGACCGGTGCGCAGGTCTTGCAGTCGGCCAAAATGTTCGCCACGCTGGACCCGAAGTTGCGCGTCATTGAACTGCCCAGCCGACGCCGGGTGCTGCTGTCGGATACTGTCGGCTTCATTCGCAACCTGCCGCATACGCTGGTCACGAGCTTCCGCGCGACGCTGGAAGAGGTGGCGCAGGCCGAGGTGCTCGTGCATATTCGCGACGCGAACTCGACTTATGGCGAAGAACAAAAGACACAGGTGGAGCGGGTGCTGGGCGAACTGAACTGCTTGGCCAAGCCGCGCATCGAGGTGCTGAACAAGATCGACCTGCTGGATGCACATGAGCGCGAGGGATTGCTCGCGCGCAGCGAGGCCGGAGCAGAGGTGGCCGTTTCGGCGCGTACCGGTGAGGGTATAGAGGCGCTGCTCAAGGCGATCGACCGCGCGCTCTATACCGATCCGGTGATGGAGGCCGATCTCTCGGTTCCGCAGCAGGAGGGCGCGGTGCTGGCCATGATCGAGGCGGGGATGGTGGTGCACAGCCGCGCGTACGAGGGCAATCTTGTGCATTTGACGGTGAGCGGTCCGGCCTCGCTGGTGGGGCGGCTGCGCAAGTATCGGCTTGGAGAAGAATCTCGATGATGACGAACGAAGAGAGGCAAGCGATTCTCGATGCGCTGAAGACAGGCTCGACGGCGCTGCACGATGCCGCGCGGGAAGTGAGCGATGAGCAGGCGGCGCGCTCTGCGGGTGAGGGACGATGGTCGATTCTGCAATGCGTTGAGCATGTGGCGCTGGTGGAGGAGTTTCTTTTATCGTTGATGGCGCAGGCGCGGCGCGCGGAGGAGCCGGCGACGAATGCTTCGCGTGAGGCGATGATCCTGGAGCGCGGCGCGGACCGGACGCACAGCAGAGAGGCTCCGGCGGCAGCGCTTCCGCGGGGGAGATTCGCCACGCTCGAAGATGCGCTCGCGGGCTTCAGTGCGGCAAGAGAGCGGACGATTGCGTTCCTCAAGACAAACGAAGAGGATTTGCGCGCGCGCATTGCTGTGCATCCGCTGATGGGCGTAGTGAACTGCCGCGAGATTCTTGCCTTGATGGCGGTGCATCCCGCGCGCCACGCGAAGCAGATTGAAGAGATCAAGGCGGCAATGGCTGGTTAAGGGGTGCGCTCAAGGTTCTACAATTACTCCATGCTGCTTGAAGGTATCTTTGCCGCGGTTCCTACGCCGTTTTATCCGGACGAGCGCGTTTATTATCGCAAGCTCGAAGCCAATATCGCACATTACTCGCGCACGCTGCTCTCTGGAGTGCTGCTGCTGGGCACGACCGGCGAGGCGGTGATGCTGGACGACGCGGAGTCGCGTGAGGTGCTGCGCGTGGCTGCTGGGGTTGCATCGCCGGAGAAGGTGCTGATCGCCGGGGTGGCGCGCGAGAGCGTGAAGGCCACGGTCGAGATGGCCGAGGCCGCGGCTGGATTTGGCTACGACGTGGCGCTGGTGCGTACGCCGAGTTACCTTGCCGGACAGAGGACTGCGGCTGCGGTGCTGCATTACTTCCGCTCGGTGGCCGACCGCTCTCCCTTGCCGCTGCTGCTCTATAACATTCCGCAGTGCGTTCCCTATAACATTCCCGTCGAGTTAGTGGCCGAGCTGGCGCAGCACGCGAATATTCTCGGCATCAAGGACTCATCGGGTAGCGTGGAGCGGATTGCCGCTCTGGCAGCGGGCACGCGTGATGCGGCGAGGCGGACAGTGACGGTAACTCCGGTCTTCGAGGCGGTGACGGGACGGATGCTGAAACCCGAGCCTGAGATCGGTGAGAGTCTTGTGACTATCGGCGGCGAGGCCGCGCAAGCACACGTTGCGCCGCTGAAGACGCGCACCAAAGAGGTGGGCTTTCAGGTGCTCTCGGGCTCGACAGCGACGCTGCTGGAGTCGTTGGAGGCGGGCGCGAATGGCGCGATTCTGGGCTTTGCCGCTTGCGCGCCACAGGCCTGCCAGGAGGTTTATCTGGCGTGGAAGGATCGTGATCGCACACTTGCCGCAGAGAAGCAGCAGCGCATTGTGCAAGCGAGCCGCCGTATCGTCGGCGAGCTGGGAATCAGCGGCGTGAAATATGCCTGCGACTTCAACGGATATTATGGCGGGCGCGCGCGCGCGCCTCTGACTGCGCTCTGCTCGGACGAGAAGGCGGAGATCGAAGCACTGCTTGCGTTGATTCGCAGTTAGTGCGCGTATCGCTATGATGGAGAGAGCGCCCAACGCGATGCCGCCCACCGACAGCCCAACCCGCGCACTGCCCACACTGCACGAGTTTTTCGCGCCCGGTGGCAGACTGGCGCAATCGCCGCTGCCATATGAGTATCGGCCGGGGCAGCTCGAAATGGCCAAGGCCGTCGAGCGCGCGCTGGGCGAGCGCCGCCACCTGATTGTCGAAGCGGGCACGGGCACCGGCAAGACGCTGGCCTATCTGCTGCCCGCGCTGCGCACCGGCCAGCGCGTGATCGTCTCCACCGGCACCAAGGCATTGCAGGATCAGTTGTACTTCCGCGACGTGCCCTTTCTGGAGACGCTGGTGGGCGAGTTGCGCGTCTGTTACATGAAGGGGCGCGCCAACTATCTCTGCCGCCACAAACTGACGGCGCTGCGCGACCAGCCGATATTAACTGGATTGGAAGAGATCGACCAATACAAGCAGATCAGCGACTGGGAGCAGGAGACGGAAACCGGCGACCGCGCGGAGTTATCCGGAATCCCGGAGTCGAGCGCGCTGTGGCAGAAGCTGGACGCGCGCAGCGAGGCCTGCCTGGGATCGACCTGCCCGGATTATCGCCGCTGCTTTATTACCGAGATGCGGCGCAAGGCTCTCGAATCGGACATCATCATTGTCAATCACCATCTGTTCTTCGCCGATCTGGCCGTCAAACGCGAGGCCACGGGCGCGCCCGACGCAGGCATTCTGCCGGAGGCAGCCGCGGTGATCTTCGACGAGGCGCATGAGTTGGAGGATGTGGCATCGAGTTACTTCGGACTTTCGGTGAGCAATATTCGCTTTGAAGAACTGGCGCGCGATTCTGATGTATTGTTGCGGGGCAAGGAAGGCGCTGAGAGTTTGCCGGGAGTTACACAGCAGTTACGCGAGCGGGCGCGCTTGTTCTTTGCCGGATTGCCGTTGGCCGGCGATGGAAGGCAGCCATTTATCGGGCGCGAGGAGTTTCTGGAGACCGAGGGCGACTTATACCTGGCCGTGCGCGCAACATTGCTGCGCATGGAGGCCGAGATGGACGGCATGAAGGCAGACGAGGCTCCGGGACTGAGGAAGCGCGTGGCGCGGCTGCGCACGGAGCTGGAGTTTCTGCTCGAATCCAGCTCCACGAATATGGTCTATTGGATGGAGCGGAGAATCTCTTCCGGCGCGTCGCCGGATCGATCCGCCACGCGCGGCAGCTTCCGCGCGCAATCACGCGCGACATTCCTGCAGGCGACGCCGATCGATGTCTCTGAGTTACTTCACGAGTTAGTCTTCGATCAGATTCCCACCGTGGTGATGACCTCGGCTACACTTACCGTGCAGGGTGGCTTCGAGCATATTCGCAAGCGGCTGGGATTGAACGAGGCGCGCGAACTGGTTGTGCCCTCGCACTTCAACTATGGCTCGCAGGCGCTGCTCTATCTGCCGCCGGAGATGCCCGACCCGCGCGAGCCGGAGTTTCAAGACGCCGCGGCACGCTGCATTGAGCGTGTGCTGCGGATCACTCGTGGCCGCGCCTTTTGCCTTTTTACCAGTTATGCGCAGATGCGCGAGTTATACGAGCGGCTGCTGCCGGTGCTCGATTTTCCGATACTGCTGCACGGCACGGCTCCGCGCAAGGCGCTGCTGGAGGAGTTTCGCGCAACGCCCAACGCGGTTCTCTTCGGCACATCGAGCTTCTGGCAGGGCGTGGATGTGCAGGGCGAGGCGCTTAGTTGCGTCATCATCGACCGGTTGCCCTTTGCCGTACCCAGCGATCCGGTGGTTGCGGCGCGCATGAAAGCTATCGAAGAGAACGGCGGCAAGCCCTTTTTCGATTATCAGGTTCCCTCCGCGGTGCTCACTCTCAAGCAAGGCTTTGGACGCTTGATTCGCTCGCTCGAAGATCGAGGAGTTTTAGTCCTGCTCGATCCCCGAGTGAGAACGAAGCGCTATGGGCAGACCTTTCTCGCCAGCCTGCCGCCCTATCGCATGACGGCGTCAATTACGGATGTGGAAGAGTTTTTTTCGCATTCGTGATTTGTTCACCGAATTAGTTAGAAATCCCATCACAATATTGCTGAAAGATTGAAGGAGACAGACCTTCCCCGCCCGGAAACTGGAGTCATGCTGCCCGTTGCACTGTAGATGTCGATGTTATTGCCGCCAAGCGGCAGTTCGTAGAGACGATTGAAGAGGTTGTCCACGCGGAAGCTCCCTTGCAGATACTTGCTCTTATAGGCTGCGTGAAGATTGAAGAGCGCATAACCAGGGGTGCGCAGTTCCATGCGGTTGGGATCGAGGCGCGACTTGCTGTCCACCATCTCCGAGCCGATGCCGGCACTGAGTCCCTTGATCTCCTCGTCAAAGGCGAGGCGCAGGTTGAGCGGCATCATTTGGTAAAGCGGAGTGTTGCTATCGACGCGCGTGCCATGCAGCCAAGCTCCCACGGCGCTTAATTGTCCTGAACCTGCGGCGTCCTTGTTCCACAGCGTGACGAAGCCGGAGAGATCGCCGCCACCGATGCGGGCGTCGTGGTTGGAGAATTGCAGCAGCGGCAGCCCCATCATCGACATTGAAGCCACATCCACATCAATGTAGTTTTGAATGAAATTAAAGTGAGGTGTCAGCTTCACCTCCCAGGGCTTAGGCGCCTGCCCGTGCAAGAGCAGGGTTCCGCTGAGCAGATTGCCGGTCTCCGCCTTGAGCGCGACGTTGCCGTAATACATATTGCCGTCGCCGAACCAGCCGATCATGCTGGCCGCCATCCTGCTGGTGGACCATGTGTAACGCTCGTAGAGATTCGGCGAGCGGTTTTTGCGCGCGTAGCCGAACTCAACGGCGGCGTGCTCATTGGCGTCGTAGCGGGTGAGCGCGGTGAAGTCGAAGTTCGCGTCGGTGCGGGCGTGGCTTTGCGCGTTGAAGGCCGCGGCGTCGGCGGCATACATCATCGAGTATCCCTGCACGTTGCCCGCATCGGACCACACCGTGTCATTGCGCAGACCGAAGAGAGTGGACCAGCTCGGGCTCCAGTGGCTGAACAGTTCGGCGTAGGTTGCCAGTCGGGTGCGGCGGCCATTGTTGATATTGATGAAGGTGTCGGGCCCCATCATGGGAGCCATTCCGGCCACCGGCGGCCACCAGTCGTCCAGTCGGAAGCGATGCAGCTCATTGCCGGCGCGAAAGGTGTGGCGCGAAGTAAGCGCGGAGTTATAGCGCACCAAGTAACCCAGGTCGCGACCGTGGGTGTTCATCGGCATGGATGCTCCGGCGCCGTCGACGGCAATTTTATCCTGCAGGAAGTTCATTTGGTGGGTGGTGTTTTGCCAGTAAAAACGGGCATCGAGCGAGCCAGTGGCCAGTGTGCGGAGGTAGCGCAGATTGAGCGATGTGGCACTGTTGTGAACCAGGTCCATGTAGGCGTTCACAAAGCCCTCGAAGGGAGTGTGGTGATAACTCAGTGTGGCGAGGAAGAGGTTCGGTCCGCTGATCGCCGCCAGAGTAAGTGCGTGGTCGGAGGTTTGCGCATAAGTGGACGTGATCTTGCGGCCGGAGCCGTCGGAGTAATCATCGGTGGTCGAGAAGGAGCCGAGATAACCGAGGCTGAAGTGCTCGCTGGCGATTGCTTCATTGAGCGATCCGCCCCAGTTTTCTCCGTTGGAGCGGTAGTAGCCGGTGAAGACGCCCTGCTCGCGCAGCTTGCTTCCGGGCATGGCGAAAGCGGGCGCGGGAGAGTCGACCGAGATGGTGCCGCCGAGGCTGTCGCCGCCGAGGCTGACCGGCGTGATCCCAGCCAGCACTGTTATCTGCGCGGCTTGAGCCGGGGCAAGATAGCTGAGGGTGGGGTTCATGTGATTCGGGCAGGCGCTGGAGATGGTCATGCCATCCACCACAATTTTGGCGCGCTCATCGCCCAGGCCATGCAGGAAGGGAATGCTGGCGAGCTGGCCGTTGTCGTGCAAGCTGACGCCGGGGATATCCGCCAATAACTCCGCGGAGTTATGGCTCTGCGTCCGTGTGGCTTCGCTGACGGCATTTTCCTCCCGATCGGCGATGACATCGATGCTGGTGGTGGGCAGAGCAATCTTGAGAGTGAAGTTGGCCTCGGCCACGGCTCCGGCGGATACGTGGAGATCGTGCAGGATGTCTGTCTCGAATCCCTTCGCCATAACGTCAACTGTGTAAGATCCCTGGGGAAGATGATCGAAGAGAAAATGACCGGCTGAATCAGTGTTACGAGTTTGTTTGAGATTCAAGGATAGATTGTCGATGGCGACTGTAGCGCCGGGAACGACTGCTCCCGACGGATCTTTGATAACTCCGGAGATTGCGCCGGTGGCAATTGGAGTTACTGTTGCATCGGTAGATTGTTGGGCATATGCCGAATGCATCGGCAGGCAAAGGCAGACGACAGCCAGCAGAGCCGGCAGTAACTTTGATTTCATGATTATTCCTCTGATGATGAAAGAACGCAAAGGGATCGTGTGAGATGCGGAGGCATCGCTCACTCAGGGCATTGCGATTGATTCACGCGAGAGGAGCGGGCGGGCCGCGCTTGGGATGGGCGCAAAGGAAGGCGTTTTGATTTCTGGACTCGGAATCGATTGCCAGCGCCGCGCGAAAGACTGCTTGCAGGGAATACTCCGAGGAGGTCTCCGGCTTGAAGCTTGGTGAATGGACCGCGCAGGCGCTGGCCGGACAGCAGGGGCAGCGGGGAGTGATGGCGGCGAAGGCTTTTTGGTTGCTATGACGCTCCGACGTTCTGTGGCGGAGGCAGCTTCGGCAGTGGCAGAGGCCCCGGCCGCAGCAGCAGGCTGAGGGATTCACTGCAGCGCCGAAGACGGCGATGGGCGCGGTTAGCGACCAACTGACGAGCATCAGCAGCGAGATGGCGATCCAGCGGCGCATGGGGCTTATCGACAGTATAGCGAGCGATGTGTTGAGCGAAATCCTCCATCCGATGGATCATCACGACGCGCAATGTGCCGAGGGCGAATGCAAAACCCGAGGCGGTGAATGCCGTTAGAATAGAGAGAAGGGACGCATCCCCGCATAGAATCGAGCAGAGCCAATGTTTGAAGTCACAGTGGAGGCGGATTTCTCCTCCGGACACTACCTGCGCAACTACAAGGGCAAGTGCGAGAATCCGCACGGGCACAACTACAAGGTGCAGGTGACGCTGGCCGGCGCCGAGCTGGACGCGGCCGGGCTGCTGCTGGACTTCAAGCTGCTCAAGCATGTGCTGCGGCCGGTGATCGAGCGGATCGATCACTTCATGCTGAACGATCTGGAGCCGTTCACGGTGCTGAACCCCTCGGCCGAGAATCTGGCGAAGTATTTTTACGACCAGACGAATGAGCATTTGGCCGACCTGACCCAGGGGCGGGTGCGCGTGAAGGACGCGACGATCTGGGAGACGGATACGACCAAGGCTACTTACTACGAGTGAGCGCTTTCGTCGAGGCCGGAGAGGCTTTGACGGCGCGGCGGCGCTTGTAGGACTCGGGGAGTTCATCGCCCTTGCGGGGCGGCTCGCCGATTCTAGGCCTGTGCAGGATTTCGAGAGCGGCCTGCACATTGGCCCGTTTCGCTCTCTCGGCGATGTAGTCCATCGTGCCGTGCGAGGCAATCATCTGGGCCACGGCGACATTGAAAAGTTGATTGAGCGCGACCCCCTCCGTTTCCGCCAGCTTGCGGGAAGCATCCATCAGGGAGGGTTGCAGACGCAGTGCAAAGTTGCTTCTTTTCATCGGATATCCACCTTTCCCAGCGCCTCCGCCGGAGAGAGCACCATCATTCCAAAACCGATTGCAGCAGGTGTGAAGTCGGATCGGTTGAAGGTGACAATCGCGTGCGCATGGCCGTTGATCGCAGTTTCCAATACCATCTCATCGTCCGGATCTGATAGTTGCGGCCGCCACTGCCATTGAACGGTCACCTGGGTAGCCGTTCGACAGATCGCATCCAACAATCTGCGCACATCTTCTTGCGTCATCTCCGCAACACGCAAATGTTCAGTACGGGTCAGGACCGCCTCGTATTCCAGCATCAGCGCGGTCGAGATCAAGATCTCGATCTTGCCGCGAAGAGCCGCGTCGAGCAGCGCAATCGATGCACCGGTGGGAGAGCGCAAAGCGGCGACGAGAACCGAGGTGTCGAGCACGACTCGCACAGACAGAGTATATCACAGGCAATATCACAATTTGTACGGTTCCACGGTTCCTTTTGCCGCAAGCCGCAGGGTGCAAGGGCAAACGAAGCGATGCGAATGTATGATTTGAAGTTAGAGCGGTTCTCCAATCCATATTTCCTTACCGGTTTGTGGACGGTGTCTTTTCCTTGAGGAAAAAGCCACTCTGCTGCATGGTTTCGGGGTACAGAAATTGGAGAACCGCTGTGGGCTTGCAAAGAGGATAAGCCGCGCCGCATGATTCTGTTTTTTTACAATCTGGCTCTGCTGGCGGCGCTTGCCTTGAGCCTGCCGTGGTGGCTCTTGCGCTTGGCCACGACCGAAAAGTACCGCGAGGGGCTGCGGGAGCGGCTGGGCTGGGTTCGCGCGGAGTTGCTCGAAGCGATGCGCGGGCGGCCAGTCGTATGGATTCATGCCGTCTCGGTGGGCGAGGTGCTGGCCGTCAGCCGCCTCGTCAAAACGCTTGACGCCGCGCTGCCCGAGTATCGGATCGCCGTCTCCACCACCACGCGCACCGGTCAGGCGCTGGCGCGCGAGCGCTTCGGAGCCGAGCGCGTCTTCTATTGCCCGCTGGATCTGCCCTGGGCGGTGCGGGCTTATCTGAATGCGCTCAGGCCGCGTCTGCTGGTGCTGGCCGAGACCGAGTTCTGGCCCAATCTGCTGAGCGGCTGTGCGCGGCGCGGCATTCCCGTCGCCGTCGTGAATGCGCGCGTCAGCGACCGCTCGTGGCCGCGCTACCGGCTGCTGAGCCGGCTTTGGCGGACGATTCTGAGCCGGCTCGACTGCGTGCTGGCGCAGAGCGCGACGGATGCCGAGCGGCTGAAGGCCATCGGTTGCAGGCCGGAGCGGGTGAGTGTTGCGGGGAACTTGAAATTTGATGTGCGCGCGGCGGAGGAGGCCGAGGCGACGCGGCTGCTGCGAAAGCTGGCTCCGGGGCTGCGGATTGTTGTGGCGGGCAGCACGCTGGAGGGCGAGGAGTCCGCGCTCATTGAGGCCTGGCCGCGGCTTTTGCAGGCCGATCCGCAACTGGCGATGGTGCTGGCGGTGCGCCATCCAGAGCGATTCAATGCCGTTGCCGCGCTGCTGGAGGTCTCCGCTGTGAGCTGGGTGCGGCGCTCGGCGTGGCGCGATCAAGCTTTGGAGAGCATTCCGCCGCTCAAGCCCGGCCAGATTGTTTTGCTGGATACGATCGGCGAGCTGGCTTCGGTCTATTCGCTGGCCTCGGTCGCCTTTGTCGGCGGCAGTTTGATTCCCGCGGGCGGACACAATCCGCTGGAGCCGGCGCAGTTTGGCGTGCCAATCGTGATGGGTCCGCACACCTTCAACTTCCAGGCGATCACCGACGATTTGCTGGCGCACCGGGCGGTGAGAATCGCGGAGAAGCAGGAGCTGGCGGCGGCGCTGATCGAACTGCTCAAGGACGGCGGCAATGCGCGGGCGATGGGCGAGCGGTCGAGAGAGGTCTTCGCGAGCCAGGCCGGCGCGACGGAGCGCTCGGCGCAGGCGCTGATCGCGCTGCTCAGTGAGCCGACAGAGAATGCGAGGCGCGCATGAGCATTCAACTCCGCCACCTGCTGCTGCCGCTCGCGCCGCTCTACCGCCTCGCTCTCGGCCTGCGCGAGTGGCGTCTGCGCACGGGGCAGGAGCCGGTGCGCAGGCTGCGAAAGCCGGTCGTCAGCATTGGCAACCTGGCGACCGGCGGCGCGGGCAAGACGCCGCTGACGATGGCGCTCATCGATGCGCTCACCGCGCGCGGGCTACGCGTGGACGTGCTCAGCCGCGGCTACGGACGAAGAAGCAAGGCAGCAAGTCGCGTTGATCCGGATGGGAGCGCCGTCGACTTCGGCGACGAGCCGCTGCTGATGGCGCGCGCAACGGGTGTGCCTGTCTATGTGGCCGCCGAGCGCTATGAGGCTGGCATCGTGGCCGAGGCCGAGCTTGATGCGCAACTTCATCTGCTCGACGATGGCTTTCAGCATCGGCAACTCAAGCGGGATGTGAATATTCTGCTGCTCAGCCGCGAGGATTGGCGGGATCGTCTGCTGCCTGCGGGCAATCTGCGCGAGCCTCTCTCAGCCATCCATCGCGCGGATGTAATTGCGACTCCCGCCAGCGATCCGGCATTTGCAGCGGAGCTGAAGGCCGCAGGCTGGACGGGGCCGTTGTGGCGGCTGCGGCGCACGATGGAGATACCCGACTGCGGCGTGGCAGCCGCCTTCTGCGGCATCGCGCGGCCTGCGCAGTTCTTTGCCGGCATCGAAGCCGAGGGGGTTGCGCTCGTGCTGCGGCGCGCCTACCCGGACCACTTTCCCTACACGCGCGGGGCTGTGGAGAAACTGTTGGCAGAGGCGCGCAAGAAGAAGATCACGGCGATCCTCACCACGGAGAAAGACTTGGTCCGGCTGGGCGCTCTGGCCGCGCTCTTTCCCGAGGAGATGCCGCTTCGTGCGGTGAAGTTGCGCGTGGAGATCGAGGATCAAGAGGCTGCGATCGACTGGCTTGTCGCGCGGATTGGATTGCGCACATAAAAATCGAGGCTCCGCTGTTTCTGCGGAGCCTCAATTGCATTCGGTCTCTACCGTCCTTTAGTTGTTGACGGTGATGGTGTAGGGAACCGGGCCCCACGAGTAAGTCGTACTGTCGATGACAAAGACGTTGAAGGTGATGGCGCCGGCGGCGATCGGCGTTCCTGCGATCGTCAGCGTTCCGCCGTTGCTGGAGTAAGTCAGTCCATCCGAGAGGCCGGTGACGACGAAGTCGTAGGGGGCGGTTCCGTTTGAGACGGTGATCGTCCCGCTATAGACCTGGCCCACGGTTGCCGCGCCCAGCGTGGCGGCATTGGGAGCCGGAAGCATGACGTGGTTCCATCCCAGATAGTAACCCACATCCAAATTGGAGAAGTTTCCGTTGCTGTCTTTGGCCATGACTTCCCAGTTGTAGCTTCCTCCGGTGGCGCTCAAGCTGGCCGGGCTTGGCACATTGCCGCCTCCGGTGGGGTCGGTGCCCCAGGTGAGGGAGTCGATGGAGCTGGAAAAAGACAGTCCATAGTCTTGAGCCGGTATATCCCAGGTTTCACTGGGGGAACCGCCTGAAAACGAGAAGGTGTAGTTGTAGTCGCCGGCGTTGGGCGGATCGGTCCAGGAAATAGTCGGCGTCAGGTTCGCGCCGATCCCGGATGGCGATGGATCGGCGCCGAAGCTGCCGGGCACGCTGGCCAGCGTATAGGTCTTGGTTTCGCTGGTTCCATCGCTGTAGGTGAGTTTGATGTCGTAGGCATCGCCGACCTTCGGCGTATTGCCGACGAGGTTGATGTAACCGCAGAAGGGGAGAGTGGGTCCCCAGTCGCAGGTGGTGAAATCCTGGGGAGCAACCGCATTCGGCCCGGAGGTGAGTTCCATGGCAGACACTTGCTTGCTGCCGCTCAAGGCGAGAGCCAGGAGATCGTAATACTGCTTCGTAGAATAGTCTTCTACGAGTTGTGAATTGGAAAGTTGCCCGATGAGATCGCTGGTTCCGCCGCCATCCATGATGAAGTTGAAGGGGGTAGTGCTGCCGGAGACAGCGACCATGGTAGGCTCCCGCGAGAACATATCGCCGGCATCGTAGATGTTGTCGGCGTTCTGGTCAATGAAGGCATTGGCGGAATAATTTCCGTCGGCGGGAAGCTTGATGCTGTACTGCTGTGGGCTGACCGGGCTGGCAACCGACGTGTACTATGTCTTATTCGTGGATTGATTTGTGAAGTAGAGATAGAGCGGTCCGGTGGCCGCATTGGCAAAGGTGACAGTGCCGGAGACCAAGTCAGCTCCCGTAGAAGGCTCGCCGATGGTGATTTGGCTGGAGGCCGAGGACCATGGACTGGTGGTACTTCCCAGCACGCCTTGATAGCGGAAGTAGAGTTGCTGGTTGTTTGTGAGTCCGGTCAATATCCAGATGTTCTGGTTTCCGCCTTTGGTCAAAAAGTTCTTGCTCGCGGTATAGGTGGCGAAGGTCTGATCGGTGCCCCACTCGACGTTGTAGGAGGTAGCCATCTCCGGAAAATAAGTGATGTTACTCCAGAAAGTTGGATTCGGGTTGGTCGCTACATTGAGCACTTGTGCATTCAAGACAACGCCTTTATCGATGGGATAGACTGCCGGTGTGCCGGGCGTATTGGTGAATGTGGGCGTCGTGGGATCGGTCATGGTGACAGAGGTGCCGGAGAGATTGCCGGTTGTGACCGTATAAAGCGCGGATGTACCCGTGGGATCGGACGCATTGGGCCAGTTGTCATTGGCTACGTCTCTCCAGGCCTGGACCTTGTAAGAGCCGGGCATTGCGCCGTTGATGGTGAAGGCTCCCGGAGCGGAGATCGTAGTGCCCAAAATGTCGCTGGTAAAAGCAGCGTTGATCGAACCGTAGGTGCACCAATACTGCAGAATCACGTGGACCGGCCCGGTGGCAGAGCCGGTGGGATAACTTGCAGTGCCGGAGACGGAGTAGCCGACGGCGGCTTTAAAGGCGACCACCGCGCCGCCGGCGTTCACTGTCACGTTTTGCGTTGAGGGGGAGAAGACGGCGTTTGTGCCCGCCAGCGAGGGAGTGATGGTGTAGCTCCCGTAGGGAACGGATGCGAAGCTGAAGTTGCCGTTGACGTCCGTGGTGGCGGTCTGCACGGGATTGGTGTTGATGGCGACCGTGGTCGAGGGACCAGCGATGAGGCCGCAGTCGCTCGAATAGATGACGCTGCCGGCAACCGGAGCATTGGGCGGGCCGACGGTCAGGCTCAGCGTCGTCGAGGCGGTGAGCGCCGTGGGCGAGCCGCTGTCGGTCAACTTGAAGGTGAGACTCGTGGCCGACGTAGTTGCTGTTGTTCCGGCCGCGGCCGAGAGCACGCCGGTGGTGCTCAGGCTGAAGCCGGTGGGCAGCGTGCCGCCGGTCAGCGTCCAGGTGTACGGTCCGATGCCACCCGATCCGGCGAGCGTGGTCGAATAAGCCGCCAGCGCCGAGGCCGCGGGCAGCGAGGCGGTCGTGATGGTGGGCGCGGGCGGGATCGTCAGCGTCACCGTATAGGATTTGCTCTTGTCGGTCACCGAGGTCGCCGTCAGGCTTACCGTCTGCTGCGCAGTGGTGGCGGCGGGCGCGGTGTAGGTGGGCGCGAGCGAGCTTAGGCTGGAGAGCGAGCCGATCGAGGGCGCGCCCCAGGTGACTCCGGCGTTGCTTGTGTCGTTGGCCACCACGGCGGTGATCAGGTCCGTATCGTGCCCGTCGACCGTCGAGGATGCGCCGCTGGCGAAGACGCTGATGGAGTTGGTGACGCTGCCGCCGCCTCCGCCGCATCCGGAGAGGCCAACAAAGATAAGGGTTGAGAGAAAGGCGAGGCGCGCAGCCGCAACAGGCCTGTGACCAGAGGGGGAGAACGTAAATCTGGGCATACCAGCAACTCCGGAAAGACAGTATTGGAAATCTCCAACGATTATAGGCGTCATAGCGGCTTCCGGAAAACGTTTTTTGCAATCGTGCGAGTCTCCAATTCCTCGCCAACCGACCAGATGAGGGCTACTTCCCCCCTGCGACTTTATACTTGTAGACAAGATGACCGACTTCCTGCCAGTAAACGAACAGATGGACCTGCTTGAGAAGGGCGCGTCGGAGATTATCCGCGTCGCCGACCTGAGAGAGCGCCTTGAAGAGAGCCGCAAAACCGGACGCCCTTTGCGCATCAAGGTCGGCTTCGACCCCACATCGCCCGACCTGCACCTGGGCCACACCGTGCTGATGCGCAAGCTGCGCCACTTTCAGGTGCTGGGCCACACGGTCATCTTTCTGGTTGGCGACTACACCTCCCTGATCGGCGATCCCACCGGGCGCAACGTGACGCGCAAGCCGTTGACCCGCGAACAGATCAACGAAAACGCCACGACCTACACCGACCAGGCCTTCAAGATTCTTGATCGCACGACCACCGAGATCCGCTACAACAGCGAGTGGCTGGGCAAGCTGGGCTATGAAGACATAGTCCGGCTGGCCGCGCGCTTTACCGTCTCGCAGATGCTGGAGCGCGACGACTTCCACAAGCGCTACGAGGCCGAGCAGCCGATCAGCCTGCACGAGTTTCTGTATCCGGTGATGCAGGGCTACGACTCGGTCTGCCTGGAGGCCGATGTCGAGTTGGGCGGGACGGACCAGAAGTTCAATCTGCTCTGCGGGCGCGAGCTGCAGCGCCAGTACGGCCAGAAGCCGCAGATCGTGCTGATGACGCCGATTCTGGAAGGCCTGGACGGCGTGCAAAAAATGTCCAAGTCGCTCGGCAACGCCATCGGCATCAATGAGCCGCCAGGAGAGATGTACGGCAAGCTCATGTCCATCTCCGACGAGCTGATGTGGAAGTACTGGGTCTTCCTGACGGACCTGAAAACCTCCGAGATTGACACGCTGCGCGAGGGCGTGATGGTCGGCGTCTTGCATCCGATGGACGTGAAGAAGCGGCTGGCGCGGACGATCACCGCGGACTTCCACAGCGAAGAGGCCGCGCGCATCGCCGACGAGAACTGGGTAAAAATGTTCCAGCAGAAGGGCGAGAGCGAGGACCTCGAAGAGGTTGCCGTTGCATTCGCCGATGTAGCCGGAGCCGAGCCGAATCAGCTTCGCCTGCCCAAGTTGCTGGTTGCACTCGGCCTGGCCGCGAGCAACGCCGAAGCCAATCGCAAGATCGCCGAGAAGGCCGTCAAGCTGGACGGAGAGACGGCGGCGGGCAACCAGATCTCCGTTGGCCCGCTGCCCGCGCGCATCGTCGTCCGCCTCGGCAAGCGCGCCAAGATAGCGGTGATTGCGTAGCGGCGAAGCCGCACTCGATTTTTAACGCGCCAGAAATGGATTGACGATCGTCAATTTGCCGATCGTCAATCCGTGCTGCATATCTTCCGTGTAGAGGGTCGTGCATCCGGCCTGCGTCGCCGCGGCCACGATCAGCGAATCATAGATATTGAAGCCATGCCGACGGGAGAGATCCACAGCCAGACGGTGAGTCTCTTCCGTGAGAGGAAGCAGGTTGGGCAGCAGGATCAGCGTCTTGTCGCGGATGATGCGGACTTGCTCCCAACTCATCTTGAGCTTTCCGCGCGCCACCGAGACCAGTTCGTTGAGCACCTGAACACTGACCACTCCGCCTTGCACAATCAACTCTTCCGCCACCGGCGTGCGACGGCCATCCTCCATAAAGAGATACAGGAGGATATTGGTGTCGAAGAAGACGGCTGCGCTCATGACTCCGTCTCGATCTTCTTCATCCAACCGCGCTCATGCAGCTCTTCGCGGTTGAATTTGAAGTCTGGCGGAATCGTAAACCGCAGTTTGCGAAGCGCCTTGAGCGCCTGCTCGCGCTTGCGGTCGCGTGTGATCTCGAAGGAATCTTTGCCGGTCATCTTGATCAGCGCATCGTCGTTGGGCGAGATTCCCAGCTTCGCCACCACCTCGGCGGGAATGCGGATGGCGATGCTGTTTCCCCACTTGGCGAACTTCATGGCGCTCCTCCGGATATACATATCTATTGTATATCTATTTCATTTGTATATCCATTCCGGATGGATAGGGTATCCTTCTTGTTGGGAGCAAACAATCAATCGCGTAAATTCTTCAGTAGTTTGGAGGTGGTTACTACCTGGCCTATGTGGCGCTGCGTGTGGTCGGCTACATGAATCAGCGCGCCTCCGATGCTGGTGGGCAGTTGTTTACGACCCACGCCACGGAAGGCGTCGAAGTCGGCCGTGGCCAGCGTGCGCACCCGGCCGGCGGCGTTGCTGAAAGAGGCTTCCACTTCGGCCAGCAGGGTGGCTAGGGATTCCTCACCTGCGGACTCGGCTTTCAGGGCAGCCAACTGCTCTGCTGAAAGCTGGTTGCCTTCGGCATAGCTGAGAAGCCGATCAGTGGAGCGAGCGATGTGTCGCAGATGGAATGCGATTGACGTCAGTCTGAGCGGCTGCGAGTGAACCTCGGCATCGGTCAGCCCTGCGGTCCATTTGTTCAGGTCTTCGAGAGCCAGATCGAGCGCGTGCAGTACCGCACGGCCCACCGCTGGAACCTTGTCGTGAGTTCCGCGCAGCCAGGGTTCGATATACGCAGCGGGCACTGAGGATGTGCTCATGAATCAATAGTCCTTTACCCGGCGCTCTTGACCCTTACCACGGTGATCTTGGCGAAGCCTTCCTCAAAGACCGGCGGCTTGAGCTTCTCGGCCATCTTGCGCATGATATCCTCGCTCACCGAGCGGTCGCGCTTGCGATTGCGCTCCAGGCACACGTCGAGCGGCACATCGAAGAAGACCGCCTGCACCTCGTAGCCGAAGCTCTTGGCCATCTTGATCCACTGGCTGCGCTCGTGGCTGCTCAGGTTCGTCGCGTCCACATAATTGAGCGGCATCTTGGCGATCAGACGCGCACGCAGCAGCGAACGCAGCGTGGAAAAGACCAGCCCCTGATAACGCTGCTCCTCGACATCGTCGAAGAGGATGTTGCGCAGCAGGTCACTCGATAGCGGCGTCACGCCGCGGCGGCGAAACCAGGTCGTCTTGCCGGAGCCGGGCAATCCAATCGCCAGCACGACAAAGCCTTTGGGAGCCAGCGGCGAGCGCTCGGCCTCCGGCTCGGGAGGAATTCCGGAGGAGATCTCCGGCTGGGTCTCGAGCTCGAAGCGTCCGGAGTCTGCCGGTTCATTCCACTCGGGTCTGGGGCGCTGCTGTTTGGCGGGCGCGTCGGGCCTTGGCGACCGCTCGGTACGCGCAGGCCGGCCCTCGGCCGCCAGGTTCACAACGGACGGACGGCGAGCCTCGATCGGCTGCGGCGCGCGCGCGGCCGGCAGATCGTCCGGATAGAGCGGGACCAGCGGACGCTGTTGATTCGATGGAAGTTCCTGACCGATTTTGCCGGTGGATTCGGAGGTATTGGGGGCACGCCTGGATCGTCTGCTCATAAATCCTTCAACACGAATACGATACTACGGGAATAGCATACTAGGCATGGTTGCCGCAACTGTTGTGCATATCGTCACATACGATCCTATATCGGGAAAGGCAGACTAGGGATGCGAGAGCTTCCGCAAATTCCGGAACGAAAGCCGTTTTGATTTCATCTCCGGAGCCCTGCAATGGTACGATTTAGAGTTTGGTGGAAGTACTTGTTGGAGTGTTGTCAGCCGCCATTCTTGAAATCATCCACGCGAAGAATTTACGAGTACAAAACCACAGCCGCACCGGCTACGAAGGAGAACACACACATGGCAGTTAAGGTTGGCATCAACGGCTTCGGCCGGATTGGCCGCAACGTTTTACGCGCAGCGCTTGGCAACAAGGAGATTGAATTTGTCGCCGTCAACGACTTGACCAGCCCGGCTACGCTGGCGCACCTGCTCAAGTACGACTCGATCCTGGGTAACCTGAAGAACGAAGTCACCGCCGGCGAAGGCTTTATCGCCATCGATGGCAAGCAGATCAAGGTCTTCAGCGAGCGCGATCCCGCCAAGCTGGATTGGGCCTCGGTCGGCGCGCAGATTGTCGTTGAATCGACCGGCTTCTTTACCGACGGAGCCAAGGCGAAGGCTCACCTGGGCACGACCGTCAAGAAGGTCATCATCTCCGCCCCGGCCTCGAATGAAGACATCACCCTCGTTCTGGGCGTCAATCAGGACAAGTACGATCCGGCCAAGCACAACATCATCTCCAACGCCAGCTGCACCACCAACTGCCTGGCGCCTGTTGTCAAGGTCATCCTGGAAAACTGCGGCCTGGTTACCGGCATCATGACCACCATCCACAGCTACACCAACGATCAGGTCATCCTGGACACGCCGCACAAGGATCTGCGTCGCGCCCGCGCTGCTGCTCTGAGCATGATTCCCAGTTCCACCGGCGCCGCCAAGGCCCTCAAGCTGGTCATCCCGGAGACCTCCGGCAAGCTGGACGGCTTTGCCATCCGCGTTCCCACACCCAACGTCTCCATCGTCGATCTGACCTTCATCAGCGAGAAGCCCACCACTGCCGCCGAGTTGAATGCTGCTCTCAAGGCCGCCGCCGCGGGCGAGCTCAAGGGTATCCTCGGTTTTGAAGAGAACGAGCTGGTTTCGAGCGACTTCAAGGGCAACCCGCTGTCGTCGATTGTGGATGCCAAGCTGACCAAGGTTGTTGGCAACAGCGTCAAGGTGCTCAGCTGGTACGACAACGAGTGGGGCTACTCCAACCGCGTCGTCGATCTGATCGGCTTCCTGGTCAAGAAAGGGCTATAAACAGCAAACAGGTTCACAGGTTAACAAGAAAAGGCAACAGGTTGACAGGTTAACAAGTTGACAAGTGGTTGAGTGGCATTCGCCACTCCTTCATCCAATGTCCAACATGTTCACTTGTCAACCTGTCAACTTGTCAACCTGTCAGCCAGTCAACCTGTACAAATCCATGAGAAAAAACATCGCAGGCACCTCGCCCTTCGAGCCGATCATCGGCTTCTCCCGCGCCGTTCGCATCGGCAACACCGTTCACCTCTCCGGAACCGGCCCGGTCGGCGCTGACGATCTGGATGCCGCCGCACAGACCCGCCGCATCTTCGAGATTGCCGCCGTTGCTCTCACCGAAGCCGGAGCCACATTCTCCGACGTCGTCCGCACCCGTATCTTCCTGGCCCACGCCGAGGATTGGGAGGTCGTGGGCCGCGTGCACGGCGAGTTCTTCGGCACCATCCGCCCCGCCACCACCATGGTCGTCGCCTCGCTGCTCAGCCCCAAATGGTGCGCCGAGATCGAGATGGAAGCCGTCGTACCTGAGTCCCTAGTCCCTTAGTCCCTTGGTCCCTTAGTCCCTTGGTCCCTTGGTCCCTTTTTTCAAGTCCCTCAGAAAGGTTCTGAATCATGGCAAAGCTCTCCATCCGCGACATCGATCTGACCAACAAGCGCCTCTTCATCCGCGTCGACTTCAATGTGCCGCTCACCGAAGACGGCTCGACGATCACCGACGACACGCGCATTGTGGCCACGCTGCCCACCATCATTTATGCGCTGCGCCACAAGGCCAGTGTGATTCTGGCCTCGCACCTGGGCCGTCCCAAGGGCAAGCCGAATCCCAAGTACTCGCTGCGCCCGGTGGTTCGCCGCCTGCGCGAGCTGCTCGACAAGGAGCTGGGCGAGGACGTGAATGTGGCCTTTGCGCCCGACTGCATCGGCGAGGTAGCCAGCGAGTTGGCCGCGCAACTGGAGATCGGCCAGGTTCTGCTTCTGGAAAACCTGCGCTATCACGCCGAAGAAGAAGCCAACGATCCCGGCTTCTCCAAGGCTCTGGCCTCGCTGGCCGATGTCTACGTCAACGACGCCTTCGGCTCGGCCCATCGCGCCCACGCTTCCACCGAGGGCATCACTCACTTCCTCAAGCCCGCCGTCGCCGGCCTGCTGATGGAAAAGGAGATCACCTATCTCGGCAAGGCTTTGGAAGCGCCCGAGAAGCCCTTCGTCGCCATCATCGGCGGCTCCAAGATCTCGGGCAAGATCGATGTGATCGACAACCTGCTGGACAAGGTGGATACCCTGGTGATCGTTGGCGGCATGGCCTACACCTTCCAGCGCGCGCTGGGCGTGACCACCGGCAAGTCGCTCGTTGAAGAGGACAAGATCGAGATGGCGAAAAACGCATTAGCCAAGGCCAAGGCCAAGGGCGTCAAGCTGCTGCTGCCCATCGATAACATTCTGGCCGACAGCTTTGCCGCCGACGCCAAGACGCAGCCCTGGGATTGCTCTGAGAACTTCCCCGCCGATTGGCAAGGGCTGGACATTGGGCCGAAGTCGATTGCCGCGATCGAGGATGTTGTCTCGACGGCGCGCACCATCGTCTGGAACGGCCCCGCGGGCGTCTTCGAGTTCCCGCGCTTTGCCGTCGGCACCAACGCCATCGCCACCGCGGTTGCGGCCAACAAGGCGGCCATCACGATCATCGGCGGCGGCGACTCGGTCAGCGCGATCAACAAGACCGGTCTGGCCGACCAGATCACGCACATCTCGACCGGCGGCGGCGCCAGCCTGGAGTTTTTGGAAGGCAAGAAGCTGCCCGGCGTGGAAGCGCTGACGGATAAACAGTGATCAGTGGTCAGTGAACAGTGATCAGTAAAAGCCCCGCATCCGGCATGAATCCTACGCCGGATGCGGGGCTTCTTGTATATCCTGTGATTCCCCGGCGTACCTTTCCACCGCGCAATCGCTCTAAACCGTTGCGTCCAGCGCTTTGAAGTGGCCATCCTTTGCCATCCCCAGCAAGGCTTCGTCCGCGGTGACCAGCGTTGCGCCCAGATGTCGCGCCGTGGCGACGAGAATGCGATCGGCAGGGTCTGGGTGCATCTCCCAGGGAAGGCGCGTGCTGGCAACGGCGATCTCCGCGCTCAATGGAGTCAGGCGGAACCCGGGCAAAGCCAATGCCTCTCGTACCCATTCCATTACGTCCCGGTAAAGGTCGATGCGCTTTTTGCTGACCAGCACGCCAATCTCCCATGGCGTGATGGCCGAGATTAGAGCGGCGTCTTCGATGCAGGCGTTGTGAATGGTCTCCCGAGCAACTCGTCCCAGCTTCGGATCACCGAACATCAACCAAACCAGTATGTGCGTGTCGAGCAGACACAACCGCGATTCCTCATTGATCGCAACAACCGAGGCCGTCACTGCGCCGCCTCCCATTCATTCTCTAACGGAGAGATAATGTCGCCGGTCACTATCCCGCTGCCGCGCATATATCCAAAAGGATCAACCTTCGGCGGCATGGGCACCACCTGAGCCACGGCGCGGCCATGCTTGGTGATGACCAGTGTCTGGCGCTCGGCAGCGACCTGGTCGAGCAGTTTGAGGCACTTCGATTTGAATTCCCCAGCGGCTATCGTGGCTTGCATGGCAATTCCTCCCATAGTCACTGACTATGGGCACATTTTAGCACGCTTCTCGAATTCATGGGGATGCACGTGCGGCATTCCGCTCAATCCGCTGGACCCGCTGAAGATACAGCATTTTCGATTCTGGTGTTTACAGAATCCATGCAGAAAAGTGGCTTTTTCCTCAAGAAAAAGCCACCTTCGATGCGCTCGTAATGTCAACAAGTGAAGCGAAAATGCTCTAATTGGCAGGCGCCGGATCCAGATCCGCGTTGAGTTGAATCGTGCCACCGGAGATGTTAATCGACCTTGTCCACATGGCAAATCCCTTTTTCATCAGGATAATTTGATGCTTGCCGGGCGTTACGCTGACGTTGGATGGCGTATTGCCGACAAACGATCCGTCGATTTCAATATCCGCCGAAGGTGGATTGGAGTGAATATCAAGCGAGGCTGAAGCGGCGGGCGGCGCGGGCGGCGGGGGTGGGGCTTGATCGGCCTTCTTCGTGTCGGAGGGGAGCGGTTCACCCTTCAGCTTGGCCAGCGAATCTTCGACCCGCTTTTTGAAATCTCCCGCATCGTTGTTGATCAACCCGGTATATGCCGTCTGAACCTGCAATTCGCAACTATTTCCGTTGTCGATGCTGTTGAGGACGGCGGAGTTGATGCGCTTGCCGGTAAGATTGCCGCCAATGTTGTACGAAGCGGTCATCTCTTCGTTGTCGATGGCGATAATGCCGTATTTGCCCGAGTTTCTGAGGGTGTCTTTGAGCGCGCGCCAAAGCTCTTTGCAAGAAACATTGTAGACATCCTTGTGCGTCGAGGCGAAGGATGGGGAAGCAAAGCTGAACAGCAGAATCACGAGTACAAACTTCTTCATGGAATGCCCTCCTTTTCAGGCTGTTCCAGATACTATCATGCACAGGCAATCGTTCGGCAAGCCAATTTCTTCTCAAGCGGCGCGATTACGCGAGCGGCTCCACGCGGATCTTGCTGATGCGGCGCGCGTCCATCTCGACGACCGTGAGGCGGCGGCCGTCGTGGGTGATGGATTCACCCACCTGGGGGATGTGGCCGAGGCGCATGAGGAGAAAGCCGGCCAGTGTCTCGACGCCGCCCGCGCGCGGCAGGCTCCATTGCATCTGGGTCTCCAGGTCGCGCAGGTTGACGCCGCCATCCATCAGCAGCGCGCCAGAGGCGGCGGCCAGCACGGGCAGCTCGGGCGAATCGAACTCATCTTCGAACTCGCCGGTGAGCTGCTCGATGGCGTCCTCGGCGGTGACCAGGCCGACCGTGGAGCCGTACTCGTCGACGACAATGGCCATCTGCCGGCGCCGCTGCTGGAACTCGCGGATCAGGTCGAGGACGGACTTGGTCTCGGGGACAACGAGAATGTCGCGCATGACCTGGCGGAGGTGGAGTTCCTTGACCGAGGATGTGAGCAGGTTCGTTGTATCCCAGCTACCAGTGTCGGGTGCGGGGGTGCCCAACTTTGAATGGTGGCCCTGCACCGTTGAGCGGAAGAAGATCAGGCGGGCCAGGTCCTTGGAATAGACCACGCCGACGATGTGCTCCGGGCCGCGCGCTTCATCGTAGACGGGAACGCGCGAGTGGAGATGCTCGATGACCTGGGCGCTGGCCGCTTCGATGGAGAGATTCGAAGGCAGGGAAAAGATCTTCTGGCGCGGGGTCATGATCTCGCGGATCGGCAGGTCGTCGAGTTCGAGGGCGCGGTGGATCAGCGTCTCCTGGAAGGGAGGCAACAGTCCGAGGCGGCGGGCGGCGGTGGCGATCAGCTTGAGTTCTTCGGGTGAGTGGACCTGGGCGCGCTCGGTGATGGGAATGTCGAAGCCGCGCAGGATGACGGCCGCCGAGCCTTTGAGCAGGCGCACGGCGGGGCGGGCGATGGTCATGAAGAACAGCATGGGCGGGGCGACGGCGACGGCCAGAGCTTCGGCGCGGCGCAAAGCGAGAGATTTGGGCACCAGCTCGCCGACGACGACATGGAAGTAAGTGATGAGGGCAAAGCCGAGAGCAACGGCGGCGACGGCGGCGATGTGGGCATAGGCGAGAGCATGGGCCGGAGGTTGAGGCAGCGCGGCGAACCAGCCGAGAAGGACGGAGGCGGCCAGAGGTTCGCCGATCCAGCCCAGAGCCAGCGAGCAGAGGGTGACGCCGAGCTGTACGGCGGGGAGAAAATCGTCCAGATCGCGCTGCAGGCGGCGGACGGCGCGCGCGCCGGGATGCTGGGCCTCGATCATCTGCTCGATGCGCGTGTCGCGGATGGAGACGAGGGCGAACTCGGCGGCCACAAAGAAGGCGTTGGCCAGAATGAGCAAGGCCACGGCGACAAATTCGAGCAGGGAGAGGCTGTGCATCTTCGATGTCATTCTACAGTGGACGGTTGACAGTAGACAGTAGACAGTGAACAGTAGACAGTGAACAGTGGACAGTTGTCAGGGATCAGCGGTCCATCAGTTCTCTGATTGATCCGGACCATATTGATCAGGCCCTGAAGTCTTGCAACACTTCAGGACTGTCATCCTGAGCGAACGGGCCCCCAAATGTTCTTCAATTTGGGGGTGGTGAGTCGAAGGATCTGCGTTCGCAACTTTCGATGCCTTTCAAATCCTTAAGGGCCGGATCAGTAATGGGTGAAGCGAACACTGACAACCGAGCCTCTTGCAAAATCCCTCAAACAGCACATCAGTTGCAGATCATTTCCCTCGCTGCGCGCACAATCAACTCATGAACACCGATCTAATCCGCGAGCAGTCCCTTTGTCCCTCAGTCCCTCGGTCCCTTAGTCCCTTGGTCCCTTTCGTGTACGGCCGGGCACA